>Ga0208645_1000022_pt1 | contig 338029 bp, 307 predicted proteins | sample VirMetDEL_Sep_01_FD_184519 | JGI IMG/M metagenome (GOLD analysis project Ga0208645, IMG submission 184519) | Aqueous microbial communities from the Delaware River and Bay under freshwater to marine salinity gradient to study organic matter... | ecosystem: Environmental > Aquatic > Marine >...
TTGGGATTTGTACCTGTGTGATTATCCCTTGGGGAGGCTTGGACGAGGTATGACCCGCGTCCAGGCCTCAAATGTGTAAACGATGTCCCCGGTTTCAGATGTAAACGATGTCTACGGTTCTACACCCCGATGAGGCCCGCCCAGCCAGCGTAAATCCCAAACAAAAAGCCCCCACCCAACCCACTGCGGATAGGGGACGCAATGGGCTGGGCGAGGGCTTCTTGTACGACTGTTTTACTGCGCGATAGTTTTCACCGACACGCCACGTTCAACCGGCGTCGAGCGCCCGTAGATATCTTCGAAGCGCTCGATATCGTCTTCGCCCAGGTAGCTGCCCGATTGCACTTCGATGATCTCCAACGGGATCTTGCCCGGGTTGCGCAGGCGGTGCACCGAGGCGATCGGGATGTAGGTGGACTGGTTCTCGCAGAGCAGGAACACGTTCTCGTCACAGGTGACTTCGGCGGTGCCGCTGACCACGATCCAGTGTTCGGCGCGGTGGTGGTGCATCTGCAACGACAGGCACGCGCCCGGCTTGACCGAGATGTGCTTGACCTGGAAGCGGCCGCCCATGTCCACCGAGTCGTAGGAGCCCCACGGACGATAGACTTCGCAGTGGTTCTGGGTTTCGCTGCGGCCCTGTTCGTTGAGGGTGTTGACCATCTGCTTGACGCCCTGGACCTTGTCCTTGTGGGCAATCATCATCGCGTCCTTGGTTTCCACCACCACGATGTTTTCCAGGCCGATCACCGACACCAGCTTGCCGTTGCCGTGGATCATGCAGTTCTTGCTGTCCTGGATCACCACGTCGCCCTTGGTGACGTTGCCGTTGGCGTCTTTATCGTTGACCGCCCACAGCGAAGCCCAGCAACCCACGTCGCTCCAGCCGGCGCTCAACGGCACCACGCAGGCGCGCTGGGTTTTTTCCATCACGGCGTAGTCGATGGAGTTGTCCGGGCAGCAGGCGAAAGTGGCTTCGTCGAAGGTCACGGTATCGGCGTCTTGCTGGCTGCGCTCCAGGGTCAGCACGCAGGTGTCGTAGATGTCCGGATCGTGCTTTTTCAGCTCTTCCAGGAAGCGGCTGGCGCGGAACAGGAACATGCCGCTGTTCCAGAAGTAACCGCCGCTTTTGACGAATTCGACGGCGCGTTTTTCATCGGGTTTTTCCACGAACTGCTGTACGCGGCTCACGCCTTCGGGCAGCAGCGAATCGTTGGTGGACTTGATGTAGCCGTAGCCGGTTTCCGGACGGGTCGCCGGCACGCCGAACAGCACCATCTCGCCACGCTCGGCGGCCACGGTGGCCAGGGCCAGGGCGCGTTGCAGGGCTTTCTGGTCGTCGATCACGTGGTCGGCCGGCAGCACCAGCATCAGTTCGTCACGGCCTTCGTTGACCAGCATCATCGCGGTGAGGGCCACGGCCGGCGCGGTGTTGCGGCCGAAGGGTTCCATCAGGATGCGCTGGCATTCCAGCTTACGGTTAGCCAGTTGCTCGTTGACGATGAAGCGATGGTCCTTGTTGCAGACCACGATCGGGGAGTCCATTCCTTCGAACACCAGGCGTTCCAGGGTTTGCTGGAACAGCGTGTGCTCGCCGGTCAGGGCCAGGAATTGTTTGGGGAACTGTTTGCGGGAAAGCGGCCAAAGACGTGAGCCGCTACCACCGGAAAGGATTACTGGGATCATGTGTTTCTCCTTGAATCAATTTGGGTCAGAGCTACGAAGGTTTGTCGTTTCACTCTTGTTTTTGTCTCGTGTCCGGGCCGGCCGCAGCCGACCCGGAAAATTCATTCAGCGGGTCGACACCGGGCGTTTTACCCAGACTGGCGAAATGCTCGAACCCGAACCGGTGACGTACAGCACCGCTGCTTCACCGCGCTCCAGGGCCACTGGCTTGACGTCGCCGACTTTCTTGTCGCCGTCATACAGCGCCAGGCTCACCTTCACCGGGTTGATCTCACGTTCGCCACGGCCTTTGGCGGCCACCGACTTGACCACGTCGGTCTTGCCGTCGGCGGTTTTCAGGGTCAGGGCCTTGTCGCTGAGGTTCTGCACGCGCACCAGGGATTTCTGCTTGTTCTTGAACGGTGGCTCTTCGATCAGCTGCGGCTGGCCGCTGTTGTTGTTGACCAGAGTGTAGTAGTGGTCCGGGGCGAGCTTGACCGGCACGGTCTGGCTGCCGACCTTGGCGCTGTAGTCGCCGCCGGGCATGAAGCTGAAGTCGCTGCTGGCCAGAGGGGCCACGTCGCTGAGGTTGGTGCTGCCGACAGTGGCGCTGACTTCCTGGTTGGAGGCGTTGTAGATCCGCACGAAGCTTGAGCCTTTCGGTGCGACTGGGCCGTACAAGGCAGCGTCACCGGCGAAGGCGGACAGGGATACCAAGCTCATACCGGCAGCCAGGGCCAGAGTCTTAGCGAGACGACGCGGAGTAGTAGTGAAAGTCATGTGAGTTACCTCTCTTTCAGTTTTGCGCCCGGTCGGGCGTCTCGGATTTTGGGTTTTTAGCTGGGGTGTTCAGTGCCATGTTTTGTTGGCGCGAACCGGCTTGTTTAAGTTGCGCAACCCACGATGGGTCGGCATCACCGATTTCGTTGTTCACGGGCAGATAGCGTTCAGGAAACTCCCAGATCAGCACCTGTGGCGGGCTGTTCTTGAAGTCGTCACTTTTCAGGTAGCTGAGCATCGGCAGGATCGGGCCATGGCCGTCTTCGGCGTAGCTGACCACGTCGCTGCCCAGGGCTTGCTTGAGGGCGCCGACGAAGTTCCAGTTGGGGTTGGCGCTGTAGCTGGTGCCCACCAGGGCCACCGGGGTTTCGCTGTCGCTGAACAGCGCGTCGTCGCCTTTGGTTTCGGCCAGGTGCGTGACGCGTTTTTCCAGCGGCTCTTTCGGTGGCATCAGGTTTTCGAACAGCGGGTCCAGGGGCAGGAACAGACGCAGGTCGCCTTTATGCGGCTCGGCCTTCTCGGCCTCGGTGACAAAACGCTGCGGCTCGCCGTGGAGCGGGGTCTTATCGGCGATGGTTTTAGCCAATTGCTTGGCAGCGATTTCGGCGCCGTCCGGGGTCCAGTGAGTGTCGGTGCGCAGGAACACCTGCTTGCCGCCCAGCTTGGCCTGTTGCAGCGGGCCGAGCAGGTCCGGGGCGATGATCTTGTCGGCGGCCACACGGGCGTGGAAGTCCTGGTACAGGTTGGCGTGGATGCTCGCCGGTTTCACTTCACCCAGGTGCTCCGGGTACAGGCGCACCTTGGCCGGCACGATCGCCATCACCAGTTGGATGCCCTGGGCCTTGAGTTTCTGGCGTACGCCTTCGACCAGCGCGTAGTTGCCTTGAAGGTTCTGGTCTTCGTTGACGGCGGGGTTGAACTCCTCGTCGCTGTACAACCAGTGATCGCGGCCCAGCACCACGCCAGGGCGGCCTTCATTGAACAGCTTGTAGTCCAGCGCGGCCCAGAGGTTGGTGCCCAATCGCTTGATCGGGAACTCCTCGTCGTAATGGGTCTCGACGGCCTTGGTCCAGCGACCGTTGAGCACGGTCGCGTCGGCGTTGGTACTGAAGCCCAGGAAGCTGCGCAGCGACCAGGCGCCCAGGGCCAGCAGCAGCACCAGGAACAGGCCGATATAGAGGACGCGTAATGAACGGGTCATGGTCGGCTCCCTCAGAATTGGAAGTAAAGGAACGGCGAGAAACTCTGCGCCGACAGTTTGAGAATCGACGCCACGAACAGCAGCAGCACCGCCGCGCGCATGGCGTAGCGTGGCCAGTCAGCGGTCCAGTAGGCCGGTTGCACGGCAGCGTCACGACCTACGGTGAAACCTGGCTCGTGGATGCTGCCCGGGTTGTCGCCCGGCACGGCCTTGATCAGGCTCGGGTCGGCCGGCTTGGTTTTCTCGGCAGGGCGGTTGGTGTAGAAGTCGCGCAGGCCGAAGAACGCCAATGTTGCGTACGCCACCACCAGGGTCGCGACTTGCAGGCCGGTGAGGCTGGCGCGGTTGAGTTCCGACAGCGACCACTCGCCGAAGCTGAACATCGCACCGTACATACGGCCCGCGACGTGGAGGTTTTCGGCGCGGAAGATCACCCAGCCCATCACCACCAGCAGGAAGGTGAAGGCCCAGCGCAGTACGTTGAAACTGCGCGGTGCGGTGTTGAGGCCGATGGCTTTTTCAATCGCCAGCCACATGCCGTGCCAGGCACCCCACACGATGTAGGTGATGTTCGCACCGTGCCACAGGCCACCGAGCAGCATGGTCAGGAACAGGTTGCGGTAGGTGGTCAGCGTGCCTTTACGGTTGCCGCCCAAGGTGATGTACAGGTAGTCACGCAGCCAGGTGGACAGGCTGATGTGCCAGCGCCGCCAGAACTCGGTGATCGACTGGCTGATGTACGGCTGCTTGAAGTTTTCCATGAAGCGGAAACCCATCATCAAGCCCAGGCCGATGGCCATGTCGCTGTAGCCGGAGAAGTCGAAGTACAACTGCGCGGTGTAGGCCAGCGCCCCCAGCCAGGCATCGCCGGTGGTGGGGTTTTGCAGGGCGAAGCAATGGTCGGCCACCACCGCCAGGGTGTCGGCGATGAAGACCTTCTTGATGAAACCCTGCATGAACCGCGTGCAGCCCTCGGAGAACTTGTCGAGGGTGTGGGTGCGGTTATTGAACTGGTCGGCCAGGTCGCGGAAACGCAGGACCGGGCCGGCGATCAGGTGCGGGAAGATCGCCACGAACGCCGCGAAGTCGATGAGATTGCGGGTCGCCGGGGTATCGCCACGGTACACGTCGATGATGTAGCTGATGGACTCGAAGATGTAGAACGAGATCCCGATCGGCAGCAGCACGTGGGTGAGGATGAAAGGCTCCAGGCCGGCCGACTTCATCATGACGTTGATGCTGTCGACGCCGAAGTTGGCGTACTTGAAGTAGCCGAGGATGCACAGGTCGACCGCCACGCCCAGCAGCAGCCAGCGTTGGGCCGGCTTGGTGCGCACGCCGGCGGCACCGACCTTGAGGCCGATCCAGTAGTTCCACAGCGTGACGGCGGCGAACAGCGCCAGGAAGTCCACTCGCCACCAGGCGTAGAACACGTAGCTGGCAATCAGCAGCAGCAGATTGCGATAGCGTTGCCCGCTCAAGTAGTACAAGCCGAGAAAGATCGGCAAGAACAGAAACAGGAACACATTGGACGAGAAAACCATCCCGATCTCTCCATGTTTAACCAACAGTCAAGGGCCAGAGCCCCCCCAAACCCCCCCACGAAAAGACGGGGAGGGCGGTACAACATTCCTACTGACGAAACTGGCTCAAAAATGTGGGAGGGGGCTTGCCCCCGATGGCGGTGTAACAGTCGCCATCTGTGTTGAATGACACCCTGCTATCGGGGGCAAGCCCCCTCCCACATTTTTTACCGAGTTCGCTCAGGAACCTTTGTTGCCTTTTTCATGCGTCGGGTCGTAGACCTTGGTCAGGTCACCCCCGAGGCGGAAGGTCTTGAACGGCTGCATGCCATGCTTGCGTTCGATCACATCCGGTGCGCAGGTGTAGAGGGTGCAGAAGGGTTCGAGCCAGGCGAATTTCATGTCCTGCTTCAGGTCCTTCATGTCCTGCTCCTTGCCGTTCTTCTGTTCGAAGATCTCCGGGTCCTTGACCCCGGCCAGCACTTTGTCGCCCAGGCGCTTGAGTGCGCTGTTGTTTTCCTGGCGCAGGTCGACACCGTTGACCAGGGCAAAACTGGCGATCATCGACAGCGGCGGCAACGCGTAGTTGTGGTACGACAAGGCACGCTGCTGACGCTTCAACTCGTTGGGCAGGAAGCCTTGGTCGTCGACCTGGTTGACGCCAACCTTGTATTCCTTGACGGCCCAGTCAAACAGGTCGCGACGGTTGGTGGCGACGGACGTTGCCATCACCGACCAGGCGGCCCAGTAGGAGTGGTTGTTGGTTTTTTCCAGCGGCAGGTTGTCCCAGTCGCTGACCACCTGATCGGCCAGTTTGTTGAACCAGGCTTCGATCAGTTGCGACTCCTGCTGGTGGTTGGCCAACGGGTGCGAGTCGGAGAACTTCAGGCGCACATAGGCCGACGCCATGCTGCCCAGGGCCCATTTGCGCATGGACTTGCCGGTGTGGTTGAAGTCCTTGGACATCAACGCATCGGCCTTGGCCCACGACACCAGCCAGTTCAGGGTGCATTCGAGCTGCTCCGGGCGACCGTCGCGCATGAATTGCATCACGCGCTTGCTGGTGTCTTTTTCCAGCTTGGTGATATCGGCGGTGCTGTCGCGAAAGGCTTTTTCCGACTGCACGTTCAGGGTCGAACGGGCTTTGTCGGAACCTTCGTACTTGCTGCGAAATTGCAGAGGCCCGGTGTAGGGCGTCGGCATGGTGTCGCAGTTTTCCTTGAAGTCGCCGGTCTTGAACGCTTCAATCGGTGCGAAGTAGCCCTGGGGCGGACGCAGCGGGGCGGCGGCGTTGACCGAACCGGCGAAGATCGCCAGGCCCAGTAACGATGGAATCCATAACTTCTGCATAAGTAACCTCATTGCCCTGTCGAGGCAGTCTGTTGACCGCCCGCTGGGAATACGTTGCGTGTGCAAATTTTCGCTTCGACCTTCTGCGCGGCAGCGCCCGCTTCGGGGCCCTGCACTTCCACGGCCAGCAAGTTCTGCGAGGCCCAGTCTTCATCGGTGCGCAGTTCAAAGGCGAAACGCCCGTCTGTTTCGGATGTTTCGGGTTTCTCGATCTTGATGTCCTCGTGGCGCCCGTTCATGTACCAGAGGGTGGCTTGCAAGGTTTTCACCGACGGGTCGGCGAAGCGGATATCAACCTGGTGATTGGCATTACGCAGGTCTTTGTTCGAACTGTTAACCAGCAATTCGTTCTTGCCCGGTTTCAATGTAGTGCTCGCGCTCATCTGGGCGGTCTTGCCTTCGCAGCCGTTGTCGAGCAGCGCCATCATCTGGCGGTAGATGGTCTCCTGGTCCAGGCGATACAGCGGCGAGAACTCCCAGATCAGGATTTTCGGCGGGCTCTTCTGGAATTCGTCGCTGCCCAGGTACTGGATCATCGAGCCTTCCAGGCCACCGCCGGGGAAGGCGACGTTGAGGATGTCGGCACCGATTTCCTGTTCCAGGAAACCGGCAAAGTTGTAGTTCTTGCCACTGTGGCTGGTGCCCACCAGGGTGATCTGCGGGTTGCCCGAATCGCCGAACAGGTCGCCGTCGCCGGCTTCGCCTTTCGGCTCGGTGGTGAACTGGTCCATGTACTGGATCGCGTAGCTGGTGCCGCACAATTGCCCGGCCATGTTGTGCAGGGTGCCGGTCTTGCCCATGCGTCCGGAGCGCTTGGTCTCGAATTCGCGCTTGGGAATATCGGCGAACTCAGGCATTGCACGCACCTTGGCGCCGACGATTTTCGCCGTGCGCTGGGCGCCGTATGGAGTCCAGTGCTGGTCGCCGCGGAAGTAGAAGTCGTGGGCCGGCAGTTCGTCCGGCAGTTGCTCGTTGGTCAACGGCGACAGGTCCGGCACCACGTAGCCCATCTTGGCGAAACGGCCGAGCATGGTCTTGTAGTTGCCCAGGGCCTTGTCGAAATCGAACGAGGCTTTTTCCGCGGGGTTGAGCTTGTTGCGGTTCACCAGGCCACGGGTCGGCTGGTAGACCACTACCAGTTCCACGCCCTTGGCCTTGAACGCGTCGTGCAGTTGTTGCATGCGCTTGTAGCCGGCCGGGCTGGTGTCGAACTCGGTGCGCAGGTCTTCCTGGGTACGGAACAGCCAGTCGCCCTGGGCTTGCACCAGGGTGGTGAAGTTCTGCTGGTAGCGCGTGGTGTAGTTCTTCGCGTCATGGGCGGCCGGGCACAGGCTGCAGCAGGGTTCGGCGGTGAAGGTCGGCGCCTTGATTTCGTCGGCGCGCACGCCCTGGCTGGCCGCGAGCAGGCCGAGGGCCAGACCCGAGAGGCTCAGCAGTTTGATCATGTGTGGGTGCATAAGGGTCATCCTCAGTCCTGCATTTCGGTCTGGCGTTCGACAGGGTCGATCAGCACGGCTTTCTGCTGGCGCACCAGCAGGTCGAGAATTTCTTCCTGGCGATCGCCCAGCACGCCGGAAAAGCTGATGCCGCTGGATTTGGTCGGCGCCAGCATCGACACGCGGTACAGCTCGATACTCAGTGGCGAGTCGATGGACAACGGCCCGCTGCCGTTACCCGCCAGTTCACCGCCGACCACGATCAGCGAGACCTTGGCGTCGAACGGGTCGAGGGCGATGTCGCGGTCGGTGTCGGTCAAATCCTTGATGTGGCCGTACACGCCGGTCAGGCCGTTGGCCATCGAGGTGTTTTCGTACAGCTTGATATTCACGCTGTTACGCACGCGGATGCCGTGGCGACGGTTGCTGATCACCTTGTTGCCCCACAGCAGGTTGTCGCCGCTCTCATAGAGGGTGATGCCGTCGGTGTGGTTGCGGTAGATCTCGTTGTCGGCGATCAGGTTGTTCACGCTGTTACGGTCGATCACCAGGCCCGAAAGCTTGTTGTCGTAGCTGCGGTTGTTGAAGATGAAGCTGTCGTTCACCTCACGGGAAATGATGATGCCGTGCTTCTTCTTGGTGCCGTAGACGGTGTTGTCCGCGATGATCAGGCCGTGGGAACGGTCATGGGGGTCAATGCCGTAGACGATGTTGTCTTTGTAGGTATTGCCCTTGATCACGAAGCCCTTGGTCTCGTAGCAGTAGAAGCCGTACCACATGTCCGAGAACTCGGAATCGATGATCCAGCCGGTCGGCTCGGGGCGCTTGAGCACCTTGGCCATGTTCGGCGTGTACTGGGAAATACTCACCCCGTACGACTTACTGTTGGCATAGCCGAAACTGGCCATCTTGGTCTTGGAGACGTAAGTCTCGGTGCCGCCCCAGGCCAGCAGGAACGGGCGGAATTCCTTGGGCGACTTGAACAGCGCCGGGCCATTGGCCTTTTCGCTCCAACCGGTGATCTTGGTGTCACGCACGAACAGCTGACCGTCGTTGATCAGGAACGAACCACCCTCCTGGGACAGGCGCAGCTCCTGGGTGTTTTTATCGATGTCCAGGATGCCCTTGCGCCCGACCACGATCGGCAACTTGGCCAGGAACACGCCCGGCGAAGTTTCGCTGAAGTACTGCTTGGGCACTTTGCCCAGCAGGTCCTTGAGGTTCATGTAGCCGTCGTCGACAAAGATCGCCTGGGGAATGCCGTGCTGGCGCACCACCCATTCGGCCATCTTGTTGTCGCCGCCGATAAAGTCCTTGAGGGCGTCTTCCTGCATCATGCGGCGGATGCTGATCTTGCCGGGCTTGGTGCGTACGATCTTCTTTTCCATCGCTGCGGCGGTATAACCCGACAGGTCAGGCAGGGCTGGCTTGGCCATTTCCAGCGGCGCGGTCGGCGGGCTGGAAATGGTGTAGGTCTTGGCCTGTTGCAGTTCCTTGGCGATGGTCGGCGCCTTGGCCGCCGTATCGGCAAACGCTGTGGCACTGGCCATCAGCATTGCCGCGACGAGTAGGCTTTGAGCATTCATTGCGCAGGCTCCCATCAGAATTTCCAGATCACGTCGACAAACGCGCGATGCATGTACGAGTCGACCTGGCTGCCATAGGCATCACCTGGCTTGAACACACCGGCACGGAACCGCACCAGGGCTGATGGCTCGTCAACCGACTGGCTGAGCGCGGCCGGCAGCAGGCCGGTCTTGAAGTACTTGGTGACGACAAGGTCCATCTCCTGGCCCAGGTCTTTCTTGCCGTCTTCAAGGGGCAGGGAAGTGCTGGACAGGATCGCGCCGGTGACGTCATCGGTGTTGTTCTGCACGGCGTCGATGCCGTTGCTGCCGACTGGCTTGTTGCCGTCGACGCGCCAGAACTTGTGGTACACCAGGCTGGCGTCGTAGTCCTCACGCAGCTGCCAGGAACCGAACAGGCTCATGGACTGCATGTTGTTCATCTCGCCACGAAACGCTTCGCCGAAACGGTGCACGCGGGACTGGGTACCGGTCCAGTTCGAACGGTTGCTTTGCAGGCCGTTCTGCTCGTACTCGGCACTGGCGCGGGCATAGGCCGCACCCACTTGCCATTGCGGGTCCAGACGCAGGCGGATACCCAGGTCGGTCGCCCAGCCACTCACGTCATCGCTGCGCTTGGCCTCTGTCGGGCGGGTGCCGTCGGCGTTCAAGGCATTGACCGAGTCGCGGTCGCCTTTCATGCCGGTGATGCTGGCCCAGTAGTTGACGGTGTTGGTGTTGCGCCAGTTGTAGGCGTCGCTGTTGGCTTCGATGCCGAGCCAGGTCAGGTCGCCGTTCTCGCGCTTGTCCAGGGAGTCGGTGGCGACGCCCGGTTCCGGGTAGTCGAGCTTGCCGTTGTCATGGGTGTGGTGGCCACGCAGGCCGATCCACTGGCCTGGCGTCCACTGGTAGGACGCGTCGGCGTAGAGGTGCTGACGGTCCTTATCCTTGGGCGACAGTTCCTTGAGGTCGGTACGGTATTCGCTGAAACGTTCGGCGACGCCGACGTTGGCCTTGAGCAGGGTGGTGTCGAAGGTCCAGTTCAGCGCTTCGATGTTGGTGTCGCGCCATTGGCCGTCGTCGTTGCGCAGGCGTTGGCGACCAAGTTTGAGGATCTCGCCGGGGTAGGGCGTGAAGCCGCTGTAGCCGACCCAGAACTCGCGCATGGCCAGGTAGTTTTTCTTGGTCTTGCGGTCGTTGTTGGTGGTTTGCTGGTTTTCGTCATCCGCCGACTGTTGCAGGGTGTCGGTCTCGATGATGTCGCTCGAAGCAACCGCCTGGCCCATGGCGTAGGCGCTCCAGTTGCCGCTTTCGCCGTAGATCCACGGGCGCAGGTCGAGGCCGATGCCGTTGACGTCGCCGCCTTTCTGGGTGCCGAGGTCGCGGTCATCTTCGGACTGGCCGGTGACTTTGACTTCCAGGCCGAAATTCTTGGCTTCGGTCAGCGCGGCCAGGGTCGGGCACGACCACAGCAGGGCGAAGGTCAGGCCGATGCCGGCCTGCACGAATGGATTGAGCTTCATAGGGATTCCTCGCCGTCTTCTTCTTCCAGGGCGTGCAGTTGCAGCGTGCTCTGGGCCAGGGTGCCGCGGGCGGCCAGTTCCTGTTGCACCAAGCGTTGGCCCTGGGCGCGTTGTTCCGGTGTAAGCGGGGCTTCGAGCTGCGTGGCCAAGTCGTTGGCCTCTGGCGTGCCCTGGGCTTTGGCCAATTGGCTGAAGACATAGGCATTCAATGGGTCGGGCTTGGTGCCCTTGCCTTGGGAAAACAATTGGGCGATGGCGAAGTCGGCGCTGTTCTGGCCGTTGCGCGCAGCGGTCAGCAGGTGGTCCAGGGCTTTTTGCGAATAGACCTGGCCCAGGTAACCACGGCGGTAGATCTGACCGAGGTAGTAGTCGGCAGCCACTTCGCGGCCCACGGCTTTCTGGAAGTGCGCTTCAGCCGCCTTGGCGTCCGCCGGCACCCACTTGCCTTCGTAGTAGAGCTTGCCCAGCAACAGCTCGGCGCGCGGCTGGTCGGCGGCGCGGCCGTTGTCCAGGTATTTCATCATCTGGTCGACGTCGCCCAGTTCGGGGAAGTCGTAGAGCAGTTGCGCCAGGCTGACCCAGGAAGCGGGGTAGCCGGGGGCGATTTTTTCCAGTAGGGCCTGGGCGGTTTTCTCGTCGGTCTTGCCCAGCGTGGCGTCGCCCAATACGCGGGCGACGCTGTCGACGCGTTGGGCGGTGACGGTGCCGCGGCTGTAGCCGGCTTCCATCTGCTTGAGCAGTTCGGCCTGTTTTTCCGGCTGGGCTTTTTTCTGGTAGACCGTGGCCAGCTCGACATAGCAGATATCGGTGGTGTTCAGCGCGGCCTTGCAGATGCGCTCCACATCATCCAGATGCTGGTCGTAGGTGTCCTGGGTGCGATACAGCAGGACCTGGGCCAGGCCGGCTTCCGGGTAACCGGCGGCCTGCCACTTGCTGATCTGCTGCTGGGCATTCACGTTGGGGAAGCTGTGGGGGTATTGCAGGTACAGCATCGCCAGCGGGATCAGGGTGTTGCCTTCGCCATTGGCAAAGGCTTTTTTCAGCAGGCCTTCGGCTTCATGGTGCTCGGCTTCGGTGGAGCCTGGCTTGGCCACCAGCAGGCGACCGAGGCGGGCCTGGGCACGCGGCGAGGTATCCGCCGCGGCACGGTAAGTGGCCTCGGCCTGTTTGATTTGCGCCGGATCGCGGGTGCCTACCTGGATATCGGCCAGGCCCACCTGGGCCTCGCTGTAACCCAGTTCTGCCAGTTGCTGGTAATTCTGCTGCGCGGTGACGGTGTCGCCACGCTTGAGCGCTTCATTGGCCAGGCGTTGGTCGGGCAGGCCGGCGCAACCGGCGAGGGCGATGGCCAGCGCCAGGGGCACCGGCAGGGTTCGAAGGGCGCTCATGATTAAAGACCCGCAGCCATGGCTTTATCGATCAGCCAGTTCAGGGATGGGCCACGGTCGCTGGTCACTTCCACCGGGCGGCCGGCGTAGGCGCTGTCCAGCGGGGCGTCAGGCTTGATCTGTACGCGGATGTCGGAGGACAGGTCGGCGCTGTTCAGGCTGGTGCTGCTGACGATGGTGCCGGTGCGGGTCTGTTCTTCGTCGGCCACCTGGAAGCTCACCGGGGTGCCTGGGCGCACGTCACCGAACTGGCGATAGGTAAAGCGAGCTTCGACGTTAGCCTGGCTGCCGCGTGGCACCAGTTGGAAGATCACGTCGCCTTTGCTGGCGTACTGGCCGTCGGCGACCAGTTGCTGGGCGACCACGCAATCGCATGGCGAGGTGAGGGTGCCGGTCATTTGCTTGCCGAACAGCTCTTCGACCTTGGCTGGCTGCAGCTGGTCTTCGTCCAGGTGGCCCTTGAGCACATCCAGCATGCTGGTGCTGAAGGTCGCCAGTGGCGCACCTTTGGCCGCCACCGCGTCACCTTTGAGCAGGCTTTGCACGGTGCCGTCGCGGGGCATGGTCACGTTCATGCCGGGCACGCTGACCAGGCCCGCCTGGGCGTGGCTGACGAAGTACATGCCGTACACCGATTTGAACACGAAGCCGAAGGCTGCCAGGCCGACGAGGAAGATCGCCAGGCTGAACGTCACGGCGCGCAGGCGACCGAAGGCGCTCATGTTGCTGCCGCTGTCCTTGACCTTGCGCGCCTTGGTGAAGTTGTCGCGTTGCAGGGTCGCCAGCACGTCACCCATGGTCACGATGTCGCCGGACAGGTGCGAGGTGATCAGGTGGCGCAGGGTGGAAATATCCTGGGCGTCGAGGTTCTGGAACTGGCAACCGGTGCGGCCGGTCTGGCGGTCGTAGGAGCGGATCTGCAGCTCCACATCCATGGCCAGGCCGAGGTTATCGATGACGAACTGCAGGCGACCCTTGTGCACTTCACCCACGGTCAACGGCTGGGTGGCGGTGAACGCCAGGCCGCCGGCGGACAGGTCGATCACCCGCGCTTCGGTCTGGGTGCGGTCAGTGTTGAAGAAGCGCAGCTTGGCCGGGATTTTGACCCGGGCATGTTGACGCTGGGCTTCGGACTCGTGGACAACGTTGGCATTTACTTGGCTGTTCATGACGGTGTAATTCCTTGGTTAATTCAGGCTTGGCAGGGTCAGACCATCATCAGCAACACGGCAACGAAGATGCTGCCGGCGGAGAAGGTCATGGTCCGAGACGACCAGGTGTTGAACCAACGTTGAAAGCTGGCCAAATCGCGGGTCAGTTTGGTGTCCTGGCGGGTCCAGGACTGTTGATCAAGGCGGAAGAACACGTAGATCTTCACCAACGCGCCCATGATCTGGTTGTAATAGAGAATCGCCGGGTAAGCCGGGCCGATCTTGTGGCCGGAGCACGACAGCAGCAGGGTCAGGATCAGGCGGGTGATGCCGATCCACAGCAGGTACGCGAGGATGAACGCGCCGCCGTACTTGAAGGTGGCGATGATTGCCACGGTCAGGCCGAGCAGGGAGGTCCACATCGACACACGCTGGTCGAACAACACGATGCTGGTGAACAGGCCCAGCCGACGCACACCCAGGCCCAGGGCTCGGGAGTTCTGGCGCAGGTTGTTGCCGTACCAGCGGAACATCAGCTTGCGGCTGGCTTTGATAAAGCTCTTTTCCGGCGGGTGTTCCACGGTGTGGATCGCGGCGTCCGGCACGTAGAAGGTGTCGTAGCCCAGGCGCATCAGGCTGAACCAGCTGGACTTGTCGTCACCGGTGAGGAACTTGAAGCGGCCCAGGCGCCAGTGCTGCAGCGAGTCGCTTTCCACGTCGGCGATAAAGCCCGGGTCCGTCACGACGTTGGCGCGGAACACCGACATACGGCCGGTCATGGTCAGCACGCGCTTGGACAGGGCCATGGAGCACATGTTGATGTGGCGCTGGGCGAAGCGCAGTTTGTGCCACTCGCTCATGATGTAGCCGCCGCGCACTTCACAGAATTCGTTGGTGGTCAGGCCGCCGACGTTGCCGAACAGCTGGAACCACGGCACGGTCTTGCGCACCACGCCTTCGGCGAGCACGGTGTCGCCATCGATCACGGCAACCACGGCGCGGTCGTCCGGCAGGTGGCGAGAGATGGCGCGGAAACCGAAGGCCAGGCCGTCGCGCTTGCCGGTACCGGCGATACGCACGAAGTCGAGCTTGACGTGATCCGGCGGGTTCATGCGTTCCCAGAGGCTCTTGACCAGCAGCTCATCGGACATTTCCACCAGCGAGCAGACCACGGTGGTGGGGAAGCCGCATTCGATGGCCTCGCGAATCACCGAGCTGTAGACCTGCGCGGTGGTCAGCGCATCGATACGGAAGCTGGTGACCATCAGGAACACGTGGGACGGATCGGCAGCCTTGCCCAGCTTGCGCACTTTACGGCGCAGGTGCGGGTAGACCACGTACAGGAACAGCATGCCGCGAAAGAAATGCGTAGCACCCATCGAGTAGCGCCAGATACCGACAGCGCCAATCAGGAAAATAAAATTCTTCGACTCGGAGTCGAACGTACTCGCCGGCAACAGCAGGGCGAGACCCATCAGCAGGCTCAGAAAGAACAGCCAGCCGGCGGATTGGAGCAGTACGTGTTTTAACTTGGACATAAGCGTCATCCGAAGGTGAAGAAGGCTTCGAGCTGCAAGCGCTGGGGATTGGTACGCCTGCAGCTCGAAACTTACCGTTGCTGTTACCAGCAAATGCCTTCGGTACGGCCTGTCGTACTGGTGGCCTTGGACATGAAGCCCACCAGGTCGATCACTTGCTTGCCGTGCGGTGCGTTCTGCGCCAGGGCGCGGAACTTCTCGTCGCGGTTACCGAGGATGATCACGTCGGAGTTGTTGATCACATCATCGAAGTCCGAGTTGAGCAGCGACGACACGTGGGGGATCTTGCCTTCGATGTAGTCCTTGTTCGCACCGTGGACACGGGCGTACTCGACGTTGCTGTCGTAGATGCTCAGGTCGTAGCCCTTGCCGATCAGCATTTCCGCCAGCTCGACCAGTGGGCTTTCGCGCAGGTCGTCGGTACCGGCCTTGAAGCTCAGGCCCAGCAGGGCGACTTTGCGTTTGTCGTGGCCGGCGACGATGTCGAAGGCGTTCTGCACCTGGGACTCGTTGCTGCGCATCAGCGAGTTGAGCAGCGGCGCTTCCACGTCCAGGGAGCTGGCGCGATAGGTCAGGGCGCGCACGTCTTTAGGCAGGCAGGAGCCGCCGAACGCGAAGCCTGGGCGCATGTAGTACTGGGACAGGTTGAGGGTCTTGTCCTGGCAGACCACTTCCATCACTTCGCGACCGTCGACGCCGACCGCCTTGGCGATGTTGCCGATCTCGTTGGCGAAGGTGACCTTGGTGGCGTGCCACACGTTGCAGGTGTACTTGATCATCTCGGCAACGGCGATGTCCTTGCGGATGATCGGTGCGTCGAGTTCTTCGTACAGCGACTGCAGGACATCGCCGGAGGCTTTGTCGAACTCGCCGATAACGGTCATCGGTGGCAGGTCGTAGTCGGCGATGGCGGTGGATTCGCGCAGGAATTCCGGGTTGACCGCAACACCGAAGTCGACGCCGGCTTTCTTGCCGGAGCAGTCTTCGAGGATTGGGATCACCACGTTGGCGACGGTGCCCGGCAACACGGTGCTGCGTACCACGATGGTGTGGCGGGTGGTCTTGTCACGCAGGACAAAACCGATCTCGCGGCATACCGATTCGATGTAGTTGAGTTCCAGGTCGCCGTTCTTCTTGCTCGGCGTACCGACGCAAATCATCGACAGGTCAGTATCACGGATGGCGTCGGCGAAGTTGGTGGTGCCGCGCAGTCGACCGTTTGCGATGCCCTGGCTCAACAGTTCGCCCAGACCCGGCTCGACGATCGGCGATTTGCCGGCGTTGATCAGGTCGATCTTTTCCTTGGAGATGTCTACGCCGACCACTTCGTGGCCACGGGCAGACAGGCAACCGGCACACACTGCGCCAACGTAACCCAAACCAAATATGCTGATGCGCATCGCAATTACCTCTGTATTTAAATCATGCCATTAGATGGCCGGAGTTCATGTTTGCAAACGTCACAAATGCCGCGAAAGTTGGGCGAATAGACGCCGACTTGCCGCGTACAGGCATGTTGAATAACGAGTGACTAACTATTGCACTCAAGTTGTGCGCAACTTGGCCTTGTTATTGGGGCCTGCCCTGAAATGCAGCCAGCCTTCCTGGGAGAAGGGCCTGGCGCCAGTGCCGCAGGGCATTGATAGAGGCTATAAGCCTTTACATATCAATGCCTTGGGTTGTCTCACTGACCCATTAGGGTAAGCACAGCCTTGGCCTTATAGTTCGTGGCAATGGATCCTTATCGCCGCTCTCAACTAATCGGTTGGTAATGTGACCACTGAGTCAAAGTTGAATATGACAACTTCGCTACTTCCGTTGGTCCGCCTTGTAAGTCATCTCCTACAGAAACAGAGAATTTCGTTACCGGTGGTATGAGCGGCGCTTCAGGACGAAGTTCCTGGCCGCTCATCCTGTTTCCCGAAATTTCTTGAAATATAGGTAAAGATGGCACTGGTACTATATTGATAGCACTTGCTATCTGGGCCAGTAGTTACGGGTAGTTGGCGCGAAGGGATAGTTTTGTGCCACTAGTGTTTTAAAAAAGTGGTGCCACTACGAAAAAAAATCGGAAAAGTCGAGTGAAAGAAATGTTAGGGATGTGTCGTGATATTTTTTGACGTCAAATAAATGACGATTCTTGGTGTGAAGCGCGGATAAAAATGTGGGAGGAGGCTTGCCCCCGATGGCAGTGCATCAGTCGATAGATTCGTGACTGAACCACCGCAATCGGGGCAAGCCCCTCCCACATTTGGATTTCATTGTCTGAAAGAGGCTGGTACGGCCTTATTCCGGTGCGTGATCGCGCAGGAACACCAGATTGTCCGGCTTGGACTGCTCCGCATTGAAGCGGTAACCCTGCACATCGAACTGCTTGAGCCTGGCCGGATCGTTGATGCGCTCTTCGATCACGAAGCGGCTCATCATGCCCCGGGCCTTTTTCGCGTAGAAGCTGATGATCTTGTACTGGCCGTTCTTCAGGTCCTTGAACTCGGTGTTGATGATCCGAGCGTTCAGGGCCGTGCGCTTGACCGCCGAGAAGTACTCGTTGGAGGCCAGGTTGAGCAGCACGTCGTCGCCTTGTTCGGCCAGGGCTTCGTTCAGCCATTCGCTGATGCGCGTGCCCCAGAAGGCGTACAGGTCCTTGCCACGGGCGTTGGCGAGTTTGGTGCCCATCTCCAGGCGGTACGGCATCATCAGGTCCAGGGGGCGCAGCAGGCCGTACAGGCCCGAGAGCATGCGCAGGTGGTCCTGGGCGTAGCTGAAGTCGGCATCGCTGAAGGTCTCGGCGTTCAGGCCGGTGTACACGTCGCCCTTGAACGCCAGCAAGGCCTGCTTGGCATTCTCGGGGGTGAAGGCCGGGGTCCAGCTGCCGAAGCGGGCAGCATTGAGGCCGCCGATCTTGTCGGACACGTGCATCAATTCGCTGATCTGCGCCGGGCTCAGTTCGCGCAGTTGCTCGATCAGCACCTGGGAATGGTCCAGGTACTGTGGCTGGGTAAAGCGCTGGGTCACCGCTGGGGTCTCGAAATCGAGGGTCTTGGCGGGGGAAATCACCATCAGCATGAAGTCGTCTCCTGTAAATCGTGCGGGGATTCTAGGGGGTTGGGCGTTTTGACTCCACCTATGATGGCGATAGGCGCGATCCGCTATGATGGCCGGTGACTCTGGAGAGGGAGACCCCTGCGTGCGAATAGCGCTTTTATTGTCGGCGTGCCTGCTGTGCCTGAATGCCCAGGCGGCGCCGGTGGATGTAGCCAGCCTGGACCGTGGCACCTGGCCGGAAAAACTCAGCAGTCCCGCCCTGTTCGACGTGGCTTCGCGTGCGGAAATCCTGATGTTCGCCCACAGCCTGCTGGCCAGTGAATCCCAGGATGAAACCGCACTCAAGCAGCGCCTGGGCTTGAAGATCATCAACCTGGCCGCCATCGACGATCTGCGTCGCGAGCTTTGGCAGCGCCTGCTGGAGAACTACACGTTCGCCCAGCAGAGCTGCGAAGTCGACGCCTCGTTCTGCTACCTGGTGGAGAACATGGACGACCTGCGCGAGCAGGCCGGCAAGCTGGCGATCAGCGAAGACTCCTTCTATATAGGCTGGGCCGCCCCCAGCCATGCTTTCCACGAGCGTTATCTGAACGAACTGCTGCGCAAGGCCGCGCTGTTTCCGCAGATCAGCAGCGAAGTCGCGCGCTTTGGCGACCATGAACGCAATGGCGATGAGTTCAACGACCGCCTGTTCCTGCTGACCTTCGACGGCGGTCCGGCACCGGTCAGCGGCAACACCGACTGGCTCGCCGACTACCTGCGCAAGCAGAAGATGAACGCCACCTTCTTTGTCCTCGGCAGCAGCCTGCAAAACCGTGTGGAGCGCAGTTCTGCCGCTGAGGTGGAGGCGTTGTACCAGGGACAGTGCGTCGGTACCGAGGGCTGGCAGTACCGTTCCCACAGCCATTGGGTGGACTGGCAGAGTTCCATCACCCGCAGCGCGCAGTTGGTGCAGAACCTGATGCCGGAAAACTACGTACCGCTGTTCCGCCCGCCTTACGGGCAGCGGCGCGCGGACAGCCAGGGGTTCTTCCAGTCCCAGGGCTTGCAGGTGGCGTTATGGGACATCGATTCCCAGGACGAGCCGGGCAAGCTCAAGGCCGATGAGTCGGCGCAACGGGTGCTGACGTTGATGCTGTTGTGGCGCAAAGGCGTGATTGTGTTTCACGACACCCAGGATAAGGCGCGGGTGGCATTGCCGATGTTGCTGCAGGCAACGGCGCAGAGTGGGCTGGGTTGGCAGGACTGCCGGGAGGCGTTTCGTTAAAAGGATGAAGTGCCCGGCCCTGTTGGGTTGGAGGCATTTTGGCGCTGATTTTGTGCGACATTTCGATGCAGGCGGACTTCCGACTTTAACGGTGCATCGGGCACTCGGCTAGTGCTATTCGTCATCCTGAAAAATAAACTTCAAAAAAGCGTCAAAGTACTTTTTCCTGTCATGGGTTTTGCGGTATTACGAAGTCAGATCGCCGAAACCTGCAACACAGGTGGCGTCTTCCAAGACTCCTCATGTGGGCACTGCGCTTGACGTCACTCAGGTGCAGTCGGTGGTCGAATCGAGGCGCAGCACTGTTGTGGTATTGCGTCGACTGGCTCCCACAAAGGTGACCGAGTATGGATGATCATGGACGTAACCCTTCTTCCGACCAGCCAATCCTTTATGTGCTTGATACCAATGTACTGATCCACGATCCAAACGCACTGCTTAACTTCGAAGAACACCACGTCGCCATCCCGATGATCGTGCTTGAGGAGCTCGACAAACTCAAAAGCGGGCACCACAGCGTGGCTGCCGAATGCCGCCAGGCCATCCGCCTGATCGACAAGACCCTGGGCGAAGCGTCACCCGAGGACGTTGAGGTCGGCGTGCCGATCCAGCGCGGCAAAAGCGGGCCCAAGGGCTTGCTGTCGATCCTGATGAGCAAGCGCAGCGAGCCCAACAGCCTGCTGCCGGAAAACCTGAACGACAACAAAATCATCAACCAATTGATCGACCTGCACGCTCGCGACAAGGACCTGCGCGTGGTGCTGGTGACCAAAGACATCAATATGCGCCTCAAGGCACGAGCGTGTGGGATCGCTGCCGAGGACTACAGTACCGACCAACTGGTCGACGACGTGTCGATGCTGTCCCGTGGTTATCACATGATGACCGGCTCGTTCTGGGACCGTGTCAGCAAGGTCGAAACCCGTCAGGACCATGGCCGTACCTGGCACCAGGTACAACTGATCGACAACCTGCCGGCCGTGCATATCAATGAATTCATTGTCGACGAACAGGGCTTCGTGGGCTGGATCAAAGAGATCCAGGTCGACAAGCTGCTGATCCTCGACCTGCATCAGGAACCCCTGTTGCACCAGGAAGCCTGGGGCCTGAAACCGCGTGACATCTACCAGAGCCTGGCGCTGTATGCGCTGCTCGACCCGGACATCCACCTGGTCAACCTGACGGGCGCTGCCGGTTCCGGTAAAACCATCCTCGCCCTGGCTGCCGCCATCGAGCAGACCATGGTGACCAAGCGCTATCGCCGCATCATCGCCACCCGCTCCGTGCAGGGCCTGGACCAGGAAATCGGCTTTTTGCCCGGTACCGAGGCGGAAAAAATGGAGCCGTGGCTGGGGGCGATCACCGACAACCTCGAAGCCTTGCACATGGATGACGAAAACACCCATGGCAGCGTCGACTACATCCTCAGCAAAGTGCCGTTGCAGTTCAAATCCCTCAACTACATCCGAGGTCGCAGCTTCCAGCAGAGCCTGATTTTGATCGATGAATGCCAGAACCTGACCCCGCACCAGATGAAAACCATCATCACCCGTGCCGGCGCCGGTTCCAAAGTGGTGTGCCTGGGCAACCTGGCACAGATCGACACCCCTTACCTGTCCGCGACCAGCTCCGGGCTTACCTACCTGACGGAACGCTTCAAGGACTTCCCGAACGGCGTGCATATCGCGCTGCAAGGGGTGCCTCGCTCGATTCTGGCTGAATACGCAGAGTCGCACCTGTAACCGTTGGAGCGGCGGTGCGTCGCACCGCTGCTCCCACATTTATTGCGTGTTGGGTTTACAATCGCCGCTCCTGATCAGGAGTATCCCTGTGCTGACTCATCTCGATTCCCAAGGTCGCGCCCATATGGTCGACGTCACCGACAAGTCCGTGACGTTCCGGGAGGCGGTGGCCGAAGCGCGGGTGCGCATGCTGCCCGAGACCCTGCAAATGATCGTCGACGGCGCCCATCCCAAGGGCGACGTGTTTGCCGTGGCCCGCATCGCCGGGATCCAGGCGGCGAAAAAAACCAGTGATCTGATTCCCCTGTGTCACCCGCTGATGTTGACCGGAGTCAAGGTCGAACTGAGTGCCGATGGCGCAGACTCGGTACACATCGTCGCGCGCTGCAAGCTGTCCGGGCAGACCGGCGTAGAGATGGAAGCGTTGACGGCGGCCAGCGTCGCGGCGCTGACGATCTACGACATGTGCAAGGCCGTGGATCGCGGCATGACCATCGAAAACATCCGCCTGCTGGAAAAGCTTGGCGGTAAGAGCGGGCATTTCAAGGCGGATGGACAATGAGCATCAACGTACTGTTTTTCGCGCGTTACAGCGAAAAAATAGGCCTGGATTCACTTGAGATGGAAGGCGAATTCGCCACGGTCGATGCCGTGCGCCAGGCGCTGGCCGCTGATCCGGGCTTTGAAGTGCTCAACGAAACCAGCTTGATGTGTGCTCGCAACCAGGAGTTGTGTGCTCTCGACGAGCCGTTGCAGGCCGGTGATGAAGTTGCGTTCTTCCCGCCCGTGACCGGAGGCTGAACATGGCCATTCGTGTACAGGTCGAACCGTTTGACCCCGGTGCCGAGGTCAACGCGATGCACGCGGCGAATGTGGGCGTGGGCGCGGTGGTGAGTTTCGTCGGCTATGTGCGCGATTTCAACGAGGGCCGAGAGGTGTCCGGGATGTTTCTCGAACACTATCCGGGCATGACTGAAAAAGCCTTGGCCAAGATCGCCGTCGAAGCCAAGCAACGCTGGCCGCTGCTCAAGCTCGAAGTGCTGCATCGTATCGGTGCGCTGGAGCCTGGCGAGCCGATAGTGTTCGTGGCCGCCGCCAGTGCCCATCGCCAGGCCGCGTTCGATGCCTGTGCGTTTGTGATGGATTACCTGAAAACCCGTGCGCCTTTCTGGAAGAAGGAAAACACCCGTGAGGGTGCGCGCTGGGTGGAAGGGCGGGACAGCGACCACGCTGCGGCGGATCGCTGGAAATAACCAGCCGAACACTTAACCAAATGTGGGAGGGGGCTTGCCCCCGATAGCGGTGCGTCAGTCAATTTATGTATCGACTGATCCACTGCTATCGGGGGCAAGTCGAATCGTCGCACCGCCCCTCCCACATTTTTATCGCTTTTCAGCTTACGGGCGTTTGCGTTCTACAGCCCGCAGCAAGTGCGTCGGCGGAGTCTCGCAACTGATCTTGCGGCCCAGCAAGGTCTCGATCGACGGCAACTGATACGAGTCATCCTCCCCGGCAAAGCTGATCGACACGCCCGCAGCCCCCGCCCGGCCGGTACGGCCGATGCGGTGCACGTAGTCGTCCGGCACTTCCGGCAGGGTGAAGTTGATCACGTGGCTGATGCCGTCGATGTGAATCCCGCGCCCGGCCACGTCGGTGGCCACCAGCACGCGGATCTTGCCTTCGCGGAAGCCTTCCAGGGTCTTGATGCGCTTGTGTTGCGGCACATCGCCGGACAGCTGCGCGGCATTCACGCCATCGCGCACCAGGCGTTCCTCGATGCGGCGCACTTCGTCCTTACGGTTGGCGAACACCATCACGCGTTCCCAGCCGTTGTCGTTGACCAGGTTGTAGAGCAGCTTGTACTTGTCGGCACCGGCCACGGCATAGATGTGCTGTTCGACGTTTTCGCTGGCGACGTTTTCCGCTTCGATCTCGACGATGGACGGCTCGGTGGTCCACTGCTTGGCGAGGTTCATCACGTCTTCGGTGAAGGTCGCAGAGAACAGCAGGGTTTGGCGCTCGTTTTTCGGCGGGGTCTGGCGAATGATCTGGCGCACTTGTGGGATGAAACCCATGTCGAGCATGCGGTCGGCTTCGTCCAGCACCATCACTTCGACCATGTCCAGGTGCACGTCGCCGCGCTGGTTGAAGTCCAGCAGGCGGCCGGGGGTTGCCACCAGGATGTCGCAGTGGCGGGCTTCGAGGTGCTTGAGCTGCTTGTCGAAGTCCATGCCGCCGACGAACGTCATGACGTTGAGGCCGGTGTACTTGGTCAGGTCGGCGGCGTCCTTGGCGATCTGCACCACCAGTTCACGGGTAGGCGCGATGATCAGCGCACGCGGTTCACCCATGTAGCGTTCTTTCGGCGGCGGCGTTTGCAGCAGCTGGGTGATGATCGAGATCAGGAACGCGGCGGTCTTGCCGGTACCGGTCTGGGCACGACCGATGGCATCTTTGCCGGCGAGGGTAAAGCCCAGTACCTGCGCCTGGATCGGCGTGCAGTACGGGAACCCCAGGTCCTGGATGGCGTGCATCAGTTCCGGGGCCAGTTTGAAATCATGGAAGCGGGTCTTGCCTTCCTGGGGCTCGACGACGAAATCCTCGAGTTTCCACGGGATCACCGGCGGTTTGGGCGCGCGTTCCCGGCGAGGCTTGGGGGCGGGTGCGGCTTGGGTCTCGGGTTTTGCCTGTTCGGGCGGTGTCACCGTCGGCGTCTTCGGCTGGGCGACAGGTGCAGTCCGGCCTGGCTGTTGACCGTCATTGCGGCTGCCGGAGGAGGGGACAGGAGCACTGGGAACAGGCGCGAGCGGCTCAGCCTCGCTTTTGCCGAACATCTTCTTGAGTGCTTTGAGCACGGTGATCTCATTAATTGGTTAAGGAATGTACGCCGGCCAGTGTAATGCAAGAATCGGGCGCGGCGTAGTGCGTCTGTCATACGGCTACATAAACGTGGGGTTCAGCCCAGGCGAGCGGTCAACCAAGTCCCTATATCGTGAATCTCCTGGGGTAACACTTCGTGGCCCATTGGGTATTCCTGCCATGTCACGGTGACACCACGGGTTTTCAGGTGCTCGTAGGCGCTGCGGCCCATGGCGTTCTGTACCACCTCGTCGTACTGGCCGTGCAGGCACAGCGTTGGAATGCGTTGTTGGCTGGCCGACAATTCAAGCTCATCGCTGAAGGTGGGCGCGTAGGTGGAGAGGGCGATGACGCCGCCCAATGGCCCCTCCCAATTCAGGAACGCGGTGTGGAATACCACGGCGCCACCTTGGGAAAAGCCCGCGAGGAAAATCCGCGAAGCGTCTATTCCGGTTCTCTTCTGTGCTTCGATCAGATCGGTCAGCATTTTTGCTGACACTTCCAGCTCTTCCAGGCTGATCGAGCGGGCCGGGCTCATGGCCTTGATGTCGTACCAGCTGGGCATCTCGTAGCCACCATTGATCGTCACCGGACGGGTCGGTGCCTGGGGCAAAACAAAGCGGGTGGACAGCAAGCTTTCCTGCAGCGCCTCGGCCACCGGCAGGAAGTCGTAGCGATCGGCACCCAGGCCATGCAACCAGATTACGCAGGCGTCTGCGGGCTTGGCGGGCTGAAGAATCAAGGGTTCGGTCATGTCTGCTCCATATATGTGCGTGCGCTCCGATTGGGTGCGTCGGAACGGTGCGCGACAGGTTGATCTGTTAAGAGAATGTCGCAAGGTTGAATCTTTTTCCATTGACGAGGGGCTGAAACGACTCAGCCGCCACTCTGGTACGCGCCTTGCTATGTGTAGGTCGATGTCAGAACTTTCCCTGGACGGTAACACTATCAGTGACTGCCGCTTCTGGGATAGCCGCTGGAATTACCGCGAAAGCCTCATGCCGCTTGACCCTAAAAAAAGCCAACACGGGTCGATATCGCCTCATAAGGGTGCGCTGAGGTTGGAGCTTCGACACAACAAGAGCAACTGGAGGTTTGAATGAAGGTATTGAAATCCACCCTGGCCATCGTTAGCGCGGCGGCTGTACTGGGTGTCAGTGGTTTCGCCCAGGCTGGCGCCACTCTGGACGCCGTGCAGAAGAAAGGCTTTGTGCAATGTGGCGTGAGTGACGGCTTGCCGGGCTTCTCGGTACCGGATGCCAGCGGCAAGATCCTCGGGATCGATGCTGACGTTTGCCGCGCCGTGGCCGCTGCCGTTTTCGGCGACGCCACCAAGGTCAAATTCAGCCAGTTGAACGCCAAGGAGCGTTTCACCGCGCTTCAATCCGGCGAAGTCGACATCCTGTCGCGCAACACCACCATGACCAGCTCCCGCGATGCGGGCATGGGCCTGAAATTCCCGGGCTTCATCACTTACTACGACGGCATCGGCTTCCTGGTTAACAACAAGCTGGGCGTCAAAAGTGCCAAGGAACTGGACGGTGCAACCATCTGCATCCAGGCCGGTACCACCACTGAGCTGAACGTTTCCGACTACTTCCGTGGCAACAACCTCAAATACACCCCGATCACCTTCGACACCTCCGATGAAAGCGCCAAGTCGCTGGAATCCGGTCGTTGCGACGTACTGACTTCCGACAAGTCCCAACTGTTCGCCCAGCGCAGCAAGCTGGCCTCGCCAAAAGACTACGTAGTTCTGCCGGAAACCATTTCCAAGGAACCGCTGGGCCCGGTCGTGCGTAACGGTGATGACGAGTGGCTGGCCATCGTGCGCTGGGTGGGCTACGCCATGCTCAACGCTGAAGAAGCCGGCATCACGTCCAAAAACGTTGAAGCTGAAGCCAAGTCCACCAAGAACCCGGACGTTGCGCGTCTGCTCGGTGCTGACGGCGAATACGGCAAAGACCTGAAAGTGAAGAAGGATTGGGTCGTACAGATCGTCAAGCAAGTCGGTAACTACGGTGAAGTGTTCGAGCGCAACCTGGGCAAGAGCACCCCGCTGGAAATCGACCGCGGCCTGAACGCGCTGTGGAACAACGGCGGCATTCAATACGCACCGCCTGTGCGCTGATCGCTGATGGTTCTGTCACCCGGTGGGCCAACCGCCGGGTGATGTTCTGTTCCATTCTTTCCGGGGCACTTCATGCAAAAACAAATCGGCGCACCAAATCGGAAGCTCAGCTTCAGCGATCCCAAAGTGCGTGCGTGGCTCTTCCAGATCATCACGATTGTGGCGGTGATCTCGCTGGGCTGGTACCTCTTCGACAATACCCAGACCAACCTTCAGCACCGGGGCATTACCTCGGGTTTCGACTTTCTTGAGCGCAGTGCCGGCTTCGGCATCGCGCAGCATTTGATCGACTACACCGAATCGGACAGCTATGCCCGTGTCTTTGTGATCGGGCTGCTCAACACGTTGCTGGTGACCTTTATCGGGGTGATCCTGGCGACCCTGCTGGGCTTCATCATCGGCGTGGCGCGCCTGTCACCGAACTGGATGATCAACAAGCTGGCGACCGTGTATGTGGAAGTGTTCCGCAACATTCCGCCGCTGCTGCAGATCCTGTTCTGGTACTTCGCGGTGTTCCTGACCATGCCGGGGCCGCGCAACAGCCATAACTTCGGTGACACCTTCTTTGTCAGCAGCCGTGGCCTGAACATGCCCGCAGCGCTGGCCGCTGACGGGTTCTGGCCGTTTGTGGCCAGCATCGTGGTTGCCATCGTGGCAATCGTGCTGATGGCGCGTTGGGCCAACAAGCGCTTTGAGGCGACCGGCGTACCCTTCCACAAGTTCTGGGCGGGCCTGGCGCTGTTTATCGTGATCCCGGCGTTGTGTGCCTTGATCTTCGGCGCGCCGCTGCACTGGGAAATGCCAAAGCTTTCAGGTTTTAACTTTGTCGGCGGCTGGGTACTGATCCCTGAACTGCTGGCCCTGACCCTGGCGCTTACCGTGTACACGGCAGCGTTTATCGCCGAGATCGTGCGTTCGGGCATCAAGTCCGTCAGCCACGGCCAGACCGAAGCTGCGCGCTCCCTGGGCCTGCGCCCTGGGCCGACGCTGCGCAAGGTCATCATCCCGCAAGCCCTGCGGGTGATCATTCCGCCGCTGACCAGCCAGTACCTGAACCTGGCGAAGAACTCGTCGCTGGCCGCCGGTATCGGTTACCCGGAAATGGTTTCGCTGTTTGCCGGCACGGTGCTCAACCAGACCGGCCAGGCCATCGAGGTTATTGCCATCACCATGAGCGTGTACCTGGCGATCAGCATCAGCATTTCCCTGCTGATGAACTGGTACAACAAGCGCATTGCGCTGATCGAGCGGTGAGGAAACGCACATGAGTTCGCATACTTTCAAACCTGATATGCCGCCGCCGAGCAAAGTCTTCGGACCGATGGCCTGGATGCGCGCCAACCTGTTCTCCAGTTGGCTCAATACCCTGCTGACGCTGTTGGCGTTCTACCTGATCTACCTGGTGGTGCCGCCGATCCTGCAGTGGGCCATCCTCGATGCCAACTGGGTCGGCACCACCCGCGCCGACTGCACCAAGGAAGGCGCGTGCTGGGTGTTTATCCAGCAGCGCTTCGGGCAGTTCATGTACGGCTACTACCCCGGCGACCTGCGCTGGCGTGTGGACCTGACCGTGTGGCTGGCCATCGTCGGCGTGGCGCCGTTGTTCATCTCGCGTTTCCCACGCAAGGCGGTCTATGGCCTGAGCTTCCTGGTGCTGTACCCGATCATCGCCTACTTCCTGCTCCACGGCGGGATCTTCGGGCTGACCAATGTGGCAACCAGCCAATGGGGCGGCCTGATGCTGACCCTGGTCATCGCCACTGTCGGCATCGCCGGTGCCTTGCCGCTGGGGATTGTGCTGGCCTTGGGGCGGCGCTCGAACATGCCGGCGATTCGTGTGGTGTGCGTGACCTTCATTGAGTTCTGGCGCGGCGTGCCGTTGATCACCGTGCTGTTCATGTCCTCGGTGATGCTGCCGTTGTTCCTGCCCGAAGGCATGGGCATCGACAAGCTGCTGCGGGCGTTGATCGGCGTGATCCTGTTCCAGTCGGCCTACGTGGCCGAGGTGGTGCGTGGCGGTTTGCAGGCGATCCCTAAAGGTCAGTACGAAGCGGCCGCGGCGATGGGCCTGGGTTACTGGCGCAGCATGGGCCTGGTGATTCTGCCGCAAGCCCTGAAGATGGTGATCCCGGGCATCGTCAACACGTTTATCGCCTTGTTCAAGGACACCAGCCTGGTGATTATCATCGGCCTGTTCGACCTGCTCAACAGCGTCAAGCAAGCCGCCGCCGACCCTAAATGGTTGGGCATGGCCACCGAAGGCTATGTGTTTGCCGCCCTGGTGTTCTGGATTTTCTGTTTTGGTATGTCGCGCTATTCCATTCATTTGGAACACAAGCTCGACACAGGCCACAAGCGTTAGGAGTTGATGTTATGAGCGAAGCGATCAAACAGCCTGTGAGCCCTGAAGGCATTATCCAGATGCAGGGCGTCAACAAGTGGTACGGCCAGTTCCATGTGTTGAAAGACATCAACCTCAACGTCAAGCAGGGCGAGCGTATCGTGCTGTGCGGCCCGTCGGGTTCGGGCAAGTCCACCACCATCCGTTGCCTCAACCGTCTGGAAGAGCACCAGCAGGGCCGCATCGTGGTCGATGGCGTGGAACTGACCAACGACCTCAAGCAGATCGAAGCGATCCGCCGTGAAGTCGGCATGGTGTTCCAGCACTTCAACCTGTTCCCGCACCTGACCATCCTGCAGAACTGCACGCTGGCGCCGATGTGGGTGCGCAAGATGCCCAAGCGCAAGGCCGAGGAAATCGCCATGCACTACCTGGAGCGTGTGCGCATCCCGGAGCAGGCCCACAAGTTTCCGGGGCAACTGTCCGGCGGCCAGCAACAGCGCGTTGCGATTGCCCGCGCCCTGTGCATGAAGCCGAAAATCATGCTGTTCGATGAGCCGACCTCGGCCCTCGATCCGGAAATGGTCAAGGAAGTACTCGACACCATGATCGGCCTGGCCGAAGACGGCATGACCATGTTGTGCGTGACCCACGAAATGGGTTTCGCGCGCACCGTGGCCAACCGTGTGATTTTCATGGACAAGGGCGAGATCGTCGAACAGGCGGCGCCGAATGACTTCTTCGACAACCCGCAGAATGACCGGACCAAGCTGTTCTTGAGCCAGATCCTGCATTGATCGATGCCTGAAAAAATAAACCCGGCCTGGCCGGGTTTATTTTTGTCTGTTCAGGAGGCCTTGAGCGCCTCCTGCCCTGTGTTCGCGGTATGGGTGAAGCCCCGCAGGTCAGCGCCTTCGGCCAAGACCCTGGCGTCGGCGAGCAGGTGAGGGTAACGGTCCAACAATCGCATCAATAGAACCAGTGGCTTCGGTGGCAGAAGCTCACCGCGTTCATAACGTGAAAAAGCGTTGTGACCGCCACCGGACAACAGTTGCACGGCTTCTTTCTGCGTAAGGTGCAGCTTGCGACGGATGCGTTTCATCTCGTTGCCGATCATTGTCCGCGCGGTACGGACCAGTTCATCGCTGGCGGCGCTATAGCGGTCGGAGCTGTCAGGGTCATGCATGCCGTCGCCGCACAGTTGGCATTCCCAGCCAGACAGGTCATCGACACGCCGTTCCATACCGTTGACACGGAGGGTTTCGCTGCGGCTTTCGAAGCGCCTCATGGCGTCGGGTGCACCGCAAATGAAGCAATGTTGAGTGTTCATGAGCTCTTCTTCTTGAAGGAGATCACTGGAGGGTTACCGGCTGTGCAGTAAGTGACCTTGATGTAAATCTCCAGACCGTGTGAATTGATGTGGTACACGTCCTGCCACACCCGGTGATCGGCATACGTGGTCATCGATTTGTACAACATCCTGTTTTGTAGTTCGAAAACGACCTCTTGCATCTCCTTGATACTCAGACCGAGCCGCGCGCCTGTTTGCTTTGCTGCGAGCGTAAATGCCCGGCCTCCAAGCCGCCTGACGTCCGCCTTGATCACCGCCAGATCGTAATGAGGTGTGTACTTTTCCATAAGACACCTGAGCCGAATAATTACCCTTTGAGGGTAATTTTACCAATCGAAAATACTGCTCCTTTTCCTGCCTAAGAACCCTAGTGCGTTGCCTTTGTAGGCAACTCTGAATAGGCTGTAGGAAAATTCATCCTATGATTGGACGAAAGCCTGCATTCCATGACAGACATCGCCCCCTTGATCAAACGCTCCCTGGTGGACCAGGCCCTTGAGCAATTGCGCTGGCGCATCAGCGAAGGCCGGTGGGCCATCGGCGAACGCCTGCCCACCGAGCCGGAGCTGGCCGCCGAGCTGGGCATCAGCCGCAACACCGTGCGCGAGGCCATGCGCGTGTTGGCGTTCTCCGGGTTGATCGAGATCCGCCAGGGCGACGGCAGTTACCTGCGCTCGATGACCGACCCGCTGGGGGCCATGCGCGCGTTATCCCACTGCACCCTGGAGCAGGCGCAGGAGACGCGGCAGATCCTGGAAGTGGAGGCCGTCGGGCTCGCGGCGGTGCGCCGTACCGACGCCGACCTCACCGCTTTGCATGAGGCACTCAAGGCCAGCGCGGTGCTGTACCACGGTGACCTCGAGGCCTATATCAGCGCCGACCTGCTGTTCCACAAACGCCTGGTGGACGCCGCGCACAACCCGGCGTTGAGCGAGCTGTACCAGTACTTTTCCGCCATCGTCGGCGCGCAGTTGCGCCAGACCCTGAACATTTCGCCGCGTCGCCAGGCGGTGTTCGACCTGCATATCGCCCTGCTCGCAGCCGTGGAACACCAGGACCCGGAACGCGCCAAATCCCTTTGCCGGCAGTTGATCAATGAACCCTGAAACCAAGCGTACGAGCGAGTTGGACGAACTGTTGATCGACGCCGAGGCCGACGACGACGTGGTGCAAAGCAGCCACCCGGTGGTGAGTCGCCCCTGGTTGCTGCTGCTGGGCCTGATCCTGGTGGCCTTGAACCTGCGTCCGGCGTTGTCGAGCGTGGCGCCATTGCTGGCCGACGTCTCCAGCAGCCTGGGGTTGTCGGCGGCCAAGGCCGGTTTGCTCACCACCCTGCCGGTGTTGTGCCTCGGCCTGTTCGCACCCACGGCGCCGATCCTGGCCCGGCGGTTTGGCGCCGAGCGGGTGGTGTTGGGGATTTTGCTGACCCTGGCTGCCGGCATCATCCTGCGCAGCGCTTTTGGCGAAGTGGGCTTGTTCGCCGGCAGCCTGATCGCCGGTGCGAGCATCGGCATCATCGGCGTCTTGCTGCCGGGCCTGATCAAGCGTGATTTCGCCAGGCAGGCCGGTGCCATGACCGGCGTCTACACCATGGCCCTGTGCCTGGGCGCGGCGTTGGCCGCCGGTGCCACGGTGCCGCTGAGTCATTACTTCGGTGACCGCTGGACCATTGGTCTGGGCTTCTGGATTCTGCCGGCGTTGGCGGCGGCGTTGTTCTGGTTACCGCAGGTCGGCCGCAGACACGCCACCCACCAGGTCGCCTACCGAGTGAAGGGCCTGCTGCGTGATCCGTTGGCCTGGCAGGTCACCTTGTACATGGGCCTGCAATCGTCCCTGTCGTACATCGTGTTTGGCTGGCTGCCGTCGATCCTGATCGGTCGTGGCCTGAGCGCCACCGAAGCCGGGCTGGCGTTGTCCGGCTCTATCGTCATGCAATTGTTCAGTTCCCTCGCCGCACCCTGGCTCGCCACCCGTGGCAAAGACCAGCGCCTGGCGATCGTACTGGTGATGCTGCTGACCCTCGGCGGTTTGTTCGGTTGCCTGTATGCACCGCTGGACGGCCTGTGGGGCTGGGCGATCCTGCTCGGCCTGGGCCAGGGCGGTACGTTCAGCCTGGCGCTGACCCTGATCGTGCTGCGCTCGCGCGACTCCCATGTGGCGGCCAACCTGTCGAGCATGGCCCAGGGCTTTGGCTACACCCTGGCGTCCATTGGCCCATTTGCGGTGGGCCTGCTGCACGACTGGACGGGCGGCTGGTCGGCCATCGGCTGGATTTTCGCGGTCATCGGCCTGGGCGCCATCATTGCCGGGCTGGGGGCGGGGCGGGCGCAGTATGTGCAGGTCAGCAGCGAGAAAGTCTAGAGGTACACCACCTCCAGCGTGGCAAGGCCGTCGAGTCGTGTGTCGCTGCTCAGGTCCAGGTTTTGCGTGGCATTGATCACGGCTTCGACCTTGACCGTGCTGATCAGCTCCTGGATTGCCGAGGGCCCGGCCGTGCTGCCGGCGATGTCGGTAAAGCCCAGGTAACTGTTGGCGCCGATATTGATCGGGTTGAGGTTGGCGGTGCGCCAGGCCACGCCGCCGGTGGTGGATTCGGTGCCGTACACCTGCGTGGTGCTGTCGACCAGGGTTTGCCTGGGGTCGAAGGTCATGGCGTACAGGCCGATGCGGTTGCCGCTGCTGTCCAGGCCCAGGCCGTAGTAAATCTCGCTGTTGACCATGGCCGAACCGTCGCGATTGTCGTGCATGCGCAAGGCAAAGCGGTTCGAGGCGTTGCAGGTGATGCTGACTTGCAGCAGCTTGACCGGCAGGCGCGTGTTTTTGTCCGTGTTCAGGTCCTGGTGGGAGATCTTGCCGTAGTCGATCAACGCGCCGTTGGACAACTGCGGGGTGCAGGCGGTGGGCGTGATGCGGCCCTTGACCGCCAGGTCCACGCGCGAGGCGGCCTGTGCGGGGAGCGCGCTCCCCAGTAACAGCAGGGAGAGCAGGGTGATGCCGGGGGTTTTCATGGGGCGGGTTCCAATGGGTTACAGGTAGATGATTTCGAGGGTGCCGGAGCCGTTGATGTACACCACGTTACGCAAGTCCAGGGCCTGGGTCGGCGCCAGGTAGGCCTTGAGGCGCACCGTGCCGGCCAGGTGCTGGATCGGTACCGGCCCCAACGTGCTGGCGGCGCGGTCGGTGAACCCCATGAGGCTGTTGGCGGCGATGGGGATCTGCCGGGCACTGGAACTGCTCCAGGCCACCCCGCCGCTGGTGGAGTCGGTGCGATACAGCGTGCCGAGGGCATCGGCGCTGAACTCGGCCGGGTCGATGTTCAGGTAGTAGCGCCCGATCTTGTTCTGGCTGGCGTCCAGGTCCAGGCCGTAGGCGGTTTCGTCGATGCCTCCGGTCGCCGAGCCGTTGCGGTTGTCATGCATCTTCAAGGCGAAGGGGGTGGCGGCGTCGCAACTGACAGAGAACTGCAAGGTGCGGGTGGGCAGTGGGGTTTCGTGGGTGGCGTTCAGGTCTTTGGCCGCCAGCGTGCCGTAATCCACCAGCCCTCCGTTAGACAGCTGCGGTACACAGGCCACGGGAGCGAAATGCGCCTGCAGCGTCAGTTCGCGGTAGCGATCGCTGGGACGGTGGTAGACCGTGCCGGAAACTTCCCAGGTGGTGGCATCCCTGACGCGGGTGGCGGCGCTGTCGGCCCAGGCGTTGACGCTCAGTTGCAGCGAAAAGTGCTTGCCCCTCAGCAGCGTACCGTTCTGGACCGGCGCAATCCCGTGGCCCGGCCGCCAATCCAGGCTGTTGCCTGTGGCGACGGCAGGCTGGCCACTGGCGGGCAGCAATCCCAGGGCCACCGCCTGGCCATCCAGTACAGCGTCGCTGGCGTTGAGGGTGTAGCTGCCCTGCTCGGTAAATTGCCAGCGCTCTGGGCTTGCCGCCAGGGCGCGATAGAACAGGCTCGGGTCGGTGGGGTGCGGGCACGTGAACGTCAGGCTCAGGCGCCGCTCGCCGAGCAAACGCTGTGGGGCGCTGTCGCGCTGGGCGGCGCGGTTCATCAGGCCAAAATCCAGCAACGCCTCGCTGACGTTCAGGCGGCATTCGTCCTGGGCCAGGGCGCTATTGAGCGCGCCCATCAGCACGCAGGCGATGCCTAGTCGTAGGGCTGTCATCGATCATCCTCGGGGGTATGGCAGAGGGCGGGGGCGGTTTCGTAATACACCGTCGGATTCGCCTTGGCCGGCAATTCAAAGCGCAATTCACAGCGTTGTTTGCCTGCGGTGCCGACCCACAGCGTGGTGTGCTCCAGCACATTGGGCAGGAACACCTGGCTGCCATCCTGGACCAGGGTGACGAATTCACCCTCGGCAGTGCTCACCGTGGCGCCACGGGGCAACGGCTGGTCCTGGTCGGTGCGTACCGTCAGCAGCAAGCGGCGCGTCAGCGCTACGCCGAACTCGACGCGATCCACCGCACCACGCCCGGCCGAGATCATTGCCAGGCCATTGTGGATATCGGCGTTGCGTGGCAGCGAGCGGTTCTGTACCTCGACCGGGCTGCGTCCGTACGCATTGACCTGGGAAACCACCGCCTGGCCTTGCCAATCGGTCCAGACCGGGCCGCTGGGGGTGCTGAGCTTGATGCCGCTCATGTCGCCCACCGACACCAGGGCGAAGGTGTCGCGCACCGGGTACGGCGAGAACGTCATCCCGCCGCCATGCACCACCATCGCGCCACGGGCACCGCCCTGGTAACTCGAGCGTTCGGCGTCGCTGCGGCTGTAGCTCAGGTCCAACTGGCTGTAGCGCGGCAGGGCGGACAGGCCCACGCTGGTCTCCACCTGGCGGTCACGGCTGTCGTACTCGGCGCTGACCCGGTAGTTGAGTTGGTCGTTGACCTGTTCGTTCAGGCCGAGCCCGGAACGGTGCTCGCCGCCTGAGTTGCGCACCCAGGCGCGGGCCCGGCGACTCTCGCCCAGGGGCAGGCTCAGGTTCAGGTACACCGCATTGTCCTGTTGCTGGCGCCCGCCCATCTGCCATTCGGCACTGGCCGACAGCGACACGCCGTTGACGCTCGTCCCCCAGGACGCCAGCGCGCGGCTGCTGTTGGCCCCGTCAAAATTGGTGGAGCGCGAGAGCCCGGCGCTGAATGCCCCGAGCCACGGGTGCGACCAGCCCAGGGTGGCGCTTTGTTGATCGCGATAGCGTGTGCTGCGGTGCCGGTCGGGTTGGGCTGCGTAGGTGGCTTCCTCCAGCTCGCGGTAGCCTGGGGTGCGCCAGGAGTTGGCGAGACTGAATGACCATTGTTCACCCAGGCGCTGGGCCCAGGAAAGATCGGTTTGTACACCCTGTGCCTTGTCGCGGGCCTGGGCATCGGAGAGTTGGCTGGCCAGCTGCAACTGGCTGTCCAGCCCGGGCAACCAGGCCATGCTTGCTCCCACTCCACGGTATTGGCTGGCGGCCAGCACGCCACCGCCCACGGACAATTGCGGATGCACGGCGCCGTTCCAGCCCGCACTGACCACCCACGGATCGTCACCTTGAGCGTTACCCATATTGCGCACGCGTCCTGCCGCCACCGAGTAACCGGCTGCCGGCAGCCCCAGGCCAAGCATCGCCGCCGGGACGGTGAAGCGCCGTTCGCCGCCTGTGCTTTCCTTGACCGTTACCTCCACATCCGAGCGGGTGTTCAAGCGCCGTACATCGGTGAGGGCGAACGGGCCGGCGGGGACCACCGTCGAGTGGATCAGCGCGCCGTTCTGCCGCACCTCGACCTGTGCGGGGCTGTTGGCGATGCCCTCGATGGTCGCGCCCTGCTCCTGGTCTTGCAGGGCTTGTTCGGTAAATACCTGCACGCCGGTGATCTGGGCGCCGGACAACACCGGGTTGTAGAGGCTGACTTGCCCGGCCTGCAGCACCGTTTGATAACGGGCAAAGGTGCGTTGGGCATAGGCTTCCAGGTGGGTGCTGCGTGACAGGCCATCCTGCCAGGTCTGCACCTGGCGGCTGCGCACGATCCAGTCGCCCGCATTGAAGCCGACCTCGGTATTGGCCGAGCCGAAACGGCTGGCGTCGTCGCCGAAGCGGTTGTAGAACCCGCTGAGGTCGTAGTTGAGCAGGCCCGCGACGCCGCCGGCCTGGTACTCCGAGATGTCCTGCTGCAGGGGGCGCAAGGCTTCGCTTGGCACCACCAGCGATACGGTAAGGCTGGCCGGGTCCGGCTCGACCAGGCTCTGCGGGAAGCGGGCGAGAAAGTCATGGCACGGGCCGCTGTCCGCCGGGACCCGCAGATTGGCGGTGTCCAGCAGCGCGCGGTCAAAGCACAGGGCGCCGTGCTCATCGAAACGTGCCTGCAGGCGGCCGCGGCGTTGCCCGTTGACCCGCAAGGTCACGGCGTGTGTGCCTGCCGTGAAGCGCGGGGCATCCAGTAGCAGGCTCGCCAGTTGCGGGTCGATGCCGCGCTGGTCCAGGGTCTTGGTATCAAAGCCTGCGTACTCGTCGGCCCGTACCTCTTCGGGGAACAAGGCAAAGGTCAACAGCAGCACGGGTAAGGCAAGGCGGGGTGGGGCGGCGGGCACGGCGTTGCCGTCACGATCATTCACGACTGTTTTCACCAAGGCATTCGAATATTGGGCGGCTGCGCGTCTTAGCGGCGCTTGTCAGGCCGTCACGTCGTCTTGCGTCAGGGGAGGGTGAGCGGCGCGTCGTAGGCGGCGACGGCGAAACCGTAAAGGGTGGCCGGTTGCAGTCTTACGGTGCGGGCGCCGGAGGCGGTTGCCGGTACACGCAGGCGCTCACCCGGCAACACATAGGTGCGCGGCAGCATCGCCTTGCCGTCGCCGGGCAGCAGGCGCAGTTCCTGGGCCAGCCGCACCACATACGGCGTGTCATTGCTGACCAGCAATTGGTTGTTTTCCAGGGACCAGGTCAAGCCGGTCCAGGGCGTGCGATTGGGCGCCAGGCCCTTGGGATGAATGATCACCGGCAGGTTCTGGCGCACGGTGACACCCACCCGTGCATGTCCGGCCTCGGCTGCGGGGCGGCCCTTGGGCATGCCTTCGAAAATCACGCGTTTGAGGCGCTGGCTCTTGAGCGGCAAATGATCTTGCAGGATGAAACGCACCAGTTGCGATTTCGTCGGTTCCACCCGCGACAACGGCGGGGTGACTACCAGCAAGGGCTCGTTGTCTTCCGGGATATCTTCCAGGGTCACGTGCAGCAGGGCCAGCTGACTGTCGGTGTTGGTCACCGAAACGCTGGCTTCGCCGTCGCTTTCGTAGACGATCACCACGGAGGTGTCGGGGACCATGCCATCAGCCCGGGCATTCATGCTGAACAGCAATGCCAGGGTCGCAATGTTCAAAAGTAGTGTCGTCATGACAAGAGTTCCATTGGGCAGGAGAGGAGTCAGAGGTAGCGCAGATCCAGGACGATGGAGCCATCCAGCGGCACCTCTTGATCCAGGGTCAGGTAGTTGGAAAAGTTGATCGAGGTTTCGATGTGCAGTTGGGCGCTCAGATGCCTGATGAAGTCCGGCTGGCGATCCCCCGGCAGGGCAAAACCGGTGTAGGCCTTGGGCGCGGCGTTGGGGCGAGGCGTCCAGGTTTCACCGTTGTCGAGGGACATCAGCACCTGCATGGGTTGTGCGTCGCCCAGTGGGTTGCGATAGGACAGCGCCACGCCGCCGAGGCGCTCTTCAGGGGCATGGATGTTCCTGCCCAAGCCGAAGACCCCTGGGGCCAGCGCTGACTCCGCACGGTTGTCCAGGCCCACCAGTGCAAACAGCATGGGCCGGGCGCACTGTACGGACAGCTCCAGGAGTCGGCTCGGCATCAGGGTGAATTCATCACTGCTCAGCGTATGGGAGGGAATCTTGCCATGGTCGACCATACCGTCTTCCGACAGCTCGACGTGGCAGGCGTCCGGGGTCAACCGGCCGGTCACGGTGATATCGACGATAGAGGCGGCCCACGCCGGGGCGGCGAAGGTCAGTGTCAGCAGGGCAGCGAAAAGCGTGGCGGGCGTGTTCATAGGGCATCACTGGCTGGGAGACGGTGGCCGATCTGTAAGGGAGGCCATGGCAGAGCAGGCCTGGCATGGCATCCCCGGCATCACAGGTACTTCACTTCCAGGGTGGCCGACCCGTCGAGGGTGACCTCGTTGCTCAGGTCCAGGCTGTCCGTGCGGGCAATCGAGGTGCTGACCTCCATCTCCATGACCAATTCCTTCACGGGCACCGGCTGGGTGGTGTCATCCGTGGTGGCGACCGACATGTACAGGCCCGGGTCCCAGAACTTTTCCTTGTACCAGGTATTGCCCCCGTCGCCGGAAGCGATGGTTTCCACCTGTACGCCGTCGGCGACGGCGTTTTGCAACATCAGGTCGAACCAGCCCAGTTTTTGCGTACCGTTGATAAAGCCCAGTCCGAAGAGACTCGCCATTATTGCGGAGTCCGCGCGGTTATCGATCGCATTCAGGGCAAACGAGGTCGCACCATCACAGACCACCGCAATCGTCATGACGTTCTTACCGATGTGGGTAGGGTTGTCCGGGCGCAGGTCCTTGGCGGAAATCTTCCCGTGGTCGATGACGCCGCCGCCGGACAGGTTGGGGGTACAGGCGCTGGGCACGATCAGGCCCTTGACGGTCAGGTCCACGGTGGAGGCGGCATGGGCGGTGGCGCAGGTGAGCAGCATCAAGCTGGTGGCAGCGGCACTGAACAGGGTTTTCATGGTGAGCGAACTCCTTTCGATAGGCGGAATTACAGGTACTTGAGTTGAACGGTGGCGTGCCCGTCGATGGGGACTTCGTCCAGCAGGGTCAGGCGGTCGGCGGGGGCGACGTGGGTGTACAGGCGGATCTGCGCGTCAAAGTCGCGGACGGCGATGGGCACCAGGCCATTGCTGCTTGCAACGGCGGTCAGCCAGATATGGTTCAACTGGTTGGTGGGGGCCCAGCTCACCCCGCCATCGCTTGAGGTAATGATGCGTGCAGCCGCGCCGTCGGCCACGGGGGTGTAGAGGTGGAAGGTCGAGCCGCCGATCTTTTCATCGTTCGGGGTCATGCCCAGGCCATGCCAGTGATCATGGTTGGCCGAAGAACCGGCGCGGTTATCAATGGTGTTGAGGGTGAAAAATGTCGGCCCTTCGCAACGGACGCTCAATTGCATGTTCTGGTTGGGCAACACGGTGTGTTGCTCGGCATTGAGCGACTTGGCCGACATTTTCCCGAAGTCGACCACGCCGCCCCCGGAAATCAGCGGCGCGCAGGCGCTGGGCGTGATGCTGCCCTTGACGGTGAGGTCGGTATTGCTGGCGGCAAACACCGCTGGCGTAAACAACAGCAACAGTGCTGCGCGAGTGACAAATAGGTTCATAGGGGCAATCACCATTTGAGCAGGGTCGATGGACGCGGGGTAAGCACTACAGGTACTTCACTTCAAAGGTCGCAGAACCATCCAGTGCCACCTCGTTGGTCAGCGTCAGTGTGTTGGCCGGCGCGATCGCGGTGTTGAGCACAATCTCCACGCTCATGTCCTGCAGCGGGTGAGGCTGCCAGCCAATCGTTTCGTCCAGGCCTCCCAGTGCAATCAGGTAGTTGGGCTCAACGGTGTCGTCTTCTGCGAGCCACGTCCAACGGCCTTCGGTGTACGACACCAGCAAGGTCGACGGCTTGTCGGCGACGGGATTGCGCATGGTCAGGAAGTACCTGCCCAGTTTCTCCGTCTCGTTGATCAGGCCCAGTCCGAACGAGGCGGGGCGGGTAGAGGAGCCGGCACGGTTGTCGAAAGGCTTGATGGCAAACAGCGTCGATGCCTCGCAACTGACGGACAGTTGTACGGTTTGTGTGGGCAGCGGGGTCTGGCTGTCGAGGTTCAGGTCTTTCGCGGAAATTTTTCCGAAATCCACTGCGCCCGGCAGGTTGGGCGTACACGCACTGGGCGTGATCAAACCTTTGACCGTCAGATCCACCGTGCTGGCAGCCAAGACAGGCAATGCACTGGTGAGCAACAGGGCGGCGCTGAACAGGGTGAGGGACTTGCTCATTTCTATAGGTTCCACTAAGGGGCTGGCTGATAAAGGCTTGCGCACGGCATCGTCCGAGCTTTTTGTGGAAGGCGGCGAGCAGGGCGGCGGGTGGTGTCTTGCTGGGATCGACGAAACGGGCCAATCCATCCCCTCTTTGGGGGTGGCGGCAATTTAGCCGGGGGGAGTGGCGAGGGAAATACAACTATTACGACAATCGGAGTAGTCAGTATTTGAGTGCAAGTTCGTGGGAATTAATGTTTTGGATTGTAGGAAAGTTGGGTTTTTCGTAGTTGTTGTATCGTCTTTTCCCTGTCCGCAAGGCTATTCATTGTTGCTTATGACAGTCACATGAGTGCCATGGGAATGTTGCACGCTGTTCGTTTATTTGGCTGTTGCAACGTCCCGCTCCTATTCAAGTGGATGTTAATGAACTCATGGGCTGAGCAATCAATGTAAGCACAGTGAGGTGACCATGGTGACAAGGGTATTTTCCAAGCGAGTACCTGTCCTGAAGTTGGCACCCTCACCCTTGCCACCGTCGGTGGAGGAGCCGGTTCGTCGTCCAGGCGCGATTGCATGGCCGACGCGAGCCAGCCTGATCGAGATTTTCGGCAGTGATGAGATGGTGAATCGGGCGGTGGCCAGCCTGATTGAGGAAGCACGGGAAGACGATGCCTGGCTGGACCTGGCGCAGGCCCGCGCCGATGGGCCCTTGCTGGTGGAGCGATTGCACCGTTTGGTGGGCAGCCTGGCCTTTGTCGGCGGAGTCGACCTGGAGCGTTGCGGCGAGCAGTTGATTGCGCGGGTCCAGGCCGATGGTGTGGTGGCGAATACGCCGCAGTTGCAAGCCTTCCAGCGCAACTTGCGGGGGTACATGGCTTATCTGAGTAAGTTATGAGTCTTCGGGGTTCGAAAGTTTGTAGGAGGTTATTACTGTGCGCTGAAGGTCTTGGATGTAGGTAATTTCTTTTTATTTTGTAGGCGTAAAGATGCCATCTATCAAACGCTGGGCGCGATCCGGAGCCGGCTGCGTCGAGTGGTTGTTGAGACAAGAAGACACAGGTATTTTTGCGCCAATTCCAAGTTGCCATCATTCGTGGGTATTTATGTTGCGTGTAATTATTGCCGACGATCATCCCATTGTGCGCATCGGGCAACGGGTGGTGATTGAGGCGGGCGGTAGATGCACAGTGGTCGGTGAGGCCGATGGTCCCGATGAATTGCTCAAGTTGCTGGGCAGCGTGGCGTGTGACGTGCTGGTGACTGACTTCGCCATGCCCGGCGGCCAGCAGGCCGACGGCTACGGACTGCTGGGGCTGTTGCGGCGCCAGTACCCGACTTTGCCGGTGATTCTGGTCACCATGTTCGCCAATGTGGCGACGCTGCGTGCGTCCTTTGCCCACGGAGCACGGGCGATTGTCGCCAAGAGCGCCTCGGCCCGGGAGCTGCCCACCGCAATCGCGACAGTGACCAGGGGCGAGACGTTTGTCAGTGAATGCCTGCGCGCGCAGTTGGTGGAGGCGGGCACCGGCGATCAGCTGCAACAGCCGCAGCTATCCGGCAAGGAGCGCGAGGTGGTCAGGATGCTGGCCAGCGGCATGACCGTCAGCCAGATTGCGGCCCGGGTCAATCGCAGTATTTCCACGATCAGCAAGCAGAAAAGCACGGCCATGAGCCGGCTGTGCATCTCCACCGATGTGGACCTGTTTGCCTACGCCCGCAGCTGCGGCATGGTGCCGTAGCGCCGGGTGGGGCATTCCCGGTGTAAATGGCGATAGAGTTTTACCGGCGCCCGGACTATCTTGGACGGCTTACAACCCCTGGTCTGGAACCTGCCCATGAGCGACGCACACAACGCCCTGATCACCGAGTTCTACAGCGCTTTCCAGCGGCTGGATGCCGAGGCCATGGCGGCCTGCTACACCGAGGATGTGCTGTTCAGCGACCCGGCCTTCGGTGAGTTGCGCGGGCGTGACGCCGGCGATATGTGGCGCATGCTCACCACCCGGGCCAAGGATTTCTCCCTGACGTTCGACCATGTGCGCAGCGATGAAACCACCGGCAGCGCGCATTGGGTCGCGACCTACCTGTTCAGCGCCACCGGTAACACGGTGGTCAACGATATCGGCGCGCGGTTTGTGTTTCGCGATGGCAAGATCTGCGAACACCACGACCACTTCGATCTGTGGCGCTGGTCGCGCCAGGCCCTGGGCCTCAAGGGCCTGTTGCTGGGCTGGTCGCCGGCCCTGAAAAACGCCGTGCGTGCCCAGGCGCTCAAAGGTCTCAGGGCATTCCAGGCCGGTCGTTGATAAGCTTGGCGCTCTTCTGGTTTGCCGAATCGACCCGTGACTGATCCTTCTGAACCCAAACCCTGGTTTGTGTACCTTGTACGCGCCGCCAATGGCGCGTTGTATTGCGGCATCAGCAATGACCCGGTGCGCCGTTTTGCCGCGCATCAGAGCGGCAAGGGCGCACGGTTTTTCCTGTCCAGCCCGGCGGTCGCCCTGGTGTACACGGAGCAATGCGCGAGCAAAGGCGAGGCGTTGCGCCAGGAGCGCTTGATCAAGAAGTTGAAGAAAAGCGCCAAGGAGTGCCTGGCCGCAAGTGGCTCATTGATTTGACTGATGGGTTCCCATCGTCCCCGCCTGGGGTTTTGCAGGCTAAGCTAGCCGCTCACCTATCGAGCGGAGCCTGGCATGTCTGAGTTGATTCTCCACCATTACCCGCAGTCCCCTTTTGCTGAAAAAGCCCGCCTGATGCTGGGCTTCAAGGGCTTGTCCTGGCATTCCGTGCGCATCTCGCCGGTGATGCCCAAGCCTGACCTCACCGCCTTGACCGGCGGCTATCGCAAGACGCCGGTGCTGCAAGTCGGTGCCGACATCTACTGCGACACCGCCTTGATCGCCCGACGCCTGGAGCAGGAAAAATCCGCCCCGACGCTGTTTCCCCAAGGCCTGGAACTGGTTACCCAAGGCTTCGCCGCCTGGGCCGACTCGGTAGTGTTTTCCCATGCCGTGGCGCTGGTGTTCCAGCCTGAATCCCTGGCCGTCAAATTTGCCAAGGTACCGCCGCAAATGCTCCAGGCGCTGGTGACTGACCGCAGCAAGTTGTTCAGCGGTGGCACCGCCGCCCGCGTGCAACTGGACCAGGCCAAGCATCAATGGCCGGCGATCATCCATCGTATCGATCAGCAATTGCAGCACCCGACGGGGGACTTCCTGTTTGGTGAACCGTCGATTGCCGACTTTGCCCTGGCCCATCCGCTGTGGTTCCTCAAGGGCTCATCGGTGACTGCGCCGTTGGTGGATGCGTATCCCGCTGTGGCGGCGTGGCTGGACCGCGTACTGAGCTTTGGCCATGGCACTGCCAGTGAGATCAGCGCCGAGCAAGCGCTGGAAGTGGCGCGTAACGCTACGCCCACTGCGCTGTCCGATGAGGTTTTCGAGGACTTGAACGGCTTCAAACCCGGCCAGCAGGTGACCATCTCGGCCACTGACTACGGCACCGACCCCGTGGCCGGTGAACTGCTGTTTGCCGGGCGCGAAGAGCTGATCCTGCGTCGCACCGATGAACGCGCCGGCACCGTGCATGTGCATTTCCCACGCTTGGGTTTTTGCATTCAGGCGCAATAAATAAAAATATTTGCAAATAAAGGTGAGGTAAACCGTCAGTCCATCCGTGTAGTGCTTGAAACTGCGATCTATTCGCATTAACAGCGTTTTCTACACGGGTTCTCACAGCATGAAGTCGACGGCGGGCGGTTTGGTTAAACAGTGGCTGGGAGCCTCGGTATTGGCGGTGTCGGGGCTGGCATTGCTGCCCCTCGGCGTGGCGCAGGCGCAGGAGCAGGAGCAGCAAAGCGCCCGGTTCACCTTTGCCCTGGCTGCCAAACCGTTGCCCCAGGCCTTGAGCGATTTCAGCCGGGTCACCGGGATCAGCGTGATCTACACCGATGAAGCGCCTTACGGCCTCAGTGCGCCGGCGGTCAGCGGGCAAATGAGCGCGACCCAGGCCCTGCAACGTCTGCTGGGCAACTCCGGTTTCACTTTCCGCCAGATCGATGCCCGCACCCTGGCTCTGGAACCCGTGCCCACCGAGGGCGCGCTCAACCTCGGCGCGACCACCATCAGCGGTGTCGGCCAAACCGAGGACAGCACCAGCTACCAGCCCCCGCCCACCAGCTCGGTGATGCGTTCCCGCGCGTTGCTGCTGGAAACCCCGCAGACCGTCAACGTGGTCCCCGCCCAAGTGTTGCGCGACCAGACCCCGCGCAACCTGGATGACGCCCTGGCCAATATCAGCGGCATTACCCAGGCCAACACCCTGGCCAGCACCCAGGACGCGGTGATGCTGCGCGGCTTCGGCGATAACCGTAACGGCTCGATCATGCGCGATGGCATGCCGGTGGTGCAGGGCCGGGCGTTGAATTCAACCGCAGAACGGGTCGAAGTGCTCAAGGGCCCGTCGTCGCTGCTGTATGGCATCCAGGACCCGGGCGGCGTGGTCAATATCGTCAGCAAAAAACCGCAACTGACCCAGGCCACGTCCCTGACCGTGCGCGGCTCGACTTTCGGGGATGGCAAGAACGGCAGCGGCGGCAACCTCGACACCACCGGCCCCATCGGCGATTCGGGCCTGGCCTATCGCCTGATCGTCGACCATGAAGACGAAGACTACTGGCGCAATTTCGGCACCCACCGCGAGTCGCTGGTGGCGCCGTCCCTGGCCTGGTACGGCGATACCACCAAGTTGTTGTTCGCCTACGAACACCGCGAATTTCTCTCGCCGTTCGACCGCGGCACGGCCATCGACAAGTCCAACCACCCGCTGGACATCCCGGCCACTCGTCGTCTGGATGAGCCGTTCAATAACATGGAAGGCCGTTCCGACCTGTACCGTTTCGAAGCCGACCACGACTTGAACGACGACTGGAAAGCTCATTTCGGCTACAGCTGGAACCGTGAAACCTACGACGCCAGCCAGGTGCGCGTCAGTGCGGTGAACACCAACGGCACCCTGACCCGCAAGATGGACGGGACCAAGGGCGCGATCACCACTGACCGTTTCGCCACAGCCAGCCTGGAAGGCAAGGTCAATGTGCTGGGCATGCAGCATGACCTGGTGTTCGGCCTGGACGACGAGTACCGCAAGATCTACCGCGCCGACCTGATTCGCCAGAACTCGCGCGGCACCTTCAACTACAACAACCCGGTGTACGGCAACGAAGTCGCGGGCACCACCGTCAGCGCCGCCGACAGCGCCCAGACCGACCTGTTGCGCAGCGACTCGCTGTTCTTCCAGGACGCGATTCACCTGACCGACCAGTGGATCTTTGTGGCCGGTGCGCGCTATCAGATGTATGACCAGTACGCCGGCAAGGGCGTGCCGTTCAAGGCCAACACCGACGGCAACGGCCAGGCCTGGGTGCCGCGTGCCGGCCTGGTGTACCGCTACACCGATGAGTTGTCGTTCTACGGCAGCTACACCGAGTCGTTCAAGCCCAACTCCACCATCGCCCCACTGCTTAATGGCAGCACGTTGACCGGCGACCTCACGCCGGAGGAGTCCAAGTCGTGGGAGCTGGGCGCCAAGCTCGACATCCCCGGGCGCATCACCGCCAGCGCGGCGTTGTTCACTATCGACAAACGCAATGTGCTGGTGTCGGTGGGCTCCGGCGCCAACACCATCTACAGCATCGCAGGGCAGGTGCGTTCCCGTGGCCTGGAACTGGACGCCAGCGGCCAGTTGACCGACAAGTGGAGCCTGATCGGCAGCTACGCTTTCACCGACGCCGAAGACATCAAGGACAACGACCCGACGCTGGAAGGCAACCGTCTGCAAAACGTGGCCAAGCACACCGGCTCGCTGTCGGTGGCCTACGACTTCGGCAACATTTTCGGCGGCGATCAGTTACGCGTGGGCACCGGTGCGCGCTATGTCGGCGAGCGCGCAGGCGACGCCGCCAACGACTTCAACCTGCCGGGCTACACCGTGGCGGATGCCTTCGCCACCTACGACACCAGGATCGACGGGCAGAAGGTCAAGTTCCAGGTCAACGTGAAGAACCTGTTCGACCGCGTTTACTACACCTCGGCGGCCAGTCGCCTGTTTGTGTCCATGGGCGATGCGCGGCAGGTATCGGTGTCCAGCACCCTGGAGTTCTAAAACCTGGCGGGCTCCCTATGGCAAGTGTGCTCCTTGTGGTGGGCAGGCTTCCTCTGGTAAGCGGGCCTCCTGTGGTGAGCGGGCTTCCTCTGGTGAGTGGGCTTCCTGTGGTGAGCGGGCTTCCTCTGGTGAGTGGGCTTCCTGTGGTGAGCGGGCTTGCCCCGCGTTGGGCTGCGAAGCAGCCCCAAAACAGACTCTGCGGTGCTCCTGAAAAAACACGACGGCATCAGTAAGGGCGGCTTCGCCACCCAACGCGGGATAAGCCCGCTCGCCACAAAGGTACGGAGCTGTTAGCGTTGCGGCCACCCATGGCTTTGCGGAACACGTTACTGATGCATTTTGGAAGATGGCTGCACCTGCTGTGCCTGAGCGTTTTACTGGGCGGCTGCGCGAGTGTTTCGCAGCCATCCACGCCTTCAACCCTGGATCAGCTGTTGGCCGATCCAGTCCTCAACGGCGCCACGGTTTCTGTCATGGTGCGCGACGCCCGCAGCGGCAGTACCCTCTATCAGCACAACCCGCGCACCCGTCTGATTCCGGCGTCCAACCTCAAGTTGCTCACCACCGCTGCTGCGATGGATGTGCTGGGGCCGCACTACCGTTTTTCCACCCAGCTGTTGAGCAACGGCACCCAGCAAGGCGAGCGCCTGGCCGGTAACCTGTACCTGCGTGGCTTGGGCGACCCGACCACGCAATTCGCCGATTACCAGGCATTGGCGGCCCAGCTGGCGAGCCGGGGCGTGCGCCAGGTGCAAGGCGACCTGGTGTTCGACGACACCTGGTTCGATGCCGAGCGCCTGGGCGTGGATTGGGCGCAAGACGATGAGAGCACCTACTACGGCGCGCAGATTTCGGCGTTGACGGTGTCGCCGAATGCGGATTTTGACGCAGGCACCTTACTCGTCACGGCAAAGGCTCCCGTCGCCCTCGGCCAGCCAGTGAACGTGGTGGTGAGCCCGTCCACCGACTACGTGCAACTGAGCAACCGTGCCGTCAGCGGCCCCGGCAACAGCTACGCCATCACCCGCCAGCACGGCACTAACCTGCTGCAACTCAGCGGCGCGCTCGCCCCGGGCAAGCAAAGTCGGCAGTGGGTGAGTGTGTGGGAACCGACGCAACTGGTGGCCAATCTGTTTGAGCAGGCGCTGGCGCAGCAAGGTATCCAGGTGCTCGGGCGGCGCGTGATCGGGGGGGCCAGCCCTGGGACGGCGACGGTGTTGGTCGAGCATCAATCGGCGCCGTTGCAGGACTTGATCACACCGCTGCTCAAGCTCTCGAACAACAACATGTCCGAAGCCCTGCTCAAGGCCATGGGCCGCAAAACCGCCAACGCGGGCACTGCGACAGCGGGCGTGGCGGCGGTGGCGGCGTTCATGCAGCGCCAGGGCCTGGCCCCGGCGACGCTCAGCCAGGTAGATGGCTCAGGCTTGTCGCGACGCAACCTGGTGTCGGCGCAGAACCTGACGGACCTGCTGCTGGTCACCGCCAGGCAACCCTGGTTCGACGCCTGGTACAACGCCTTGCCGATTGCCGGCAATGCCGACCGTATGACCGGCGGCAGCCTGCGTTATCGCCTGCGCGGGACGGCTGCCGAAAACAACCTGCACGCTAAGACCGGCTCCATGGCCGGCGTATCATCGTTGAGCGGCTATATCACCGATGCCGAGGGGCGACGCCTGGTGTTTTCGATAATCAGCAATAACTACCTCAGTGACGCAGCCCCTGTCCGCGCCCTCGAGAACCGCCTGGCGCTGGCCCTGGCCCAGTGGCACGACTAGTTCAGGGCTGGTAACCCATCCGCCAACTCACGGCTCGGGTCGCCGCCAGCAAGCGTTGCGCCGCCGGGCCATCTTCGTCGGCGTGGAACAGCGAGGTGGGGCCGACCACGGTCATCACCGCCGCCACGTGCCCGACCGCGTTGAATACCGGTGCCGACAGCGCATCCACCCCCGGCATCAGCAGGCCATGCACAAAGTGCAGGCCACGGTTGCGGATTTGTTCGCAGGTGGTGGCGTAAGCCTGGTCGTCGGCGAGGGCATGGGCGGTGCCGGCCTGGATTTCACGCTCACGCAACTCGACGGTTTCCCGCGACGGCAGGAAGGCACTGAACACCAACCCGGTGGATGAACTGAGCAGGGGCAACACCGAACCCAATTGCGTCACCACTGTCACGGCGCGCACGGCCGGTTCGATCTGCACCACCGTCGCGCCCTGGTTGCCCCATACCGCCAGGAAGCAGGTTTCATTCAACTCGTCGCGCAGCTCTGCCAGGGGCATCGCGCCGACTTTCAGCACGTCCATGCTGCCCAGCGCGGCCAGGCCCACGCGCAACGCCTCGCGTCCCAGGCCGTAATGGTTGGTGGCGGCGTTCTGTTCGGCAAAACCCGAGGCGATCAGCGCCTGTAAATAACGGTGCACCTTGCTCGCCGGCATCTGCACGTGGTCGGCCAGCCGCGACAACGACGTGGAGGGCGACAGTTCGGCCAGGGCCTTGAGGATATCGGTGCCCACTTCGGCCGAGCGGACTTTCTGTTTACCGGTGTCGCGGGGCTTTTCCATGGAGGGGCGAGAATCCGAGAGATGAATGGGCGTCTTTATAGCTTGACGGTCGATAGTGATCAAATTACGTTATGCGTAACTGGATTACGATAAAAACAACTTCCGCCCTGAGGATGATCCATGAACCTCGAATACCTGTCGGGCTTCGGCAATGAATTCGCCAGCGAAGCCCTGCCCGGCGCCTTGCCGGTCGGCCAGAACTCCCCGCAAAAAGCCCCCTACGGGCTGTATACCGAGCTGTTTTCCGGCACCGCCTTCACCATGGTACGCAGCGAAGCCCGCCGCACCTGGCTGTACCGCATCCAGCCATCGGCCAATCACCCCGCGTTTATCAAGCTGGAGCGGCAGCTGGCCGGCGGTCCGTTGGGCGCGGTGACGCCCAATCGCTTGCGTTGGAACCCGTTGGATATTCCGAGTGAGCCGACAGACTTTATCGACGGCCTGGTCGGCATGGTAGCCAACGCCGGGTCGGAAAAACCCTCGGGCATCAGCATCTATAACTACTGCGCTAATCGCTCCATGGACCGCGTGTTCTTCAATGCCGACGGCGAGCTGTTGATCGTCCCCGAGCAGGGCCGCCTGCGCATCGCCACCGAACTGGGGGTGCTGGACGTCGAGCCGCTGGACATTGTGGTGTTGCCCCGTGGCCTCAAATTTCGTGTCGAGCTGCTGGATGCACAGGCGCGCGGTTACGTCGCCGAAAACCATGGCGCGCCCCTGCGCCTGCCGGACCTGGGGCCTATCGGCAGCAACGGCCTGGCCAATCCGCGTGACTTCCTCACCCCGGTGGCCCACTACGAAGACCTCAGGCAACCGACCACGCTGGTGCAGAAATTCCTCGGTGAACTGTGGGCGTGCGAGCTGGACCATTCACCGCTGAACGTGGTGGCCTGGCACGGCAATAACGTGCCGTACAAATACGACCTGCGCCGCTTCAACACCCTTGGCACCGTGAGCTTCGATCACCCGGACCCGTCGATCTTCACCGTATTGACCTCGCCCACCAGCGTGCACGGCCTGGCCAACCTCGACTTCGTGATCTTCCCGCCGCGTTGGATGGTGGCCGAGAACACCTTCCGTCCGCCGTGGTTCCACCGCAACCTGATGAACGAGTACATGGGCCTGATCCAGGGCGCCTACGATGCCAAGGCCGAAGGCTTCCTGCCCGGCGGCGCGTCGCTGCACAGTTGCATGAGCGCCCACGGCCCGGACGGCGAGACCTGCACCAAGGCCATCAACGTGGACCTGGCACCGCACAAGATCGATAACACCATGGCCTTCATGTTCGAGACCAGCCAAGTGCTGCGTCCCACTCAGTTCGCCCTGGAGTGCCCGCAACTGCAACCTTCCTATGACGCGTGCTGGGCCTCGTTGCCCGTCACCTTCAACCCGAACCGGAGATAACCCATGACGCAGCCAACCCTTACCCGCAGTTGGGTAGCCTCCGCCAATGGTCACCGCGATTTCCCCCTGCAAAACCTGCCGCTGGGCGTGTTCAGCATCAACGGCTCGGCCCCGCGCAGTGGCGTGGCGATTGGCGACGCGATCCTCGACCTGCACGCCGCCCTGGATGAGTTTGAGGGCGAAGCCCGCCGCGCCGTTGACGCGACTGCGGGCGGCCAGCTGAACGCCTTTTTCGAGCTGGGCCGTGGCCCGCGCGTGGCCTTGCGCGAGCGCCTGCTGGAACTGCTTGCCGAGGGCAGCAGGCTGCAGGCCCGTGAAGCGCAGGTGCTGCACCGCGCCGCCGATTGCCAGATGCACCTGCCGGCGAAGATCAACGACTACACCGACTTCTACGTCGGCATCGAGCACGCGCAAAACGTCGGCAAACTGTTCCGCCCGGATAACCCGCTGCTGCCGAACTACAAGTACGTGCCGATCGGTTATCACGGCCGCGCCTCGACCATTCGCCCCTCGGGTGCCGACGTCCGTCGCCCCAAAGGCCAGACCTTGCCGGCTGGCCAGACCGAACCAACCTTCGGCCCCTGCGCACGCCTGGACTATGAGCTGGAACTGGGCATCTGGATCGGCCAGGGCAATGCCATGGGCGACTCGATTGCCATTGGCGATGCGGCCGAGCATATCGCCGGTTTCTGCCTGCTCAATGATTGGTCGGCGCGGGACATCCAGGCCTGGGAATACCAGCCGCTGGGGCCGTTCCTGTCGAAGAGCTTCATCACCAGCATTTCACCGTGGGTGGTCACGGCCGAAGCCCTGGAACCGTTCCGCAAAGCCCAGCCGGCGCGGCCCGAAGGCGATCCGCAGCCGCTGCCGTACCTGCTGGATAAGCGTGACCAGGCCGCTGGCGCCTTGGATATCGAGCTTGAGGTGCTGTTGACCACCGCCGCCATGCGCGAACAGAACCTGCCGGCCCATCGCCTGGCCCTGAGCAACAGCCTGCATATGTACTGGACCGTCGCGCAATTGGTGGCGCACCACAGCGTCAACGGCTGCCAACTGCAGGCCGGTGACCTGTTTGGTTCGGGCACCTTGTCCGGCCCTGAAGCCGGGCAGTTCGGCAGCCTGCTGGAGATGACCGAAGGCGGCAAGAAGGTCATCGAACTGCCTTCCGGCGAAGTGCGCAGGTTCCTTGAGGACGGTGACGAGGTCATCCTGCGCGCCCGTTGCAACCGTGAAGGCTTCGCCTCCATCGGCTTCGGCGAATGCCGTGGCACCGTGGTCGCGGCGCGCTAGGAGGGCAGGGCGATGGAACTCTATACCTACTACCGCTCTACGGCGTCCTACCGGGTTCGCATCGCCCTTGCGCTCAAGGGCCTGGATTTCACTGCGGTGCCCGTCAACCTGCTGGTGCCGGCGGGTGGCGCCAATCGCCAGCCCGAATACCTGGCCATCAACCCCCAAGGTCGTGTGCCGGCCTTGCGCACCGATGACGGCGAGCTGCTGATTCAGTCCGCGGCGATCATTGAATACCTGGACGAACGTTATCCACAGGTGCCGCTGCTTTCCAAGGACATGGCCACCCGTGCCCATGAGCGCGCAGTGGCGTCGATCATCGGCTGCGATATTCACCCATTGCACAACTCCAGCACCCAGAACCTGTTGCGTCAGTGGGGACATGACGAGGCGCAGGTGCTGGAGTGGATCGGGCATTGGATCAGCCAGGGGCTGGGGGCGGTGGAACAGTTGATTGGCGATAAGGGCTATTGCTTCGGCGAGCAGCCGGGGATGGCCGATGCCTTCCTGATTCCCCAATTGTATGCGGCGGAGCGCTTCAAGGTGCCGTTGGGGGCGTATCCACGCATCGGCCGGGTGGCGGCGTTGGCGGCGCAGCATCCGGCATTTATCCAGGCCCATCCTGCCAATCAACCCGACACTCCTGAGTGATCGTGCCCGCGCAGAGCGTGAGCACAATAATAAAAACAGGTACCTTGCGATGCACAATCAGATTGCCAGCTTTCGCGCGGCACTCGATGCCCGTCCGGTGTCGCGCTACCAGTGGTTGATTCTCCTGTTGCTGGCCTTGTTGCTGGTAACCGATGGCTACGATGCCCAGGTGCTGGGTTATGTGGTACCGGCGCTGGCGTCGGATTGGGGGCTGGAAAAGGCCGCGTTCGGACCGGTGTTCAGTGCCAACCTGCTGGGGCTGACCTTGGGCTCGTTGCTGGTGACACCCCTGGCCGACCGCTTTGGCGTTCGCCGCATCCTGCTGGGCTGCGTGCTGATCTACGCCAGCCTCACGGTGTTGATGGTCTTCGCCAGCTCGCTGACCACGCTGATGGCGGCGCGCTTTATCTGCGGTATCGGCATGGGCGGCGCGATGCCCAGTGCCATGGCGTTGATGTCGGACTATTCCCCGCCACGCTTGCGCACCTTGATGGTGACGTTGGCGGCGTGCGGCTTTTCGTTCGGCGGCGCAGCCGGTGGGTTTGTGGCCGCAGGATTTATCGACGGCTTTGGCTGGCAGGCGGTGTTTCTTGCCGGCGGCGTGACGCCGTTGCTGCTGTTCCCTTTCCTGGTGTGGCTGCTGCCGGAATCCCTGCCGCGCCTGCTGCGCGATGCGCCGCCGTATGCACGCTTGCATAAGGTCACCGCGCGCATGTTGCCCGGGTGGCGTGCGCCGCTGGCGGGCGAGGACGAAAACCGCCGCGAGCAGGGCAGCCCGTTGACGGTGGTGGAGCTGTTTCGCCATGGCTATGCACGCCCGACCGTGCTGATCTGGGCGACCTTCTTTGTCAGCCTGATCCTGCTGTATTTCATGATCAGCTGGTTGCCGTCGCTGCTGCTGGAAAGTGGCCTGGCGTTGAGTGAAGCCAACCTGGTGACCTCAATGTTCCTGTTCGCCGGCACCTTGGGGGCCATCGGCATGGCCTGGTTTGCCGATCGATTGAAGCACAAGGTGCGGCTGTTGTCCGGCGTGCTGGCGGCAGCGGCGGTGTGTACCGTGCTGCTGGGGCTGAACCACGACAATCCGCGCTATCTGGTGGCCTGTGTGTTTGCCGCCGGGTTTTGCATCATCGGCGGGCAACTGACCCTTAATGCTTTCGCCAGCAATTTTTATCCGGCGCATGTACGCGCCACCGGTACGGGTTGGGCATTGGGTGTAGGGCGCTTCGGCTCAATCCTGGGCCCGTTGCTGGGCAGCATGCTGCTGGCGATGCATATTCCGGTGCAGCAGATTTTCTTCTTCTGCGCGATTCCGGCGGTGATCGCGGCGTTGTTGATCATTCAAGTGCGCTCGCCCGCGACTGACGCGCCGAAGAGCCCTTTGCATGGCGATATCCTCAAGGTGCCGGCCAATCACTGAAGATGTTGCATCTACATCGAGCAGGATCACCACATAAGCCCGCTTGCCACAGGGAAATAGGCGCTTGAGAGCAGTGGGTTCAATGCACCACGGAGTTGGGTGGCAGGTGCCCCAGGCGTTCAGTCAGGCGCAGGCGTTGGATCGGGTCTTCGCTGAGCATCAACGCGTGTTCCAGGTCGAAGCGCTCGGCGTTGGGGCAGTCCAGGCGTTGATACAGGCTGGCCCGCGCGAGGTAATCGGCAGCGCTGGCATTGCCCAGTTCCAGCACGCGTTCGGCGTCGATCAGCGCGGCCAGGGGGTTGTCATTGGCCAAGTGCAACTGGCGCAGGTTGCGGGACAACCGTTGCAGGATCGAACGGGGTTCGGCGGTGTGCAGGTGATCGGCCTGCAACTTGAGGTTGGGACCATACTGGCGTTGCAGCAGCTCGCGGCAGTCGTTGGGGTACAGGCGTCGCCCGCCGCAAGGGTCCAGCAAGTGATCGGCACCGGGCACCCGCAGCAGGAAGTGGCCGGGGAAGTTGACGCCGACCATGGGAATGCCCAGGCGTCGCGCCAGCTCCATGGCAATCAACCCCATGGCCAGGGGTTGCCCGCGTTTGCGTTGCAACACCTTGTCCAGCAGGGCGGCGGCGGGGCGCAGCGGGGTGAAATCATCCTGGGCGAAGCCGAGGTCATTCATACCTCGCAGCAAGGGTTGGCCCAGTTCATCCGCTGGCAGCAGGGGCATGCCCAGGCTGACCTGTTGCTCGAGCAATTTCAGGTCCTGCATGATCAACGCCGGTTGCACCGCCGGGTCATGCTCGGCGGCGATCCACAGCGCGGCTTCAAACAGCGCGGGGGGCGAACGTTCCAGGCAGGCGAAAAAAGCGTGACGGGGATTCATTGCATTCTCCGGCGAATGCCCCCGTTTTAGCCTTGCTGGGAATTTTCGTCCAGTGGCTTAAGAAATATCCTATCCGCTTATGTCACAAGACCTACAAAACCGGACGGCTTATTCCAGCGCACTTCGGCAGTTTTCTGCCGCAAGCCTATACTTGGCGACACAAGAAGTGATTCGGGAGCTCGACGATGTTTGCTCTCATGCACAGCACCCGCCTTGAATCGCTGCACCTGAGCATCGACCCGGTGACGGGGTTGAAGGCGGTCATAGCCATCCATAACAGCCGCCTGGGCCCTGCCCTGGGTGGTTGTCGCTACCTTGCCTACCCCGACGATGAAAGCGCCGTGGCGGACGCCGCGCGCCTGGCCCAAGGCATGAGCTACAAGGCCGCCCTGGCCGGGTTGCCGGTGGGGGGCGGGACGGCGGTGATCCTGCGCCCCGCCCATGTGGAAAACCGTGCGGCGCTGTTTGAAGCCTTTGGTCGTTGCATCGAGCAACTCGACGGTCGCTACATCACCGCCACCGACAGCGGTACCTCGGTCGCCGACATGGACTGCATCGCCCAGCACACTCGCTTCGTTACCAGCACCACCGCCGCCGGCGACCCCTCGCCCCATGCCGCCATGGGCGTGTTCGCGGGTATCCGCACCACCGCCATGGCCCGCCTGGGCAGCGACAACCTCGAAGGCTTGCGCGTAGCTATCCAGGGCCTGGGCAACGTGGGCTTCGCCCTGGCCGAACAACTGCACGCCGCCGGCGCCGAACTGTTGGTCAGCGACATCGACCACGGCAAGGTGCAGCTGGCCATGGAACAGCTCGGCGCGCACCCTATCGCCAACGACGCCTTGCTCAGCACCCCGTGCGACATCCTCGCGCCCTGCGGCCTGGGCGCCGTGTTCAACCGCCAGAGCGTCGGCCAGCTCCGCTGCGCCGCCGTCGCCGGTTCCGCCAGTGCGCAACTGACCAACCTGCAAGTGGCCGACCAACTCGAAGGCCGCGGCATCCTCTACGCCCCGGACTACGTGATCAACTCCGGCGGCCTGATCTACGTCGCCCTCAAGCACAGCGGTGCCGAACTGCCGACCATCACCGCGCACCTGTCCAACATCGGCACGCGCCTGACTGAAATCTTCGCCCACGCCCAGGCCGAAAAACGCTCACCCGCACGGGTCGCGGACGAGCTGGCCGAGCGCCTGCTCTACAAATAGGCATTAAAAAGGCCCTGAATCATCGACTCAGGGCCTGTTCAATTCGGGCTTATTCCGCCGGTGCGTTCAGCAACTCGGACAATGCATCCGGTTGGCTCTTGAACGCCTTGGCAAACACATCGCGATTCTTCGCCATGTAGATCCCGGCTTCCTCCACCTGCTGCTCGCTCAGGGACGGCACGGCTTTTTGCAACACTTCTGCGAGCAACTCAGCGAGTTCAAGCATCTTGTCATGACGGTCAGCTTCGGCTTTATCCATGAACAAACGCTCCAGATCTCGGCTGCTGCGGTATACCACTTCGACGGCCATTCACCACCTCACATGCCTTCACGATAGTTGTCTTTTGCGACTACTGTATTTATATACAGCGAAAAGGGTAAGCCAAACCGTGGGGTTTGGGTAGCAGTTTTTTAATGTAGCCCGTAAATACAGGCCAGGCGTGCCTCATGTCACCCCGCCATCATCTTATACCCGCCTCTGGCCTTTTTTCTGCATGCAGAACAACCGTCACGTCCAACCCGCATTATCCGGTCGAACCGACCTAAGGAAGCACCATCGTGAAATTTAATTGGGCCGAAAAGCTGCGCCATCAAGTCCATGGGCTGGCCGAGTCCCTGGGTAACCTGTTTGTCGAGTCGTTCCATTACCTGGCGTTGTTCGCCATCGGTGCGGTGACCGCCTGGGCTGCGGTGATGGAATTCCTGGGGATGCTGGAGAACGGGCACATCAAGATCGACGACATCCTGCTGCTGTTCATCTACCTGGAATTGGGCGCGATGGTCGGGATTTACTTCAAGACCAACCACATGCCGGTGCGTTTCCTGATCTACGTGGCGATCACCGCGCTGACGCGCCTGTTGATCTCCAACGTGTCCCACCACAATCCGCCCGACCTCGGCATCATCTACCTGTGCGGCGGGATTCTGCTGCTGGCGTTTGCGATTCTGGTGGTGCGCTACGCGTCGTCGGCGTTCCCGTCGGTGAAGGTCGAGGGCCCGCGTCGCAAGGGCGAGGCGAGCCTGGAGACCGAGAAGGGTGAGCTTTAAAGCCCGACGCTGAAGGGCAGGGCGCGGGCCGGTGGCCGCTGCAGCAGTTTGTGGCTGTCGCCGTCCGTCATCACCGCCAGGATCTCCATGGCGCTGTGGCCCTGCTCGATGGCAATGCCGAATTGAATGCTTTGCACCAGGCGTTTGAGCCGTTGCGGGTCGTTGCGTTGTTCGGCGCTGATCATGCGTTTGGCCACTACGCCCGTCTCGTCCGAGAGGGTGAGCATGATGCTGCCGTCGAGCCGTTGAATGCTCAGGTTGACGCGGTATTTTGGGGTGAAGGTGTCGGTGATGATCTGAAAAGGATTGTCCATGGTGCGTTACCGCCTGATAAGAACATGCAGTCATTGACGACCGGTGTCGTGATTAGTTCGCGTTGCCTGACCACCGGCCACTCCGTCGCTGAGGTGGTACAAATTCCGTTTACCTCATGGGCTGTACAGCAAAGGGCGTGCCGTACAGCGATCTGTCAAACAATGAGCTCCTTATGGGGGAGGGGGCTTGCTCCCGATAGCGGTGCATCAGTCAATGAATACTTGGCTGATGCACCGCTATCGGGAGCAAGCCCCCTCCCAGATGGGTTCTATGTTGTTATTGAGGTTGGTGATCCGTTTCAGGGCAACACGGAAAAAACGATCGCAGACAGCGCAATCAGCCCGATCAGCACCACAAACACATTCGACACCTGGCCCGAATACTGGCGTAAAGCTGGCACGCGATGGATGGCGTACATCGGCATCAGGAACAGCAGGCAGGCGATGATCGGCCCGCCCAGGGTTTCGATCATGCCCAGGATGCTCGGGTTGAAGGTGGCCACGGCCCAGCAGGTCAGCACCATGAACAGCGCGGTGCAGCGTTCCAGCCATTTGGATGACATCGAACGGTCACGCCCGCGCAGGGATTTGACGATCAGCCCCTGGAAGCCTTCGCTGGCGCCGATGTAGTGGCCGAGGAAGGACTTGGTAATCGCCACCAGCGCGATCAACGGCGCGGCGTAAGCGATCACCGGCGTCTGGAAGTGGTTGGCCAGGTACGACAGGATCGAAATGTTCTGCGCCTTGGCCGCCGCCAGGTCAGCCGGCGACAGGGCCAGCACGCAGCTGAAGCAGAAGAACATCACCGTCAGCACCATCATGCCGTGGGCCGTGGCGAGGATGCCGCTGCTTTTGCGTTCGGCCAGCGGGCCGTACATGCGCTTCTGGTCGACGGCGAAGGCGGAGATGATCGGCGAGTGGTTGAATGAGAACACCATCACCGGGATCGCCAGCCATAGCGTGTTGAAAAACACTGGCAGGGGCATGCCCTCGCTGGCGGAGGCGAAGAAGGCGCCGTTCCAGTTGGGGATCAGGCTGAGCGCCAGCAACAGCAAGGCGGCGACGAACGGATAGACCAGCACGCTCATGGCCTTGACGATCACACCCTGGCCGCAGCGCACAATGGCCATCAGGCCGAGGATCAGTACCAGCGACAGGATCGCCCGGGGCGGCGGCGCCAGGTGCAGTTGGTGCTCCATAAAGCTGCCCAGGGTGTTGGTCAGTGCCACGCTGTACACCAGCAGGATCGGGAAGATCGCAAAAAAATACAGCAGGGTGATCAGCTTGCCCGCACCGACGCCGAAGTGTTCTTCGACGACTTCGGTGATGTCGCCGGATTTGCCTGACAGCACAAAGCGCGTCAGACCACGGTGGGCAAAGAAGGTCATCGGGAAGGCCAGCAGCGCCAGCACGATCAACGGCCAGAAGCCGCCGACGCCGGCATTGATCGGCAGGAACAAGGTGCCGGCGCCGATGGCGGTGCCGTAGAGGCCGAGCATCCACGTGGTGTCGTGTTGGGTCCAGCCAGTGGTAACGGTAGTGTCTAAAGCAGGATTTTCAGCCGCAGGTGTACGTACATCGGTCATCGTTATTGCCTCGTTATTATTTTTGCGCGGGCTCACGTTGGGGCGGGACGAAGTGCTCCGATCAGCACTCCACCCAGCTGACCGCCAGGCCGCCCCGTGAAGTTTCTTTGTATTTGTCGTGCATGTCGGCGCCGGTATCGCGCATGGTGCGGATCACCCGGTCGAGGGAAATGAAGTGCTTGCCGTCACCGCGCAGGGCCATTTGCGTGGCGTTGATGGCCTTGACCGCGGCGATGGCATTGCGCTCGATGCACGGCACCTGCACCAGGCCGCCGACCGGGTCGCAGGTCAGGCCGAGGTTGTGTTCCAGGCCGATTTCGGCGGCGTTTTCCAGTTGCTCGGGGGTGGCGCCGAGGATGTCGGCCAAGCCGGCGGCGGCCATGGCGCAGGCTGAACCGACTTCGCCCTGGCAGCCGACTTCGGCACCGGAGATCGAGGCGTTTTTCTTACACAGAATGCCGACGGCTGCGGCGGCCAGGAAGAAATTGATCACATCGTCGTCAGACGCGTCGGCATTGAACTTCATGTAGTAGTGCAGCACCGCCGGGATGATCCCCGCTGCGCCATTGGTCGGCGCCGTGACCATGCGCCCGCCTGCGGCATTTTCTTCGTTGACGGCGAGGGCGAACAGGTTGACCCATTCCATGGCCGACAAGGTCGAGGTGATTACATTGGGTTTGCCGATTTCCAACAGGCTGCGGTGCAATTTCGCAGCACGCCGTGGCACGTCCAGGCCACCGGGCAGGATGCCTTCATCGCGCAAGCCTTGTTCCACACATTCGCGCATCACCGACCAGATATGCAGCAGGCCGCTGCGGATCTGTTCTTCGCTGCGCCATGCGCGTTCGTTGGCCATCATCAATTCCGAAACCCGCAGGCCGTGCTGGTTGCACAGGGCCAGCAGCTCGACGGCGCTGGAGAAGTCGTAGGGCAATTGCACATCGCTGGCCGGCGCGATGCCCGAAGCCGCTTCAGCGGCTTCGATGATGAAACCGCCACCCACCGAATAATAGGTCTGCTCGCTGAGCAGGCCGTGGTCGCCGTAGGCGTGCAGGGACATGGCGTTGGGGTGGTAGGGCAGGCTTTCGTCCAGCAGCAGGAGGTCGCTGTGCCAGTTGAAGGCAATTTCCTGTTGACCGGCCAGCAACAACTGTCCGGACTCGCGCAGCTGTTGGATTCGCGTGTTGATCGAAGTGGGATCGACCTGATCCGGCCATTCGCCCATCAAGCCCATGACGCAGGCGCGGTCGGTGGCGTGGCCGACACCAGTGGCGGACAGCGAGCCATACAGGCGCACTTCGACCCGGCGCGTTTCACTCAGCAAGTGCTGGTCGTTCAAGGCCTGGGCGAAGGTCGCCGCCGCGCGCATGGGGCCGACGGTATGGGAGCTGGACGGGCCGATGCCCACTTTGAATAGGTCGAAAACGCTGATAGCCATGCTAAAGCCTTACAAGCAATGGAGTAGGAATCGCTGCCATGTTTTGTAGGACGAGCGCAATTGGCGCGATACTGAGCCTCTGGATCGGCACTGACCAACGAATTATCCTAAGACACCCTTTAGCAGGACTAAACCCTATGGCTCGCCCTCTCCATGGCCAGACTTACGTCTGGTTGCACGTGTTTTCCTGCGCTGCCCGGCATCTGTCGTTCACCCGCTGCGCCGAAGAACTGCACATCACGCCGGGGGCGGTGAGCCAGCAAATCCGCCAGTTGGAGGAGCGCCTCGGGTTTCGGCTGTTTCATCGACGGGCACGGGGGGTGGAGCTGAGTGCCGAGGGCCAGCGCCTGGCGGCAACGGTGGGGGAAGCCTACGGCAGCATCGACGCCGAGTTGCAGCGGTTGGATGCGGGAATGATCAGCGGCACGCTTCGCCTGCGCTCGATTCCATCATTTCTCGGCAAGTGGCTGACCCCACGCCTACCGCGCTTGCAGCAGCGCTTCCCGGATATCCAACTGCGCATGGTCGCCGAGGACAGCAGCATCGCCCTGCACGAAGGCGACTTTGACCTGGCCATCGACCTCAATGACGGCAGCTACCCTGGCCTGTTATCCACAGCCCTGCTGGATGAGCAGATTTTCCCGGTCTGCGCCCCCAGCCTGTTGCGGGGTCGACCGCCCTTGCACGGTCCGGCCGATCTCGCGCATTTCCCGCTGCTGCACGACATTACCGCCTGGCGTGGGAGTTATGAGTATGCGGAGTGGGAGTTCTACCTGAATGCCATCGGCTATCACGTCGCCGATGTACGCCGTGGCCACACCTTCAATCGCAACCACCTGACCATCGAAGCCGCCATCGCCGGCATGGGCGTGGCGATTGCGCGACGCACCTTGCTCAATGATGAGCTGGAACGTGGCACCTTGATCGTGCCGTTCGGCCTCGCGGTGCCCAACCACAAACGTTATGTGCTGCTGTATGCGCCGGGCGCCCTGAACCATCCGGGCGTGCGCGCGGTGCATGACTGGCTGGTGGAGGAAGCAGGCATTTTTCGCGCCTTGCACCCGCTGGGGGAAGGGCAATTGTGAGGGGCGCGGAGCGTAAGAAGATGTAACTAACTCCCCACCCTAACAGTGTTTCTGCTTGTCGTCAGGGTTAATTTGTAATGTGGGATTTATCTTTGCAAAGGGGTTGAAATGTTTCTCTGACTGCTCAATTGTGTAATCAAGAGGTCATGGTTTCACCACCCCGGTGTTGCAGTTTGTGACCTCTCGCGAGCTAGCTGAAATAAGGGAAGAACTATGCAAATCCAAGTCAATAGCGATAACCATATTGAAAGCAGCATCCGACTGGAGGAGTGGGTACGTACTACCATTGAGAGCACGCTCGAACGTTATGAAGAAGACCTGACCCGAGTGGAGGTCTACCTGCGGGATGAGAACGGCGACAAGCCCGGTCCCCACGATTTAAGTTGCCGCCTGGAAGCGCGGCCAAAAGGCCATCAACCGCTGTCGGTGTCCGCCAAGGGCGATACCCTGGAACAAGCGATTGACAGCGCGGCCACCAAGCTGGATCACGCATTGGAACATCTGTTTGGTCGACTGCAAGGCAAGCCCCGCGCTGCCGCGAAAAACCAGCCCATTAACAAAGTGAATGAAGACGCGCTGGAACAGGAATTCCTGGAAAACGAAAACGCGGTCATCAACGGCTGACGTTCTTTTCACCCCCTGCAAACGGGCCTGCATCTGCAGGCCCGTTTTCGTTCAGGCGCCGCGTCGGAAAAAATACCGGCTCAACAGCGCCAGCCCCCCAGCGCCCAACCCGGCAAACAGCATCGCCCAACCGGCGCCGTGGCGCAGTGCCGCCTTAGCGTCGTTGGCTGCCAGCCCCATCGACTCCAACTTTCCTGCGGCAATGTTCTGGCTGATGGCCGGCCACTCCATTGACGTGGTGGCGGGCAGCATCTCGGCCAGCTGATGGCTGATCCCCAGCAACAGCACCAGCCCCATCAGGGCAATGTTGAGCGCCAGGGTGATCAGCCGCGCACTGAGGTCGATGCCGGAGGCCATGCCCGCGCGGTCGGCCGATACCGAGCCGGTGGTGGTATTGGTGGTGGGCGAGTTGGTCAGTGCCAGGCCTGCGCCGGCGATCACGCAGCTGAGCAGCACCAGCCCGATACGTGGGTGCTCGGCGCCGTTGACGGCGGCCATGGCGAGAAAGCCCGCGCCCATCAGGCCCAGGCCGAGGGGGATGATGCGTTCGGCGCCATAGCGCAGGGCCAGGCGCTCGGCCAGCGGCGGTACCAGCAAGGTCGGCAGGGTATAGGCGAGCAGCGCGGCGCCGGTGGTCAAGGTGTCGTAACCCAGGCCCGCCTGAAAGTACAACGGCAGGTAGATCATGAACGGCCAGAAGCTGAAGTTCATGCCGATCGAACCCATCAACGCACCGTTGAAACGCTGGATGCGGAACACCGAGAAGTCGAACATCGGGTGCGCACTGCGGAGCTCGACCGTGATGAACAGCAGCAGGCCGAGCCCCGACAACGCCGCCCAACCGAGCATGGCCGGTGTGCCGAAACCGTGCTCGCTGCCTTGGGTGATGAAGTACACCAGGGCAAACACCGACAGGGTCAGGGTGAGCATGCCGGCGATGTCCAGGCGATGGGCGGCCGGATCGCGGGATTCCTGCACGCTGATGCGCAGCAGCGCCAGGGTGAACAGGGTGAGCGGCACATGCACGAGGAACACCCAACGCCAATCCGCCACCGCCAGGATCAATGCGCCGATCATCGGACCGAAGCCCAGGCCCACGCCGGCAATCACGCCCCATATTGCAAACGCCCGCGCCCGCGCTGCCGGTTCGCGAAACAGGTGCGACAGGATGGCGAACTGGCAAATCATCATCGCCCCGGCGCCGATGCCCTGGACAAACCGCGCTGTGATCAGCAGCGAGGCATCCCCGGCCAGCCCGCAGGCCAGTGAAGCCAGGCCAAACACCCACAGGCACAACACCAGCATGCGGCGGCGACCAAAGCGATCCGCCAACGTGCCCGCCGCCATCAGCACGCTCGTGCAGGCCAGGGTGTAGGCGTTCATGATCCACTGGGCGTCTTGGAAGCCCGTGCCCAACTCTCGCTCGAGCGTCGGCAGGATCACCGGCACGCTGGAAATCTCCAGGCCGAACATCAGGGCGACAAGGCACACGCCCGTGAGGGCCAGCCCATTCCTGGCGGTACGCGGGGGGCTGGCGGTGGTTAGCGTGGCGGCGGGTGGCATGGGATTCTCCTGTGGATAAAGTGTCGCGTTATTTTCAGGGGAATCTGTTTCGTTATTCGTGATAACTTTTCCACTGATAGGGGAATCAAGGGCGACAATCGAGCCATGACGACACCGCGTTTTGATGGCGTTGAGCTGTTTCTGCACATCGTCGAAAGCGGCAACCTGACCGAGGCCGCCGAACGGTTGAACCTTACCCGCTCCGCGGTCGGCAAGGGCCTGGCGCGATTGGAAGCACGCCTGGGCACGTGCCTGTTGCAGCGCTCCACCCGCCGCCAGCGGCTGACCGAGGACGGCCAGGCGTACTACGAGCATTGCCTGCGCGCGTTGGCGGAACTCGAGGCGGCCGAATCGGTGCTGGAAAGCGGCCGGCAACAGCCACGCGGCCGTTTGCGGGCCAGCTTGCCACTGTCCTTCGGGCATCACTACGCGGCCCCGGCATTGTGGGGGTTGATGGCGCGCTATCCGGAACTGGAGATCGAGATCAGCTTCGCCGATCGTCTGGTGGACCTGGCACAGGAAGGCTTCGACGTCGCCGTGCGGATCGGCCCGCTGCCCGACACCGACCGCCTCAGTGCACGTCGCCTGGGCGAACAGGCCGTTGGGCTGGCGGCGTCACCGGCGTACTTGCAGCGCGTCGGGCCGATTGAATGCATCGAAGACCTTGCCGGCCATCGCGGCATCGCCTATCGCAGCACGACCTCGCAGCGCAATCCCGTGGCCTCGCCGTTGATGATGGACGACCTCCAGGCCGTGGCCGATGCCGCCATCGCGGGCGTCGGCCTGGCCTGGTTGCCTAGTTGGTTGATTGCGCACTATGTGCTGCGTGGGCAACTGGTCGCGGTGTTGCCCGGCTATCGCGAGCAACCCGCGCCGATCCATGTGATCTGGCCGACAGCCGTGCATATGCCGGCCAAGACCCGTTGTGCAATCGACGCACTGGTCGCCGCCACCCCCAGTTGCCTGGCGGGCAGTTAGAACGCGATGGAGGTCTGCACGTACAGCGTACGCGGCTCACCCACGTATTTGCCCTTGTTGTTGTCGTCGAACGAGCGGGTGAAGTACTGCGTGTTGAAGATGTTCTTCACGCCGACCGCCACATTCAGATCCGACAGTTGCGGGCCGAAGTCATAGGCTGCGCGGCTGCTGAACAGCATGTAGCCGGGGATTCGACCGTTGGCGCCGTCAGCACTTTCTGCCTGGGTGTTGGCGTTGTCGGCGAACTGGCTGCTCTGATAGCTGCTGTCCACATTGAGTTTCCAGCGCCCTTCGGTGTAACCCACGCCGAGGGTGCCCTTGTGCTTGGACGAGAAGGGCACGCGGTTGCCTTTGTTCGGGCCGTCTTCGCGGATGGTGGCGTCGACGTAGGCGTAGGTAGCGTACACATCGAAACCGGCCAGCGCCGGGCTCAAGCCATCGAGGGCGTAGTTGACGCTGGTTTCAATACCCTGGTGGCGCGTTTCGCCGCGGGCGATCACCGAGTCGTTGGTCTGGTTGCTTTCATACTGGTTGTCGAAGTTGATCAGGAACGCGCCGATCTCTGCGCGCAAGGTGCCGTCGTCATAGCGGGTACCCAGTTCCCAGGTGCGGGCTTTTTCCGGTTTCACTTCACCGCTGGTCACACGGTTGGGCATCTGGCTGTACTGCACGCTGCCGAATGAACCTTCGGTGTTGGCGTACAGGTTCCAGTCGTCGGTCAGGTGATAGAGCACGTTCAACGCCGGCAGCGCGGTGTTGTAGTCGCCTTTGTATTTGACGTTGGTCAGGTTGTTGCTCTGCTGGGACTCGATCATCTCGTAGCGGATGCCCGGGGTGATGGTCCATTTGCCGATATCAATCCGGTCATCGACGAAGAACGCATTGGCTTCGGTGCCGCCACGGGTGTCGCGGTCGTTGCGGCTGTCGGTGCTGGGGATTTGCTGGTTGTTGGCGGAAATCGGCGTGCGGTAGCGCAACTCGTGGCCGGCTTCGTTGATGTAGCGGTAGCCGACGCCCACTTCATGGCTGGTCGGGCCGAGGTCAAAGCCCTGGGCGAAACGGGTTTCCACGCCGCGCACCCAATACTCACGCGGGGACAGCGACAGGAACGTGCCCTGGTCCAGGTAGCCGCTGCGCAGGGTCTTGGTGAAGAAGCTGTTGACGGTGAATTCGCGGCGGTCCTGCTCGTATCGATAGCCGACGTTGAACATCGTACGGCGGCCCCAGAATTTGTCGTAGGGGCGGGTGGACTGATACGGATCGGCCTTGTAGTCCGCGACGTTCAAGCCCCCAGGCATATCGGCCTGGCCTTCGTAGTACTGCGCCATGGCGTTGAAGCTGTTGGCGTCGTCGAGCTGGTATTTGCCTTTGAGGATCAGGTCGTCGATGCGCGTGTTGCTGTTTTCGCGCCAGTCGCCGCCACGGGTGCCGGAATACAAAATCGCGCCGCCCAGGCCATTCTCGGCAGTGCCGCCGGCCAGCAGGTTGCCGGTGGTCTTGAAGCCGTCATGGCTGGAAGACGGGCTGGTCTCGGTCTGCAAGCCACCTTTGACGGTGGGTGCATCCGGGATCGCGCGGGTCACGAAGTTGACCACGCCGCCGACGTTCTGCGGGCCGTAGCGCACTGCGCCGCCGCCACGCACCACGTCCACGGCGTCCATGTTGCCCATGCTGATCGGTGCGAACGACAGCTGCGGCTGGCCGTACGGCGCGAACGGCACCGGGATACCGTCCATCAGCACTGTTGAGCGCGAGGCCAGGCGCGGGTTGAGACCGCGAATGCCGAAGTTCAGCGCCATATCGTGGCTGCCGGTGCCGTTATTGTCCGGGGCGTTGACGCCGGGGATGCGGTTGAGCACGTCCTTGGCCTGGGTGGCGCCCTGGCGTTCGAACGCTTCGCGGCGGATCACGTCACGGGCGCCGGGGTGTTCGAAGACATTGGTTTGCGCCGCATCGCCGAGCCAGTCGCCGACCACGCTGGAGGTCGCCAACTCGACAGCCGCCGGCGCCGTTGCCGGTTGCAGACTGTAGGCGTTGTCGCCTTCGGCACGGGCTTGCAGGCCAGTACCTTCCAGCAGCTTCTGCAGGCCTTCGGCGGCGCTGTAGCTGCCGGACAAACCACGGCTTTGCATGCCCGCCGTGACTTCGGAACCGAAGGAAATCAACACGCCGGCTTCACGGCCAAACTGGTTCAGGGCTGCTTCCAGCGAGCTGGGAGCGATGTGATACGGCTTGGCATCGGCCGCCATCACGCAAGGCAGTACGGTCAGGCTGAGGCTGGCGCCCAGCAGCAGTTGGCGCAAGGTGCGGGCGAGAAGGGTGGGGTGCTGGGGCATGAAGGGCGGTCCTGAGAAGGAAGGATCAAGGTGGCTTTCCTTCTCTGTCACGCGAGGTGCGGAAAACGGCTCACGGTGGCTGAAAATAATTTACGCACGGGCCTGGACGCTCACCCAATAGCGGGTAAAACGCCGCACCTTGACCGGCAGGCTGACCTCCAGCAGGTCGAGGATGCGTTCGCTGTCGTCCAGCGGGTAGCTGCCGGACAGCAGCAGGTTGGCGACCTGCGCATCGCAATGGAGCTGGCCACGGCGGTAGCGGCCCAGTTCGGCGAGAAAGTCCTCCAGGCGCATATGCGCGGCCACCAGCATGCCGTCGGCCCAGGCGCCGCTATTGGCATCGGTAGCTCGCGGGGTGTCCCAGCCCTTGCGGGTGAAATTGACCTGGCGTGCCGCGTCGACCGTCAGGGGCAGGCCGCTGTAGGTATTGGGCATCACCTCGACGCGGCCGTCGAACACCGCCAGTTGGGTGTGGTCGTTGAACTGGCGCACATTCAGGCGCGCCGCCTGGCTGCTGAGCAGGCCCTGGCCGGTCAACACCTGCAGCGGCGTGCTGCCGGCATTGGCGGTGAGCAGGATCTCGCCTTCGAGCAGGCGGATCAGCCGTTGCCGACCGTCAAAGTGCACATCCACGGCGCTGCCGGTATTGAGTTGCAACTGGCTGCCGTCGGCCAGTTGCACCTTGCGCCGTTGGCCGACGGGGCTGCGGTAGTCGGCGCTCAGCGGCGGCAGGATATGCTGCTGGCGCAGGCTCCAGGCCGCGGCCGAACCGGCGCCGAGGATCAGCAACAACTTCAGCGCCTGGCGCCGGCTGCTGGACTTAGGTGCGTTCAAGGCCGCATGGGCCAGGGGCGAGGGCATGCCGCGCAGGCGCTGGTTGACGCGCTGGATATGGTCCCAGGCGCGCTGATGTTCGCTATGGGCATTCAGCCAGTGTTGCCAGGCCGCCTGCTGGCGTGGGTTGAGCGCGCCTTGCTGCATTTCCATCAGCCAGTGCACGGCCTGTTCGGCAACCTGGGTCGAGACATTCATAGGGCGAAATAGCAGCGCATGGCGGCTTTATTCAGGTGGCGTTTGACGGTGGCGATGGAGATGCCCAGTTCGGCACCGATCTGCGCATACGTCAGGCCGTCGAGTTGGGCCAGCAGGAACGCGCGCTTGACCAGCGTGGGTAAGCCGTCGAGCAACTGGTCCAGCTCCAGCAGGGTTTGCAGGATGATCGCACGCTCTTCTTCGGATGGCGCTACCTGTTCAGGCATCTGCGCCAAGGCGTCGAGGTAGGCGCGTTCCAGGTCCTGGCGGCGGTAGAAGTTGAACAACACGCGCTTGGCGACCGTGGTGAGGAACGCGCGGGGCTCGACCAGCGTCGGCGCCTCCCGTGCGGTCAGGATTCGGATGAAGGTGTCCTGCGCCAGGTCTGCCGCACTTTCCGGGCAGCCGAGCTTGCGTCGCAACCAGCCGGTGAGCCAGTGGTGATGGTCGTTATAGAGCACTTCGACAGTGTTGGACGGCTGCAACGCGATCTCCCTTTTGTGCATGCCGGCAAAATCTCGGCATGCTTTAGAGAACAAGAATTGTTCGCATTGTAGGGGGCCGCCAACCGTTCGGCAATGTGCGAAGGCAGGTGTTTCATCCGTTCTGTTTTGCTTATGAGAATATTTATCATTAATATTGCGCGCTGATGAACCTGGCGCCTCCCGCATGAAAAGCAAAACCTCACTGCCTGCTTCCTATCGTCTCGCCGTTACGTCGCGCGTGCTGGCTGCTGTCGTCGGCGGTTACCTGATGGCGTCCCTGGCCAGCATCTGCCTGGCGCTGTGGATGCCAACGTCCCGCGCCGATGCGGTGATTACCGGGATGATGAGTTCGTTCGTGTTCTACCTGTTGGCAGTGCTGTGGTGCTTCGCCTGCCGTACGGCATGGCGCGCGTGGTGCGGCGTGATGCTGCCGAGTGCGGCGTTTGCCACCCTGGCGGGCGTGGGCTTGTGGATGGCACGCACATGAAAGAGGGCTTTCGCCAGGCCATGGCCTGGTTGCACACCTGGGCCGGTCTGATCTTTGGCTGGCTGCTGTTTGCGATTTTCCTGACGGGCACCCTGGCCTATTTCAAGGATGAGATCACCCACTGGATGCAACCCGAAGTACAGGCCCATCCCCTGGATGACGCGCGCAGCCTGAGTGTCGCCCAGGACTACCTGCAGAAGGTCGCACCCACGGCCGCACGCTGGTTCATCACCTTGCCGGATAGCCGCGACCCTGGCCTGTCGGTGATGTGGCAAGACAAGGTCGACCCCGGCAAACGCGGCAATTTCATTCAGAAAACCCTCGACCCCGTGAGCGGTCAAGCCGTAGAGGCCCGGGAAAGCATGGGCGGGGATTTCTTCTACCGCTTCCACTTCCAGCTGCAAATGCCTTACCCATGGGGCCGCTGGCTGTCGACCATTGCAGCGATGGTGATGTTCGTGGCGTTGATCACGGGCATCATCACCCACAAGAAAATCTTCAAGGACTTCTTCACCTTCCGCCCCCGCAAAGGCCAGCGTTCCTGGCTCGACGGGCATAACGCGGTGGGTGTGCTGGTGCTGCCGTTCCACCTGATGATCACCTACAGCAGCCTGGTGATTTTCATGAGCATGGTGATGCCGGCGCCGATCGTGGCCTCCTATGGCAACGACACCCGGGCCTTCTTCAATGACGTGTTCCCCGCCACCAACAACGCGCCGGCGCTGGGCCAGCCCGGCCAATTGCTGTCATTGCTGCCGATGTACGAGCAGGCGAGGGCGCAGTGGGCGGGTGGGCATGTCGGGCGGTTGGCGGTGAACAACCCGAGTGATGTAAACGCTTCGGTGAACCTGTTCCGTGCCAGCTCCGACCGCGTGGTGCATGACTTCGGCAGTACCGTGTCGTTCAACGGCAACACCGGCGAGTTGTTGCGGGTCAGCGCTGAACAATCGCTGCCGGCGGCGATCGGCGGCAGCTTCTATGGCCTGCACATGGGCCATTTCGCCGGTCCGGTGCTGCGCTGGTTGTACTTTATCTGCGGCCTGGCGGGCACGGCGATGATCGGCACGGGGCTGGTGATCTGGCTCGGCAAGCGGCAACTCAAACATGCAAAAAGCGGCGTGATGCCGTTTGAACTGCGGCTGGTGGAAGTGCTGAACATCGCCAGCATGTCCGGGCTGTTGATCGCCATTGCAGCCTTCTTCTGGGCCAACCGTTTATTGCCGGTGGGCTTTGCCGAGCGCTCCGATTGGGAAGTGCAGGCCTTCTTTATCGCCTGGGGCCTGAGCCTGTTGCACGGGATCCTGCGCCGGGGCCGCCAGGGTTGGGTTGAGCAATTGAGCTTCGCAGCACTGCTGTTTGCTGCAATCCCGTTGCTCAATGCCCTGACCACATCGCAGCACTTGGGCGCTTCACTGGCGACGGGCGACTGGGCCATGGCCGGCTTCGACCTGACCTGCCTGGCCAGCGGCGTGTTCCTCGCCTGGGCAGCCTGGAAGATGCAGCACCGCAAGGCCCCGCAGCCCAAGACCGAACGGGCGCGGCCGCTGCAGCTCAAGCAGGAGGCGAACTGAATGCTCCTCGCGCTGCTGATGTGTTACGCCGGGTTTACCGCCTTGTGCCTGTCCACCGACCGTCACCACGGCGAACTGCTGCACAGCAAGCCATCGCCTCGGCGGCGTATTGCTTTGCGCGTCATCGGTTGGCTGCTGCTGACCGTGTCGATCTGGCCCGCCGTGGCTGTCGCCGGTTGGGGCCTGGGCCTGGTGGAGTGGTGCGCGGTGTTGATGCTCAGCGCCCTGTTGCTGGTGCTGTTGTTGCCGTATCGGCCAAGGCTGGCCTTGCTCCTGGCAGGCGTCGGCCTGCTGGCCAGCCCTGTTGCCGCCTTCGCAACGTTCTGAGCCGCGGCCATGATGATCAGCACCCCACCCGATTCCCAGGACAGCCCGCAGGCTGACGCGGCGGGTGGGCGTGCGCATTTCCTGCAGGTGTTCCTGTCCCAGCGTTCGCAGATGGAAGCGTTGGTGAGCCGACGTGTCGGGTGCCGCGCCACGGCGGCCGACCTGGTGCAGGACCTGTTCCTGCGGTTTTGGCGTCGGCCATTGGTGCAGGTCGAAGAACTCAGCACCTACCTGTTGCGCTGCGCCGGCAATATCGCCATCGACCACCTGCGCAGCGAAGGCGCGCGGGTGCGCAGCAGTGAAGGCTGGCTGCCGGAGCAGCAGGATAACCAGGGCTCAGAGCCCCAGGCGGCGCTCGAGGCGGGCAACGACCTGCGGCATGTCGAAGCCGCCCTGCGCAGCCTGCCGGAGCGCACCCGGCAGATCTTCCTGCTCAACCGCATTCACGGGCGCAAGTACGCACAAATCGCCAAGGCCATGGGCCTGTCCCAAAGCGCCGTGGAAAAACATATGATGCGTGCCCTCGAAGCCTGCAAAGCCAGCCTTCGCGAACCATCGCCATCGCGCACGCCAGGGAAAGCACCGTGAATCCGACCCCCACGCCAGACCAGGAACAAGCCGCACTGGGCTGGCTGAGCCTGTTGCACGACCAGCCCAGCAGTGGCGACCAGGCCACGTTCAGCCGCTGGCTACGGGCCGATCCTGCGCACGTCGAAGCCTATGCCCAGGCCCAGGTGCTTTGGGAGTTGAGCGAAGTGCCGGCACGCCAACTGGCGGATGAGGATGCGCTGGCATTGCAGGGCTACCTTAATGCGATGAACACCCCTAGGCGCTCGCGGGTGGTGCGCTGGTCCGGCGTATTAGCCATGGCGGCGTGCCTGGTGTTGATGGTGTCCATGGGCGCCGGTTGGCAGCCTTCGCGGTGGATCGATGATTTCGGCGCCGATTACGTGAGCGCACCGGGAGAAGTGAAGACCGTCACCCTGGCTGATCAATCCCAGGTCACGCTGGATGCGGACAGCGCCATTGCCGTGGACTTCAGCCACGGTGAGCGGCATATCCAATTACGTCGCGGTGCAGGTTTTTTCAGCGTCACCCATACCGGCGAGTCCTTTGTGGTCGAGGCGGGCGGCGGCGAAGCGCGGGTGCTGGGGACGCAGTTCGAAGTGCGCCTGCAACCGGCAGGGGCCGAGGTGACGGTGTTGTCGGGGCGGGTCGGCGTGACCGCGTCGAAACAGGGCCCACAGCAAATTCTGACGGCGGGCCAGCAAGTGGCCTACGCCGATGGCAGCGCCGATCCCTTGCACGCGGTCGACAGCGAATCCCGCCTGGCCTGGCGGGATGGCTGGCTCAACTACTACAAGGCACCGCTGGCCGATGTGGTCAAGGACCTGGGGCGTTACTACCCTGGCCGCATCCTGCTGCTCAGCGAAGAGATGGGTGCCAGGCGCGTCAGCGGCAGCTTCCCGAGCAAAGACCCGCAGGCGGTACTCAACGCCTTGCAAGCGGTATTGGGGTTCGAGCAGCACAGCCTGTTGGGGCGGGTGATCGTGGTCCGCTGATTACTTCAGCGCGGCCATGATCGCGTCAGGGTTGTAGTCGCGAATCAGCGTCCCGTTGACGTCCACAAACGGAATCCCGCCACCGCCCAGTGCTTCATACGCCTTGCGCGCCTGGGCGTCCTTCTCGATATCGACGGCCTGGTACGGAATGCCCTTCTGGTCGAGGAAGCGGCGGATCTGCTTGCAGTAGCCGCACCACTCGGTGGCATACAGCACCACCCGCGCCGATGCTCGCGTCTGCTCCGGCACCACCTGGGAAGGGTTGAGCAGCCGCTCGACCTTGCCCCAGTTCTGGATAACCACCACCACCAGCAACACCAGCAGGACTTTCTTGAGGACCCCGCCGAGCATCAGTTACGGCGCTTGAGCTGGTCGGTCAGTTGGGTCGGCAGGCCCTTGATGATCAGGGTGCCGGCGGCTTCGTCGTACTCGATCTTGTCGCCCAGCAAGTGTGCTTCAAAACTGATGGACAAGCCCTCGGCGCGCCCGGTGAAGCGGCGGAACTGGTTGAGGGTGCGTTTATCCGCCGGGATTTCCGGCGACAGGCCGTAGTCCTTGTTGCGGATATGGTCGTAGAACGCCTTGGGCCGATCTTCATCGATCAAGCCCGACAGCTCTTCAAGGCCCATGGGCTCGCCGAGCTTGGCCTGGCTGCTGGCGTAATCGACCAGGGTCTTGGTTTTTTCGCGGGCGGATTCGTCCGGCAGGTCTTCGCTTTCGACGAAGTCGCTGAAGGCCTTGAGCAGGGTGCGCGTCTCGCCCGGGCCGTCGACGCCTTCCTGGCAGCCGATGAAGTCGCGGAAGTATTCCGAGACCTTCTTGCCGTTCTTGCCTTTGATAAACGAGATGTACTGCTTGGACTGCTTGTTGTTCTGCCACTCGGACACGTTGATACGCGCTGCCAGGTGCAGTTGGCCCAGGTCCAGGTGGCGCGACGGGGTCACGTCCAGCTCGTCGGTCACCGCCACGCCTTCGCTGTGGTGCAGCAGGGCGATGGCCAGGTAGTCGGTCATGCCTTGCTGGTAGTGGGCAAACAGCACGTGGCCGCCGGTGGAGAGGTTGGACTCTTCCATCAGTTTTTGCAGATGTTCGACGGCGGTGCGGCTGAACGTGGTGAAATCCTGGCCACCCTCGAAATATTCCTTCAACCAGCCGCTGAACGGGTGCGCGCCGGATTCGGCATGGAAGAAACCCCAGGCCTTGCCTTGTTTGGCGTTGTAGCTCTCGTTGAGATCGGCAAGCATGTTCTCGATGGCGGCCGACTCGGCGAGCTCGGAGTCGCGGGCGTGGAGAACTGCAGGTGTGCCGTCGGGTTTTTTGTCGATCAGGTGGACGATGCAATGACGGATCGGCATGGGCTTCTCGGCTGGTTGAAGGGGAGCGGTCGGCCTCCCCGAAAAGTCGCCCAGTGTACCGCACCCATTGGTCAAGACACGCGTCTAAGGGCATTTTGGATGCTCTCGGACGAGGCATATGCCTTTTTTTCACGGTTTAGAGCGATAAAGCTGACCAAATGGGTAGGTAGAAGCGGATATTTCCCCGTCTCTGTGCTAGTTTTGCCCCGTCTTACGCCAAGTCTCGGCGATAAGCGTGCATTCAGCATCTGTCAGGTCGAACCAATCCCCGTTTCAAGCATCTATAACCCCGATCTCCGTGGTTATAGCCGGGGGTGCCAGGCCATGACGGTCGGGCTCGACGGCTGACACTGCACTCTGCAATCCATATGAATTTGATAGGGAAGGAACACCACAATGGCTATTACTAAAGACCAACTGATCGCTGACCTGGCTGAAGCAGTAGACGCACCGAAAACCACCGTGCGCGCTCTGCTGGACCAACTGAGCCAAGTTGTTGCTGATCAGCTGGAAAACGGCGGCGAAATCACTCTGCCAGGCGTTGGCAAACTGAAAGTGACCGAGCGTCCTGCCCGTACTGGCCGTAACCCTTCGACTGGCGCTGCCATCGAAATCGCTGCCAAGAAAGTTATCAAGCTGGTTGTGGCCAAAGGCCTGACCGACGCTGTTAACAAGTAAGACGCAGCAAAAAAAAACCGTGCTCCGGAGCGATCCGGGCACGGTTTTTTGTTGCCTGGGATTTGTCTCTATCGCACCCAGCGCTGGCGCCAGATCTGCTGTTCGTTCTTGGTCTGGAAGGTCCAGGCCACGAAACGGCTCTGCTTCTGGCCCTGGGACATTTCCACCACCTGGCTTTCCAGCACGCCGGCTTTTTTCAGGGCGGTCTCGATCGCGGGCAAGTTTGACGCTTTTGACACCAGGGTGCTGAACCACAACACCTTGTGGGCAAAGTGCGCACTCTCGGCGATCAACTGCGTCACGAAGCGTGCTTCACCGCCTTCACACCACAACTCGGCCGATTGGCCACCGAAGTTGAGCACCGGCAATTTGCGCTTGGGATCGGCCCGGCCCAGGGCGCGCCACTTGCGCTCGCTGCCCTTGGTGGCTTCGTCCATGGACGCATGGAACGGTGGGTTGCACATGGTCAGGTCAAAACGCTCACCCGGTTCCAGCAGGCCCAGCAGGATGTGCTTGGGGTTTTCCTGCTGGCGCAACTGGATGACCTTGCTCAGGTCGTTGGACTGCACGATGGCCTTTGCGGCGGCCACGGCGATGGGGTCGACCTCCGAGCCGAGGAAGTTCCAGCGGTACTCCATATAGCCAATCAGTGGGTAGACGCAGTTGGCGCCCATGCCGATGTCCAGCACCTTGACGATTGAACCGCGCGGGATCTTGCCTTCGTTGACACTGGCCAGCAGGTCGGCGAGAAAGTGCACGTAGTCGGCACGTCCCGGTACCGGCGGGCACAGGTAATCGGCCGGGATGTCCCAATGCTGGATGCCATAGAAGGCCTTGAGCAACGCCCGGTTGAACACCCGCACCGCGTCCGGGCTGGCGAAGTCGATGCTCTCTTTGCCATAGGGGTTGATGATCACGTATTGCGCCAGTTCCGGCGTGGTCTTGATCAGCGCCGGGAAGTCGTAACGGCCTGTGTGGCGGTTGCGTGGGTGCAGGGTAGCCTCTTTGCGCGGCGCGACGGGTTTGGCCGTGGCTGCGGTCTTAGGCTTCTTGCGTGGAGGTTTGGGCGTAGTGGGGGCGGTCATGATGATTCTGGTGTTGGCTCAAAGTGGCGGCCATTGTCACACATTCCCGAGGATAACTCGGTCAAATGTGGGAGGAGGCTTGCTCCCGATAGCGGTGGATCAGTCAAGACTAGCCTGGCTGACAGATCGCCATCGGGGGCAAGCCCCCTCCCACATTGACTGTATTGCCAGCAAGGGATTGGGAAACACCAGGCAAAAAAAGAGACCCGAAGGTCTCTTTTTTCACACGGATTGCCCCTTACAGGCTGGAAATCCGCGCATGTTGCTCCGCCAGCTTGCCCAAAGCCTGTTCGGCCTCGGCCAGCTTGGCGCGTTCCTTATCGATCACTTCAGCCGGTGCCTTGTCGACGAATGCCGCGTTGGACAGCTTGCCGCCCACCCGCGCCACTTCGCCTTGCAGGCGCAGGATTTCCTTGTCGAGACGGGCCAGTTCCGCGCCCTTGTCGATCAGGCCGGCCATCGGCACCAGCACTTCCATCTCGCCGACCAGCGCGGTCGCTGACAGTGGCGCTTCGGCGCCATCCGCCAATACGGTGATCGATTCCAGCTTCGCCAGCTTCTTGAGCAGCGCATCGTTCTCGGTGAGACGACGCTGGTCTTCGGCGCTGGCGTTCTTCACGAATACCGCCAGGGGCTTGCCCGGGCCGATGTTCATTTCGGCGCGGATGTTGCGCGTGCCGAGCATCAGGGTCTTGAGCCATTCGATGTCGCTTTCGGCCGCCTCATCGATACGTGCTTCGTTGGCCACCGGCCAAGGTTGCAGCATGATGGTCTTGCCGTCTTTGCCGGCCAGCGGCGCGAGGCGCTGCCAGATTTCTTCGGTGATGAACGGCATGAACGGATGCGCCAGGCGCAAGGCGACTTCGAGCACGCGTACCAGGGTGTGACGGGTGCCGCGCTGACGTTCGATCGGCGCGTTTTCGTCCCACAATACGGGCTTGGACAGTTCCAGGTACCAGTCGCAATACTGGTTCCAGATGAACTCGTACAAGGCCTGTGCGGCCAGGTCGAAACGGAACTGGTCGAGTTGACGGGTCACTTCGGCTTCGGTGCGCTGCAATTGCGAGATGATCCAGCGATCCGCCAGGGACAGCTCGATGGCCTCGCCGTTCTGGCCGCAGTCTTCGCCCTTGTCCAGCACGTAGCGCGCGGCGTTCCAGATCTTGTTGCAGAAGTTGCGATAGCCTTCGACGCGGCCCATGTCGAACTTGATGTCGCGACCGGTGGACGCCAGCGAGCAGAAGGTGAAGCGCAGCGCATCGGTGCCGTAGCTGGCAATGCCGTCGGCGAATTCGTCGCGGGTCTGCTTCTCGATCTTCTTCGCCAGTTTCGGCTGCATCAGGCCCGAGGTGCGTTTCTGTACCAGGGTTTCCAGGTCGATGCCGTCGATGATGTCCAGCGGGTCGAGGACGTTGCCCTTGGACTTGGACATCTTCTGGCCCTGGCCATCCCGCACCAGGCCGTGCACGTACACGGTCTTGAACGGTACCTGCGGGGTGCCGTCCTCGTTCTTCACCAAGTGCATGGTGAGCATGATCATCCGGGCAACCCAGAAGAAAATGATGTCGAAGCCGGTGACCAGCACGTCGGTGGAGTGGAATTTCTTCAGGAATTCGGTCTGCTGCGGCCAGCCCAGGGTGGAGAAGGTCCACAGGCCCGAGCTGAACCATGTGTCCAGTACGTCGTTGTCCTGTTGCAGTGCCACATCCGGACCGAGGTTGTGCTTGGCGCGTACTTCGGCTTCGTCGCGGCCCACGTAGACCTTGCCCGACTCGTCGTACCAGGCCGGAATGCGATGGCCCCACCACAGCTGGCGGCTGATGCACCAATCCTGGATATCGCGCATCCACGAGAAGTACATGTTTTCGTACTGCTTGGGCACGAACTGGATACGCCCGTCTTCCACGGCAGCAATCGCCGGCTCGGCCAGGGGCTTGGTGGACACGTACCATTGGTCGGTCAGCCACGGCTCGATCACGGTGCCGGAGCGGTCGCCCTTCGGCACTTTCAGGCCGTGGTCGTCGACGCTGACCAGCAGGCCGGCAGCGTCGAAGGCAGCAACGATCTGCTTGCGCGCTTCGAAACGGTCAAGGCCGGCGTATTCGGCCGGGATCTTGCCGTCGATGCTCTCGTTCAGCGTACCGTCCAGGTTGAACACCTGGCAGGCCGGCAGCACGGCGGCATTCTTGTCGAAGATATTCAACAGCGGCAGGTTGTGGCGCTTGCCGACTTCGTAGTCGTTGAAATCGTGGGCCGGGGTGATTTTCACACAGCCGGTGCCGAATTCAGGGTCGCAGTAATCGTCGGCGATGATCGGGATGCGGCGGCCTACCAGCGGCAACTCGACGAACTTGCCGATCAGTGCCTGGTAGCGCTCGTCGTTCGGGTTGACCGCGACCGCGGCGTCGCCAAGCATGGTTTCCGGACGGGTGGTGGCGACGATCAGGTAATCGTTGCCCTCAGCGGTCCTGGCGCCGTCGGCCAGCGGGTACTTGAGGTTCCACAGGAAACCTTTCTCGTCGTGGTTTTCCACTTCAAGGTCGGAAATTGCCGTGTGCAACTTGGTGTCCCAGTTGACCAGGCGCTTGCCGCGGTAGATCAGACCGTCTTCATGCAGGCGCACGAAGGCTTCTTTCACCGATTCCGACAGGCCGTCATCCATGGTGAAGCGCTCGCGGCTCCAATCAACGGACGAACCGAGGCGACGGATCTGACGGCTGATGTTGCCGCCGGACTGGTCTTTCCATTCCCAGATTTTTTCCAGGAATTTCTCGCGGCCCAGGTCGTGACGGTTCTGGCCGGTGGCTTCGAGTTGGCGCTCCACCAGCATCTGGGTGGCGATACCGGCGTGGTCGGTACCCGGTTGCCACAGGGTGTTGCGGCCCTGCATGCGGCGGAAACGGATCAACGCATCCATGATCGCATTGTTGAAGCCATGGCCCATGTGCAGGCTGCCAGTGACGTTCGGTGGCGGAATCATGATGGTGTAGGACTCGCCCGCGCCTTGCGGAGCGAAATAGTTCTCGGACTCCCAGGTGTTGTACCAGGAAGTTTCAATAGCGTGCGGCTGGTAGGTCTTATCCATGCGCGGCGGGACCCTAGTTGGCATATATTCAGGAAAGCCGGCAAGTATAACGGGGGATAGGGCGCAGGGCGAGGCGAAGGCGGGCTTAAGGTGCAGGCAATCAAATGTGGGAGGAGTTTGCCACCTCCCACAGGGGATCTATGGACGGTTCAAGACTGGTACTGGCTGAGCAGCCGCTCCATCCGTGCATCCATCCGGCGCTTGATCTCGGTTTCGATATGGGGGGCAAAGTCGTCGATCACATCTTGCATGATCAATTGCGCAGCGGCACGCAGTTCGTTGTCCAGGTGCAGCAGCAGGGCGTCGGGACCCTTTTCAGCCGCAGCAGGGGCAGCGTCCACCACAACGGGGGCTTCGACAACCGGTTCTGGTGCAGCTTGCTTGCTACCGACCATGTCGAACAACAGCGGAATCTGTACCTCGCCATCGGCCTGTTCGGTCAATAGTGGCGGTTGCAAGTCATCATCACCCAGCAACTGACGAATCGACTCGAGGTCGTCCAGCAGGTGGTCATCTTTTTTTGTCGGGTTGGGAGTGTCCATCATGTACTCAAAGTCGTTGTAGCCGGTGATCTTGCAAAGGATAGCCCTGTTCGCGGTAGAAACGGAAACTCTCCCGCGCGGCCTGACGAATAGCCGGATCTTCCACCACCACTTCCGCCACACGGGCGAAGGCCTTGGCAAAAGGCGGTACTTTCAGGTCCAGGTTGACCAGCAGGTCCTGGTGATTGCCGCAACTGTCTCCCAAACCCAGGGCAACCTGGCCTTCGGGTTCTGATTCTGCGGGGCCATGGGGCACGAAGCTTTCGCCCTTGAAGCGCCACAGGCGGGCGTCGAGCTCGTCGCGTTGGGCGGCATCGCTGCAATGCAGGTAGATGCGGTGGCCCATGCGCCAGGCTTTCTCGGTGAGCTTGCAGGCGAAGTCCAGGCGCGCGAGCGGATCGGCGCTGGGCAATATATAGAAGTCGACTTGGGTCATTGCGGTTCCTGAGGCCGGGGCGGCGAGATCACCGCCCCGGCATCTTCAGTGTCAGGCTTTGGCGCGGTCCAGCAGGTATTGGGTCAGCAATGGCACCGGACGGCCGGTGGCGCCCTTGTCCTTGCCGCCGCTGGTCCAGGCCGTGCCGGCGATGTCCAGGTGCGCCCAGTTGAAGTTCTTGGCGAAGCGCGACAGGAAGCACGCAGCCGTGATGGTGCCGGCTTTCGGGCCGCCGATGTTGGCGATGTCGGCGAACGGGCTGTCCAGCTGCTCCTGGTACTCATCGAACAGCGGCAGTTGCCAGGCGCGGTCGTCGGCGGCCTTGCCGGCGCTGAGCAGTTGCTCGATCAGCTCGTCGTTATTGCCCAGCAGGCCCGAGGTGTGGGAGCCCAGTGCCACGATGCAGGCGCCGGTCAGGGTGGCGATGTCGATCACGGCCTGTGGCTTGAAGCGCTCGGCGTAGGTCAGGGCATCGCACAGCACCAGGCGGCCTTCGGCGTCGGTGTTGAGGATTTCCACGGTCTGGCCGCTGAGGGTGGTGACGATGTCGCCCGGACGGGCCGCGCCGCCGCTGGGCATGTTCTCGGCGCAGGCCAGGATGCACACCAGGTTGATCGGCAGCTTCAGTTCCAGCACGGCGCGCAGGGTGCCGAATACGCTGGCGGCGCCGCCCATGTCGTACTTCATCTCGTCCATGCCCAGGCCCGGCTTGAGGCTGATGCCGCCGGTGTCGAAGGTGATGCCTTTGCCGACCAGGGCGTAAGGCTTCTCGGACTTCTTGCCGCCGTTGTATTGCATCACGATCAGGCGTGGAGGCTGGTCGCTGCCCTGGCCCACGGCATAGAACGAGCCCATGCCCAGTTCCTTGATCTTCTTCTCGTCCAGGACTTCGACTTTCAGGCCCTTGAACTCTTTACCCAACGCCTTGGCCTGTTCGCCCAGGTAGGTCGGGTGGCAGATGTTCGGCGGCAGGTTGCCCAGGTCGCGGGTGAACGACATGCCATTGGCGATGGCCTGGGCGTGGGTCACGGCGCGCTCGACTTCAGCCTGGGCGGCCTTGATGGTCAGCAGGGTGATTTTCTTCAGGGCGCGGGGTTCGGCTTTCTGGCTCTTGAACTGATCGAAAATGTAGCCGCCGTCCACCAGGGTTTCGGCCAGCAGGCGGGTCTTGCCGTAGCTGTCACGGCCCTTGACCACGATTTCATCGAGTGCCAGTGCGGCATCGCTGCCGCCCAGGCCCTTCAGGGTGTTGAGGATGCCGCTGATGATCTTGCGGAACGGACGGTCGCCCAGTTCAGCGTCCTTGCCCACGCCCACCAGCAATACGCGGTCGGCTTTCAGGTTGGGCAGGCTTTGCAGCAGCAGGCTCTGGCCGACTTTGCCGGCCAGGTCGCCGCGCTTGAGGACCGCGCTGATCGCGCCGCCGCTGAGTTCGTCGAGCTGCCTGGCGGCTACGCCGAGCTTGCGGCCTTCGCCGATGGCGACCACGAGGGTGGCGGTTTTCAACGTTTCGGGGCTAACGCTTTTTACAACCAATTCCATTTTCGGGTCCCTTATATAAGGTCTGAGAGCCTGGCGTCTGTACGCAGGCTTTAAAGCGTGGCGGCTGTGTAAACCACCAGCGACAAAGGCCGCAGTTTGAACCTCGCCGACGGAGCCTGACAACCCTTTGTGCCTGCGCATGAGGTTGCGCAGTGACAGGCGCGGTCAATCACAGGATAATGCGCCATCTTTTTAGCCGGCCCGGTGCAAACGGGCTGACTCGGTATGCTTGCTTGTTTGGCCGCCTTAGCCTGACAACCCTGGAGTGTCTGGTTTGATCGTCTTCCGTTATCTGTCCCGCGAAGTCCTGTTGACCCTGAGTGCCGTGAGTGCGGTCCTGCTGGTCATCATCATGAGTGGTCGTTTCGTCAAATACCTGGCCCAGGCTGCCTCCGGCGCCCTGGACCCAGGCTCGCTGTTCCTGATCATGGGCTTTCGCCTGCCGGGATTCTTGCAACTGATCCTGCCGCTGGGCCTGTTCCTCGGCATCCTGCTGGCCTACGGCCGCTTGTACCTTGAAAGTGAAATGACCGTGCTCTCGGCCACCGGCATGAGCCAGCAGCGCCTGCTGGGCATGACCATGATTCCGGCGGCCGGTGTTGCGCTGATCGTGGCCTGGCTGAGCCTGAGCCTGGCTCCCCAGGGCGCCATGCAGTTCCAGCTGGTGCTGAACAAGCAGGATGCGATGACCGAGTTCGATACCCTCGAGCCGGGCCGTTTCCAGGCACTCAATGACGGCTCGCGGGTGACCTACACGGAAACCCTGACCGACGACCGCGCCAACCTGGGCGGTGTGTTCATCTCCGAGAAACGGTTTGGCCAGGACAAGAAAGACCGGGGCATTTCCGTGCTGGTGGCCGATTCGGGCCGCCAGGAAGTGCGTCCTGACGGCAGCCGCTACCTGATCCTGGAAAATGGCTATCGCTACGATGGCAGTCCAGGCATGGCCGACTATCGCGCGATCAAGTACGACACCTATGGCGTGATGCTGGCCCGCCCGGATATCAGCGACGAAGTCACCGACCGCGACGCCATCCCCACGGCGGACCTGCTCGGCAGCAAGGAACTGCGTTCCATCGCCGAGCTGCAATGGCGGATTTCCCTGCCGCTGCTGGTGTTTATCGTGACCCTGATGGCCGTGCCGCTGTCGCGCGTCAACCCGCGCCAGGGCCGTTTCCTCAAGCTGTTGCCGGCGATCCTGCTGTACATGGCTTACCTCACCATCCTGATTTCCGCCCGTGGCTCCCTGGAGAAAGGCAAGCTGTCGCCGGTCCTGGGCCTGTGGTGGGTGCACGGCATGTTCCTGGTGATCGGCCTGGGGCTGCTGTATTGGGAGCCTATTCGTTTGAAAATGATGAGCCGTCGTGGCCAGAAGGAGTTGGCTCGTGGCTAAGCTCGATCGCTACATTGGTAGCAGCGTCCTGATCGCCATCCTGGCGGTACTGGGCATTATCCTGGGCCTGGCCTCGTTGTTCGCCTTCATCGATGAAGTCGGCAACGTCAGCGACACCTATACCGTATGGGACGTGCTCGGCTACGTGGCACTGACCGCGCCGCGTCGTCTCTACGACATGATGCCGATGGCCGCGCTGATCGGTTGCCTGATCGGCCTGGGCAGCCTGGCCAGCAACAGCGAACTGACCATCATGCGCGCCGCCGGGGTGTCCGTGGGGCGTATCGTCTGGGCGGTCATGAAGCCAATGTTGCTGCTGATGCTGTGCAGCGTGCTGATCGGTGAGTACGTCGCGCCGCCGGCCGAAACCACCGCCCAGGCCAATCGCGCCCTGGCCCAGGGCTCGGGCGATGCACAAAGCGCCAAGCATGGCCTGTGGCACCGCCAGGGTGATGAGTTCATCCACATCAACGCCGTGCAACCGGGCGGGCTGTTGATCGGTGTGACGCGCTACACGTTCGACAAGGAACGTCACATGCTGTCGTCCAGTTTCGCCAAACGCGCGCAGTACGGCGACGAAAAGTGGCAACTGACCGACGTCACCACGACTTACTTCCGCAATGTCGGCCAAGGCACCAAGGCCAGCACCGAAGTGATCAATGTTCCGAGTGAAGAGTGGGATATCGCCCTCAAGCCGGAACTGCTCAATACGGTGGTGATGATCCCCGAAAGCCTGCCGATCTCCGGGTTGTGGGGCTATATCCACTACCTGAAGGATCAAGGCTTGAATAACGGTCGTTACTGGCTGGCATTTTGGGTCAAGGTGTTGCAGCCGGTGGTGACCGCCGCACTGGTGTTGATGGCGATCTCGTTCATCTTCGGTCCGTTGCGCTCCGTGACCCTCGGTCAGCGGGTATTCACGGGCGTGCTGGTCGGTTTCACCTTCCGCATCGCCCAGGACCTGCTCGGCCCGTCGAGCCTGGTGTTCGGGTTCTCGCCACTGTTTGCAGTGCTGGTGCCGACGGCCATCTGCGCCCTGGCCGGGTTCTGGCTGCTGCGCCGGGCCGGCTGATACCGCGCCGTTGGATAAAAAATGCCCCGCTCGGATGAGCGGGGCATTTTTGTTCTGGTCAGCAAAGATGACGCCCGGCCTGAGCATCAGGTACAATTCCCGGCTATTTTTCAGCGGGCAATCTGCCTGCAGCCTTTTTGAGTGTTGATCCGTGAGTGATTTGAGTCATATCCGCAATTTCTCCATCATCGCCCACATTGACCATGGTAAGTCGACGCTGGCCGATCGATTCATCCAGATGTGCGGCGGCCTTGCCGAGCGTGAAATGGAAGCCCAGGTGCTGGACTCCATGGACCTCGAACGCGAGCGCGGGATCACCATCAAGGCCCACAGCGTTACCCTGTACTACACCGCCAAAGACGGTATCAAGTACCAGTTGAACTTCATTGACACCCCCGGCCACGTGGACTTCACCTATGAAGTCAGCCGCTCCCTGGCGGCCTGCGAAGGTGCGCTGCTGGTGGTGGACGCGGGCCAGGGCGTTGAAGCCCAGTCCGTGGCCAACTGCTACACCGCCATCGAGCAAGGCCTGGAAGTCATGCCGGTGCTGAACAAGATCGACCTGCCGCAGGCCGATCCGGACCGCGTAAAAGAAGAAATCGAAAAAATCATCGGCATTGACGCCACCGACGCCGTCGAGTGCAGCGCCAAGACCGGCCTGGGCGTCGATGAAGTGCTCGAGCGCCTGGTCAAGACCATTCCAGCCCCCACCGGCAACTACGAAGATCCGCTGCAAGCGTTGATCATCGACTCCTGGTTCGACAACTACCTGGGGGTTGTCTCCCTGGTACGCGTGCGCCACGGCCGTGTGAAGAAGGGCGACAAGATCCTGGTCAAGTCCACCGGCAAGATCCACCTGGTGGACAGCGTCGGTGTATTCAACCCCAAGCACACCGCGACCACTGATCTGAAAGCCGGTGAAGTAGGCTTCATCATCGCCGGTATCAAGGACATCCACGGTGCGCCGGTGGGTGACACCCTGACCTTGAGCTCCACCCCTGACGTCGACGTGCTGCCGGGCTTCAAACGCATCCAGCCGCAGGTCTACGCCGGCCTGTTCCCGGTCAGCTCCGACGACTTCGAAGACTTCCGCGAAGCCCTGCAAAAGCTGACCCTCAACGACTCGTCGTTGCAGTACACCCCGGAAAGCTCCGACGCCCTGGGCTTCGGCTTCCGCTGCGGCTTCCTCGGCATGCTGCACATGGAAATCATCCAGGAGCGCCTTGAGCGCGAATACGACCTGGACCTGATCACCACGGCGCCGACGGTTATTTTCGAGCTGCTGCTCAAAAACGGTGAAACGATTTACGTCGACAACCCGTCCAAGCTTCCAGACCTGTCTTCCATCGAAGACATGCGCGAACCGATCGTGCGGGCCAATATCCTTGTGCCGCAGGAACACCTGGGCAACGTCATTACCCTGTGTATCGAAAAGCGTGGCGTGCAGCACGACATGCTGTTCCTCGGTACCCAGGTGCAAGTGACCTACGATTTGCCGATGAACGAAGTGGTCCTGGACTTCTTTGACCGTCTCAAATCCACCAGTCGCGGCTATGCTTCGCTGGATTACCATTTCGACCGTTACCAATCGGCTAATCTGGTGAAACTGGATGTGCTGATCAACGGCGACAAGGTCGATGCCCTGGCACTGATCGTGCACAAGGACAATGCGCACTACAAAGGTCGCCAGTTGACCGAGAAGATGAAAGAACTGATTCCGCGCCAGATGTTCGACGTCGCGATCCAGGCCGCCATTGGCGGGCAGATCATTGCGCGAACCTCCGTCAAGGCACTCAGAAAGAACGTACTGGCCAAATGCTACGGCGGTGACGTAAGCCGTAAGCGCAAGCTGCTTGAGAAGCAAAAGGCCGGTAAAAAACGCATGAAGCAAGTGGGCAACGTGGAAATTCCACAAGAAGCCTTCCTTGCGGTGCTCAGGTTGGATAGTTAGGTCCTATGTCGCTAAATTTCCCGCTGTTGCTGGTCATCGCCGTTGCCGTTTGCGGTCTCCTGGCGTTGCTCGATCTGGTGTTCTTCGCCCCGCGTCGGCGGGCGGCTATCGCGTCCTATCAGGGCAGCGTCAGCCAGCCCGATGGCATGGTGATCGAGAAGCTGAACAAAGAGCCCTTGCTGGTTGAATACGGCAAGTCGTTCTTCCCGGTGTTGTTCATCGTGCTGGTGCTGCGCTCGTTCCTGGTGGAACCGTTTCAGATCCCGTCGGGGTCGATGAAACCTACCCTGGACGTGGGCGATTTCATCCTGGTGAACAAGTTCTCCTACGGGATTCGCCTGCCGGTGATCGACAAGAAGGTCATCGAAGTCGGTGATCCGCAACGCGGCGATGTGATGGTGTTCCGCTACCCGAGCGACCCGAACGTCAACTACATCAAGCGTGTGGTAGGCCTGCCGGGCGACGTGATTCGCTACACCAGCGACAAGCGCCTGTTCATCAACGGCGAGTCGGTGGCCGAGAAGCTGATCGGTTCCGAACCGAACAGCCTGGGCAGTGCCGAGCTGTACCAGGAAAAACTCGGTGCGGTAGAGCATGAAATCCGCAAGGAAATGAGCCGCTACCGCGCCATGCCTGACGGCGAGTGGAAAGTGCCGGCCGGGCACTACTTCATGATGGGCGACAACCGCGACAACTCCAATGACAGCCGTTACTGGGATGATCCCAGCATTCCCAAGGACCTGCTGGGCATGGTTCCCGACCAGAATATCGTCGGCAAGGCCTTTGCGGTCTGGATGAGCTGGCCGGAACCCAAGCTCAGCCACCTGCCGAACTTCTCGCGGGTCGGGCTGATCAAGTAATACAAGCGGCGCTGTGAACACAGCGCCGAATGCTTTTCTGGGGCTTGGACATTTCCCGTTCCCGTGCAATACCAACCAGGATTTGAATTTGAACACTGCGTCAATCGTCGATGGCCGCCGGTGCCACCACACAGATATGGGTAAACCGTGACCGTTTCTCTAAGTCGTCTCGAGCGCCAGCTCGGCTACACCTTCAAGGATCAGGAATTGATGGTCCTTGCCCTCACACACCGCAGCTTTGCAGGGCGTAATAACGAACGCCTGGAATTCCTCGGTGATGCCATCCTCAATTTCGTCGCCGGTGAAGCACTGTTCGAGCGCTTCCCCCAAGCCCGTGAAGGTCAGCTGTCGCGTTTACGCGCACGCCTGGTAAAGGGCGAGACCTTGGCCGTACTGGCCCGTGGTTTTGGCCTGGGTGAGTACCTGCGCCTGGGTTCCGGCGAGTTGAAGAGCGGCGGGTTCCGCCGTGAGTCGATCCTGGCCGATGCGCTTGAGGCGTTGATCGGCGCGATCTACCTCGATGCCGGCATGGAAGCGGCCAAGGAGCGCGTCACCGCGTGGCTGACCTCCGAGATCGAAAGCCTCACGCTGGTCGACACCAACAAGGATCCGAAGACCCGCCTGCAGGAATTCCTGCAATCGCGCGGTTGCGACCTGCCACGCTACGAAGTGGTGGATATCCAGGGTGAGCCCCATTGCCGCGTGTTCTTCGTGGAATGTGAAATCACCTTACTGAATGAAAAAAGCCGAGGTCAGGGTGTGAGCCGTCGTATTGCCGAACAGGTAGCGGCCGCTGCAGCACTGATTGCCCTGGGCGTGGAGAATGGCCATGACTGATTCAACCGCAACACGCTGTGGCTATGTTGCCATCGTCGGCCGCCCGAACGTGGGCAAGTCCACGCTGCTGAACCACATCCTCGGCCAGAAGCTTGCGATCACCTCGCGCAAGCCGCAGACCACCCGCCACAACATGCTGGGCATCAAGACCGAAGGCAGCGTGCAAGCGGTCTACGTCGACACTCCGGGCATGCACAAGGGCGGCGAGAAAGCCCTTAACCGCTATATGAACAAGACGGCCTCGGCGGCGTTGAAAGACGTGGACGTGGTGATCTTCGTGGTCGACCGCACCAAGTGGACCGACGAAGACCAGATGGTCCTCGAGCGCGTGCAGTACGTCACTGGCCCTTTGATCGTCGCGTTGAACAAGACCGATCGTATCGAAGACAAAGCCGAGCTGATGCCGCACCTGAGCTGGCTGCAGGAGCAACTGCCGAACGCGCAGATCATGCCGATCTCGGCTCAGCACGGGCACAACCTCGAAGCCCTGGAGCGCGTGATCGCCGGTTACCTGCCGGAGAACGAGCACTTCTTCCCGGAAGACCAGATCACCGACCGCAGCAGCCGTTTCCTCGCCGCCGAACTGGTGCGTGAGAAAATCATGCGCCAGATGGGCGCCGAGCTGCCGTACCAGATCACCGTCGAAATCGAAGAGTTCAAGCAGCAGGGCAAGACCCTGCATATCCATGCGCTGATCCTCGTCGAACGTGACGGCCAGAAGAAAATCATCATCGGCGACAAGGGCGAGCGCATCAAGCGCATCGGCACCGAAGCGCGCAAGGACATGGAATTGCTGTTCGATTCCAAGATCATGCTCAACCTGTGGGTGAAGGTTAAAGGCGGCTGGTCCGATGATGAGCGCGCACTGCGCTCCCTCGGCTACGGCGACCTGTAAGGACACCGCAGGGCAAAAAATGTGGGAGGGGGCTTGCCCCCGATAGCGGTGGGTCAGTTAATAAGTAAGTGACTGAGCCACCGCCATCGGGGGCAAGCCCCCTCCCACATTAGGTTTGTGTTGTTTTCAAGATAGAGAACCCATGTCCCAATCCCCACCCACCAGCCAACTCGCCTACGTGCTGCACAGCCGCGCCTACCGCGAGACCAGCGCGCTGGTGGATTTCCTCACGCCCCAAGGCCGCCTGCGCGCGGTGTTGCGTAGCGCGCGGGGCAAGGCGGGGACATTGGCGCGACCTTTCGTGGCGTTGGACGTGGAGTTTCGCGGCAAGGGCGAGCTGAAAAACGTCGGCCGCCTGGAAAGCGTCGGCACGTCCGCCTGGCTCAATGGCGATGCACTGTTCAGCGGCCTCTACCTCAATGAACTGCTGATCCGCCTGTTGCCCGCCGAAGACCCGCACCCGGCGGTCTTCGATCACTACGCCGCCACCTTGCTGGCCCTGGCCGAGGGCCGCCCCCTGGAGCCGCTGTTGCGCGCCTTCGAATGGCGCCTGCTCGACGACCTGGGCTACGGCTTCGAACTGCACAACGACCTGCACGGCGACCCCATCGCCGCCGACGGCATGTACCGCCTGCAGGTGGATGCGGGCCTGGAGCGTGTGTACCTGCTGCAACCGGGGCTGTTCCAGGGCACCGAGCTGCTGGCCATGAGTGAAGCCGACTGGACTGCACCGGGCGCCTTGTCCGCCGCCAAGCGCTTGATGCGCCAGGCGCTGGCCGTGCACTTGGGTGGACGGCCGCTGGTCAGTCGCGAGTTGTTTCGAAAGCCCTGACATCCCCGTGTATGCTGTGCAGCGTTTCTTTCCCCTTTTCAGGAGCGCTTCCGTGACCACCAGCAATCGCATTCTTCTTGGCGTCAACATCGACCACGTCGCTACCCTGCGCCAGGCCCGGGGCACCCGTTACCCTGACCCGGTCAAGGCCGCGCTGGACGCCGAAGAAGCGGGCGCCGACGGCATCACCGTGCACCTGCGCGAAGACCGCCGCCACATCCAGGAGCGCGATGTGCTGCTGCTCAAGGACGTGCTGCAAACCCGCATGAACTTCGAGATGGGCGTCACCGAAGAAATGATGGCCTTCGCCGAGCGCATCCGTCCGGCGCACATCTGCCTGGTCCCGGAAACCCGCCAGGAACTGACCACCGAAGGCGGCCTCGACGTGGCCGGCCAGGAAGCGCGGATCAAGGCCGCCGTGGAGCGCCTGTCGAAGATCGGCAGCGAAGTCTCGCTGTTCATCGACGCCGACGAGCGCCAGATCGAAGCGTCCCGCCGTGTCGGCGCGCCGGCCATCGAACTGCACACCGGCCGGTACGCCGACGCCACCACACCGACCGAAGTGGCGGATGAACTGCAGCGCATCATTGACGGTGTGAACTGCGGCCTTAATGAAGGCCTGATCGTCAATGCCGGCCACGGCCTGCACTACCACAACGTCGAAGCCGTGGCCGCGATCAAGGGCATCAACGAGCTGAACATCGGCCACGCGCTGGTGGCCCACGCGCTGTTTGTCGGTTTCAAAGGCGCGGTGGCCGAGATGAAAGCCCTGATCCTGGCGGCCGCCAAGCGCTGATCGCAGATCCGCGGCAATGCGAAGCCTTACTGTTTAGCCAATGCAGGTGTATCGTATCCGCCCTTTGCAGGCCCTGCGCCTGCGGCAGATACGTGAGGTTGTTGTGTCCCGATCCTTTTCCCGTCGACAAATCCTGGGTGGTCTTGCCGGCCTGGCCGTAGTGGGCGTCGGTGCCGGTGGCGCCTACCGCTACTGGCTGGGGAAAGTCGCCGAAGCCGAAGCGGGGCACGATTACGAACTGATCGCCGCGCCGCTCGACGTAGAACTGGTGCCGGGGCACAAGACCCAGGCCTGGGCCTTCGGCCCTTCGGCACCGGGCACCGAGTTGCGCGTGCGCCAGGGTGAGTGGCTGCGGGTGCGCTTTATCAACCACCTGCCGGTCGCCACCACGATCCACTGGCACGGCATCCGCCTGCCGCTGGAAATGGATGGCGTGCCCTACGTCTCGCAATTGCCGGTGCTGCCCGGCGAATACTTCGACTACACATTCCGCGTGCCCGACGCCGGCAGCTACTGGTATCACCCCCATGTGAACAGCAGCGAAGAACTCGGCCGCGGCCTGGTCGGCCCGCTGATCATCGAAGAACGCGAACCCACCGGGTTCAAGCACGAGCGCACCCTGAGCCTGAAGAGCTGGCATGTGGACGAAGAGGGCGCCTTTGTCGCCTTCAGCATTCCCCGTGAGGCCGCGCGCGGCGGTACGGCCGGGCGGTTGTCGACCATCAATGGCGTATCCCAGGCGGTGATCGACCTGCCTGCCGGGCAGATCACCCGTGTGCGCCTGCTCAACCTCGACAACACCCTGACCTATCGCATCAACATCCCCGACGTCGAAGCGCAGATCTACGCCCTGGACGGCAACCCCGTCGAACCACGCCCGCTGGGCAAGGAATACTGGCTGGGTCCGGGCATGCGCATCTGCCTGGCAATCAAGGCGCCGCCGGCGGGTGAAGAACTGTCGATCCGTAACGGCCCGGTGCGCCTGGGCACTTTCCGCTCAGTCGCCAACACCGACGCACCGACCGAATGGCCGCCGGCATTGCCCGCCAACCCGATTGCCGAGCCGGACCTGGCCAATGCGGAGAAACTCAACTTCAATTTCGAGTGGGTCGGTTCAGTGTCGGTGAATGTCGATAATGGCAAGCCGCCGAGCCTCTGGCAGATCAACGGCCAGGCCTGGGACATCACCGACAAGACCTGTGCCGATCGCCCGATTGCCAAGCTGGAAAAAGGCAAGAGCTACATTTTCGAATTGAAGAACATGACCCAGTACCAGCACCCGATCCACCTGCACGGCATGAGCTTCAAGGTGATCGCCTCGAACCGCCACAAGGTGATCCCGTATTTCACCGACACTTACCTGCTGGGCAAGAACGAACGCGCCCGCGTGGCCTTGGTGGCGGATAACCCCGGGGTGTGGATGTTCCACTGCCACGTGATCGACCATATGGAAACCGGCCTGATGGCCGCCATCGAGGTGGCGTGATGCGCCAGTTCCGCCCCACGGCGATCATCGACCGCAGCCGCGACCAGGATTTCATGCGCGAAGCCCTGGCCCTTGCCGCCCAAGGCGCGGCGCTGGGGGAAGTGCCGGTGGGCGCGGTGCTGGTGCAGGACGGTGACATCATCGGTCGCGGCTTCAACTGCCCGATCAGTGGCAATGACCCCAGTGCCCACGCCGAAATGGTCGCCATCCGCGCCGCCGCGCAGGCTGTCAGCAACTACCGCCTGCCGGGCAGTACGCTGTACGTGACCCTGGAACCGTGCAGCATGTGCGCCGGGCTGATCGTGCATTCACGCATCGCGCGGGTGGTGTATGGCGCGTTGGAGCCGAAGGCGGGGATTGTGCAAAGCCAGGGGCAGTTCTTTACCCAGGGCTTTCTGAACCATCGGGTGTTGTTTGAAGGCGGTGTGCTGGCCGAGGAGTGCGGCACGGTGTTGAGCGAATTCTTCAAGGCCCGCCGAGCCAAGCCCCCGCTCTAAAGAACGCTTCATTTTTTCAGGGAGCTTGGGGGCTTACTTTTTAGCGATGATGACCGCCCGCATCGGCGCCGGCAGCCCTTCAATCGTCTTGCTGTGATCCTGCGGATCGAGGAAGTCGCTGAGGGATTGATACTTCATCCACTCCGTTCCGCGCTGTTCCTCCACCGTGGTCACGCTCACATCCACGCACCTCACATCACTGAACCCGGCACGCCGCAGCCACAGCATCAGTGCCGGCACCGACGGCAGGAACCACACGTTGCGCATCTGCGCATAACGGTCTTCCGGCACCAGCACCTGTTGCTGGTCGCCTTCCACCACCAGGGTTTCCAGGACCAGTTCGCCGCCCTTGACCAGGGTGTCCTTCAGCGCCAGCAGATGCTCGATCGGCGAGCGGCGGTGATAGAACACCCCCATGGAAAACACCGTGTCGAAGCCTTCCAGGTTCGCCGGCAGGTCTTCAAACGGGAACGGCAGGTGCCAGGCCTTGGGTTCGGACAGGTAACGCTGTACGGCCTGGAACTGGCAGAAGAACAGCCAGTTCGGGTCGACGCCAATCACGCTGTCGGCCCCGGCGCCGAGCATGCGCCACATGTAGTAACCGTTGCCGCAACCGACATCGAGAATACGCTTGCCCTTCAGGTCCAGGTGCGGGGCCACACGCGACCATTTCCAGTCCGAGCGCCATTCGGTGTCCACATGCACGCCGAACAGGTGGAACGGGCCCTTGCGCCACGGGCTCAAGCCCATCAGCGCGGTGTGCATCTGCGCGCGGGTGGCGTCGTCGCAATCGGTGTCCAGCACCAGGCCATTGAGCAAGTCGACTTCGCTGGGCTGGATCCTTGGCAGCGCGTCCAGGGCACTCTGCCAACGCTCCAGGTCGCCATGACCCTTTTCCATCTTGCTATCGAGCTGCGCTTGCAGGCCTTGGGCCCATACGGCCAGCGGGGTGCCGACCAGATGGCGGGCGAGGGGGGACAGATCAATCATGGCAAGGCAATCAACGAGGCAAAGTTAAGACACTGGAACCACGGCACGACTTTCGAGAACCCGGCCGCCAGCAGGCGTTCGCGGTGTTCTTCGAGGCTGTCGGGCTTCATGACGTTTTCGATGGCGCTGCGCTTCTGGGCGATTTCCAGTTCGCTGTAGCCGTTGGCGCGTTTGAACGCGATATGCAGGTCGGTGAGCAGCGCATGCTCTTCCAGGTCATTGAAGCGCAGCTTTTCCGAAAGGATCAATGCACCGCCGGGCAATAACGACTGGCGGATACGCCCGAGCAACGCCAGGCGCTCATCCGGGGCGATGAATTGCAGGGTGAAGTTCAACGCCACCACCGAAGCCGGTTGGAACTGCAACGCGAGGATGTCGCCCTCGATCACCTCTACCGGCAGCAGCTCCTGGAACATCGAGTCCTGGCCATTGAGGTATTCGCGGCAGCGCTCGACCATGGCCGCCGAGTTATCCACCGCGATCACGCGGCAACCGTCGGTTCGCACATGACGGCGCAAGGCCTGGGTCACCGCACCCAGGGACGAGCCCAGGTCGTAGAGCACGCTGTGCGGTTGGGCAAACTGCGCCGCAAGTACACCGAGGTTTTCGACAATCGTCGGGTAACCGGGCACCGAACGCTTGATCATGTCCGGGAACACCCGCACCACGTCCTCGTTAAAGGCGAAGTCCGGCACCTGGGGCAGGGGCTGGGCGAATAGGCGATCGGGTTCTTTGCTCACGGTTGTTCCGGCGACGAGGGGGAAAGGCCGGCATTTTAGCCAAGTTGGCCCTCGTGTGCGCGGGTTGTCTGATGGAAAGCTGAGGCGGTGATGCCCCACTGTCCGAGCCAGTAGGTGACGATCAACAAATACGGCGCGGCGTCGAACGACAGCACAAACCGATTGATACCGATCAGCGTGTCGGAAAACACAAACGACACCGCGCCCGCCGCCGCCAGCAGCGCCGAGCGTTTCGGCACATCGCTGCCCACGCGTGCCAGCGCACGCCAGAGCATGGCGCTGATCACCAGTGCGTAAACCACCACCGGTATCAGCAGTTCACCGAGGCCATGGGAGATCAGGATGCTCAGCAGGACCGCGCCCACGCCCAGCGCCAACGCCAACGGCAGCAGCGCCAGGCGGCGGCAGTCGCTGCAATAGGCTTTGAGGTAGGCCAGGTGGGCAAACAGGAAGGCGCCGAGGCCGAAGATAAACAGGTCGCCCGGCCAGGCCAGCAATACATCGCCGACCAGGGAGAAAATCAGCCCGAGGCTGATCCAGCGTCGATACTCGGTCGGCGGCGCGTCATGCAGCCAGCCCAGCAGCGCCAGGACCGGCAGCGGCTTGACCAGCAGGCACAGCAACGTGGCATGGGTGCTCAGGCCGTAGATAAACGTGCCGGCGCCCATCAACGCAAGAATCAGCCATGGCATATCAGTTCACCGTAATGGCGCAGTCGAAGGTCTCGGCGGGTTCGGCTTCCGGTTCCCAGGGTTGCTGGGAGGTCAGGCGCAACCGCCCCTGGCCGGCCGCGAATGCCTGGAAGCGCCAGGTGGACTGGCCGCCGCCGCCGATCACACCGGATTCCGAGCTGCTGTACACCTCGGGGCCCAGGGCCCGCAATACGCCGCCGGCGGAATCCTGGATGGCCCAGCGGTAGCCGGTGGTGGGGTTGCTCGGCAGGGCGAGGATCAGGTTTTGCCCGGTCTTGAGCTGCAGCGGGCAGGCGCTCTGGTTGTCCACGGTGACGTTTTGCTTCGGCGCACTGGCACAGGCGGCGAGCAGGCAAAGGCTCAGGGGGAGAAGCAGGCGGGCAGCGGTCATGGGGGCTCCGTTGTTTGGCGACGAAGACCGAGCATAACCGAAGATAAGACAGGGTGTTACAAGCAGGATACAGGTTGCGGCCACTCACGCCATCGGGGGCAAGCCCCCTCCCACATGTTGATGTGTGAACACATTCAAGTGTGGGAGGGGGGGGCCCCGATGAGGCCAGTTCAGGCGCTAGCGTTCTATCAGAACAACACCTTCGCCACATCCGCAAAGCGCTTGGCAAAGTGCACCGTCATGCCTTCCTTCAGGTACTCCGGCAACTCTTCAAAACTGCCACGGTTCGGCTCCGGCAGAATCAGCTCGTGGATCTTCTGGCGCCGCGCCGCAATCACCTTCTCGCGCACGCCGCCAATTGGCAGCACATGCCCGGTCAACGTCAGTTCGCCGGTCATGGCCACGCCTTTTTTCGGCGCCTGGTTGCGCGCCAGGGACAGCAGCGCGCTGGCCATGGTCACCCCGGCGCTCGGGCCGTCCTTCGGCGTGGCGCCTTCCGGTACGTGCAAGTGCACGAAGGCTTCGTCGAAGAACTTCGGGTCGCCACCAAACGACTTCAGGTTGGAGCTGATGTAGCTGTAGGCGATTTCGGCGGACTCTTTCATCACCTCACCCAACTGCCCGGTGAGCTTGAAGCCGCGATTGAGGGTGTGGATACGGGTCGCCTCGATCGGCAGGGTCGCGCCACCCATGCTGGTCCAGGCCAGGCCGGTGATCACGCCGGTACCCGACAGTACCTGCTCGTTGCGGAATACCGGCATGCCGAGGGAGCTTTCCAGGTCCTTGTTGCCGATCTTGATCACCGAGTTCGGCTCATCCAGCAGCTTGACCACCGCCTTGCGCACCAGTTTGCCCAGCTGTTTCTCCAGCTGGCGCACTCCGGCTTCACGGGCGTACCCGTCGATCAGTGCACGCAGGGCGCCGTCACTGATGCTCAGGCTGTTTTTCGACACGCCGGCTTTTTCCAGCTGTTTTGGCCACAGGTGGCGTTTGGCGATGGCGACCTTTTCTTCGGTGATATAGCCCGACAGGCGAATCACTTCCATACGGTCCAGCAGCGGGCCGGGGATCGAGTCCAGAGTGTTGGCGGTGCACACGAACAGCACCTTGGACAGGTCCAGGCGCAGGTCGAGGTAGTGGTCGAGGAATTCGACGTTCTGCTCCGGGTCGAGGGTTTCCAGGAGTGCCGAAGCCGGGTCGCCCTGGAAGCTCTGGCCCATCTTGTCGATCTCGTCGAGCATGATCACCGGGTTCATCACTTCCACATCCTTGAGCGCCTGCACCAGCTTGCCCGGCAGGGCGCCGATGTAGGTGCGGCGATGGCCCTTGATCTCGGCCTCGTCGCGCATGCCGCCGACGCTGAAGCGATAGAACGGCCGCCCGAGGGACTCGGCGATGGACTTGCCCACGCTGGTCTTGCCCACGCCCGGCGGGCCCACCAGCAGCACGATGGAGCCGGCGACCTCGCCTTTATAGGCGCCCACCGCGAGGAACTCGAGGATGCGGCTCTTGATGTCATCCAGGCCGGCATGGTGCTTGTCCAGCACCTTGCGTGCGTGTTTGAGGTCGAGTTTGTCCTCGCCATACACGCCCCAGGGCACCGAGGTGGCCCAGTCCAGGTAATTGCGCGTGACGGCGTATTCCGGCGAGCCGGTTTCGAGGATCGACAGTTTGTTCAGTTCTTCATCGATACGTTTTTTCGCCTGGGCCGGCAGCACCTTGCCTTCCAGGCGTTGCTCGAACTGCTCGACGTCGGCGCTGCGGTCGTCCTTGGTCAGGCCCAGTTCCTGCTGGATGACCTTGAGCTGTTCCTTGAGGAAGAACTCGCGCTGGTGCTCGCCGATCTTGCGGTTCACCTCGGCGGAGAGTTCTTTTTGCAGGCGCGCGACTTCCACCTCCTTGCGCAGCATCGGCAGGACTTTTTCCATGCGCTTGAGCATCGGCACGCAGTCCAGCACTTCCTGCAGCTCGTTCCCGGTGGCCGAGGTCAGCGCGGCGGCGAAGTCGGTGAGGGGCGACGGGTCGTTGGGGCTGAAGCGGTTGAGGTAGTTCTTCAGCTCTTCGCTGTACAGCGGGTTGAGCGGCAGCAGTTCCTTGATCGCATTGATCAGCGCCATGCCGTAGGCCTTGACCTCGTCGGTCGGCTCGCTCGGCTGGTGCGGGTATTCCACTTCGACCAGGTACGGTGGGCGGTGGTGCTTGAGCCAGGTCTTGATGCGCACGCGGGTCAGGCCCTGGGCGACGAATTGCAGCTTGCCGTTCTCGCGGCTGGCGTGGTGCACCTTCACCAGGGTGCCGTACAGCGGCAGGCTCGAGGTGTCGAAATGGCGCGGGTCTTCGGGCGGCGTGTCCATGAAGAACAAGGCCAGGGAGTGATGGTCGGATTTGCTCACCAGCTCCAGGGTCTCGGCCCACGGCTCTTCGTTGACGATCACCGGCAGCACTTGCGCCGGGAAGAACGGCCGATTGTGGATCGGGATGATGTAGACCTTGTCCGGCAGGTTTTGCCCAGGCAGGGCCAGGCCGGTATTGGACGAAGGGGTTTCAGCGTTTTCGGGGTCGGCGTAATCGTTGAGGTCGTAATCAGGGAATTCTTGCTGGTCGCTCATGGGGCACCTGCATAAGGAAGTATGCAGCTTAGATGGGGCGGGGCAGCAGTGGTTTCAATGGTGGGGGTGAGATAGCAACATATTGCAGGAAATTACTGCGGCGACCCTCCCGCATGGGATCAGCTGATTTTGTGAAGGTAGGCGGGGAGTGGCTGCTCTGGCAGCACCGACAGGACTTTCAAGCGCTGCAACATCCGCTGCCGCGCCCGTTGCAAGTGCTCGCGCAGGTTCAACGCCGCCGCATCGAATGCGCCATGCAGCAGCAGCTCCAGAATCAAGCGATGTTCGGCAAGCATCGCCGGATCAGCGCCGATCCCCAGCAATCGGTAAAAAATCCGGCTGATGATCATCGGGCTCTGGCCCTGGCGAATCAGCGCGGCAATCTTGCGGTTCTGCAGGCCGGCCAGGCAGCGCTGGTGCAAATCCTCTTCGATCTGCTCGATGGCTTCCAGGCTGCACTGGGGGCTGTCCTGGGCATCCAGCACGCGCTGCAGCATGGCTTCCAGCATGTCGCGGTCGAGGTTCGGGGCACTCTGGCGCAGGGCTTCGGGTTCCAGGCAGGCGCGCAGTTCGTAATCTTCGGTGACCTCCCGCGCGGTCAGGGGCCCCGCCAGCCATTGGGAATAGGGCTCTTTTTCCACCAGGCCACGGTCGCGCAGGCGCATCAGCGCTTCACGCACCACCGCGCGGCTGACGCCGTAGTGGTCGGCGGCGGCCTGCTCATCCAGGCGGTAATGGCCAAAGGCGATACAGGTGGACAGCGCCGCGCCGATTTCCTCGACGATGCGCTCGCCCAGCGGCCGGGTGTCCACCAGTTCGGCCTCGCCATTGAGGCCCAGGTGCGCATGGCTCAAGGGCAGGCGCAGCGGCTCCATGGCCAGGCCGTCGGGGTTGATCAGGTAACCCCGGCCGTTGAAGCGGCAGATCAAGCCCTCAGCGTGCAGCAGGTCCAGCGCCTTGCGCACCGGCACGCGGCTGGTGCCGAACAGCTCGGCCAGGGGCGCTTCGAGCAATACCAGGCCATGGCGCGCGGTGCCATTGACGATCGCGTCGCGCAACACCTGGTGAATCATCGCGTAACGGGAGGCCGAGGCGGACACTGCTTTCATCGATTTCTCAAAGGCATGTAGGACGATGGCCGGGGATTCTCTCATAAGTTGCGCCTGTCACTCTGCGCCACGTCGGTGGCACTTTTTTGGGGCCTTGAATGTAGGGATGTTACTTTTCTGCACCAAAATGTACTTATTAATAAAAGATACATTATTTCATTGAAGGCGCTTCGCAAGCGTGGCGCACATTTTTTTTCCATCGATTAACACCATCTATCCCGTAGCTCTGGGTAAGAATGCGTAATCGCGCCAAGAGCGCTACGCAGAGACTGGCACGAAAGCTGCCTTTGTAAAATGTACATTTTATTAATATGTACGTTTTATGAGGTTTCCCCTGATGTCAGACGCCACTTCACTGGCCGAGGATTACGCCAGCGGTCGCAGCGACCCGGTGCAAGCCCTTGAGCAGGCACTCGATCAAGCGAGCCGCTCGACCAGCGTATTTATTGCCCTGACCGCCGAGCGCGCCCGCCGTGAAGCCGAAGCGTCCGCCGTCCGTTGGCGTGCCGGCCAGCCCTTGAGCCTGTTCGATGGCGTGCCCCTGGCCTGGAAAGACCTGTTCGATGTGGCCGGCAGCATCACCACCGCTGGTGCCGCCTACCGCCGCACTGCGCCCGCCGCGTTGCTGGACGCCCCCAGCGTGGGCCTGTTGTGCCGTGCCGGGATGGTCAGCGTCGGCAAGACCAACCTCAGCGAACTCGCCTATTCCGGTTTGGGCCTGAACCCGCATTTCGGCACGCCGCACAATCCCCATGGCACCGACCAGGCGCGTATTCCCGGCGGCTCGTCGTCCGGTTCGGCGGTGGCGGTCGCGGCCGGTATCGTGCCGATCGCCATGGGCACCGACACCGCAGGCTCCATCCGCATTCCGGCAGCGCTCAACGGCCTGGTGGGTTACCGCAGCAGCAGCCGACGCTACAGCCGCGACGGTGTGTTTCCCCTGGCCCGTTCCCTCGACAGCCTTGGCCCGTTGACCCGCAGCGTGCGCGATGCCTTGGCCATCGACGACCTGCTCCATGGACGTGCCCGGCAGCACACTGCCCGCCGCCTGAAAGGGCAGCGTTTTGTGTTGGAACAGGGGGTGCTGGCCGACGTGGAGCCTGCGGTGCGCAACAACCTGCTGCGTGCCGTTGAGCGACTGAAGGCCGAAGGTGCGCTGATTGAAGAGCGTGACAGCACCCCGTTCCAGGCCACCCTGGAGCTGATCAAGCACCAAGGCTGGCTCGGCGCGTTCGAAGCCTTCGCCCTGCACCAGGCCCTGCTCGACAGTGCTGACGCCGAGCACCTCGACCCCCGCGTGCGCCGCCGCCTTGAAGCCGCGCGCACATTGCCGGCCAGCCAGTTGATCCACCTGACCGACGCACGCCGCCGCCTGCAACAGCAACTGCTCGATGACCTCGACGGCGCGATCCTGATCACCCCCACCGTCGCCCATGTCGCCCCGGCATTGGCAACGCTTGAAGCCGACGACGAACTGTTCGTGAAAACCAACCTCGCCACCCTGCGCCTGACCATGCCCGGCAGTTTTCTCGACATGCCGGGCATCAGCTTACCCAGCGGCCGCGATGCCCAGGGCCTGCCCACCGGGCTGCTGCTCAGCGCCCCGAGCGGAGAAGATGCGCGGCTGTTGCGCGCGGCCTTGTCCGTCGAATCCGTCCTCAACCTTTAAGGAGAAACACCATGGCTAAAGACATCCTCTGTGCATTTGGCGTCGACGTCGACGCCGTCGCCGGCTGGCTCGGTTCCTACGGCGGCGAAGACTCGCCCGACGACATCTCCCGCGGCCTGTTCGCCGGTGAAGTCGGCGCGCCGCGCCTGCTCAAACTGTTCGAACGCTACGGCCTGCGCACCACCTGGTTTATCCCCGGCCACTCGATGGAAACCTTCCCCGAGCAGATGAAGGCCGTGGCCGACGCCGGCCACGAAATCGGCGTGCATGGCTACAGCCACGAAAACCCGATTGCGATGACCGCCGAGCAGGAAGAAATCGTCCTCGATAAATCCATCGAGTTGATCACCCAAGTCACCGGCAAACGCCCCACCGGCTACGTCGCGCCGTGGTGGGAATTCAGCAAGGTCACCAACGAGCTGTTGCTGAAAAAAGGCATCAAGTACGACCACAGCCTGATGCACAACGACTTCCACCCCTACTACGTACGCAAGGGCGACAGCTGGACCAAGATCGACTACAGCCAGCACCCCGACACCTGGATGAAACCCCTGGTGCGCGGCGAAGAAACCGATCTGGTGGAGATCCCGGCCAACTGGTACCTCGACGACCTGCCGCCGATGATGTTCATCAAGAAAGCCCCCAACAGCCACGGCTTCGTCAACCCGCGCCACCTCGAGGAAATGTGGCGCGACCAGTTCGACTGGGTCTACCGCGAGCACGAACACGCGGTGTTCACCATGACCATCCACCCCGACGTGTCCGGCCGCCCGCAAGTGCTGCTGATGCTCGAGCGCTTGATCGAACACATCCAGAGCCATGCCGGCGTGCGCTTCGTCACCTTCGACGAAATCGCCGACGACTTTATCCGCCGCCAACCGCGTACCTGATCCCAACCCAAGCAGCCCCCACCTCCCGAGGCGCGATTATGTCCATCTACAACAAGCTTGACCTGACTGGCTGGAAACCCCGGCAACTGACGTCCCAGGAAGTGCGCTTCGCCACCTGGATCGCGTTTTTCGCCTGGGTGTTTGCGGTGTACGACTTCATCCTGTTCGGCACCTTGCTGCCGGAGATCGGCCGACACTTCGGCTGGGGTGAAGTGGAACAGGCTGAAATCGCGACCTGGGTGGCGGTGGGTACCGCCGTGGTCGCCTTGGCCATCGGGCCGATCGTCGACAAGCTGGGGCGGCGCAAAGGAATTATTTTCACCGTGGCCGGTTCCGCCCTGTGCTCGGCGCTGACCGCCATTGGCGGCGCGTGGGGCAAGTCGCCGCTGATCCTGATCCGTTCGCTGGGCGGCCTGGGGTATGCCGAAGAAACCGTCAACGCCACCTATCTGACCGAGCTGTATGGCGCCTCGGAAGACCCGCGCCTGACCAAGCGCCGCGGCTTCATCTACAGCCTGGTGCAGGGCGGCTGGCCGGTCGGTGCGTTGATCGCCGCCGGCTTGACCGCGCTGTTGCTGCCGATCATCGGCTGGCAGGGTTGCTTTATCTTCGCCGCGATCCCGGCCATCGTCATCGCGATCATGGCGCGCAAGCTCAAGGAGAGCCCGCAGTTCCAGATCCACCAGCGCATCAGCCAACTGCGTAAAAGCGGCGCGGTGAAAGAAGCACAAAACGTTGCCGTGACCTACGGCGTGGACTACGACGAACACAGCAAGGCCGGCCTCAAGGCGGCCTTCCGTGGCCCGGCCCGTCGCGCCACCCTGGTGATCGGCGCTGCGCTGCTGCTCAACTGGGCAGCGATCCAGGTGTTCAGTGTGCTCGGCACCTCGGTGATCGTCAGCGTGCACCACATCTCGTTCGAGAACTCGCTGATCATCCTCGTGCTGTCCAACCTGGTGGGTTACTGCGGCTACCTCAGCCACGGCTGGATGGGCGACAAGATCGGCCGCCGCAATGTGATCGGCCTGGGTTGGATGCTTGGCGGCCTGGCGTTTGCCGGCATGCTGTTTGGCCCGAGCAATATGCCGATGGTGGTCGGGCTGTACAGCCTGGGCCTGTTCTTCCTGATCGGGCCGTACTCGGCGGCACTGTTCTTTATCAGTGAAAGCTTTCCCACCAGCATCCGCGCCACCGGCGGCGCGATCATCCATGCCATGGGCCCGATTGGTGCCGTGGTCGCGGGCTTTGGTGCGACCCAGGTGTTGTCCGCCGGCAGTGACTGGCAGACCGCCGCGCTGTGGTTCGGCGCGCTGCCATGCTTCTTGTCCGGCGCCCTGATGTTTGCCGCACGCCATGTGCGTCCGGAAACCGTTCAGTAAGGAGAATGTGATGAGCCGTAAAGTTGCCCTGATTACCGGTGCCGCCAGTGGCATCGGCCAAGCCCTCGCCGTGGCCTATGCCCGCAGCGGCGTGGCGGTGGTGGGCGGGTATTACCCGGCCGATCCCCACGACCCGGGCACCACCGTGTCGTGGGTGGAAGAGGCGGGGGGCGAGTGCCTGATGTTGCCGCTGGACGTGGGCGATACCGACTCGGTGGACGCCCTCGCCGAGCAGGCGGTACAGCATTTCGGCCGGCTGGATTACGCGGTGGCCAACGCCGGTTTGCTGCGCCGTGCGCCGCTGCTGGAAATGACCGACGAGTTATGGAACGAGATGCTCAATGTCGACCTGACCGGGGTGATGCGCACCTTCCGCGCGGCGACGCGGCATATGAACGAAGGCGGCGCGCTGGTGGCGATCTCTTCGATTGCCGGCGGCGTGTATGGCTGGCAGGACCACAGCCATTACGCGGCGGCCAAGGCCGGTGTGCCGGGGTTGTGCCGTTCGCTGGCGGTGGAACTGGCGCCCCTGGGCATCCGCTGCAATGCGGTAATCCCGGGGTTGATCGAGACGCCGCAGTCGCTGGATGCGAAGAACTCGCTGGGGCCGGAAGGTCTGGCAAAAGCGGCGCGAGCGATTCCGTTGGGGCGGGTAGGGCGCGCGGATGAAGTGGCGTCGCTGGTGCAGTTCTTGACCAGTGAAGCGTCGAGTTATTTGACCGGGCAGAGCATCGTCATCGACGGCGGCCTCACCGTGCGCTGGCCTGACTGACTGATGTACTCAATCCAAATGTGGGAGGGGGCAAGCCCCCTCCCACATTGGAAGTAAAATTTTTCAGGAGTTTTTGCATGAACCAACTGACCAACCGCCGGGCCGTGATCACCGGCGCCGGCAGCGGCATCGGTGCCGCCATCGCCCGCGCCTATGCCGTTGAAGGCGCGCGTCTGCTATTGGCCGACCGCCACGCCGCCAGCCTCGCCGAAACCGCGACCGCCTGCCGCCACCTGGGCGCCGAAGTGGTCGAGTGCGTGGCCGATGTGGGCACGGTCGAAGGCGCCCAGGCCAGTGTCGACCGTTGCGTCGAACACTTCGGTGGCATCGATATCCTGGTCAACAATGCCGGGATGCTCACCCAGGCGCGTTGCGTCGACCTGTCCATCGAGATGTGGAACGACATGCTGCGCGTCGACCTCACCAGTGTGTTCGTCGCCAGCCAGCGCGCCTTGCCGCATATGTTGGCGCAGCGTTGGGGGCGGATCATCAACGTGGCGTCGCAACTGGGCATCAAGGGCGGCGCCGAACTCACCCACTACGCGGCCGCCAAGGCCGGGGTCATCGGTTTTACCAAGTCCCTGGCCCTGGAAGTGGCCAAGGACAATGTGCTGGTCAACGCCATCGCCCCCGGGCCGATCGAGACGCCGTTAGTGGGCGGTATCAGCGACGATTGGAAGCGCGCCAAGGCCGCTGAATTGCCCTTGGGACGCTTCGGCCTGGCGGACGAGGTGGCGCCCACCGCCGTGCTGCTGGCCAGTGAACCGGGCGGCAACCTGTTCGTCGGCCAGACCCTGGGCCCGAACTCCGGCGATGTCATGCCATGAGCGGGGTGTAGCCATGTGCGGACTCTGCGGATTGCTCGGCGAAGACCTGCACTGGAGCGATCCCCTGGGCGATGAACTGCCCCGGCGCCGCGAACGCCTGCGCCGTATCGCCGCGATCAACCAGGTGCTGGCGGTGTTCCGGCTCAAGGTCGAAGACTTCCAGGGTGCGTCTTATCTGCTGGTGGGCGCCACCGGTAAACAGGCACTGGCGAGCGGCTTGGATCAACTGTGGCAGGCAGCTGAAACCATGCTCGGCCGGCCGCTGGACCCCCTTGATCCGCGTCTGCTCGATCACTTGGAGTCAGCGCCATGAGCATGCCCCTGAATGTCATCACCGGCTTCCTCGGCAGCGGCAAGACCACCTTGCTCCAGCGCCTGCTGCAAGGCGAAAGCCTGGGCGATACCGCGTTGCTGATCAACGAGTTCGGCGATATCGGCATCGACCATCTGCTGGTGGAAGAAGTCGCGCCGGACACTGTGCTGCTGCCCAGCGGCTGCATTTGCTGCTCCATCCGTGGCGAGCTCAAGGACGCGTTGCTCGGCCTGTTGCAACGCCGCGAGCGTGGCGAAATTCCTGCGTTCAAACGGGTGATCCTCGAGACCACCGGCCTGGCCGACCCGGCCCCGATCCTCGCCACCTTGAACAACGACGTGCAACTGCGCGGGCGTTTTCATATCGGCCTGGTGGTGACGCTGGTCGACGCCAGCCACGCCGCGTTGCAGGAACGCCTGCACCCGGAATGGCTGGCCCAGGTCGCGGCGGCAGACCGTTTGCTGCTGAGCAAGACTGATCTTGTGGATGACTGCGAACCGCTGCGTGCGCACCTGCAAGCGCTCAACGCCGGTACGCCGGTCCTCGATACCCACGCCATCCACAGTGGCGACCAACTGTTGCTCGGCGAAGGCCTGCGCAGTGCCGAACCCGCCCTGGAAGTCAGCCGCTGGCAATTGCACCAGACCACCAGCGCCACCCACGGTACGGCCCAGGTGTGCAGTATGACCTTCGACCGGCCGCTGGACTGGGTCGGCTTCGGGGTGTGGTTGTCGATGCTGTTAAGATGCCACGGCGAACGAATCCTTCGCGTCAAAGGACTGCTCAACGTGAACGCCAGTAACGCCCCCATCGTCATTCATGGCGTGCAGCATTGCCTGCATGCCCCGGTCCATCTGCCTGCGTGGCCAGGCACCGAGCGGCAATCGCGCCTGGTGTTTATCCTGCGCGGTCTCGACCCAACGTTGCTGCGGCGTTCCTTTGAGGTGTTCTCACGGCGGTTCGCCGGATGATCACCTTACGGGTGCTCGGCACCTCGGTCACTTTGCTCGAATGCCTGCGGGTGCGCGCCGAACAGGAACTGGGGATTCGCCTGGTGTACCAGGTGCACGATGTGGAGCAGGCCCAGCGCATCGCAGTGATGCAGCCCGACAGCTATGACCTGTACGACCAATGGTTTCACAACGTCGACTTCGTGTGGCCGGCCCGGGCGATCCAGCCCATCGACACGCGGCGCATCGCGCTGTGGCACGAGATCAACGACCTGCCCAAGCGTGGTCGGCTGTCGCCCAACGACCGCCTGGGCAGCGGCAGCGTGCCCAGCGAGCGCCTGTTCGTGCAGCACGACGGCAGCCTCGGCAGCACCGTCACCGAGCGCATCAGCATGCTGCCCCTGACCCACAATGCCGACAGCTTCGCCTACCGCCCCGAGCGCCTGCCCGAGGGTTTTTGCCACGGTAACGAAAGCTGGGGCTGGCTGCTGGACCCGGCCTGGCGCGCCCGCACGGCGCTGCAGAGCGATGCTGCCATCGGCGCGCTGGATGCTGCGCTGGCGGTGCAGGGCGCGGGGCTGGCGCGCTTCAACGACATCGGCAATATGAGCATCGAAGAGATCGACGTGCTCGCCGATATTCTGGTGCGCAAGCAGAAGGAAGGGCATTTCGCCGCGTTCTGGTCCGACGATGAAGAGGCCGCGCAACTGATGCTCAGCCCGAGCATCGATATCCAGAGCCTGTGGTCGCCAACCCTGATGCGCCTGCACCGCGCCGGGGTGAAATACCGCCTGGCGGTCCCCCGCGAAGGCTATCGCGCCTGGTTCGGCGGCTTGTCATTGTCGCGCCATGCCCAGGGGCCGGTGCTGGACGCGGCCTACGCGTACCTCAATTGGTGGTTGTCCGGCTGGCCGGGCGCGGTGATGGCGCGCCAGGGTTACTACATCGGCAACCCGGCGCGCAGCCGTGATCACCTGAGCAGTGCCGAGTGGGATTACTGGTACGCCGGCAAGCCTGCACGGGAGGAGCTGCTCGGCAGTGATGGGTTGCCGTTGATCGATATCGGCGAGGTGCGCGATGGCGGCTCCTATGAGCAGCGCATGGGGCATATTGCGGTGTGGAACTCGGTCATGGATGAGCACAACTATCTGGTGCGGCGTTGGGGGGACTTCATGCGCGCCCGCAGCTGACAGGGAGGTATGGTCAAGCGGTTGTCGCCAATAAAATGACAGTAAAATCCCCGGTTTTATTCGGTGCGCTTCTGCTCTGTCCCAGCTAATCTGCTAAAACCAAATTTCCAGTCTGAATGGATGTTTTTTTGACGGCGGGTCAGAGCGCAAGGAATGCACATGACTAAGGGACGCAGCGGCAGCGAGCGGCGAACGCTGCCGGAGGGCACTGCCATGACATGGCGCCATACCTTTCAAACCCGCATTGCCGGGGTGTTGGCGCTGTTGCTGCTGGTGGTGGTCGCCGCGACCTATTTCGCCGTCAAGAGCGCCACCCGCCGTGCCGTGGAGAACCAGGCACAAGTCCAACTGAAAACCGGAACCCAGGTATTCGAGCGTCTGCTGGACCTGCGCGGGCGGCGCCTGCAATACGGGCTCGACTGGCTCGCCGGCGATGGTCCGTTCAAGCTGGCCGTGGCCGAGGGCAAGCCTGCGCCGATCCTGGCGGCACTGCGTCGCCACGGCACCGGCATCCGTTCCAGCGAAGTGTTCGTGCTGGGCCTGGATGGCAAGGTCATGGTCAGCACACTCCCTATCCTCACCCGCGGCCAGCCGTTCCCCTATGACGCCGCCTTGCGCCATGCGCGGCGCAGTGGCCTGCACATGGTGATCGTGGCCCTGGACGGGCGGCCTTACCTGCTGGTGCAGGATGAAGTGCGCGACCCGTTGCCCATCGCGCGCATCGTGATGGGCTTTGCCATGGACCAACTGTTCGCCTATGAACTGCGCTCCATGAGCAACCTGGAAGTGTCGTTTCTCAGTGTGCAGGACGGCACGCCCGGCCCGCTGTTCAGCACCCAGCCCGACGCGTACCGGGCCACCGCCCTCAGCCTGCTGCACGACGCTCCGCTCAACCCTGAGGCACAGATCCATGGGTTCCACGGTCAGCGCGTGCTCAGCCGCGTGCTTCCATTGGCCAATACCGGCGACGGCGATGACGTGCGCGTATTGCTGCAAAGCCCGCTGGACCATGCGCTGGAATCCTTTGCGCCGCTGGACCGGCAGTTTCTCGGGATTGCCCTGGCGGTGCTGCTGGTGTCGTTGGCCGGCGCGTTGTTCCTGGCGCGGCGGGTGTCGCGCCCGCTCAACGCCCTCGTGGAGGCGGCGGGGCGCATCGGCGCCGGTGATTACCGCACGCCGGTGCGGGTGCGCAGCCACGATGAGTTCGGTTTGCTGGCCCGCGCCTTCAACGCCATGCAAAGCGGCATCGCCGTGCGCGAACGGCAACTGGCCCATAACGCCCTGCATGATCCGCTCACTGGCCTGCCTAACCGAGCCCTGGCCATGGAACGCCTGGGCAGTGCGATCAGTGCCCGGCGGCCGGTAGTGCTGCTGTACCTGGGCATCGAGAACTACCGGGTGATCAACGAGGGCTTCGGTCCCGAGGGCGTGGATGAAATGCTGCGCGAAGCCAGCCGCTGCCTGTCCATGAGCCTGCTGGCCAGCGACACGGCGGCGCGCATCACCGGCAGCGAGTTCTTGCTGTTGCTGGAAAACACCGAGATCGACCGCGCCGTGGCCCGTGCCGACCGCCTCTACGCGCTGCTTACCGAGCCCCAGCGCATCGGCAATGATGAAGTGCGCCACGAGGTCAGCATCGGCATCGCCGCCTACCCCGCCGATGGCCAGCAGGTGGAAGAGTTGATCAGTCGCGCCGCCATCGCACGCCACGATGCGGCGACGCTGCCGGGCTATCTGCAGATCTACCAGCAGGACCGCGACCTCGCCCACCAGCGCCAGATCACCCTGATCCGCGACCTGCGCCGGGCCGTCGTCGAAGGCGAGTTGTACCTGTGCTACCAGCCCAAGCTCGACCTCAAGCATGGCGAGGTGTGCCAGGCCGAAGCCCTGCTGCGCTGGCAGCATCCCACCCTGGGGCTGGTGTCGCCCGCCGAGTTCATCCCCCTGGCCGAGCGCACCGGCAGCATGGGCGGCCTGACCCTGTGGGTGATCGAAGAAGCCATCCGCCAGATCGGCGAGTGGTCGCAGCGCGGCATGCACATTCAGCTGTCGGTGAACATCTCGGTGGATGACCTGGCCGATGACGACCTGGCGATCCGCGTCAGCACCTTGCTGATGCAGTACGGCGTGGCGGCCCGGCAGCTGATTTTCGAAATCACCGAAAGCGCGATCATGCACAACCCGCAGCAAGCCTTGAGCGTGCTGGAGCAACTGCGCGCCTGCGGCATCAGCCTGTCGGTGGATGACTTCGGCACCGGCTATTCCTCCCTGGCGCAACTGCAGCGCCTGCCGGTGCAGGAGTTGAAGATCGACCAATCCTTCGTGCGCAACCTCGACAGCACCAGCGGCGACGGCGTGATCGTGCGTTCGACCATCGAAATGAGCCACAACCTGGGGCTCAAGGTTGTGGCCGAAGGCGTGGAATTCGAGCCCAGCCTCAAGCTGCTCAAGCAGTGGAACTGCGATACGGCCCAGGGCTACCTGATCAGCCGGCCGCTCAATGCCATGGCGTTCGAGATGTGGATGCGGCGCGAGCGGCAGTTGGTCTAGAAAACGCGCCGGCGGACTACAGCTTTTTTGGCTGGCGTCGATAACCTCTACAGAGCTTGACCGGTTGCATAGTTTTTACCGACCAACGGTGATGCCTGCACGGGTGTTCAGTGATGGCGTTTTGCCTTATTTGCGGCATCATACTGTTCATTGGTTTTATTTTTTGCCAAGGCTGGCCGCTTTTTCCCGGATCCCCCATGGCCTCACTTGTTAACCTGTTACCGCGCGTTGCCTTGTTGCTGGCGGTGGCTTTCCCGGCCTCGGCGGCGACGCTCGAGGTGTTGATGCATCTGGCCGATGGCCGCCCGGTCGCCGATGCGGTGGTGACGTTGCAAGGTCCGGCCGGGGTGCCCACCGGCGTACCCAGGGCTGACATGGACCAGCGCGGCCAGCGTTTTGCCCCCCATGTGCTGGCGGTGCACACCGGTACCCAGGTGCGCTTTCCCAACAGCGACAATATTCGCCACCAGGTCTATTCCTTTTCCGCCGCCAAGCGTTTCGAACTGCGCCTCTACGAAGGCACGCCCACCGAGCCGCTGTTGTTCGACAAGCCCGGCGTGGTAGTGCTGGGCTGTAATATCCATGACTGGATGCTCGGCTACATCTACGTCACCGACGACCCCCGCTTCGGCGTCAGCGATGCCCAGGGCCGGGTGCGCCTGGAACAACTGCCGCCCGGTGATTACCACGCCACCCTGTGGCATCCGCAACTGGCGGATATGCAGCCCGTGGATGGCGGCACCCTGCACGTGCCCGCTGCGGGCCTGAGCCACCGTGTGGTCCTGAGCCTGGAGCCGGTTTCGGAAGACCTTCCGCCGACGCCTACCGCCTTTGGCGATGCCTTCAATCGAGCTGCCCGTGAAACTGCGCAATAGCTTCCAGGCGCGGGTCGCCTGCGTGCTGATCCTGCTGTCACTGGTGGTCATCGGCGCGGTGTATTTCAGCGTCAAGGCCGTGACCAGTTCGGCGGTGCGCGGCCAGGCCATGGCCCAGTTGGACGTCGGTTCGCGGGTGTTTGAACGCTTGCTGGATGTACGTGGCCGGCGCCTGGCCGATGGTGTGCAGCTGCTCGCCGCCGATTTCGGTTTTCGCGACGCAGTGGCCAGTGGCGATTCGGCGACGATGCGCTCGGTGCTGCTGAACCATGGCAAGCGCATCAACGCCAGCGACATGATCCTGCTCGGCATGGACGGCAAAGTCCTGGCCAGCACCCTCGACGAAGTGCCCGAAGGCTCGACGTTCCGCTACGACCAGGCACTGCGCGAAGCCCGGCGCAATCGCCAGGCCACGCTGATGGTGCCGTTGCAAGGCAAGCCGCACCTGCTGGTGGAAGCCTCGGTGCTGGCGCCTCTGCCGATTGCGCGGGTGGTGACGGGCTTCAGCATGGACGGCGCATTTGCCGAAGAGTTGCGCTCGTTGAGTAACCTGGAAGTGTCGTTCCTGGCGATCGATCATGGCCACCCCGGCGAATTGGTCAGCACCCAGCCCCAAGCACTGCATGGCAGCGTTATCGAACTGATGCAGGGCGACTCGCCGCGCCGTGGCGTGTCCACCACCGACCACGTCGAGCGCCGTTTCCTCAGCCAATCACTGGTGTTGGCCAGCGATGAGAACGGCAAGGTCCTGGCCCTGCTGCAGAGCCCGCTGGATGCGGCGATGCAGGCCTTTATTCCGTTGGATGAAAAGATCCTCGGCATTGCGCTGGTGGCGCTGATGGCCTCGTTGCTCGGTGCCTTGCTGCTGGCCCGCACCGTGTCGCGGCCGGTCCAGGCGCTGGCGCTGGCGGCCGAACGCATCGGCCAGGGCGACTACCAGACGCCGGTGGTGCTCAAGCGCAGCGATGAGCTGGGCCGTCTGGCTTACGCGGTCAACGCCATGCAAAGCGGCATCGCCGAGCGCGAGCGACAGCTGGCACATAACGCCCTGCACGATCGCCTCACTGGCCTGCCGAACCGTGCGCTGGCCATGGAGCGCCTGGGCAGTGCGATTGCCCTGCAACGACCGATGGCGTTGATCTACCTGGGCATCGATAACCTGCGCGCCGCCAGCGAAACCGCCGGGCCGGAGGCCGTGGACCAATTGCTGCTCAACGTGAGCAATCGCCTGCAAGCCACCTTGCGCGCCGGCGATACCCTGGCGCACCTGATCGCCGATGAATTCCTGCTGCTGCTCGAAGGGGCGGGCAGTGAGGAGGCGGTAGGCCTGGCCGACAAGCTGCAACAACTGTTGCTGCGGCCCCAGCGTATCAACGGCCATGACCTGGCGCTGGACTGCCGCCTGGGCATCGCCGCCTTCCCGGCCGATGGCGACAGTGCCCACACCTTGCTTGAGCGCGCGGCGATCGCCATGAAAGACGCCACGCAAATGCCCGGCCGTCTGCATGTCTATGAACACGGTCGCGACTTGGCGCACCGTCGGCAAATTACCTTGATCCGCGACCTGCGCCACGCGCCCGGCCAAGGCCAACTGCTGCTGCATTACCAGCCTAAGCTGGACATTCGCCAAGGCCATGTGCGCCAGGCCGAAGCGTTGTTGCGCTGGCAGCATCCGCAGTTCGGGATGGTCTCGCCGGCAGAATTCATTCCCCTGGCCGAGCGCTCCGGCAGTATCCGCTTGCTGACCCAATGGGTGATCGAGGAGGGCATTCGCCAGTTGTGCGAGTGGAACCGGCGTGGGCTGTATCTGCAGCTGTCGCTGAATATCTCGGCGGACGACTTGCTTGGCGATGAACTGGCGCACCAGGTCTCGGCGTTGCTGCGGCGTTATGGCTTGCCCGCAGAACAACTGGTGTTCGAGATCACCGAGAGCGCGGTGATGCGCGAGCCGGAAAAAGCCCTCAAGGTCCTGCACCTGCTGCGCGACTGCGGCATCAGCCTGTCGGTGGATGACTTCGGCACGGGTTACTCGTCGCTGGCGCACCTCAAGCGCCTGCCGGTACAGGAGTTGAAGATCGACCAATCCTTCGTGCGTAACCTCGATGAAACCAGTGAAGACGCGGTGATCGTGCGCTCCACCATCGAGATGAGCCATAACCTGGGCCTCAAGGTCGTCGCCGAGGGCGTCGAGTACGTCCACAGCCTGCGCCTGCTGGAGCGCTGGCAGTGCGATACGGCCCAGGGTTACCTGATCAGTCGGCCCTTGAGTGCCGACGCTTTCGAAGCCTGGGTGGCGTTGCCCCTCGGCGTGCAGACTTCCCTGGTGCATTGAATGGCTGACGTGCGACGTTCTCTCTTGATCGGCTGCCTGGCCGCCCTGACCGTGCAAACGACCCTGGCCGATAACGGTCGCCTGATCGCTACGGGCGGTGCCAGCAGTATCGAGGGCACGGCGGGCGGCGGTATCACGCCGTGGGCGGTGCTGGCCGGCTATGGCGAGCAGCACGAATGGGGCGCCACGGCGTTCGCGACAACGGTCGACCTGCCGGACTATCGCCTTGATGTGGCGGGGCTGGCGCTGGCCTATGACAACCGGGTCGAGCTGTCTTTCGCCCGCCAGCGCTTCGACCTCGGCACGCTGGTGCACAGGCTCAACCTGCCCGAGGACACGCTCGGCCAGGACGTGCTCGGGCTCAAGGTGCGGCTGTTCGGCGATGTGATCTACGACCGCTTGCCCCAGGTCGCGCTGGGCCTGGAATACAAGCACCAGACCCATTTTGATATTCCCAGCCTGGTCGGTGCCAGGCGTGACAGTGATGTCGAAGGCTACCTGGCTGCCAGCCGCCTGTTCATGGGCGCGGCGTTTGGCTACAACGTGCTGGTCAACGCCAGCCTGCGCTACAGCCGAGCCAATGAAACCGGCCTGCTCGGTTTTGGCGGTGATCGTCGTGACAGCCGCAGCCTGCTCAAGGAAGGCTCCGTGGCGCTGCTGCTCAACCCGCGCTGGGCGGTGGGCGTGGAGTATCGCGAGAAGCCCGACAATCTTTCGTTTGCCGGTGAAAGCGACTGGGCGGACCTGTTCATTGGCTACTTCCCCAACAAGCACGTGTCCTTCGTGTTGGCCTACGCGCGCCTCGGGGAGATCGCCACGCTGGATAACCAGAACGGCACCTACTTGTCTGTGCAGGGGAGTTTCTGATGCGCCTGTTACCCGTATGCCTGGCGTTGTTGCTCAGCGCCTGTGCCCAGCAACCGCCCAGGGACGACAGCCTGTATCGCGACCTTGGCGCCATGCCCGGCATTACCCGCATCGTCGAAGGCATGCTGCTCAACATTGCCCGCGATGAACGCATTGTCGAGCGCTTCCGGCGCATCGATATCCAGCGCCTGCGTAACAAGTTGATCGAACAGTTCTGCGTGGAAGCGGGTGGGCCGTGCACCTACACCGGCGACAGCATGGCCGAGAGCCACAAGGGCCAGAACCTCAGCCGCAGTGACTTCAACGCATTGGTGGAGGATTTGATCAAGGCGATGGACAGCGAAGGGATCGCAGTACCGGTGCAGAATCGCTTGATCGCGCGCCTGGCGGCAATGCGTGGCGAAGTGATCGAACACTGATCCCGGCCAGCCCCCTCCCACAGTGAATCCTGCTCCCCCCATGAAAAAGGCGGCTACCTGTGAGGGGAGCCGCCTTGGTTTTGCCGCCGATACAGCTTAATCCGGCAGTTTGAACGCCATCACGTAGTCACCCTGCTTGGTCCCCAGGGAACCATGACCACCCGCCATGACCAGCACGTACTGCTTGCCGTCCTTGCCGGTGTAGGTCATCGGGGTGGTTTGCGCGCCGGCGGGCAGGCGGCCTTCCCACAACTGCTTGCCGTTTTTCACGTCATAGGCCCGCAGGTACTGGTCGAGGGTACCGCTGAGGAACGACACGCCACCGGCGGTGGTGAAGGTGCCGCCCAGGCTCGGTACGCCCATGGTCAGGGGAACCGGCACCGGCGAGCTGTCACGCACGGTACCGTTCTTGTGCATCCAGATAGTCTGGTGGGTGGTCAGGTCGACCGCGGCCACGTAACCCCACGCCGGTGCCTGGCACGGCAGGCCCAGGGGCGACAGCAGTGCTTCGAGGATCACGCCGTACGGCGCGCCTTTGTTCGGCTGCACGCCCTGGGTTTCGCTGACGCGCGGGCCTTGCTTGGCGATGTCGGCCGCCGGGATCAGCTTGGATTTGAACGCCATGTAGCTCGGGTTCACGAAGGCGATCTGGCGTACCGGGTCGACGGAAATGCCACCCCAGTCGAACACGCCGAAGTTACCTGGGTAGACGATCGAACCTTGCAGCGAGGGCGGGGTGAACGGACCGTCGTAGCGCATGGATTTGAAATCGATGCGGCACAGCATCTGGTCGAACGGCGTCACGCCCCACATGTCACGCTCCTTGAGGGGCGGTGGCATGAAGTTCAGCTCGGACTTCGGCTGGGTCGGGGAAGTACGGTCGCCCGCGACAGCGCCCTGGGGCACGGCCACTTCGTGGATCGGCACCACCGGCTGGCCGGTGGCGCGGTCCAGCACGTAGATGCTGCCTTGCTTGGTCGACGCCATCACCGCTTGCTTCACGCCGGCTTCGGTCTTGATGTCGATCAGCGACGGCTGGCCGCCGACGTCCATGTCCCACAGGTCATGGTGAGTGAACTGGAAGGTCCACTTCACGTGGCCGCTGTCGATGTCCAGGGCAGTCAGGCCCGCAGCGTATTTCTCGGAATCGTCGGTACGGTCGCCGCCGTACTGGTCGGGCATCTGGTTGCCCATCGGCAGGTAGAGCATGCCGAGTTTTTCATCCACGGCGAACATGGACCACATGTTCGGCGAGTTGCGGGTGTAGGTCTTGCCTTCGGCCAACGGGGTGGTGTCGTCCGGGTTGCCGCTGTCCCAGTTCCACACCAGCTTGCCGGTGTGCACGTCGAACGCGCGGATCACGCCGCTGGGCTCGTCGGTGGAGACGTTATCGGTGACGTGGCCACCGATCACCACCAGGTTTTTGGTCACGGCCGGTGGCGAAGTGGAGTAGTAACCGCCTGGGGCGAAGCTGCCGATGTTGGCACGCAGGTCGACCTGGCCTTTGTCACCGAAGTCTTCGCACATCTTGCCGGTGTCGGCGTTCAGGGCGATCAGGCGGGTGTCGGCGGTCGGCACGAAGATGCGTTTCGGGCAGGCATTCGGCGCGGCGGCCGGGCTGGCGCTGCCGGTCGGGCTCTGCTCGGAAGCGTAGGCGGCGTCATCGTGATACGACACGCCACGGCAGGTCATGTGCGCCCAACCCTTGAAGTTCTCGGCACCCTGGCTGCTGATCTTCGGATCGAAGCGCCAGATTTCCTTGCCGGTGTCCGGGTCCAGCGCAATCACCTGGCTGTGGGGCGTGCACACGTAGAGCATGCCGTTGACTTTCAGCGGGGTGTTTTCCGCGGTGGTTTCGCCTGGATCGTTCGGGCCGGGGATGTCGCCGGTGCGATAGGTCCACGCCGGTACCAGCTTGTGCGCGTTTTCCGGAGTGATCTGCGCCAACGGCGAGTAACGATCACCGTAGGCCGAGCGGCCGTAGGAGTTCCAGTCGCCATCGGCCTGGGACGGTGCAGCGCTGGCCATGCCCGGTACCGCGTCGCGGTCCAGTTGGCCGGTCTTGACCATTTCACCGGGGTTGGTGAATTGGCTGGCCAGGGCGGTTGCACCGGCCAGCACCACGGCCACGCTCAGCGCGCCAGTGCCCAGCGGGGCAGGTTGGCCGCGCAGCAACGGACGGCGAAACCACGGGAGCAGCATGACGATGCCCAGGGCGAACAGCAGCGCCAGGCGCGGCACCAGCTGCCACCAATCCAGGCCGACTTCCCACAGGGCCCATACGGTGCTGGCGAACAGCACCAGCGCGTACAGGCCCAGCGCGGCGCGGCGGGTGGCCAGCAGCAGCAGGCCGGTCAGGGTGATGCCGATACCGGCCAGCAGGTAGTACAGCGACCCGCCGAGCAGGCTCAGCTTGACGCCGCCGGCCAGCAAGGCCAGGCCCATGATCAGCAGCAAGACGCCTAGCAGCCTCGGCAGCAGGCGGCTCGGACGTGAAGCACCGTCAGTGCTCATAGTTGTGTTTCTCCGTTACGTTGGAATTATGTATCCCCGTGTTTCTTCACTGTAGATGACGATTCGACACGGGCTTGGTTCAGCGTTAATTACGTTTTTCTGTGGATAACGGACTTATCCACAGGTGGGAGATTTATTCCCGTGCGCAGGTCGGCGTAAGACAGCGCTGTCTTGGCGGGTAGGAATAATCAGCAAAGTGGGGTCGGCCGGGGGAGTGAAACGTTTCAGGTTATTGCCGACAAGGATAAAGCGCTGGCGCACCAAGAGAAAGCACGAATCGCAAGATGCATCATTTCAGATTTGGTAACAGTGACAGATCGTCGCTGCCCAATAACGGTGGGAGGGGGTAAGCCTCCTCCCACAGGGGCATTTCAGTGTGTTTAGAAGGTGGTGCGGATGCCCAATTGCACGCTGCGCCCCGGTGCCGGCGCGATATCGCGCAGGATCGAGCTGGCGTAGCGCACGGTCTGGTTGGTCAGGTTTTCACCGTTCACAAACGCCAGCCATTGGCTGCCGCCGACGTTGAAGCGATAGCCCGCGCTCGCGCCCAGGGTGGTGTAGCCATCGGTACCGCTCTCGTTATCCGGCACACGCCCTTGCCCGGCCGCATGCTCGACGTCGATGCGCGCCTGCCAGCGGTCCAGTTCCCACAGCAGGCCGCTGTTCAAGCGCAGCGGCGCGATGCGTGGCAAGGCTTCGCCGGTGTCCAGGTTGGTGGCGCGGGTGTAGTCGCCTGACAGCTCCAGCGCGAACTTGCCGTAGGCGCCTTCGCCGAGCTTCCAGTGATCCTGGGCCTCGAAGCCGGCGAAACGTGCGCGCACACCGGAGTATTCGTACTCGGGGATTCCGCCAGCGTCTTCTTCGCCTTCGTCGTTCAGCGTACGACCGGTGCCCAGCAAACCGATGTAATTGGAGAAGTGGCTGTAGAACACGCCGAAGCTGCCCTTGTGGGTGCCGGTGTCAAAGCGCAGGGCCAGGTCGCTGGACACGGCTTTCTCTTTCTTCAGGTTGGCGTCGCCCAACTCATAGGTGCCGGTGGCGACGTGGGCACCGTTGGCGTACAGCTCGTAGAAGGTCGGTGCGCGCTCGGTGTAGCCCAGGGTCGCGGCCACGGACCAGATCGGCGTGAGGGTATACACCGCGCCCGACGACAGGCTGCCGGCGGTGAAGTGGTTGCTCCTGTCGGCGCCGGCGAAGCGTTCGTTGCCCTTGGCGTCGGGGTCGACGCGGGTGTGTTCCAGGCGCCCGCCGAGGCTGAGTTTCAGGCGGTCGGTGGCTTGCATTTCTTCGAGGATAAACAGCGCGCCGGCGTTGGTATCGGTCTGCGGCACGAAGGCTTCTTCGCCCAAGGCCGAGAACTCGTTGCGCGTCACCTGCGCACCGACCACGCCGTCGAATGGGCCGAGCGGCTGGTGACGGGCTTCGACGCGGGCTTCGTAGCCCTTGTTCTTGAAGACCGTACCGGTTTCGCCGCCTTCGATTTCGCGGTGCTCGTAGTCGGTGTAGCCGGCGTCGACCTTGACCGAGGTAAACGGGCCTTGCAGGTTGCGGATTTCGGACGCGAACCCGTAGTGATCCTGCTGCATGCGGATGCGCACATCCTGCTCGGCCGGGGAGCCGTAGTTGCTGTCGTAGTTGCTGTAGGACAGCCCGGCGTAACCGTCGTCCCAGGTGTAGGAGCCGCCTACCGCGCCGCCGTCCTGGCGCCCGTCGCTGTTGCCCAGGCGGCCGTTCCTGCCGGGTGCGTCATCGCTGTCCGGGGCGTGGCGGCTGCGGGCCTGGCCGGGGATTTTCAGGTCGTTGAATTCCCGCGCGTTGGCATCCAGGTGCAAGGCGAAGGTGCCATTGCCGGCTTCCAGCTTGCCCGCACTGCTGCGCGTGGTGTCGGCGCCGCCGTAGCGCAGTTCACCGGCGCCGTGGATGCCCTCGATGGCTTCGGTGGGGATGCGGTTGTCGAAGGTATTGACCACGCCACCGATGGCGCTGCCGCCATACAACAGCGCTGCCGGGCCGCGTACGATTTCGATGCGCTCGACATTGACCGGGTCCAGCGGCACCGCATGGTCGTAGGACAGTGACGAGGCATCCAGCGCGCCCACGCCATTACGCAGGATGCGAATGCGGTCGCCGTCCTGGCCACGGATGATCGGCCGGCTGGCGCCCGGGCCAAAGTACGAAGACGACACGCCCGGCTGCTTGTTCAGGGTTTCGCCGAGGCTGCCTTTTTGTTGCAGGGTCAGCTCATCGCCCTCCAGCACGGTGGTCGGCGAGGCGAGTTGCTCGCTGCCCAGCGGGTTGCCGGTGATGACTTGGGGTTGCAGTTCCAGGGCGTGGGCTTCCGAGCTGATCAACAGGGCGGCGGCGAGCGGCGACAAGCGCCACAGGGAGGAGAGGGACATCGGACATTCCTTGGCAAAACGACGAAAAGACTTGAGACGTATAGTTATAATATAACATCTCTTTTTCGCCGAGGGCGGGAACTTTTTTTACCTGCCAGGGCGGAGTGATAAGGTGTGCGCCTTCGTAAACACTTTTTCATAGGCCCGGCATGACCGCGACAAACAACGACCCCCTCCACGGCGTGACCCTGCAACACGTCCTCACCACCCTGGTGGAACACTACGAATGGGCAGGCCTGGCCGAACGCATTGATATCCGTTGCTTCAAGAGCGACCCGAGCATCAAGTCGAGCCTGACCTTCCTGCGCAAGACCCCATGGGCGCGGGAGAAGGTCGAAGGCTTGTACGTCAAGCTGATGCGCACCAAACGCCCGCTGGATTGACCTCATGAAGCGGTATGTGGCGGCAGCGGCGCTGACCGGTTGGGTGGGCCTGGCGATTCAGCAATACCTGATTTTCTATTCGCGCTGGGAGTCCGGCGCCAGCCTGCTCGGTGGGTTGATCAACTTCTTCAGTTTCTTCACGGTGCTGACCAATACCCTGGCAGCGGTGGTGCTGAGCTATGCATGGGTAAAGCGCGACTGCGCAGCCAAGCGGTTCTTTCTCGCGCCTGGCGTCAGCAGCGGCATTGCCGTCAGCATCGTGGTGGTGGGCTTGGCCTACAGCCTGTTGCTGCGGCATCTGTGGCAGCCCGAAGGTTTTCAATGGATCGCTGATGAACTGCTGCACGACGTGATGCCGCTGCTGTTCGTGCTGTACTGGTGGCGCTGCGTGCCCAAGGGTCAGTTGCGCCTCAAGCACATTGGCCTGTGGGTCATCTACCCGCTGGTGTACTTCGGCTATGTGCTGCTGCGCGGGGATTTGCTCGGGCAGTACCAGTACCCGTTCATCGATGTCGGCACCCTGGGTTATCCACAAGTGTTTGTGAATGCCGGGGGGATTCTGCTGGGGTTCGTGCTGGTTGCCCTGGCGGCGGTCGGCCTGGACAAGACCTTGAAGTCACCCAGAATTTAAGCTGCACGATCAACAATAACAACCCGATCGAGATCAACATTCGGCAATGTGCACCAAAGAGCAATAGGTACCGATCCGCCGACACGATCCACCGCAGCAACCGCCGGCTCACCTATTCATGCCCGGACGGTGGGATCACCATCACCTGCAAAGGTACTGCCTCGTCGTTCGATACGCGCCTGCCGCTGGGGTTGTCAGCGGCAGCGGTGTCCTTGTTGAGGCTTACTCCTCTTCGCTGCCTTCCGCACGCCAGTAACCCACCGCCTTGAGGAACGCCTCATTGACCTTGTGGGTGTCCAGCAGCACCCGGCGTACCTGGCGCGACAGCCTGGTTTCGGTGGCGACAAAGCTGTACAACGAACCGCTCGGCAGCGTCAGTTTCTGCACGGTGTCGAGCAGGTCGTCCTGGCCGCGCACGACCCATTTCACCTCCACATCGGCAGCACTTGCCAGTGCCTGCCGTTCCGCCGCATTGGCGATTTCGATCACCGCCAGCACCTTGCGCCCGGCCGGCAATTCTTCCAGGCGCCGAGCAATGGCCGGGATCGCCGTCTCATCGCCGATCAGCAAATAGCTGTCGAACATATCCGGCACGATCATCGAGCCCCGTGGCCCGCCGATGTACAGGTGCTGGCCGACCGTGGCCTGTTCTGCCCAGGTGGAGGCGGGGCCGTCGCCGTGCAGCACGAAGTCGATGTCCAGCTCGCCGATGTCCAGGTCGAAGCGCCGTGGCGTGTAGTCGCGCATCGCCGGTTGCGGGCCGTCGCCCTTGATGTTGAAGGTCGGGCTTTCCAGCGCCGCTTGTTCGGCAGCGTTCTGCGGGAACAGCAGCTTGATGTGATCGTCACTGCCCAGGCTGATAAAGCCCGCCAGTTCCGGGCCGCCCAGGGTGATGCGGCGCATGCGCGGGGTGAGGTCGACTACCCGCACGACTTCGAGGCGGCGGCGTTTGATTTCGTGGGTCACGCGGTGGATGGCTTGCGTATTCATTGAGCTGTCCCGTCGGCAATGGCTTGGGCGGCGCCGTTGAGCAGCGCCGCGACACGAACGATTTCTTCCGGGCTCCAGCGCCCGTGGTGCGAATGCAAGGCATGGCGCAGGTTATGCACGGCCTCGTGGATTTCCGCTGGGCGGTCATGGCCGCGCAGCGAGCGTTTGCTCACGTCCATGCGCAGGCGAATGCCGTCGAGAGCCACTGCCTGTTCGCTTAGGAAGAGACGACCGGCCTCGGTGATTGTGTAGCGTTTTTTTCCACCTTCGGCGTCGCCGGCGATCAATTCGCTTTCTTCCAGGAAGGTCAGCGTGGGGTAGATCACCCCGGGGCTGGGGCTGTAGGCGCCGTCGAACAGGGTTTCGATGCGGCGGATCAAGTCATAGCCGTGGCACGGCTGCTCGGCAATCAGCGCCGGCAGCAGCAGTTTCAGGTCACCCGGTGCGAAGACACGCGGGCCACGCCCACCGCGTTCGCGGCCGGCGCGCTTTTCAAAGCCATCGTGGCGCTCACCGTGGTCTCGGTGGTGATGAGGGTCTCTCATGGTGATGTTCTCTTGTCTGATTTCGATACAACTTAAGATATATCTTGTGAGCGATGCAAAATCTTCTGACGAGCGGTGCCGGCAGGCGAGAGCTGCTTCTGAAGGAGCGTCACGACCCACAATCCGTTCCGGCGCTACCATCCTTTATTTGACCGTTAAATGGCGATTTCATGAATGGGGAATAAACTTATTAAGTACGTCTTTAGGCGAAACGCTTGAATAGTTAGAGTCTGCGGTGCGTGTAGTTAATGTCCTACAGATAAATGAATAAACTAAGTAGTATCGAGTGCTTGAAAAGGTAATACATAGATGACAGTTAATATTCAACGTATTGAATAATATTGTTTTTTTCTGTATTGCCCAGTCGTGATTAATTACGCGGTTAAACGAATGTGCTGGCATCGTTGAATGGGTTTTCGAGGGAGTATTTACCGGCGTCGCAAGACACGCATTACGCGATTGCTTGCGGCGCGAGAAACCGTTTCTCAACTAAAGACTGATGTCACTACAGGTACTTAAAATGCTTAAAAAGACCGCTTTCGTGCTGCCACTGATCGCTCTGGCTATTGGCTCTTCCAGCGTGTTCGCTGCCGGCGAAGCTACCAGCGTCATCAACATCAAGGCCACCATTCCTACCAAGCAGTTTCATGTCCAGCCGCGTGATCCCAACTTCGGTCGTGATGAAACCATGGCCTACAACACCGTCAGCGGTGAACTGAGTTCGCTGCGCGCTACCTACGATGTGAAGAACACGGATGGCTCGATCAAGGCCTACATCGAAGGCGGTCCTGCTTCGTTGACCAACGGCACTTCGTCGATCGCACTGACGAACACCTTCAACGGTGTGGTGCTGACCGGTTCGCCGCTGGAAGTGGTCGACGACGCCAGTTCCACCCCAGGTACCCAGGCGGATCTGGTCGTGGCCGCAGCCAAGCCGGCGGATGGCATTTCCGGCCTCTTCACCACCAACTACACCATCGTGTTCGACCACGAGCCACGCGTTACTCCGTAACGCCAAGCCCGTTGACTCAATAAGCCGCGGCTTATTGTTGGGTAGCGGTACCGGTCGGCAGGCAGCGTTTGTCGGTCGATCGGTCTCCCTGTTTTGACGTCCGAATTCAGAGTATTCCGTTCATGTTCCCGATGACTCCCATCGCGGCAGCGCTCGCCCTGTTGTTTTGTGCGGGCGCGTTGGCGGCAGGTACCGCCGACGGTACAACCCCTCGTAGTTTGCTGTCCCAGGCCAAGGGACTGCCGGCGGACTTTGAAGAGCACTTTTTCGACGTGCCGCTGGCGGTCAGGGTTGAGTTGGATCAGGAGTTTGTCTCCGAGGCGATGATAGTCCTGACCCGTGATGACCGCATGACCCTGCTCGACTTTACCGACCACGACGGCAGCGTGATCAAGGACGAAGAGCGCGACCAGTGGGCCGATTACCTGAAACAGGGTGTGGCCCTGGGTGCCTGCGCCAGCAACTGCCCGGATGGGCTCATGGCCGTGCACTACAACCTGGAAAACTCCACGGTGTCGCTGCTGACCGAAAACGCCGAGCGTGATGAGCAGGCGCAGCGCTACTATTTCCTGCCCACCGGTGGCAGCACCGGCCTGATCGTACGCAACCAATTGAACCTCAGCGGCGGCGAAGGCCAGGACCTGGGCGGGCGCTTCGGCATCGACGCCAGCAGCAGCCTGGGCCTGTGGAGCCAGACCCTGAACATGCAGTTCTCGCGCCTCGGCGGTCCCGATGACGACGACCTCAACCACGCGGTGTATGCGCTCTATACCCAGCGCGAGTTGCAGGGCAACTTCCTGCGCCTGGGTTACTTCACCCCCAACGCCGAAGGCCTGACCCGCCAGTTGCGCACCTTCGGTGCCAGCCCGGACACCGCGGTCGGCGTGATGTACGGCAGTTCCGACAGCCTGGTGATCAACAACTCCAAACCGGCGGTCTACCCGATCTACGTCACCGCCAGCCGCCAGGCATCGGTGGAGATTTACCGCAACGGCCTGCTGATCAACACCCAGCCGGTCGGCAGCGGCCTGCACAGCCTGGACACCCGACCACTGCCCGGTGGCATTTATGAAGTGGAAGTGCGCCTGGTGGAAGACGGCCAGATCACCAGCACCACCCAAGAGCTGGTGTACAAGCCCAACAACTGGCGCAACCACGACGAGCGTTGGCGCTACAACCTGTTCGCCGGCCAGGAAAGCAAACTGCTGAGTAATTTCGACGAACAAAGCAGCGGCAGTCCGACTGCCGGCGTTTCCCTCAATTACCTGGCGCATCCCCGTGTGGTGCTGGGTGTATCCGGGCGCCAGGTCAAGGACAACATGCAGTACGGCTCCTCGATCGACTGGACCCTGGCCGACCAGGCCAGCCTGTACGCCAACGTGTACTGGTCGGAAAAGTACGGTACCGGCCTCGACCTCAACGGCTTATACAACTACGGCATGGGCAGCGTGGTGTTCAACCACACCCGCAGCTGGCTCGACACCCGCAACACCTACGAAAACCTGCCCGATGGCACGCGTATTCGCCAGCGCGACATCTTTGTCGGCCAGACCAGCAGTTCGTCGATTTCGGTCAACCATCGCCTGAGCAACCTGCGTTCGATCAATGGCCGGCTGTTCTACAGCGAGGGCAATAACGAAGGCGTCGGCCTGGACCTGGGCTGGACCGAACGCACCCACCTGTTCGGCAACGACGCCAATTGGCGGCTGTCAGTGTTCGACCGGCCCGCCAGCGCCAGCACGGGCGACCGGCGCAACCGCGGGGTCGACCTGAGCGTCAGCCTGGCCCTCGGCGCGCCGGGCGAGCAATGGTCCGCCAGTATCGGCACGCGGACTTCCCGCGACGGGACCCGCGACAACAATGCCTCGCTGACCTACCGCAAGGACCTGCAGGACCACATGCTGCAAAGCGTGTCCGCCACGGCAACCACCGACACCTACGGCGTCGGTTTGTCTGGCATGGCCAGTTTCGAAAACGAGTTTGTCAGTGGTGACGGCTATGCCCAGCGCTCGTCGTTCAACAACGAGTTGTCCGGCGGCCTCAACCTGGACAGCACCTTCGCCCTGGGCCAGCAGAAGATGGTGCTCACCAGCCAATACCACGGCACCGGTTCCGGCCTGATCGTGGACGTGGAGACCGACGTCGATGACATCGCCCTGCGCGCCGACGACCTGAGCGGCGGCAGCACGGCCCTGCGCCCCGGCCGCAACTTCATCCCGATCACCGCCTACAAGGGCAGCTCGGTGAGCTTCGACTTCGAAGGCAACCATGCACCCTCGGCCACGATCCAGCCGCCGCGCACGCGCTACCACTTGAACAAGGGGGGCGTGGAGTATCGCAAGATCAGTGTGATGCAAACCGTGACCGTTCTCGGTCGCCTGGTGGATCCCCAGGGCAAACCGCTCAAGGGCTTGCACGTGATCAATCACGCCACCCGTGGGGTGAGCGAGGTCGACGGCTTCTTCTCGCTGGAAATGAACGCCAGTTCACCCACCCTCGAAGTGCGCCGTAACAACCAGTTGCTCTGCCAGTTCCGGCTCGACCCCTCCAAGGCCCGCAGCGAAAACAGCGTGCTGATGATCGGTGACTTGCGTTGCACGCCGGATACGTTGGCCGACTCCACCACCGCCGAACAGATTGCCGGTTGAGCATGATGACGAGACTAAACAACGTTATGAAAAAAACCAGGGCCCGCCCGCCTCGCCGTTTCGCCCTGGGCATGGCCGTCCTGCTGTGTTCCGCTGGCGCAACGGCCGACGAGAACATCACCGCGCGGTTTCGCCCCGACCCGTCCAACCCCATGGTGAACAAATTCGAAAACACCACGCCGATCAGCTCGATCTGCGCCGCGCATATTCCGGCGCGTTGCAAGGCGTTGGGTATTTTCAGCCTGCGGGACACTACCCTCAGGATTAACAGCGTCGCACCGATCATTGCCAATCATGAGGAGGAGCGTCAGGGCTTCATGGTCAAGGTGCCGTCCGCTTGGCGTGACTTGGTCGTGACCCATGCCACCACCCAGGAAACAGAGATCGTTCAAGTCCGGATCGCTGGCATCGGCGGGTATTGGTCTGTCCCCCGGCCTCCAGGCGTTTCGGCATGGGGGCAGCCAGGGATCGCCTGGTCAACACAGTGGCGGTACGCTCCTTCCCCTTGCCAAAGCACCAACCATCTTGCAGCGGGTACCGCGTCCGCTTCGTACTTCTGGCTGACGCCTGAAGGGGCCGGCCCTTGCAGCCGGAAACCGTCACAGGACCTGCTCAGGATGAACGTCAACACCATGGAGTATGCCTACGAACTGCGCACGCCCAACCCCTTGGGCATGTCCAGCGGGCAATACACCGGCAGCATCACCTACACCATGGGCCCTGGCGGCGATTACGATTTCGGCGACGTCATGATGCCCTCCAAGAACGCCCTCACGTTCAACTTCACCTTGAGCGTGGAGCACGACCTCAAGGTCGAAGTACCGCCGGGGGGCAATCGCATTGAACTGGTGCCCCAGGGCGGCTGGCAGCCCTGGCTGAACCAGGGCCGCAAACCCGCGCGGCTGTTCCGTGACCAGACTTTCAATATCTCCGCCTCGTCGCGCTTCAAGATGCAGTTGGGCTGCGAGCGAACGATGGGCGATACCTGCGCCTTGAGAAACGCCACCGACGGCCACGCAGTGCCGGTGGATGTCAGCGTCAGCCTGCCCCATGGCTTGAGCCACGGGGACGGTGCGCCGGTGAATCGCCAGCCGTTGCTGCTGAGCGGTGCCGGTACCGAGTTGTTTCAACCGGGTTTCTATGTCAACCGACGGCCCGGCACCTTGCACTTCGAGGTCAGGAAAGACTACGCCGAACAGATGCTCGAACGGGGAGGCAGCACCTACTCGGGCCAGGTCACGGTGGTCTGGGATTCGCAAGTATGAAGCGCCGTCAGTTACGTAGTGTTGGAGTAAAGACATGAAGGTGTGGAAACGGATAGGACGTTGCTCCAGCGTTGCCGCCTGTACGCTATTGGCGTTGCTGGCAATGCCCGCAATGGCGGTACACATGAACATCCAGGCTGAGTTTCGGCCGGACCCTGCAAATCCGCATTTGAACAAGTTCGAGAATAAAACCCCGAACACGGGTTACTGCGTGGTTTATCCCGCTCAATGTGCCGCCCTGAATCTATTCAGCCTCAGGGCTGGTATTTCGTCTGAATCCATTGGGACGATTCCTGCGTTTCATACGGATCCCCGGCAAGGAGCAATGTTTAAACTCCCGACGGAGTGGCAGGACCTGACGGTTATCCATCGACAGACCCAGGAAGTGGAAACGGTCAGGGTCCGGATCCTGGGGATCGGTTCGACGTATTCGGTACCGAATCTGGTCAACCTGGTGGGGGGCGGCGTTACTCCTTTGCAGGCGCATGAACGCTTGTGGACCGGTTCTAATTGGGTGTACGCGCCGAGTCCTTGCCGAGGTACCGGGGTGAGCGCCTATTGGGGCGTGTCGTTTGCATTTTTCTGGGGAGCCCCCGTTGGTTCGCTATGTGCCAAGCAGGCCAGGTTCGATATCCCCACGATGCGTTTCAGCCATCTGGAATTTGCCTACGAACTCAGCACGCCTAACCCTTTAGGCATGTCTTCAGGGGAGTACACCGGCAGTCATCAATATACCGTGGGGCCCGGACAGGACTTTGACCTGGGCAACATGATGATGCCCAGCAGTCCTACGCTGACCCTGAACTTCACCCTGTCTGTGCTGCATGAACTCAAGGTCGAAGTTCCTCCCGGTGCAAACCGTATTGAACTGGTCCCTAAAGGCGGCTGGCAAGCCTGGCTGAACCAGGGCCGCAAACCGGCGCGCCTGTTCCGTGACCAGACCTTCAACATGTCCGCATCGTCGCGTTTCAAGATGCAGATGGCCTGCGAGTGGGTCATCGGTGACACCTGCGCGTTGAAAAACACCAGCGACGGCCACCAAGTGCCGGTGGATGTCAGCGTCAGCCTGCCCTACGGCCTGACCCGTGAGGACGGCGCCGCCGTGAACCGCCAGCCGCTGCTGCTCAGCGGTGCCGGCACCGAGCTGTTCAAGCCTGGTTTCTACGTCAATCGCCGGCCCGGTACCTTGCATTTCGAAGTCAAGAAAGATTACGCCGACCAGATGCTCAGCCGTGGCGGCACCACCTATTCAGGCCAGGTCACGGTGGTCTGGGATTCGGAACTCTAACGGGGATTTATGGCGATGAAACATCTGTTGGCGCTGTGTGCGCTGTGCTGGTTGCCGTTGTCGGCGCCAGCGGCTCCCAACATCAACGTCGGGGTGTTCTATGACTACCTCGACGGTGACAAAAGTACCTACCTGAAACGGATATTCAACGGTGGCGACAGTACGGCGTTCATCAAGGTCTCGGTGATGGAGATCCTCTACAACGCCGATGGCAGCGCCGAGGAGGTCGAGCTCAAGAACACCCCCGGGAATGCCGCGCGCGATGGCCTGATGGCCACGCCGGCCCGCCTGATCGTGCCGCCCGATGGCATGCAGGGCACACGCCTGTTGTACCTGGGCGAGCGGCAAAACGAGCGCTATTTCCGCCTGCGTTTCGTGCCCGTGATGCCCGAGCCCGAGGACGATTTCGTGGTCTCCAGCGAAGAGCGCGAGGCCTACAAGAATCAACTGTCAGCCGGGGTCACGGTGTTGGCGGGGTTCGGCACGGTGTTTTTCGTGCGGCCTAAGAACACCCGCTTCGCCACCCGCATCGATGAGCAACCCGTTGAGTACGGGCTGCATAACGACGGCAACAGCGTGGTGGTGGTCGATGAGTTCAAGGACTGCGCCAGTGGCGATAGCCAGGACTGCCTGCCCGTCACCAAGCATCACATCCTGCCGGGGCGTGCCTTCAGCTTTGCCAGGCAGGCCGGGCGTACCTACCGCTTCACCCTGATCGAGGGCAGCGAAAAAAAACCATATGAGGTCAAAGGCTGATGGTCAGTGAAATAGCCCCAGGGGGCGCGCGCCAGTCGTGCAGACATTGCAAGCTCGTGTTGGCGGCGCTGCTGCTGATGGTGGGCGCATTGCTGAGTACCCAGGCCTTGGCGATCCGTGAAGAACAGGTGTTCGATGTGTCCGTGACCATCCCGACCGCAGACTTTTACGTCCTGCCGATCAACCCCGGGTTCCTGGAGCGCGAGCAAAAAATGGTCTGGGACCTGGTACCCGGGCGCCTGCGCCCGCTGCGCGAGCACTTTGACGTGAAGAGTTCCGCCGGCGGCATCAACGCCCGTCTGGGCGCGTTGCCCACGCTGTTCAATGGCGGGCGCACCTATATCGACTTGAACGTCACCTTCAACGGCCAGGTGCTGGGCCTCGATGACACCCTGGTGGTGCCGCACGACGAGGCGCGCCAGGGCAAGCGCGTGCTGCTGGATATCTCGGCGGTCGAGCCGGCGGATGGTTTTACCCCTGGTGAGTACTACGGCAGCGTCGAGCTGCTGTTCGATGCGGTACGGCCGTGATGATGGGCAGAGGAGTGGTTATGAAGGCTTTATATGCAATGCTGGGTTTGATGCTGTGTTCACTCAATGCCCAGGCCGGGCCGAACATCAACGTCGGTGACTTCTACGATTATTTGCGCGGCGATAAAAGCACCTACCTCAAGCGGGTATTCAACGGCGGCACCAAGACGGCCTTCGTCAAGGTCAATGTCACCGAGATGCTCTACAAGCCCGACGGCAGCTACGACGAGGTGCCGCTCAAGCTCGAAGCCGATGGCAGCGTGCGCAACGGCCTGGTGGCCAGCCCGGCGCGCCTGATCGTGCCGGCGGACGGCATGCAGAGCACGCGTTTTGTGTTTATCGGCGATCGCGACCGCGAGCGCTACTTCCGGGTACGCTACCTGCCGGTCGCGCCCGAGACCGAAGACGGCTTTGGTCTCAGCGACGAAGAGCGCAAAGCCTACGAAGAGACCTTGGTGGGAGGCGTGCAGGTGATGGCCGGCTACGGCACGGTGTTCTTCGTGCGGCCCAAGGACAGCCGCTTCGACACCCGGGTCGAAAACGGCGGGCAGCGTTACACCTTGCGCAATGCCGGCAACACCGTGGTGGTGGTGGATGAGTTCAAGGATTGCGCGGCAAAGGACCGTACATCCTGCGCCCCGACCACCAAGAACCATATCTTCCCTGGCCGGGTGTTCAGCTTTGAAAAACAGCCCGGGCGGACGTATCGGTTCTATCTGGTGGAGGGCACCTCCGAACGCATCATCGAAATCAACGGTTAGTCTGTTGAGGTCACGGCACGAGGCGGGTTGCACAGGGTATGGCCGCCCGGTTGCAGGTACGGCATCAGCACCGGTGCCATGCCCTTGAGCACCTGCACCGGCAGCGCCGAGGTAAAGGTGAAATTCTGCGCGCCGCTGCCGGGCACGAAGGCCGTCAGCGTGCCGAAATGCCGGTCGCCGATATAGAACACAAAGGTCGCGGTACGGTTGATCGCCTTGGAGCTGAGGATGCGCCCACCGGCGCCGATGGCTTCGATGCGATTGTCCCCGGTGCCGGTCTTGCCGCCCATGGCCAGCGGTGTGCCGTCGGGCAGCTTGAAGCTGCCCGACACGCGTTTGGCCGTGCCCGCATCCACCACCTGGGACAACGCGCCGCGCAAGGCGGTGGCGACTTCGCTGGGCATCACCCGCTTGCCTTTGTCGGGGTTGTTCACCAGGCGGGTTTCATAGGGGGTGTCGACGGCAAAGTGCAGGCTGTCGATGCGCAGCGTCGGCTCGCGTACGCCGTCGTTGAGGATCGTGCCCACCAGTTCCGCCAGCGCCGCCGGGCGGTCCCCCGAGCTGCCGATGGCCGTGGCCAGGGACGGCACCAGGTGGTCGAACGGGTAGCCCACCGCCTGCCAGCGCTGGTGAATATCCAGGAACGCCTCGACCTCCAGCATGGTGCGGATACGACTGTCGCGGGCGCTCTTGTGGCGGCTCTTGAACAGCCAGCCATAGACTTCCTGGCGCTCATGCTCGCTGGCGGCGACGGCCTGGGTGAAGGTGGCGTCGGGGTGGTTCAACAGGTAGCCGAGCAGCCACAGGTCCAGGGGGTGGACCTTGGCGATATAGCCTTGGTCCGGCAGGTCGTAGGCACCGGGGCCGTAGTCGTTGTAGAGCCTGGCCAGGCGTTCGTCGGTCAGTTTTTCTGCGGCCTTGCTGCCGGTCAGGTGGGAGCGCACGAAGCTGTTGAAGCTCGCCTGGCTGGCCTGGGGCAACAGGTAGCGGTGCACGGCGGCCAGGCGGATGGCGGTGGGGTGCAGGCTGTCGAGAAAGGTGGCGAGCCGCGCCTGGGTGTCCTTGTTGCGGTACTTTTTCCAGAAGCGCAGCAGGAAGGTCGTGCCTTCGCGGTCGGCGAACTGGGCCAGGTATTCCTGGCGCCGTGGGTTGCTGTCGTCCTTGAGCAACTCGGCACTGTTGTTGTCTGCGTGATAGGTGCTGTAGCGCACCAGGTCACGCATCAGGCGAATAAATGGCAGGTTGATCGACTCACGCAGGGCGTCGCGCAACGTCGGGTTGCGGCCGTTGTCTTCATTGCGAAAGTTATGGAAGCGATGCAGGCCGCCGCCGGTAAAGAAGCTCTCGCCGGGGCTGGCGGAATACGACCGGTCGAGGGCGGCCTCGAGCATCTTCGACAGGCTCTTGTCGCTGTTTTGCGCCAGGTAGTCCACGGCCCAGCGCGACAGGCGATCCTGCTCATCGATATCGACTTTTTTCAGTGCAGCCGGTGTCTGGTCGGCGTAGCGCTGGTGCAGTTCGCTGATGATTTGCAGGTAGGTGGTGAGCACCCGCAGCTTGGCGGTGGAGCCCAGTTCCAGCTTGCTGCTCTCGTTGATATCGAACGGCTGGTCGGTGTTGTCGGTCTGCACCCGGACCCGCGCGCCGTCGCCGGTCATCTCGTACAGCGTGAAGCTGTAGCGCACCTGGGCGGTGCTGGCGGGCGTCAGCAGGCGCGGGCCGAGCAGGCCGAGTTGCCCGGCGAAGGCCGGATCGGCCAGGTGCTTGAGGTAGGCCGTGGCCTGGGTTTGCAGCTCATTGTGCAAGGTGCTGGTGGCGGACAGGTCGAGGCGATCCAGGTCATACAGCGGGCGGTTGAGCAGGGCGGCCAGGCGGCTGCGGGCCATGCTGATGCCTTTGTTGGTGTCAATCGCTTGGAGCGTCGGCTGTTGCTGCCAGTCGCGGTAACTTACTTTGCTGGCCAGGGCGGCCCTTGCCAGGGCAGGGTCGATGATCCCGTCCTGCTCCAGCAGGCGGAGGTGGCTGTCGGTCAGGTTCGAAAGTTCCGCGTGGCCTTTGGACAGGTAATGGGAAGGCCGGCGCTGGGCAATCATCAACGACAACACTTCGCGCAGGGCCAGGCCCTTTTGCGCGAGGTCCTGCGGGCTGGCGTCGGCGAGCAACGCGTTGGTGCGGTCGAAGTCGGCGCCGTACCACACACGCAACCCTTCGGCCATGCCATGCACTTCGCCGTGACCGGGCACGGCGGACAACGGCACGCTGTTGAGGTAGTCGCGCACGATGTCCTGGCGCGCCTGCAAGGTCTGCGGGCCATCCCGATAGGCGCGCACGCTGGCGGAAAACATCTGGCGCAGTTTCTCGCCGCCGGACAGCGTCAGCCCGTCAGGGGAGTGGCGGTATTTTTCCAGCTGGGTGGCCAGGGTACTGCCGCCGGCGGTCTGCCCGGGCAAGTGCAACAGCTTGGCCACTTGCGACCACGCCGCCCTGGCGAAGCGCGGCCAGTCCACCGCCGGGTTGGCCTGGGGCTGGGCCGGGTCGAGCAAGTCGCGGTTCTCGATGAACAGCAGGCTGTTGACCACCACCGGCGGGATCGCGTCGAAACGCTGGTAGGACTGCTGTGGGTAGGTGAACCGGTACAACGGCTCGGCGCGGCAATCGCTGATCGACAGGCCGGCCTGGATTTTCTCCCCATAAGGCACGAACAGGCCGCGCTCGGCATAGGTCATCAGGGGCGTGGAGAAGCGCACCTGGCTCTGGACCAGGTAGTTGCGCTTGAGCAGGCGCGGCAGGAATTCATCCAGGTCGCTGTAGCCCAGGCGTTTGTCGAAAGGCCCGTCACCGGGATAGACCACGGCATCGCTGGGGCCGGGTTCGAGCCGGTAGTTCAGGGTGGCGGCCAGGCGGCTCAGTTCCCGGGCCTGCCAATGGGACGTGCGCATTTCGCGCTGGGCGGCGAACCCTGCGGCGATCAGGCCGATCACCAGCAACAGCCACGCCATTCGCCACCGGTACAGCCGTTTGCGGGAGCGTCGTGGCAATGGCTGTTCGTCCATGCTGTCGGTGGGGGCCGCAGCCTTGGTTGAATCGGTTTGCCATAAAGCGCCCATAGTCGATTGATCCATCCCGGCAGATTGATCGGACTTGATTCAAGCGTAGACGCTGATGGGCTCCGTCGAGAAATTTGTCGGCGTGCGGGCGACCCCGTGCAACCCCTGGCGATTCATCGCGGCGAAATCAGCCTGCCCATGGCCCGCACGTGGTTCTTCGACGTGCCGATGTGGGCGCCGCCAGGGTCAGTACGCAGGGCAATGGGCTTAAGCCGCGCACCATTGCCGTGCGATACTCCCACCGCGCAATCGGAGTTCTCCGGGAGTTCCCGCTGAATATTGCCGTTTATAGAGTGAAAATCACTGGGTTGAGCTTTTTATACTGCACCCCCTGATCTGGCCCGGCCAGACCGGTTGACCCATAAGGTTCACCGGAGACGGCATGCCATGGCTGACCCGCCGGGGCGTGCCGGACTCGGAGGCTCATATCCAATAACAAGACGAGGTTGTATCCCTATGCCAGTTGGCAACCACCTGCCCCATGGCGAGACCGCTTCGGGCGGCCCGCTCAAACGCGAACTGGGCGAACGGCATATCCGCCTGATGGCGCTCGGCGCCTGTATCGGTGTCGGCCTGTTCCTCGGCTCGGCCAAGGCCATCGAAATGGCCGGCCCGGCCATCATGCTGTCCTACATCATCGGTGGCCTGGCCATCCTGGTGATCATGCGTGCCCTCGGCGAAATGGCCGTGCACAACCCGGTCGCCGGCTCGTTCAGCCGCTATGCCCAGGACTACCTCGGCCCGTTGGCGGGCTTCCTGACCGGCTGGAACTATTGGTTCCTGTGGCTGGTGACCTGCGTGGCGGAGATCACTGCGGTGGCGGTGTACATGGGCGTGTGGTTCCCCGATACGCCGCGCTGGATCTGGGCCCTGGCAGCCCTGATCAGCATGGGCACCATCAACCTGATCGCGGTGAAGGCCTTCGGTGAGTTCGAATTCTGGTTCGCGCTGATCAAGATCGTCACCATCATTGCCATGGTGATCGGCGGCGTCGGCATCATTGCCTTCGGCTTCGGCAACGACGGCGTGGCCCTGGGCATTTCCAACCTGTGGAGCCACGGCGGCTTCATGCCCAATGGCGTCCAGGGCGTGTTGATGTCCCTGCAAATGGTGATGTTCGCCTACCTGGGCGTGGAGATGATCGGCCTCACCGCCGGTGAAGCGAAGAACCCGCAGAAGACCATTCCCCGCGCCATCGGCTCGGTGTTCTGGCGCATCCTGCTGTTCTACGTGGGCGCGTTGTTCGTGATCCTGTCGATCTACCCGTGGAATGAAATCGGCACCCAGGGCAGCCCGTTCGTGATGACCTTCGAGCGCCTGGGCATCAAGACCGCCGCCGGCATCATCAACTTCGTGGTGATCACTGCGGCACTGTCGTCGTGCAACGGCGGCATCTTCAGCACCGGGCGCATGCTCTACAGCCTGGCGCAGAACGGCCAGGCGCCGGCCACGTTCGCTACCACCTCGAGCAACGGCGTACCGCGCAAGGCGCTGCTGTTGTCGATCTTCGCCTTGCTGCTGGGCGTGCTGCTCAACTACCTGGTACCGGAGAAAGTCTTCGTCTGGGTCACGTCCATCGCCACCTTCGGCGCGATCTGGACGTGGGTCATGATCCTGCTGGCCCAGCTCAAGTTCCGCAGGAGCCTGAGCCCGGCCGAACAGAAAGCCCTCAAGTACCGCATGTGGCTGTACCCGGTCAGTTCGTACCTGGCCCTGGCGTTCCTGGTGCTGGTGGTGGGCCTGATGGCGTACTTCCCGGATACCCGCGTGGCACTGTATGTGGGGCCGGCGTTCCTGGTGCTGCTGACCGTGTTGTTCTACGTGTTCAAGCTGCAGCCGACCCCGGTCGTCCAGGGTTCACAGCCATCGGCGTGATCCCTTGAGCGCGGGCCGGCCTGTGTTACGACAGGTCGGCCCGCACGGTCTCAGACCCGCTGCAACGTGCGTTGCGTGCCCTCGGTCAACTGCCGCACCAGGCGGTTGTGTTCGTTGGCTTCCTCGTCGGCCAATTGCTGGCGACGCTCCAGGTATTCATCCGAACGCCTGTCCGACAATGCCTGATCGAGCACGCTGACTTTGTAGGTGATGGTGTCCTTGACGGTGAAAAACGCCTCCGGCTCACTGCTGGCCAGGTACTCGATCCAGAACTCGGTGGCCAGGATCGCTTCCTGCAAGGCCGGTGACTGGCCGAGCCTGCGCAGGGTCCGGCGCGCCTCGTCGATGACTGCCGGTGTCACATAGTCATCCACGCTGTACAGCAGCTCCAGTGGATAAAACGGCAAGTTGAATTCCCGCGCCAGTTTACTGCGCAGGTAGATGGTCACCTCGGCGGGGTCGGCGTCCAGGTCGGCCCGTTCGCGCGCCAGCACGAACTGGTCGGCAAAGTGGTCGAGCTGATTGAGGTAGAAACAACTCTTGGCCAGTTCCAGCAAGGCCCGGTCGGCCAGGTAGCTCCTGGGTTGCAGCTTGGCCTGGTGGATACGGTGATGCAGTTCCATGTTGGTAAAGGCCAGCAGCACGCTGTCGCCGCAATTGCCTGAGCCGTAGGTATTGAGGCAGATCGTGTTGCGCAGTTGCGTCGACTCGCCCATCGCCATCAGCAGGCTCCAGACCCGCTCGGTCAGCCGCGTTCTTGAGGTGTTGCTGCGGTAGGCGTGGGTCCTCTTCAGGTCGCGCAGGACCCGGAACACATCATCGGCACTTGCTGTTTCATTCGCCTTCAGTTGCTCCCACAGTTGTCGGCGGGCCGCCACGTCCTGCGCCGCGACGCCGGTCAGCCAGGTATCGAAGTCATTCGGCGCCACGGGGGCATGGGCCGGTGTGCGCAGTTGACCGCCCAGGCGGATACCCGTGGCGATACGGTAGGCGTCGATGCTTGCCAGGGTCTCGGCGGACAGCGGGTTTTCGTGCAGCAGGGTATTGCGATTGGCCATTTGCAACCAGGGGTTGCTGAAGACTTCGTCGGGAATGGTGCTGATCCCGTTGGACTGCAAGTGCAGCTCGGTCAGCACCGGCAGCGCGCTGGCGCCGATGGGCCATTGGGTGATCCCGGTGTTGGCCAGGCGCAGGGTATTGAGCTGCAGCATCCGGCTGACATCCGGGGTGAGGGTCAGGTCCGGGTTGTCGTTCAGGTCGAGTTTCTGCAGGTTGACCATAGTGGCCAGGCGCTGTACCGACTCTTCGGTCAAGCGCAGGTCGTTGTCGTTCAAGTCCAGGTGGGTGAGCCAGGTCATGTCGGTGATCGCGCTGGGCAAGTCGGTGAGGCGACAGTCGATACGCAGGGCCTTGAGCTGGGTGAATTTGCCCAGGAACTCTGCCCCCGTGGCGGGGAAGGCGTTACCGGAAATCCGCAGGTACTCGATGTGGCTGAAGCCGCTGGTGCCGGTCAGGAACGAGCCGGGCGGCAGGCCTTCGTCGTCCAGCTGCAACTCCAGTGACGGCACGTTGAACAGGCCGGCGATGTAGAACGTCGCGTTTTCGCGCCGCCATGCGCCCCGCAGTTGGTAGGCGATATGGCGACGTCGGCCACGGTTCATGCCCAGCGGGTCATTGAGTTCGTTGTCGGCCGGCAGCAGGGTTTCGCTCCAGCGTGACAGTTCCACATCCATGGCCTGGTACTCGGCCTGGCGGCGCTCCAGCTCGATGAGTTTTTCCGGGTCGGTCATGTTCAGGGACTGGAGCATCCGCCGTGCATCGTCATTGTTGAAGTGCGGGTAAAGCTCCTGGACCTTGGCCACCAGATCCGGCGGCCGTGGGCCGCGAAACGGCCAGATACGCTGCCAGAACGGATACACCAGGAACGAACGATCCACCCCCATGGCCGGTTGCATCCAGGGTTGCAGATGGGGGATATCCAGCAGGCCCTTGATTTCCACGCGACGTGCGAAGGCCAGTTCGGCCAGTTGGGTGCGAAGTTGGGCGATACCGCTTTCGCTGTCCACCTCGAGCAAGGCCTGCTCGTCGGCGGACAAGCTGCTGAGAATCACCCGCAGCAATCGGTTCGAGGGCTGGCCCAGCGGCTCGCCCTGCGGGGTGTAGGCCTGGTAACCGCGATTGGTCCTGGCCACGGTCCGGCGCGAGGAGCCCTGCCGATGGCCGGCGGTTTCCAGCAGGCGCCCCTGATTGTCCCGTTCACGCACATCGATGCGCAGGGTCTTCGGCCAGGCGGGCAGGTTGTGCAGCAGGTACAGGGTGATCCGGTCACTGTCGGCGTTGGCGCAGGCATCCACATACAGGCCTTCGAACGCCCGGTTCAAGCGTAACTCGTGGCCGCTCAGGCGCGCCTGTTCGACCAGGCGCAGGCTCAGGCGGTCATGTTCATGCAGCTGTTTGAGCTCGCGCTTGGAGGCCTGGCCGAGAATCGCCTTGACCGTGCTGGTGGACAGGTCCGGGTGCTTGGTCTTGAAGCGGCGCTCCGGCTCGCTGCCCGCAGTCTCGCTGCGCATGTACAAGGAGTCGAGGATTTGCGAGCGCTCGCGGTCGGTGTATCCAACGATCCGGGTGATCAGCTGGAACAGGCGCTGTTCCTCGGTCTGCGGCAGCGTGCCGAGCAGCGCCCGGGTCAGGTCATCGTCAGCGATGAATTTTTCCAGCAGCCCGGCCGACTCGAGGTCTTTATCGGTGGCGCTCACCACCTTGGCATCGGTCCGATGACGGGCGGGATATCTGAGCGGGGCATCCCGGTCGACAATCTCCAGCACGTGGCTGTCGGGCCAGCCGGGCAGGCTGGAGACCACCAGCAGTTGCAGGTTCGGGTCTGGAGCGGTGGCGGAATTATTGGGGAGCTCATACATCGCTTCGATGAAGTGGTTGATTTCCTGATCGATGCGCAAGCGCTTGCAGGTATCGGCCAACAACGGTGGCGACGCCCGACCGCTGCGGTGTATCTGGCGCAGCACGTGGGGCGGGGTGTCGGTCAGGGCGAGAATGCTGCGGGCGGTGTCCTGGGGGAATGTGTAATGGTCGCCCCCGAGGCGATAGAGCAGGCTGTGGTCGTCCCAGCCCATGGGGTTCTCGCTGGACAGGCGCCACGCGCCCTCGCCGTTGTGCTCCAGGGTCGGGGTGTCGACACCGATCTTCTGCGGGTGTTTGAGCCGCCACTTGAACAGCCGTTTGTCATAGACGATCCGGTACGAGGAACCGAACAGGGGCAGATAGTGGTCGCCGGCCAGGGGGAAAATACCCTCGGCATCCGGCCGCAGGCTGGTCGGCAGCGCCAGGGTGTGCTCGTACTGGGCCAGCGAACCGTCGGCCAGCCTGACGAAGCCTTCCGGGCCGCGCTGGTTGCTCATGTAGTCGCCCAGGGTGATGCGCAGGCCCCTGGCGTCGGTGGCACTGCGCATGCCCAATTGTTGCCGCTCATGGGGTTGCAGCACCGAACCGATGGCCAGGTAGAAACTGTCCACCGCCGGCGTCACCGCAATCGTGCCAGCATTGCGCATGTCATAGGCTTCATAGACGCCCTCGCCGTAGTGACGCAGCTCCACGGTGAGGTCCTCGGGGCCGCTGGAGCGATAGGGTTTGGCGATGCGTCCCGCGACCACTTCGGTGATGAGGAAATCGCGCTTGAGGCTTCGGCGTATCAACGCCGAGGCGAACTCCCGCGCCCATTGATCGGCATCGTTGTTGAACTGGCGCGGGTGGTACAGCGCATCGATTGCAGCGTCGATGCGCAGGGCGGTGCGGTGGTTGTCCAACAGTTCGGCAAAGGCCGTGGGCAGCCCGCCTTCACGCAGATAGGCCTGCTGCTGGCGCGGGGTGAGGGGATGCTGCGCCAGCAGGCGCTCCAGCAAGGCCGGTGACAGCGGGCTGTTGAGGTCGCGCAGTTTTTTCAGCAGCGGCGTAACCGCCACCAAGGGCATCGACGCCTTGACCGGCAGGAAACGCCGCACATTGGCGGGCGGCAATAGCTCATGTTTTTCATAGCCGGCGTAGTTCACCAGGGCCGCGAACAGGGCCAGGCGTTCGCGCCGCGCCAGGGCGGCGACGTCGCGCCGTACTGCCAGGATCCGCTGTTCGAGCGTGGCGTCGAGTTGATCCGTGAGCCCCAGCAGCGAGGTGCTCGGTTGCAGGCTGATGACCAGGCCCAGCAAGGGGTCGGCCCGGTAAGGCGGCATGCCGCCGTCGCCTTCGGCCTGGTAGCGGTGGTCGGCGGCGCGCACGAGGGTGATCGTTGTCGGGCGCGGCACCGTCGGCTCGGTCTTGCCGAAGGTTTCGATCACGCTGCGTTGCGGGTCGTTGATGCTCAGCAAGGTGGCGGCGGGCCAATCGGGCAGTTGGGTCAGCAGGCATAACACCACGCTGTCGCCATAGGGGGGCAGATAGCCGGCTTCATGAAAGCGGTTGATGATGTGCTCGATCACCTGGTCGGCTTGCAGGCGGCGCACGCCTTCGATCAGGTTCAACGGGGCCGGTTCGCCGCGCCACACGTCCTCCAGGGTGGCGCGGGAGGTGGCTGTGCTGCGCAGCATCCGCTCCAGGTCGGCTCGCGCGATCAGCGATGAGCCATCGGGCAGCATCTGTTGCAGCAACTGGGCATCCGACAGGGCCTGGGTGTTGTGCAGGTCGAAGGTCCAGGCTTGCAGCGCCGGGTTGAAGACAATCGGTGGCTTATAGGGGCTGCTGCCGTTCTTGAGGACGTAGCGCTGGGTGGCCTGGTCGTGGGCGACCTCGGCCACCAGGGTCTGGCTGTCATGGTGCAGCTTGACGTATTGCTGGCCTTGCACGGTGAACACGCACAGGGCGTCGGCGCGTTGACCCTCGAGCAGGTACTGCTGGCGATGGGCGTAGGGACGTGCGTCGGGTTTCCACAGCTCTTCCACCCCGTCGGGACGCGTGACTTTGCGCGGGTTGCCCAGCCGTTGCAGGTGCCCGAGCATGCGCTGGCGATGGGCGCTGCCGGCGACGCTGATCAAGCGGCCGCTGATGGCCAGGTCGGCGACATCGCTGAGGGTCGAGGCGAAGCTGCTGGCCTCGCCCTTGACCGCTTCATTCAGGCCCACGCTGACGCTGTAGGTCATGCTGCCCAGCACGGCCAGCTGCATCACCCGGTTCATCCCCGTGACCCCGCCGGGCAAGGGCGTGAGCAGCACTTGCAAGACTTCGGCGGCAACGGCGGCGGTGGCGTCCTGGACCGCCTGCCAGTCGGCTTCGGAACGGCTGTTGGCCAGGGTGTCGAGGTCGGCCTGGCAGCGTTGGATCTGCCGGTAAGTCAAGGCTTGCACCAGGGTTACGGCGGGGCCGGCGTGCGGGTCGGTGGAGAAGCGAATGTCGTTGAGGGTGCGCTCCGGGAAGGCCGCGTGAAAGCCATCGTAAAGCCGCTCGGCCAGCCAGCTCATGCCCTCGGGGCGGGGTTGCCGGGTCAGCAACGACTGGAACACCGACAACCCCACCAGGGGCAGTTGCCGGGAAAACCAGCCCAGGTCGCCTTGTTGGTGGCTGTCCAGCAGCTGCTGGCGAAAATCCACCTCTGCCGCGCGCGCATCGCTGTGGTAACGCAGCGCGCCGCCGGGGCGGAACGGAAAATAGGACAGCACCCCGAGGCTGGCGACTCTGATCAGCAGCAGCGGTACGGGAATGGCACTCTCCCAGGTGACGAAGGGCACGGCGATGACAGGGGTGACGCCCGAGGTCAGACTCAGGCGGTCGACCGGCAGTTGCGACCCGCTGCCGTCGATCGATGCGGTGAGGCTGTCATACATCTCGCGGGTGAGGCCGTTGCGGGCGCGATTGCGCCAGGCGTCAAGCGCATCGAACTGCAGCAGTGCCAGCGCCGCCTCGCCCATCAAGCGGCGCAGCGTGCCGTTTTCATCGAGGCTGGCCTTGATCTTCACCTGTAACTGGTGGCCCAGGTCCAGCTCGCGGGCAATGGCGATGAACGCCTGCGCCGTGAGGCTGCGATCGTCACCGGGCCCGACCACACGGCTGGCGTCCACCAGGCTGTAGCCGGAGTCCTGGCGGACCGAGGCGGTGAAGCCGAAATTCAGGCAGGCGGCCTCCCACAGCGAGAGGCTTTTGATGTGTTCGATAAAGCGCAGATCCTTGTCGGAGCGCCGCGGTACCCGCACGTGACTGCCCGGCTGCCGGTCCCAGGGCAGCGGTTGCTCGATCTTTTCCAGGTAGGTGGTTTCGAAGCGATACTGCTCCGGATCGCGCCCTCCGATCCGGTCGCGCAACTGCGCCAGGCCATCTGCCTTGAAGCTGCGGACCACCCGTTCCTTTTCGGCTTCAACCGCCGCCATGGCCGCCAGGGCGCTGCGTTGCAGGCGCAGGAAACGGTTTTTTTCCTCGGCGTCCAGCCCTTCAAGGGCTTGCAGGATATTGCGCTGGATCAGCTCCAGCGCCTGTTGCTGGGCCCAGGTGGTGCTCGATTGCAGATTGCCGGACAGGCCGTTGAGTAATTGATGAGTCGGCATGCGCTCTACCTTTCACGATAAGTGGAAGGCAGATGGAAGCATCACGCATACCGGCGCTGGGGCTATCTATTTAAGGGCCGGCGCCTCGCCGCGCAGGGCTAGGTCCAGGCGCTTGTTGAACTCCAGCCACGCCGCCAGCCCGGCCATCAGCGCCAGCCCCAGCAATGCACTGAAAACCTGCATCGGCCAGGCATCCTCGACCTGGGCGTTGAGCATGTCCGCCAGCGGTGCCAGCAGCACGCCGAGGCAGAACACCTCCAGGGAGTAGCGGCCCATGCGGCAGCTTTGTTGCGCCCACCAGGTTTGCGTCCAGCCGCGACCCGGCAACAGCTTGGCGGTGACATAGGCCAGGGCCAGGAAGTGCAGCAGGCGCAGCGGCGACAGGTCGGTCTTGCTGATGGGGTAGATCAGGTCGCTGAGCCACGACGGCATCAACGCGTCATGCACCTCGGGCCAGCGCCATGACAGGGTCAGCACACACGCCACCACGGTGTACACCGCCGCCGCCATGAACAACGGCTGGCGCTTGAGTGGGCGTTGTTCCGGCGGTCGCCCTTGACTGGCCTGCAGTGCCGCCGCGCCACCGAGGATAAACAGGAACTGCCAGGTGACCGGGTTGAAGTACCACACGCCGTCGGCAATCGCCCGCAGGTTCCAGCCCATCCACGGCGCCAGCAGATACACCGCCGCCGACGCGGCCACCACCAGCCAGGTGCTGCGCAGCAGCAGCGGCAATACCAGCGGCAACCCCGCCAGCAGCACGATATACAGCGGCAGCGGGTCCATCAGGTTGGGTTTGAAGCGTAGCAGCAGCTCGTCGGTGAGGGCCTGTTGCGGGTGGGTGACGAAGTGCGTCAGGCCCATCTCTTCGACCAGGTCGCGGGTTTCCACATGGCTGTTGGCGAAGAACACGATGCCCATCAGCATCGCCAGCAAAAAGATATGCACCACGTACAACACCCAGGCGCGACGCAGGATTTTCAGCGAGGCAATCCAGTAGCCGTCGCGTTGCAGGATCTTGCCGTAGGCCAGCACCGCGGCGTAACCGGCGAGGAATACGAAGACCTCGGCCGCATCGCTGAAACCGAAATTGCGCAGGGTGATCTGGCCGAGAGGATTGTGGGGGACGTGATCCCAGAAAATGAAGATCAACGCCAGGCCCCGAAAAAAATCGATGCGTGGGTCGCGTCCGTTCAGCATGGCAGCGGGCTCTTGAACAAAAGGTTTAGTAATGACCGGCGAGCGCGCAGGTTGTCGTACGCCGCACGTCGGGCGGGCGCAGGTTGGCGGTATTTGTAAGCAATTGCAAAGGTTGGGTATTACTGAATGTCTCTAGACGTCAATGATCACCAGGGTGCCCTGGCTACCTGGAAGTACGGCATGAGCGGTGCCCGCTTCCACGAGGTACATCTGGCCGGTCTCTACGTGGATCTCTTCATCAGCGATGCTCAGGCGCAAATGGCCGCTGATCACCAGTAGCCCTTCGTTGTAGTCGTGCACTTCTGCTTCGTAAGCCTGCTCATCCATGCGCAGCATCTTGATCCGCGCCGGGCCGACCTGGCCCAGGCGTATCGATTTCCAGCTGTCAGGCAGTTGCCCGGCGAGTGCAGCGAAGTCCAGTAACGGCATGTGAATCTCCTTGTTTCTACGATGCCGTCGGTGGTCCGGTTCAGCGGGGAAGAGGTGGGTCAGAACGCATCCATCAGCAGCACTTTGCACGGCTTGGCCTGGTGCTCATTGATCTGCGGCACCAGCCGGGTGAAGTGTTCGGTCTGGCAATGGGTGTCGAGCGCGGCCTGGTCGGGCCATTGCTCGATGAAAATGAAGTGCCCTGGGTTTTTCTGATCGACAAACAGATCGTAGGCGATGCACAGCGGTTCCTGGCGGGTTTTTTCCACCAGTTCGGCGTACCAGGGGCGCACGGTGTCGAGGTATTCGGGTTTGATGAAATCTTCGGCGATGACTTTCAACACAATCTGGGTCCTTTAAGCAGCGGCGACTTCATGGGGTTCAAAACTGTCCGCCCGCGCCATCTGCCACATGCGCGAATAGAACTCGCCATTCACTTCGCCGGTGAGCAACTCGCCAGGCTTGAGGAATACATGCAACTGCGAGAACAGCTTGATCTCGGTGGCCGACATGCGTCGTACCAGATGCTTGGCCGACAGCTGCGACGGATGATCCAGGCCTGCCGCCGCGAGCATCTCGGCCAGGGCCTTGAGGGTGTTGCGGTGGAAGTTGAATACGCGCTGGGCCTTGTCCGGTACCACCAGGGCACGTTGGCGCAATGGGTCCTGGGTGGCGACGCCGGTCGGGCATTTGTTGGTGTGGCAGCTTTGGGACTGGATGCAACCGATGGCGAACATGAAGCCGCGCGCCGAGTTGGCCCAGTCGGCGCCGATGGCGAGCACGCTGGCGATGTCGAAGGCGCTGACGATCTTGCCGCTGGCACCGAGCTTGATCTTGTCGCGCAGGTTCAGGCCCACCAGGGTGTTGTGCACGAACAGCAGGCCTTCGCGCAGCGGCACGCCGATATGGTCGGTGAACTCCACGGGCGCGGCGCCGGTGCCGCCTTCCTTGCCGTCGACGACGATAAAGTCCGGGAGGATGCCGGTTTCGAGCATGGCCTTGGCGATGCCCATGAATTCCCAGGGGTGACCCAGGCAGAACTTGAAGCCCACCGGCTTGCCGCCGGACAGTTCGCGCAATTGGGCGATGAATTGCATCAGCTCAATGGGCGTGGAGAACGCGCTGTGACGCGACGGCGAGATGCAGTCTTCGCCCATCAGGATCCCGCGGGTTTCGGCAATCTCTTGAGTCACCTTGTGCTTGGGCAGGATGCCGCCGTGGCCGGGTTTGGCGCCCTGGCTCATCTTGATTTCGATCATGCGCACCTGCGGGTTCTGCGCCTGCGCGGCGAAGCGCTCCGGGTCGAAGCGGCCATCGCTGGTACGGCAGCCGAAGTAGCCGCTGCCCAGTTCCCAGGTCAGGTCGCCGCCGTTTTCGCGGTGATAGGGGCTGATGCTGCCTTCGCCGGTGTCATGGGCAAAATTGCCGAGCTTGGCGCCCTGGTTGAGCGCGCGGATCGCATTGGCGCTCAACGAGCCAAAGCTCATCGCCGAGATATTGAACACCGACGCCGAATACGGCTGGGTGCATTGCGGGCCGCCGACCATCACGCGAAAGGCGCTGGGGTCGCTCAGGGGCGCGGGGCGCATGGAGTGGCCGATAAATTCGAAACCCAGCTGGTACACATCGATCAGGGTGCCGAAGGGTTTGTCGGCGGTTTCGTTCTTGGCTCGCGAGTACACCAGGGATCGTTGCGAGCGCGAGAAGGGCAGGGCGTCGCTGTCGGACTCCAGCAGGTACTGGCGGATTTCCGGGCGGATGGCTTCCACCAGGTAACGGATATTGCCCAGGATCGGGTAGTTGCGGCGTACGGCGTGGGGGCTTTGCAACAGGTCGAAAATACCGATCAGGCTCAACACGCCGGTGACCAGGGTGATGGGCCACAGCCATTCGTGTTGGATAAAGGGCAGGCTGGCGAGGGTGAAAATGACGCACACGGCAAAGAAGGCGTAGCGGCTTAGCAAGGACAGGCTCATACGGTTTCCTTGGGTTCGGACTCTCAGGTCGATCCGGCATTCTGCGCCAGTAACGAAACGCCAGACAACCTGCAGGTGGACTCAGTTTGATCCCGGTGATGGGACGGACTGGCCCGAAATAGACAAGGCGCGGCCATCGGTCAGTTCAAACCGGGCCTGGTTTTCGGTGGTCGAATCTGCCCCGACGAAGACGGTGAACGTGCCGGCCTCAATCACCGGCGAAAAGTTGCTGTCCAGCAGGGCAAAGTCCGCCTGGTCAAGGGTGAAGGTCAAGTCCCGAGCCTCGCCGGGCGCCAGTTGCACTTTGCGGAAACCGCGTAATTGGCGAACCGGGCGGGTCACGCTGGCGACGTCATCGCGCAGGTACAACTGCACGATGTCTTCGCCTGGGCGCGCTCCGGTATTGGTGACGGTGACCTTTACAGCTAGCACTTGGGTGGACGCCAGCCGCTGTGTGCTGAGCCGCGGTGCGGAGTAACTGAACGAGGTATAGCTCAGGCCGAAGCCGAAGGGATACAGCGGCGTCCAGTGTTCATCGATATAGCCGGAGGTATACCTTTCATCGCCGCTGGGCGGACGCCCGGTGCTTTTGTGCGCGTAGTAGAGGGGGATCTGCCCCACGTTGCGGGGGAACGTGATCGGCAGTTTGCCGCTGGGGTTGACGTCACCGAACAGGATATCGGCCACGGCATGGCCCATCTCACTGCCCAGGAACCAGGTTTCCAGCAGCGCCGGCGCCTGGCGCACGTTCTGCGAGAGCACCAGCGGGCGGCCATTCATCAACAGGATGACCACGGGTTTGCCGCTGTCCAGCAGGGCACGCAACAGCGCCTCCTGGGCACCCGGCAGGCCCAGGTCCGCGCGACTGCGGGCTTCGCCGCTCTGATCGGCGCGCTCGCCGAGTACGGCGACCACTACCTCGGCACGGCGGGCGGCCTGCCGGACCGCTTCGAGGTTCTGAGTCTCGTTGCTGATGGGCGAAGCGCCGGGCAGGTAAACCACCTCGGTGCCAGGGGCGACGGCACGGCGTATGCCCTGCAAGACCGTGATCGAATCTTGGGGATGAGCCGCCAAGGCCCAGGGGCCGAGCGTGGCCTCGGCGTCCGTGGCCAGGCTGCCGACCACCAGCATGTTGCGCAGGTGCTTGGGCAGCGGCAGCAGGGCGTCGGTGTTTTTCAACAATACGATGGACTTCTGCGCGGCCTCGCGTGCCAGTGCCCGGTGCTGCGGGGTCAGGACATTGGTCCGCTGCCGCGCCTCGTCGCTGTAGCGGTAGGGATCGTCAAGCAGTCCCAGGCGCTGCTTGGCCTGGAGTACACGGCGCACCGCATTATCCACGGCGGTCAGGGAAACCTGGCCAGTGCGCACCAGGGTGGGCAGGTATTGGCGGTACGTCTGGCTGACCATGTCGATGTCCACGCCGGCGTTGAACGCCAGCCGTGCCCGGTCGGTCGGACCGCCGGCGATGCCGTGCTGGCTCAGCTCCCAGAGGGCGTTGAAGTCACTGACAATGAGGCCACGGAACCGCCACTGATTGCGCAGCACACCGGTCAACAGCGCGGTGTTGCTGTGCAGGGGCGTCCCGGCCAGTTCGTTGAACGAGGGCATGATCCCATCGACGCCAGCCGCCACGGCCGCCTGGAAAGGTGGCAAGTACACCTCCCGCAAGGTGCGTTCCGACACGTCGGCGACGTTGTAGTCGCGCCCGCCTTCTGCCGCGCCGTAGGTCACGAAGTGTTTCGCGGTCGCCAGCATAAATGACGGGTCGGCAGGCCCGGCACCGTGGAACCCCCGCACCTTGGCGCTGGCCAGCGCTGCGCCCAGGAATGGATCTTCGCCGGTGCTTTCCACCACACGGCCCCAGCGCGGGTCGCGGGCAATGTCGACCATGGGCGCGAAGGTCCAGTGTATGCCGCTGGCCGTCGCTTCAACGGCCGCCGCGCGAGCGGTCCGTTGTGCCAGGTCAACGTCCCAGGCCGCAGCTTCTGCCAACGGCACGGGAAATACGGTGCGAAACCCGTGGATCACATCAAAGGCAAACAACAACGGTATAGGCAGGCGCGAACGGGTGACGGCGTGTTCCTGTAACCGGCGGGTCTGTTCGACGCCGTAGGCGCCAAGGACCGAGCCCACGGTGCTCATGGGCCGTTGCGCCAGCTCGCCTGGGTCAATGACCGGGCCGGTAGGTGTGTCCTGGACGCCGAGCTGGCTGAGTTGATCGACTTTTTCTTCCAGCGTCATCTGCTGCAACAAGGCCTCTACCGGGGCCTGCTCGCCGGCCTGGAGAGCGTTGCCGCTGGCATTGAGGGCCAGGCAGAGCAGCGCCCATTGACCGCCGAGCCTCATGGACTATTGCCGGTGTCAGCCGTTGAAGGGGTACCGATTGCCGTCGATTCCGAATGGAAGGGGTGGTACTGATACAGCCAGGTCTCTGACAGCGGCTGGCCGTCCAGGCGTAGGAACAGGCGCAATTCCACCGGGTCCTTGCCGTCGACGCTCAGGTCGAACTGTGCCCGCCAATGGCCGGCGACGCCGTCCGGCACCGCTTCGGTAAAGACCCGGCTGAGCGCGCCCCTGGAGCCACTGATCACGGCCTCGGGCTTGACCCCCGGTGCGAGTTTTTCCAAGGGGGCGCCCTGGAATTCCACCACGAATTTACGTACCCCCAGCGGGCGCGGCTCGCCCGGTGAGCCGCCTTTGCCCAGGCGAGTGGCCACGCACACCGCCAGTGGCGAAACGTAGGGCTCCCGGGCCAGCCAGTGCAGGCGATACCGCAGCGCATAACGGTTGCCAGCTTCCGCCGGGGCCGAGGGCACCCACATTGCGACGATGTTGTCGTGGATCTCGTCGTCGGTGCCGTTTTCCATCAGTTGCACGCTGCCTTCGCCCCAATCGCCCAATGGCTCGACCCACAGGCTGGGGCGCCGCTGGTAATTCACGCCATCGAGGTAGTGGTCGAAATCACGGTCGCGCTGTAACAGGCCGAAGCCCTTCGGTTGCCGGTCGCTGAACGCCGAAACCAGGGTGCGTGGCGGGTTGTTCAAGGGCCGCCAGATACGTTCTCCGTTGCCGGTCCACAGCGCCAGGCCGTCACTGTCGTGGACCTCGGGGCGCCAGTCGGCGGCTGTGCGCTTGGCGGTTTCACTGAACCAGAACATCGAGGTCAGCGGCGCAATGCCCAGCCGGCCGACGTTCTTGCGCAGGAAAAACGTGCAGTCGATGTCCATGACCACGCCCTGTGTGCGGTGGATCACGAAACGGTAGGCGCCGCAGATACTGGGGCCGTCGAGCCGCGCGTAGAGGGTCATGGCGTTTGTGTGCTGGTTCTTTGGCGGCTCGAACCAGATATGGGTGAAGTCGGGGAATTCTTCGGCCTTGCCGGCTTGTGCCACATCCAGAGCAATCGCCCGTGCCGACAGGCCGTACTGGTACAACTCGCCGATGGCCCGGAAGTACGACGCGCCAAGAAAGGCCACCCAGTCGTTTTGTTGCCACGCCAGCCTGGCCTGGTCGCCCAGGCGGCTTTCCTGGATACGAAAGCCGGCGAACCCGCTGTTACGGGGCAGGGCATGGGCCGGGCTGTCGCCCGGCATATCAAAGTGCGCCGGGTCGTAGACGATCTCGCGGGCGATGCCGTTGTCCAGCACATACAGCCTGACGGGCGTGCGAAAAAACGACCCCAGGTGAAAGAATGTCACAGGGAACTTGCCGGGGCCTTTGGCGAACAGGGCGTGCTCGGGTTTGAAGCGGATCTGGCCATGGGCGGCGTAGTCGAGTCGCGCCAGCAGCGCGGCCGATGCGGTGCTGGGGTAGGTGTAGGGTTTCAAGGCATCGGCCTGTGCCTGTTCGATCAAGCCTTCGAAGGAAAAAGTACTGGCCGGGTCGGCTGTATCGGCCGCCAGGGCGCCCCTGCCCAGTGGCATGAGCAAGGCGCCCAGTGACGCGTATGTGAGGAACTCGCGGCGCGTAGACATGGTGTCCTTTCCTTCGACGATGAGAGCCCAGGCCTCACGTTCAGCACGCCACCGGCATGCAATCGTGTTGCTTGTGTGGAGTCTCGAGTCGGGAAAAGGGTCTGTCTACTGTCAGAAATAACAGGTTGCGCAGGGGCGGATGATTCGGCGGCGTGTCCTACGCCGCCGTCTGCCGAATCGGTAATACCACGCGAAACTTCGTGCCCTTGCCCAGTTCGCTGCTGACAGAGATATCGCCATGGTGTTTCTTGATGATGCCGTAGGAGAGTGACAGCCCTAAGCCAGTGCCTTCGCCCACCGGCTTGGTGGTGAAAAACGGGTCGAAGATTTTCTGCACCGCCTCGGGGGCAATCCCACAGCCGTTGTCCGCCACTTCCAGCCACACGTTCTCGCCTTCCACACCGTTGCTGATGGTGATGATGCCGCGCTCCGGCCCCATGGCCTGCGCCGCATTGATCACCAGGTTCATCACCACCTGGTTGAGCTGGGAGGCCAGGCATTCGATCTCTGGCAGCGGTGCGTAGTGCTTGACCACATCGGCCTTGTACTTGAGTTCGCTGGCAACGATGTTCAGCGTCGAATCGATGCCCTGTTGCAGGTTTGCGAATTGCCAGGTCTGGTCGTTGTCCACCCGCGAGAAGTTTTTCAGGTCCTTGACGATCTGCACCACGCGGCCGATGCCCTCCTTGGACTCGTGGATCAACACCGGAATGTCTTCCTGTAGAAACTCCAGTTCCAGGCGGGTGCGCAAGGCCTTGAGCTGCTCGTGCTGTTCACCCGTGGCGAGGCTTTCTTCGGCCTGCCGGTAAGCCTCCAGCATCTGTTGCAACTGGGTGAAGTAGCCGTCGAGGGTGCTGAGGTTGGACGAGATAAAGCCTACCGGGTTATTGATCTCATGGGCCACGCCCGCAGCGAGTTGCCCCAGGGAGGCGAGTTTTTCCGACTGCACCAGCTGGCTTTCCAGGTGCTTGCGCTCTTCGATTTCCAGCTGCAGCGCGTGGGTGCGTTGTTCCACCAGCCGTTCCAGATGAGTGGTTTGCAGGGTGGCGCGACGGGCCATGTCCCATTTATTGGCCAGGGTGTTGGCCATCTGTTGGACTTCGATGTTATCGAACGGTTTTTTCAGGATCAGCAAGCGATCATGGCCTTGCAGGCGGTCGAGCAGGTCCTCCCAGGAATAGTCCGAGTAGGCGGTGCACACCACCACTTGCAGGTCGGGGGCGACTTTCCAGAGCTCTTCTATGGTCCTCGCGCCGTCCCAGCCCTGGGGCATGCGCATGTCGACAAACGCCAGGGCATAGGGCTGCTGGTGCGCCATGGCGGTGATGAGCAACTGCAGGCCTTCTTCGCCGCCGTAGGCCGAGTGCAGGTCGAAAGGGGGGGCCGTGGGTTTGCTGGTTTCGCCGAACAGTGCCGACTCCATGTCATCCAGCTCCTGGTTGGATTCAGTGGGCGGCATCAGGATCTTGCGGAAATCCTCATGAATCGACGGTGTGTCATCAATCAACAGGATGCGCCGGTTGGGAGGCTGGTTCATACGAGGCTTCCGGCAGGAATGAGGGGGATCGTCAGGGTGAATAGCGCGCCCAGGCCCGGCCCGTCGCTGTGGGCGCTGAGGTGGCCGTCCATTTCGACGGCGGCCAGGGCGCAGCTGTGCAGCCCGAAACCGTGGCCTTCCTTGCGGGTGGTAAAACCATGGGTAAATATCCGGGTCATGTTCTCGGCCGGTATGCCTTCGCCTTCGTCCTTCACGCTGATCTGCAACCTGTTGTCCTCCAGCGACTGGACCGTAAGGGTCATCTGCCGTGGCCGGTCGGTGAGGTTGGACATGGCGTACTTGGCGTTGCTGATCAGGTTGACCATGATCAGCAGCAAGCGGTGTTTGTCCCCGAGGACTTCCGGCACCTGCCCGTAGTGCTTGACCACTGTGACATTGTGCCGGCTCAGGGCCCCCGCGTTCATGCGCAGGGCGTCTTCCATCAAGGTGCTGATCTGCACCGGCTCCTTGAGCGAGGGCGCGCCCGCATAGGATTGTTGGGTGGAGACAATGTCCTTGATATGGTCCACGCTTTTGCTCAATTGCCCCAGTTCCTCGATCAGGCCTTGTTGCTCGACGGCAATGGCGTCCACCAACTGGTTCAAGTAGCCGGGCAGCAACTTGCCCTTCTCATCTTCGGTGATAAAAGTGCCCAGGTCGCCCTGGCGTTCGTTGATCAACTGCATGGCCTTGCCCAGGCCCATTGCCTTGCTGCTGCGCAGTTTGCGGGTGACCAGGTCGGCGGAGATGTTCACGCTGTTAAGCACATTGCCGACGTTGTGCAGCACGTTGGTGGCGATCTCCGCCATGCCGGCCTGGCGCGCGCTGTCCATCAGCTCGCTCTGGGCATCCTTGAGCTGTCGGGTACGTCGTTCCACACGCTGTTCCAGGGTTTCGTTCACCGCCTGCAAGGCGCGGTTGACGCGGTTGATCTCGGCGAAACTACGCAGCAGGCGAACCGTCAGGAACAGCAGCAGGGCCACCAGCAGGGTCGAGAACACCAGCAGGTAACGGTGGTATTGCTGCTCGACCAGGTCGAGGGCCTGTTGGTCCTGGTTGAGGTGGGTGGTCAGGTCATCCAGGCGTTCGGCTACCGGAATGGCGGCGATCTGTTCGAGCAACGTGTTCACCACCGGCTGCTCGCGCAGGATCAGTTCGATGTGATTGCTCAGGATCTCCACCGGGCCGCGGAATTCGCTGGGCAGCAGTTCCTGGTTGACGGCCAGCTTGCCCAGGCCGACGAGAATGTCGGCGGCGCGCTCGTCGCTGGTGACCTGGGCGAATTCAAGGCTGCTGAGCAGCAAGTCGTAGGTGTCGGTGGCCACGCTTTGCAGTTGCGGTTTTGTATCGTCGTTCACCTGGTTGAACTGCGCCTGGATATCGTCTTCGGCAGTCGGCAGGAAGGCCAGGGAGTTGCGCAATACCGCGTTATGGGACTTGAACTGGTCGACGCGCCGGGCCTTTTCCTGGATGGCCGCCTGATAAGCCTGTTGGCTGGCTTGCCAGGCGGGCAGGTCTTGCGGGCTGTGGTACGAGTCGCGTGCTTCCAGTTCGGCCCACAACCGGGTCATTTCCGTCAGGGGCGTCACCAGGGGGTCGTAGTTGTGGGTGATGGCTATCCTGGCCTTGAGGACTTCGCTGTCCCACTGGGCATTGAGTTGCTGCAACTGCCGGATCAGGTCCCGGGAGTGGGTGTAGGAAGACGCCTGGTCGCTGGACGACTTGATGTACAGAAAAATCAGGGTCGAGGCCAGCAACAGGGTGATCAACCCCAAGGCCAACTGGCTGGTGCGGCGGCGAGAAAGGGTCATGACGGTCTGCTCATAAAGGCTTGCCTTTCCATTCGCCGGTCAGGGTCTTGAGAAACTGGATGATCAGGTCTTTATCCTCCTGTGAAGGATTGCGCCCCAGTTGGAACTTGAACATCACGTCGACGGCTTCTTCCAGGGTCTTGGCCGAGGCATCGTGAAAATACGGGGCCGTGACCGCGACGTTACGCAGGCTGGGGACCTTGAACACGTGCCGGTCTTCCTCATCCTTGGTTAGCAGGTAGCGCCCCAGGTCCGACTCGACGGGGTTGCCGCGGGCCTTGAAGTAGTCGCCCATCACGCCGAATTTCTGGAACATGTTGCCGCCGATGTTGATGCCCTGGTGACAGGCGATGCAACCGTAATCCTTGAAGCGCTGGTAGCCGTACTTTTCCTGGATCGTGAGGATTTCCGTGTTGCCCAGCAGGTACTGGTCAAACCGTGAGTTGGGCGTCAGCAGCGTGCGTTCATAGGTGGCCAGGGCGTTTTGCACATTGGCGGCGGTGACGCCATCGGGGTAGGCCTGCTTGAACGCCGCCTGGTAGGCGGGCAGGGCGGTCAGGTTCTGCACCACCGTGTTCCAGTCGCTGCCCATTTCCACCGGGCTGATGACCACTTGCTCGACCTGCGCTTCCAGGGTGTCCACCCGGCCATTCCAGAACTGTTTGAAGTTCAGGCTGGCGTTGAAGACCGACGGTGTATTGATCTCCACGGGTTTGCCGTCGAAACCCAGGGAGAAGGGCCTGGTGTCGGCGCCCCCGGATTCGAGGTGATGGCAACTGGCGCACGACAGCGTGTTGTTCACTGACAGGCGCGGCTCATTGAACAGCTGGCGGCCCAGTTCGACCTTGGCCGCATCGAGGTGCGGCACCGGCGGCAGGGGCTTGAGCGCTTCGTCCAGCGGCGCGGCCGTCACGGTCGTCCCCAGGCACAGCCCCAACGCGAGGATGGAGCCGAAACGGTAGGTTGAAACGTCGCTCAAGCGAGCACTCCTTGCAGGCATAGGGCTATTGGTCGGGCATCAGTGTGGGGCTGCCCACCTGCAGCAACTGGGCGAAATCCTTCGCAGGCACGGCCTTGCTGAACAGAAAGCCCTGGCCTTCTTCACAGTGCTGGGCTCTCAGGAAGTTCAGCTGTTCGAGGGTCTCCACCCCTTCGGCGATGATGTTCAGCTCCAGGCTCTTGCCCATGCCGATGATAGCGCTGATCAGCTGCGCGTCCTGGCTATTTTCGTGCAGCCCGCGCACGAATGATTGGTCGATCTTCAGCACATCGATGGGAAAGCGTCGCAGGTAGCTGAGGCTGGAGTAGCCGGTGCCGAAATCATCCAGGGCCAGGCGCACGCCCATGGCCTTGATCCGGTTCAGGATATCGACCGTCTCGTCGACATTCTGCATCAGCACGCTTTCGGTGATTTCCAGCTCCAGCTGGTTGGGCGGCAGGCCGGTCTGCTTGAGGATGGCGGCCAGGTTGTCGACAAACTCCCGCTGGCGGAAGTCGATGGCCGAGATGTTCACCGAGATGCGCAGCGGCGCCAGGCCCATGGTGCGCCAGGCCTGTGCCTGTTCGCAGGCGTGGCGCAGCACCCACTGGGTCAAGGGCACGATCAGCCCGCTGTCTTCGGCCACCGGAATGAAGTCGGCCGGGTGGACCCAGCCCGAGCGCGGTTGAAACCAGCGGATCAGCGCCTCTGCGCCGAGGATCCGCCCGGTTTCCAGGTCCAGCTTGGGCTGGTAGTGCAGCGCAAACTCATCGTGCTCCAGGGCCTGGCGGATCGCGCTTTCCAGGTTCTGCTGGTGCCGGGCGCGCAGGTTCATGTCTTCGGTGTAGAAACTCAGGTCGTCGGGGCCACGCTCCTTGGTGGTGTGCATGGCGGTTTCGGCGTGCTTGATCAGTTCCACCGCAGTGCTGCTGTCGTTCGGGTAGATGCTGATTCCGAGGCTGGCGGTAACGCTCAGGTCGTGCCCCGCGACATGCCGGGTAACGCTGATGGCCTGGAGCACCTTCTGGGCGATGTGCTGGGTTTGCTGGGGATGCTGGACATCATTGAGCAGGATCACAAACTCGTCCGAACCATAGCGAAACACCGAGTCCGACTCACGCACGGCCGCCACCAGGCTTTGGCTGACCTGCTGAAGCACCTCATCCCCCACCGGATAACCCAGGGCGTTGTTGATGCGCTTGAAGCGGTCGAGGCCGATAAACATCACCGCCAGTTGCGTGTCATGGCGCCGGCCCAGGGCAATGGCCTGGGTCAGGCGGTCGCCCAGCAGCGTGCTGTTGGGCAGCTCCGTGAGCGCGTCGTATTGCAGCAGGTGCGAGACTTTCAGCAACTCCTGCACGCGTTCCTCAATCGTGCGTTCGAGCCCGATCACCTTGAGGGCGGCATCCTGGGCGAGCTGCCATTTCCACGTAAGGGCGCTGGCCATCTGGCGGATTTCCAGGTGGTCGAAGGGCTTCTTCAGGATCAGCAACTGGTCGTTGTACTTCAATCGCGCCTCGATCGCTTCAAAGGAATAGTCGGAATAGGCGGTGCACAGGGCGATCTGCAGGTTGGGATCGACGTTCCACAACTGCTCGATGGTTTGCAGGCCGTCCCAGCCGGGCGGCATGCGCATGTCGATGAACGCCATGGCGTAGGGGGCGTTGGTTGCCAGGGCCCGATTCACCAGCTCCAGGGCTTCCTGGCCCTGATAGGCGGAATCCAGGATAAACGCCTGGCGAGGGACGGTGGGGGTGCCGAACAGGGTTTGCTCAAGGGTATCCAGGGAGGGCTCGGCGTCGGCGTCGGCGCAGAGGATCTTGCGAAAGTCCAGGTGGATGGACGTGACATCATCGACGATCAGGATGCGACGGTTGGCCCGCCCTGCGTTCGGGTTCATAGTGCGCGCCTTATCTGCAAACGGTTCGACGGCATAACCATTCCTTCCTTGGTTCCATGGCTGAGCGGGGCGCAGACCTGCCGTGACAGTGTAGTCGAGGTCCCTTGAATTCGGCGGCCAGTTGGCGTCAAATCAACTCCGCGCCTTAAGCGAGGGAAGATGGCTTGGCACACGGTTTCAAATCAGCTCAATTCAGTTCAATGTGAAGGCGCAGCAGGCATGGATGAACAACTTGCGACGAAACCCACTATTTTGCTGGTCGACGATGAAGAGTCGATTCTCAACAGCTTGCGTCGCCTGTTGCGCGGCCAACCCTTTGATGTCGTGCTCGCGGGCAGCGGCGCCCAGGCCCTGGAGATCATGGCCGCCCAGCCCATCGACCTGGTGATGAGCGATGCGCGCATGCCCGGCATGGACGGCGCGCAGCTGCTGGCCGAGGTTCATCGCCTTTATCCCGCCACCAGTCGCATCCTGCTCACCGGCTACGCCGACCTGCCGACGATCATCAAGGCGATCAACGAAGGGGCGATCCACCGCTATATCGGCAAACCCTGGAACGACGACGAACTGAAGCTGATCCTGCAGCAGGCCCTGGAATTTCAGCGGCTGGAACGCCTGGCCCATCAGCAGAACGACCAGCTCAAGCTGTTGAACGCGACCCTGGAAAAGCGCGTGGCAGCACGCACCAGTGAGTTGCAACAGACCGCCGACATGCTCGACCTGGCCTACGACGAGCTCAAGCGCAGCTACGTGACCGGCACCGAAGTGTTTTCGTTGCTGGCCAACCTGCGCCTGCCCAAGAACAAACAGACCAACCGTGCACTGATCGAACTGGTGCGGGTGTACTGCACCGCCCAGTCCATAGACGAAGCCAGCGCCCGCGACATGGCCATGGCCGCCGCGCTGTACAACATCGGCAAGCTGAGCTGGAGCGACAGCATGTTGATCGAGCCGGCCGACAAGCTGCACAGCACCGATCGCGAGCGCTACCGTGGCTATCCGGCCCAGAGCGAATCACTGCTGATGACCCTGGAGCCGATGAAGGATGCGGCGCGGATTATCCGTCATCACCAGGAACGCTGGGACGGCAGTGGTTTTCCCGACCACCTCAAAGGCGATACGATTCCGTTCGGTTCACGCCTGCTGAAACTGGCGGTGGACTTCATCGAGTTGCAGAAAGGCCTGATCCTTGAGCGGCACCTGAACAGCGATGAAGCGCTGTTGTATATCCGCAAGTATGCCGGGCGCCTCTACGATCCGGACCTGGTCGAGGACTTCATCCTGGCGTGCGCTGCGTTTCTCAGTGACGTGACCCTGGGCGATCCGACCGTCAAGGTGCTCACCACCCGTGAGCTGGAAGACGGCATGGTCCTGGCGCGTAACCTCAACGCCGATAACGGCATGTTGCTGCTCAATGCCGGCAAGGTGCTGAACCTGCCGCTGGTGGACAAGCTGATTGCGTTCGAGGCGATGGAAGGCGCCAAGTACAGCGTGTTCATCAAGGAGCCGGACGAGAGCGAAGGGGTGCTCCATTAATTTTCATTGTTTGAGTTCAAGGTTTTCAGTTCATGCCTAGCACTATCCGTATCGCCGCTGCCCTGCTGATCGGCAGCGACGGCCACACCTTGCTGGTGCGCAAGCGCGGCACCCAGGCCTTTATGCAACCCGGTGGCAAGATCGACGCCGGTGAGCAGCCCGTCGAGGCGCTGGCCCGCGAGCTGTACGAAGAGCTGAACCTGCGCATCGGGCCCGGCGACGCGGTCTACCTGGGTCACTTCTCGGCCCCCGCGGCCAACGAACCGGGGTTTACCGTGGACGCTGAATTGTTCCAGGTGCAGATCGATGTTCCGGTCAGCCCGGCCGCTGAAATCGAAGAGGTGCGCTGGATCGACCCGGCCGGTGATGGCGGCCTGGTGCTGGCGCCCTTGACCCGTGACCTGATCCTGCCGTTTTACCGCGCGTCACTGACCACGCCGGCCTGACGCGAATGAGCGTGCGTGCGCTGGGGGCCAGCGATGCCGAGGCTTATCGGGCGTTGATGCTGGAAGCTTACGGCGCCTATCCCCAGCCGTTCACTTCCAGTGTGGCCGAGCGTGGGGCGATGCCGTTGAGCTGGTGGGAAAAACGCCTGGAGAGTCCGCTGGATCGTTTGCTCGGCGCGTACGTCGGGGATGAGCTGGCCGGCATCGTCGGCCTGGCCTTCGAGCCTCGGGAGAAGGCGCGGCACAAAGTGACCCTGTTCGGCATGTACGTGACCCAGGCGCACCAGCACAAAGGCCTGGGCCGGCGATTGGTCGAGGCCGCGCTGGATGAAGCGCGCCAACATCCGCGCCTGAAAGTGATCCAACTGACCGTCACCGCCGGCAACGATGCAGCGTTTGCGCTGTACCGCCGCTGCGGGTTTATCCAGTACGGCCTGGAACCGTTGGCGGTGCGGGTGGGTGTGGACTACTTCGACAAAATCTACATGTGGCGCGAACTCAACGCTGACTGAGAGCCAATGTGGAAGGGTGTTGTTTCAGCGCACCGCGCTCACGCCGTCCAGCGTTGAAAACGACGTGTCCTTGGCCGTCAGCAAAAAATCGCGCATATACGGTGCATCCAGCATATCCGCACGAATCCCCGCATACAGCGTCGCAAACAAGCCTTTCTCGCCCAGGCGCTTGGCCTTCACGTAGCCGCGCGAGCTGTATTCATGCAGGGCCCAATGGGGCATGCCGCACACGCCGCGACCGCTGGCGACCAGTTGCATCATCATCACCGTCAGTTCCGAAGTGCGCACCTGGGCCGGTTCCACGTCGGCCGGTTCCAGGAAGCGGGTGAAGATGTCCAGGCGGTCACGCTCCACCGGGTACGTGATCAGGGTTTCGCTCAGCAGGTCTTCGGGCACGATGTACGCCTTGTTCGCCAGCGCGTGCTGGTTGGCCACGGCGAGCATGGCTTCGTAGGTGAACAGCGGTACATAGGTGATGCCCGGCAGCTCCAGCGGGTCGGACGTCACCACCAGGTCCAGGTCGCCACGGGCCAGGGCCGGCAGCGGCGCGAACGCAAAGCCCGAGGCCAGGTCCAGCTCGACTTCCGGCCAGGCATCGCGGAACTGGTCGATGGTCGGCATCAACCACTGGAAACAACTGTGGCACTCGATCGCCATGTGCAGGCGTCCGGCGGTGCCCCCGGCCAGGCGTGCAATATCTCGCTCGGCACCACGCAGCAGGGGCAGGGTGGCGTCGGCCAGTTGCAGCAGGCGCAGGCCGGCGCTGGTGAAGCGCACGGGTTTGGTCTTGCGCACGAACAGCGGCATGCCCAGGCGCTCTTCCAGCTCCTTGAACTGGTGGGACAGTGCCGATTGCGTCAGGTGCAGGCGCTCGGCGGCCTCCACCAGGCTGTCGGCCTCGCGCAAGGCGTGCAGGGTCTTGAGGTGACGGATCTCGAGCACGGGCTCTCCATGAAGACAATTTGTGACGAATCGGAATAGCGTGAGTTTGTCTCATGTTGTAACCCGTGTCGACCATGACCGCCGGGCACTCTTCATCAAACTGTCATGGAACTGTGGCAGCGCCCTTGAACAAACTTCATCAGACTCGCGCTCTACTGGGGTTCTGCGTTTCGGTGTTTTTCATGCGCGTGTTGCTTTTACTGGCCGCTCTACTGTTCGGCCTGCCGTCTTTTGCGGCGTCTCGATGTGATGTCAATGTCCCGACCCAAACGGTCGACCTGGCCCAGGTGAGCATCGCCTACCAGAGTATCGGCCGTGCGTCCGACCCGGCCTTGCTGCTGGTGATGGGCCTGGGCGGGCAACTGATCCACTGGCCCGACGAAGTCGTCGTTGCCCTGTGCCAGCAGGGTTTCCGGGTGATCCGCTATGACAACCGCGATGTCGGCCTCTCCACCTGGCGCCAGGCGCCGGCGAGCGCCAACCTGACCTTTGAAGTGCTGCGCTACAAGCTCGGCCTGCCGGTATCGGCGCCGTACACGCTGACGGATATGGCCGATGACGCCCTGGGCCTGATGGACGCCTTGCAGATCCAACAGTTCCACGTACTGGGCGCAAGCATGGGCGGTATGATCGCCCAGCACCTGGCGGCGATGGCGCCGCAGCGCGTGGAAAGCCTGACCCTGGTCATGACCAGCTCCGGCGCCGAAGGCTTGCCGGCCCCGAATGCGGCGCTGGTGCAGTTATTGTCGCGACGCAGTGCGCCGAATCGTGAAGTGGCGCTGGAGCAGCAGGCGGATTTGCTCGCGGCGCTGGGCAGCCCGACGGTGAAGGACGATCGCGAGGTGTTGCTGCACCAGGCGGCGCTGTCCTATGACCGCGCCTTCAACCCGGACGGCGTGAAGCGCCAGATCATGGCGATCCTCGCCGAACCCAGCCGTGTGCCGCTGCTCAACCAGCTGCGCGTGCCGACACTGGTGGTCCACGGCACCGCCGACCCTTTGCTGCCGGTGATGCACGGCGTGCACCTGGCGGCGCATATCCAGGGCAGCCAGTTGAAGTTGATTCCCGGCATGGCCCATCGTTTCCAGGAAGCGTTCAAGGTGCCGCTGCTGACGGCGGTGCTGCCGTACCTGCAGGCTCATCGTGAAGATGCCGCGCATTGGGCGCAGATCGATCCGGTCGGGCCTTCGAAGCTGCTGTGACATTGGTGTATCGTGCACCCTTTACGGCGTATTGAAGCCTGCGAGGTTGCCTGTCATGAGTACTCCCCTGAAAATCGATTTCGTCAGCGACGTGTCCTGCCCCTGGTGCATCATCGGCCTGCGCGGCCTGACCGAAGCCCTCGACCAGCTTGGCAGCGAGGTGCAGGCCGAGATCCATTTCCAGCCGTTCGAACTGAACCCGAACATGCCCGCCGAAGGGCAAAATATCGTCGAGCATATCACCGAGAAATACGGCTCCAGCGCCGAAGAGTCCCAGGCCAATCGTGCGCGTATCCGCGACATGGGCGCCGAGCTGGGCTTTGCCTTCCGCACCGACGGCCAGAGCCGTATCTACAACACCTTCGACGCACACCGCCTGCTGCATTGGGCCGGGCTCGAGGGCTTGCAGTACAACCTCAAGGAGGCGTTGTTCAAGGCCTACTTCAGCGATGGCCAGGACCCTTCCGATCACGCCACCCTGGCGATCATCGCCGAAAGCGTCGGCCTGGATATAAAGCGCGCCGCCGAGATTCTCGCCAGCGATGAATACGCCGCCGAAGTCCGCGAGCAAGAGCAGTTGTGGACCTCCCGTGGGGTGACGTCGGTGCCGACCATCGTGTTCAACGACCAGTACGCCGTCAGCGGTGGCCAGCCGGCGGAAGCCTTTGTGGGGGCGATTCGCCAGATCATCAGCGAAGCTAAAAACTAAAATCGAACACTGATCCAAATGTGGGAGGGGGCTTGCCCCCGATAGCGGTGGCACATTCAACATCTTTGTTGACTGACACTCTGCTATCGGGAGCAAGCCCCCTCTCACATTTGTTTCTCACTGTCCTTGAGGTAAACGCTGGCCCGCCCCTTGCATCGCCCCCCTAAAGCCATAGGGGAAACATGACCTTGAATATTCTCGACCTCGACCACAGCCTCACCGGTCAGGCACCGATTGCCCGGCGTCTGGCCAGTGGCCGTGCCACGCGTATCGACCTGCTGGACCTGGGCCCGAAGCTGCGCCTGTGGTCCACCGAAAAAACCTGGAAGCGCTTCGCCGAGCGCCTGGCCCGGCGGCCCCGGCCCACGGATGCGCGCCCGGAAATCCTGTTCGTCGGCTCCGGCGATTATCACCACCTGACGCCGGCGTTTCTGGCCGACCTGAAAGAACCCATCAGCCTGATCCACTTCGACAACCACCCAGACTGGGTGCGCTTTGCGCCCAAGCGTCACTGTGGCTCGTGGGTCAACCGCGCATTGAACATGCCGGCGATCAAACGCATCGTCACCCTCGGCCCGTGCAGCGATGACCTGCATAACCCGCAACTGCGTGGCGGCAACCTCGGAGCCCTCAAGCGCGGGCGCCTGCAACTGTTCCCCTGGCAGCACCCGCCGTCGAAAGTCTGGGGCCGGGTCGGCGATGGCGCCGGCCACCAGCAGCAGGAAAACCACCTGCACTGGCGCAACCTGGCGGAGCTGGACTGGCCGGCGTTTCTCGAGCAGATGATCGGCAGCCTGCCCACCGAAGCGATCTGGATCACCATCGACAAAGACGTGCTCGCCAGTGAAGACGCCGCCACCAACTGGGACCAGGGCGGCATGCGCCTGACCCACCTGCTGCAAGCCCTGCGCGCATTGGCGGCGCGCAAGCGCATCATCGGCATCGACGTGTGCGGCGAGTTCGCCACGCCGGCGTTCAGCAACGCGTTCAAGCGTTGGGAAGCCAAGTCCGACCAGCCGCCCGCGGAGCGCTGGAGCCCGGAGGATCTGCAGCGCAACGCCGCCACCAATGAAGCCCTGATCGACCTGTTTGAGGAGCTGTTCCCGTGACCTTGACTGTGGTGTTGCTGGTGGCCTTTTCCATCGTGCTCGATGTGATCGGCCAACTGTGTTTCAAGCTCGGTCTGGACCGTTTACCGGAGCTGGAGGGCGGCTTTCGCCTGAATGCGTTCTGGGGCCAGGTGTTCAATGCGCCGTTGCTGTGGGCGGGGATCGCGGCCTATGTGATCGAGTTTTTCGTGTGGCTCGAAGCGCTGTCTCGTGCGCCGTTGAGCCTGTTATTTCCGGCGGCGGCCCTGGCCTATTGCGGGGTGGTGCTGGCCGGCAAGGTGGTACTGGGCGAAACCGTCAGCCGCCGCCGTTGGCTGGGCACGCTGGTGATTACCTTGGGTGTGATGCTGGTAGCGATTGCTGGGAGTCAGGCATGAGTACGCAAACGATGCATACCGGTTGGTTGCATGGGCGCCTCGGCACGGTGGTGCTGTGGGCCTTGCTGATCTGCACCGAGAGTGCCGGGCAGCTGTTTACCAAGGTTGCAGGGGACCAGCTGGGGCAGATGGATTTCAACTGGCAGTGGTTGTCCGAGGTGGCGCGCAACCCGGGAATCCTGGCGGCGATTGCCTGCTACATCGGCGCGTTTTTCGTGTGGATGCTGATCCTGCGGCGCAGCAGCCTGTCCCTGGCGTTTCCACTGAGTTCACTGGTGTTTGTGGTGGTGTTGCTCGGTTCGTGGCTGGGGCTGGGGGAACATATCAGCCCGCTGCATTGGGTGGGCGTTGCGGTGATTATCGGCGGAATCGCGCTGTTAGCCGAGGGCGAGGAAAACTGAAACACGGAACCCTGTGGGAGGGGGCTTGCTCCCACATGTTGTCCGAAGTGATCAATCGAACCTGTAGCTGATCGCCGTCTGCACCTGGCCCTGGTTCACGTCGCCCGTCTCCTTGACGATGCTGCTGTTGGCCGCCGAGCCCACCAGGTGGATCCAGCTGGCGCTGGTCAGCAGCGACCAGTGGGAGGCCAGGGGGAACTCGAAGCTCTGGGTCAGCGTGAGGTTCTGGAAACCGCCGCTGGCGTTGTAGGGGCGAATGCCGGAGGCCGCGGATTCATTGGCGTCTACCCCGAAATAGGTTTGAGTCTGGCGCGCATCGGCGAAATTCGCCGCCAGGCCGCTGCTGCCGATAATCCCGCCTCCCAGTGGGTAGCCCAGCTCGCCGCCGACCTTGCCCAGCGCACCGCTCTGCGAGTGCCCGCCGCCCACGGCCTGGCCCATCCGGGCGTACACGCGCCAGAAGTCGGCCGGCGCGTATTGGATGAAACCGCCCACTTCCGCCATGTCCGACACATTGCGCAGGCCTTGCAGCTCGCCGTTGGAAGTACGCCCCTGCAGGTAGTTGATGTAGGGGCCGGCGGTAAAACCGTTGGTGTTCAGGGCGCTCCAGGTCAGGCCGTCATCGGTGCTCAGGCTGACAGGGCCCCAGTCCAGGTCCAGGTAGGGCACGGGGCGGGTTTCGTAGCGGCTGCCGGTGGGGTCGTGGGGTTGATAACTGAGGCCCGCGCCGACTTCACCGGTGATCGGGGCTGCCAGGGCGGGGTCGGCAATGCCCCACAGCCCCAGTAAACCGGCGAATACAGCGCAAGTGAGTTTGAGCATGGAGCAGGTTCCTTATGTGGACATGCGCGCATGAACGCGCGAAGGGCATCCCTTGCGCAAGCACTCATCTTGTTTGTAGCGAGCTACAAAAATTGTAGCTTGCACGACACATATCTCCACCGCTAACGCCAGAACCCCCAGCCCGGCTGGGCTTCAGCCAGTTGGCACACTCCCTGCTCTACCCCTTGGGCAAGCGCACACAGCGCGCTCCTCAAGGTAAACGCAGATGATCCACTGGCATATCGTGTGTGACTTCGACGGGACCATTACCCCCACCGATGTCATCGACAACGTCCTCCAACGCTTCGCCGGCCCCGAGTGGGAAACCATCGAACAGGAATGGCTGGATGGGCATATCGGTTCCCGCGAATGCCTGAGCCGTCAACTGGCGCTGATCAAGGCCACCCCAAGTGAACTGCTGGCGTATTTCGACAGTGTCGAGATCGACCCGGATTTTCCCGACTTCGTCGATCACGTGCTCGGCCTGGGCGCTTCCCTCGAAGTGGTCAGCGACGGCATCGAACAGGGGATTGCGCGGATCCTGTCGCGCAACTACGTGACCTTGCTGCCGATCCTTGCCAACCGCCTGCGCCAGGTCGACCAGAACAGCTGGCGCATCGACTTCCCGTATGCCAGCGATGCCTGCCGCGCCGCGTCCGGCAACTGCAAGTGCAAATCCACCCCGCGCAACAAGCGCGTGCTGGTGATCGGCGACGGCAAGTCGGACATGTGCGTGGCCTCCACCGCCGACTTCGTGTTCGCCAAAGGCAGCCTCGCCCAGTACTGCGCAGCCAACAACATCCCTCACGCGCGCTTCGACACCTTCGCCGAAGTGCCTGCGTTGCTGGCCCGCCTGCCTCAGGGCATCGCTGCCAACGCCACCACCTTCAATACCTCTTCTGACAATCAGGAACTCTTCCACCATGTCTGATATCCGCATCGCTACCGCCGAAGACCAGATCCTTCTGGATAAAGAAGCCAAGTATTGCTCCTACGGCGACACCGTTCACTACATCGAGCCACCGCGTATTTTCAGCCGTTGCGAAGGCTCCTACGTGTGGGACACCGAAGACCAGGCCTACCTCGACCTGCAAATGTGGTACTCGGCCGTCAACTTCGGCTACGCCAACCCGCGCCTGAACAACGCGCTGAAACAGCAGATCGACACCCTGCCGCAAATCGCCAGCCAGTACCTGCACAAAGGCAAGATCGAGCTGTCGGAAATGATCGCGGTGGACGCCAAGAAGAAATTCGGCCTCGACGGTCGCGTGCACTTCAACGTCGGCGGCTCGCAGTCGATCGAAGACTCCCTGAAAGTGGTGCGTAACGCCACCAACGGCAAAAGCCTGATGTTCGCCTTCGAAGGCGGCTATCACGGCCGGACCCTCGGCGCCTCGTCGATCACCTCCAGCTACCGCTACCGTCGCCGCTACGGCCACTTCGGCGAGCGTGCGCAGTTCATCCCGTTCCCGTACCACTTCCGCGGGCCTAAAGGCATGACCAAGGAAGAGTACGGCAGCCACTGCGTGCAGCAATTCGCACGCCTGTTCGAGACCGAATACAACGGCGTGTGGGACCCGAAAGTCGGCCAGAGTGAATACGCCGCGTTCTACGTCGAGCCGATCCAGGGCACCGGCGGCTACGTGATCCCGCCGATGAACTTCTATCGCGAACTCAAGCATGTGTTGGATCAGCACGGCATCCTGATGGTGTCCGACGAAATCCAGATGGGCTTCTACCGCACCGGCAAACTCTGGTCCATCGAACACTTTGACGTCCAACCGGACGTGATCGTCTTCGGCAAGGCGCTGACCAACGGCCTCAACCCACTGGGCGGTATCTGGGCCCGTGAAGAGTTGATCAACCCGAAGATCTTCCCGCCAGGTTCGACCCACTCCACGTTCGCCTCCAACCCATTGGGCACGGCGGTGGGCCTGGAAATGTTCAAGATGACCAACGAAGTCGACTACGGCGCGATGGTCATGGCCAAGGGCAAATTCTTCCTCGAAGGCCTGCAGGACCTGCAGAAACGTTTCCCGATCATCGGCGACGTCGACGGCCTGGGCCTGGCCCTGCGCTGCGAAATCTGCGGCCCGGACGGCTTCACGCCGGACAAGGCGACCCTGGACTACATGGTCGAAGAAGGCATGAAAGGCGACATGGTCGTCGATGGCCGCAAACTCGGCCTGATCCTCGACGTGGGCGGCTACTACAAAAACGTGATCACCCTGGCACCGTCCCTGGAAATCAGCTACCCGGAAATCGAACTGGGCCTGAAGCTGCTCGAGCAACTGCTGGTACGGGCGACCCAACGGTGAGCGCCGCCGGGATCGACCTCGGTGAAGGCCGCGCCGGTTTCGTTCTTGGTGAAGGTCCGGTCGGGATCCTGTTGATCCACGGCCTGACCGGCACCCCGACGGAACTGCGCCAGGTCGCCAAGGGCCTGGCCAAGGCGGGTAACTGCACGGTGTACGTGCCCACCCTGGCCGGGCACTGTGGTGACAACAGCGACCTGCAGGCCACCGGCTGGCTGGACTGGTACGAGGGCGTGCGCAAGACCTTCGTGCAGGTCAGGCAACGCCACGAGCAGGTGTTTGTCGGTGGCTTGTCCATGGGCGCGGTGATGTCGATGTACGTGGCTGCCGAGCACCCTGGGCAAGTTGCCGGGCTGTTGATGTATTCGACCACCCTCAAGTACGACGGCTGGAGCATCAACAAGCTGGCATTCCTCACGCCGTTGCTGATGAAGATTCCGTTCGGCGTGCACATCTGCCGCTTCGAAGAGAAGCCGCCCTACGGCATCAAGAACGAACGCCTGCGGGCAATCGTCGAGCGGCAGATGAAGGAAGGGCAGAGCAGCGAAGCCGGTTTGCTGACCATGGAAGGCATCACGGTGCGCGAATTGCACCGCATGAACGCCGTGGTCAGGAAACGCATGCCCAAGGTCAAGGTGCCGGCCCTGGTGCTGCATTCCCTCGAAGACGACATCACCAGCCGCTGGAACGCCGATTACGTGGAGCGTCACCTGGGCGGCCCGGTGACCAAGATCCTGCTGGACAACTGCTACCACATGATCACCGTCGACCTGCAATACCGCCGGGTCATCGAGTTGAGTGCCGACTTTGTCGAACGGCACACCGCGTTTGTGGACGCCGGCTTACTGGGTGGTGAGCGGGCTTGCTGTGGTGAGCGGGCTTGCCCCGCGCCGGGCGGCGAAGCCGCCCCATCACTGACACTGCATGCGTCCAGTTAGAACTGAGGTGCCTGGGTTTGGGGCTGCTTCGCAGCCCGGCGCGGGACAAGCCCGCTCACCACAGCAAGCCCGCTCACCACAATAAGCCGCTCACCACAGCAAGCTCGCCAGCCATAACAAGGGAAACGATGTGATCACCACCCAAGCCTTCCCGACCATCCGGGCCCTCCAGCGTAGCGCCTGGAACGACTGTTTTCCCGGTGCCCTGGAAGACTGGGACTATTACGTCGCCGTGGAAAACGCCGCCATCGATGATTTCCAATGGCGCTACCTGGCGGTTTATGACAACGGAACGCTGGTGGCCGTGGCTGCCGCGTTCATCACCCATTATCGCCTCGACACCACGGTGTCGGGCGCCGGCAAGCGTTTGGCCGAACGTGTGGAGCGGCTGTGGCCGGGTGTTTTGCAATTGGGCCTGTATGCCATTGGCTCCCCGGTGGCCGAGCGTTGCGACGCCGGGGTGGCCAGTGGCGTGCCCGAGTCGCGTCGTCCGTTGTTGCTCAAACACTTGCTGGAAGCCGCGCGCCAGGATGCCGATGACTTCGGTATCGGCCTGCTGGCGGTCAAGGATGCACCCAGCCAGGATCCCCATTGGCTCGACAGTTGCCGGGTGGGGGGGTTTCAAAGCATGCCGGGCTTGCCCACCGGGGTGTTGCCGCTGCCATACGGCTCGGTGGACGCCTACCTCGGCTCGCTGGGCAAATCCACCCGCAAGGACTTGCGCCGCAAGCTGCGTGCACCTGGACCGCGGGTGGAGTGGCGCGGCAATATCGACGACGTGCTGCCCGAGGTCATGCGCCTGTATGAGGCCACGCTGACGCGCGCCGAGTTGCAGTTCGAACGCCTGCCTGCCGGCTATTTCACCGGCGTGCTGGAACGCCTTGGCGATCGCGCCGTCTGTGTTCTTTACTGGGTCGACGAGCAGTTGGTGGCGTTCAACCTGCTGCTGCTGGACGAGCACCGGTTGGTGGACAAGTTTTTCGCCCATGACGTTGCGTTCAGCCGTGACTACAACCTGTACTTCCGCAGCTGGCTGACCAACGTCGACTACTGTATTCAACACAATATTGCGGTGTATGAGTGCGGCCAGGCCGGGTATGCCAGTAAGCTGCGCCTGGGTTGCGAGTTCCAGGGCAACAGTGTGTTTTTCCGCCACCGCAACCGGCTGGTCAACGGCCTGCTCACGCTTGTAAAACTGTTTATTCGACCGGATCGTTCCGACCCTGCCATGGCTGCTGCGATAAGCGAAACCTGATGATCACCAAGACCCGCCAGAAAGCCCGCCCCTTTGCCATTTCGCGCTGGAGCGTCCAGCGCAAGCTGGTGCTGGCGTTCTGGCTGGTCAGCGTGATTCCCACCATGATCGCGGCGGAGCTGGCGGCGACCACGCTGTCGCAGATTTTCGACAGCAACGTGCGCATCTGGCTGCAGGAATCGACCAAGATCGTCAAGGACGAGATCGGCGACATCCTTCACGACAACGCGCGCATGGCCAAACTGTTCCTGCGCTACACCAGCCCGCCCTCGAGCCGGCAGGCGGCCAAGCATGACCGGCTGACCGCAGACATCGCCGATGCCACCGACATCGACGTGGTGGCGCTGATCCGCACCAGCGATCAAAAGGTGGTGTTCAGCACGGCTTCCGATGACATTGTCAAACAGATCAGCCTGACCAGCAACGCGGTGCTGCAGACCGTGCAAGTGGCAGGGGTGAGCACCGGGATTGTGGTCTCGACCTTCGAAACCAGCCAGGACGGCGTCGACTACCGCCTGTTGGTGGCGACCTACCTGGACAGCAGCTTTCTCACCAGCGTGGCCGATGTGCATTCCCTCGACCTGCGCCTGTACCTGGCCAACCCCGAGGGGTTCTCGGAGATATTTTCGACCCAGCGCTTCGTGGACCATCCTGCGCGCATTCCGAAAAGTGTCGAGACCGCGATGCGCAGTACCAAGCAGCCCAGCGAGCAGTTCACCAACAGCTACAGCGGGCTGTACTGGCCGATCTTCAATGACGCCGGTGACCTCCAAGGCGTGATTTTCAGCGGCCTGCTGCGCCATACCAGCCTGGTGGGGCTGGTGAACCAGAGCAATCTGTTCGTGCTGATTTTCCTGCTCAGCTCGGCGCTGTCCCTGGCGGCGGGGGTGCTGGTGTCTCGGCGCCTGACCAAGCCGTTGCGGGACTTGTCCGAGGGCGTGGGCGCGGTGATCTCAGGCAACTACACGCACCGCGTGCTGGTCAGTGGCGGCGATGAACTGGCGCAATTGAGCAGCACCTTCAACCATATGACCGAGCGCCTGGGCGAGCTGCACCACCTCGAAGCCCAACTGCGCCGGCGTGATCGCCTGCATGCACTGGGTGAAGTCGCCATGGGCCTGGCCCATGAGATCCGTAACCCGTTGGGCATCATCAAGACGGCCACCCAGTTGTTGCACCGCCGCGTTGACCTGCCGGACGCCGACAAGCGCCACCTGGAATATGTGATCAGCGAAGTCAGCCGCATCAATGACCTGATCACCGAGTTCCTCGACTTTGCCAAACCCAACCCACCGTTGCGCGTGCTGCAGCCGGCCCGTCCGCTGGTGGAGGAGATCCTGGGCTTCTGCGCGCCGGAACTGGCCAGCCATAACATCGACGCGCAGATCGACGACCAGGCGCCGGGGGCGACGATCTACGCCGACGCCAAGCAACTCAAGCAGGCCTGCCTCAACCTGATTCTCAACGCCATCGATGCCATGCCTGAAGGCGGGCGCCTGACCCTGGGCATCCGCAGCGAGGGCGACAACACCGTCATCGCCATCGCCGACACCGGCCAGGGCATCGCGCCGGAGATGATCGAGCGTATCTTTACGCCATTCGTCACCACCAAGGCCTCGGGCACGGGCCTGGGCCTGGCCAAAGTCTATTCGATCATGGAAAGTCACGACGGCAGCATCGAATGCGCCAGCGAAAACGATGCCGGCGCCACCTTCAGCCTGTACATTCCAGCGACAGGCGAAGACGACGAGGACAGTCATGACGCATAACATTCTGGTAGTCGACGACGAACCCAAGCTCTGCGACCTGCTGGCGTCGGCCCTGGGCCAGAACAGCGTGCAGGTGTTCATTGCGGGCAACGGCCTGCATGCGCTCAAGGTGCTGGAACAGGAAGACATCGACCTGGTGATCAGTGACTGGCGCATGCCGGGCATGGACGGGCCGGCCTTGCTGGCCGAGATCAAGGTGCGTTATCCCCACGTGCCGGTGATCGTGATGACCGCCTACAGCACGGTGAAAAACGCCGTGCAGTCGATGCGCAACGGTGCCTACGACTACATTGCCAAACCGTTCGATATCGACGAGCTGGACATCACCGTGGCCAAGGCCCTGCAGTTTCGCGACATCATGCGCGACAACGCGCGCCTGCGCGCCGAACTGGATGAGCAGGCGCAGTTCGACAGCCTGGTGGGCGACAGCCCGGCGTTTCGCAAAGTGTTGCAGGCGGTGGATTCGGTGCGCGACAGCAGCACCACCATCCTGCTGACCGGCGAAAGCGGCACCGGCAAGGAAATGGTCGCCCGCGCCATCCACAAGCATGGCAGCCGTGCCGACAAGCCGTTTGTGGCGGTCAACTGCGCGGCGATCCCCGAAGGGTTGCTGGAAAGCGAAATGTTCGGCCATCGCAAGGGCGCGTTTACCGGCGCCGTGTCTGACCGGGTCGGGCGCTTCCAGCAGGCCGACAAGGGCACGCTGTTTCTCGATGAAGTGGGCGATATGCCCCTGGCATTGCAGGCCAAGATCCTGCGCGCCTTGCAGGAGCGGGTGATCGAGCCGGTGGGCGACCCCCGCGAGCGCAAGGTGGATGTGCGGGTGATCGCGGCCACCAACAAGAACCTGCTGGAGGCGGTGGCTAACAAGGAGTTTCGCGAAGACCTGTATTACCGCCTCAATGTGTTCCCGATCCCGCTGCCGGCCCTGCGTGAGCGTGTGGAAGACATCGCGCCCCTGGCCCGCCACTTTGCCCGGACCCTCAGCGCCACTGCCGGCAAGCGGATTACCGGCTTCAGCCCTGAGGCGTTGCAGGCCATGGCCGCGTATCACTGGCCGGGCAATATCCGTGAGCTGCAAAACTGTGTGGAGCGCGCGACCATCGTGGCCGCCACGCCTGTGATCGAAGACATTGATTTACCGGGTTATCTGTTTGCTTCCAAACCCAGCGAAGGCGGCGTGACCGCGATCCTCAGCGAAGGGCCGGGGATTCCCCAGGACCTGGATGCGGCGCTGGCGGAGGTGGAGAAAGCCTACATCCTGGCCGCCTTGCAGGAGAGCAACGGCGTGCAGGCTGCGGCGGCGGCGAAGATAGGAATTTCCGAGAGAAGCTTCTGGTATCGGTTGAAGAAGCTGGGCATCCAGGTCGACAAAATAGTCCGCTGACACGCCTCGATTAAAAGTGTGGGAGGGGGCTTGCCCCCGATGGCAGTGGGTCAGTTAAAGATAAGGTGACTGATACACCGCTATCGGGGGCAAGCCCCCTCCCACATTTGGATTGAGTGGTGTCAGGCGTGGACGCGTACCCACACGCTCACCAACACCGTCGCGGCCATCAGCCACGCTACCGCTGCGATGGCTAAAGAGGCCTCCAGCCGCATGCGGTCCACCATCACATACAACGTCGCCAAATACACAAAGTAGGGAATGATCGACCACATCCCGAACAGGATGGTGGTCTTCAAATCGTCCAGCGAGCGGCCCTTGCCGACGATGTAATGGGCGATCAACGCAAAGGTCGGAAACAGCGGTACCAGCCCGGCGATGTAGTAGTTCCTGGTCTTGGCCAGTGCCGCCAGGATCAGCACCACCGCCGCGCCCAGGGCGGCTTTCAAAAAAAGATCCATCAGTGGCTCAACCCGTATTTCTTGACCTTGTCGAACAAGGTGGTCTTGGCCATGCCCAGTTCCTGGCTGGCCTGGGTCAGGTTGCCGCCGCTGCGTTGCAGGGCATCGCTGAGCAGGTTGCGTTCAAAGGCTTCCACCGCTTCGGTGAACGCCAGGCCTTGGCTGCCGCTGCTGGCCCCGCTTTTCTTGAAGGCGGGCAGGCCGAGGGCGAAGCGTTCGGCGACGTTGCGCAGTTCGCGTACGTTACCGGGCCAGTCGTGGCTCATCAGGCTGGAGAGGGTCTGGTTGTCCAGTTCCGGCGCGGTGCGGTCAAAACGCAGCGACGACTGCTGCAGGAAGTGTTCGAACAGCTGCAGGATGTCTTCGCGGCGTTCGCGCAGGGGCGGCAGTTCCAGGGTCACCACGTTGAGGCGGTAGTACAGGTCGCTGCGGAACTGGCTGGCGCGGCTCAGTTCGTCGAGGTCGGACTTGGTGGCGGCGATCACCCGGCAATCCACGGCCACGCTCTGGTTCGAGCCCAGGCGTTCCAGGGTGCGCTCCTGCAGCACCCGCAGCAATTTGATCTGCAGGTTGATCGGCATGCTTTCCACTTCATCGAGGAACAGCGTGCCTTCATGGGCGTGTTCGATCTTGCCGATACGGCGCTTGCCTGCGCCGGTAAAGGCGTTGGCTTCGTGGCCGAAAATCTCGCTTTCGAACAGGTTCTCCGGCAGGCCGCCGCAGTTGAGGGCGACGAACTGGTGGGCGTGCCGGCGGCTGAAATCATGCAGGCAACGCGCGACCAGTTCCTTGCCGGTGCCGGTCTCGCCTTCGATCAGCACGTTGGCCGAGGTATCGGCGACGTTGGCGATCAGCTCGCGCAGGTTCTGCATGGCCGGCGAGCGACCGATGATGCGGCCTTCCAGCGAATCCCGCTCAGCCAACTGGCGGCGCAGCGACCAGACTTCCCGCGCCAGCCCGCGTTGTTCCAGGGCGCGGCGGGCGACGTCGACCAGGCGCTCGGGGGAGAAGGGTTTCTCCATGAAATCGTAGGCGCCATTGCGCATGGCGCCGACCGCCATGGAGATGTCGCCATGCCCGGTGATCAGCACCACCGGCAGGCTTTTATCCAGGGCCTTGAGACGGGTGAGCAGTTCCAGGCCGTCGATGCCCGGCAGGCGGATGTCGCTGATCACGATGCCGGCGAAGTTCTCGCCGATGCGTTTCAACGCTTCTTCGGCACTGCCCACGCCCACGCTGGGGATGTCTTCCAGCGCCAGGGCCTGTTGGCAGCCGAGCAGCACATGGGGGTCGTCTTCGACAATCAGCACGGTGAGGTCTTGAGGATCAATATTCATGTCGACTCAGCTTGTTGAGCGCCCACCAGCGGCAGGCTCAGGACAAAGGCAGTGCCACCGCCGGCCGGGTGCTCCACGGCGAGGGTGCCGCCGGTGGCTGCCGCGAGGCTGGCGGAGAGGGTCAGGCCCAGGCCCAGGCCTTGCTCGCCGGGTTTGGTGGTGAAGAAGGGTTCGAACAGATGCTTGCGCGCCTCGGCGTCGATGCCGTGGCCGTTGTCGCGCACCAGCAGGCGGTATTTGCCGTCGGCGATGCTGCCTTCCAGGCACAACTCGGGAGCCGGTTGTGCCTGCATGGCGTCGAGGGCGTTGCCGATCAGGTTGACCAGGATCTGTTCCAGGCGCGTCTGGTCGATCTGCAATTGGGCCGGGGCAAAGTTGCGGTGCAGGCTCAGCGGCAGGCTGTCCAGGCGTGGGCCGAGGACCTGGAACGCGGCGTCCACGGCCTTGGCCAGGCTGGCTTCGCCCTGGTCATCGCCGCGTCGGGCAAAGGAGCGCAGGCTGGCGGTGATGCGGCCCATGCGGTCGATCAGCTCGTTGATGGTCTTGAGGTTGGCGCTGGCGGTGTCCAGCGCGCCGCGTTCGAGGAAGCGCACGGTGTTGCCGGACAAGGTGCGCAGCGCGGCCAACGGCTGGTTCAGTTCATGGGCGATGCTGGTGGACATCTGGCCGATGGCCGCCAGCTTGCCGGCCTGTACCAGTTCATCCTGGGCGCGGCGCAGGGTTTCCTCGGCCTGGCGCCGTTCGCGGATCTGGCCCTTGAGCCGCTCGTTGCTGGCGCGCAGGTCGGCGGTGCGTTCGGCGATCCGCCGTTCCAGCTGGCTGTTGGCTTCCTGCAAGGCTTCCCGCGCAGCGAGGCGGGTGGCGATGACTTTGCGCCGCTCGTTCCAGGCAATCAGCAAAAACGCGACGAGGCCAAACGCGACTGCCACCAGGATGCCCTGGTTGATCGCCGCGCGGCGCAGGTCGTTGAGCGGGGTGAGCAGGGTGAAATTCCACGGTGTGTCGTTGAGTGGACGGGTTTGCGCCAGGTAGCTGACTTCGTGCTCGTCGTTGACCACTTCAGTGTTGGCCGGGAAGGTCAGCTTCTCGCTGCGTTCATTCAAGCGCTCACGGGCCAGGGGTTCCAGTTCGTTGAGCGTGGCCCAGTAATATTGCAGGCTGTGGGCCAGGCGATCCTTGGTCTCGTCGCTCAGCGGTCGCACCGCCTTGAGGCGTCGAGCCGGGTCGCTGGAGAGAATGATGATGCCGTTCTCGTCGCTCACAAAGGCTTCGAGGCGCGCGCGTTGCCAGCGCTCTTCCAGGGCTTCGAGGCGCACTTTTACCACCGCCACGCCGATGATCTTGCCGTGTTCTTCCAGGCCATGGGCCAGGTAGTAGCCGGGTTCGCCGTTGGTGCTGCCGATGCCGTAGAAACGCCCGGGCTGGCCGCGCACGGCATTCTGGAAATAGGCGCGAAAGGACAGGTCTTCACCCTGGTAACTGTCGGCATCGCGCCAGTTACTGGTGGCCAGCACACGGCCGGTGGTGTCCATCACGTAGATGGCCCGACTGCGACTGCGTCGGTTCAGGCCTTCGAGGTAGTCGTTGACCGTTTTGCGGGTTTCCTGGTTCGGCTCGGCCAGCAGCTTGGAGACGCTCGATTCCAGCTCCAGCAGGCTGGGCAGGTAGGTGTATTTGCTGATTTCACTCTCGACGGTGCGGGCATGCAGCTCCAGCTGGCGTTCGCCGTTGTCGCTGAGGGTGCGGATGCCGTAGTACTCACTGATCCAGAAGCCGATATAACCCAGGCCGATCATCAGGGCGATGATCAACGGCGGCAGGAACAGTTGGCGAATCAGACGAGGTTTCACGGCAAGTGATGGCGGTGCGGCGCGATAGAGGTTGGGGTCGCATTTCATCACAGATGCCTTGGGTCAACCAGTTGTGGCGAAGGGGGTGGCCCCTTCACCACAACTGGGTGGTACTTAGTGCTGCAGGATTTTCTCAAGGAAGTGCTGCGCGCGCTCGGAGCGGGCGCTGATGTCGCCGAAGAACTCTTCCTTCGGGCAGTCTTCGATGATCTTGCCGGCGTCCATGAAGATCACGCGGTCGGCCACTTTGCGGGCAAAGCCCATTTCGTGGGTGACGCACATCATGGTCATGCCTTCCTGGGCCAGTTGCACCATCACGTCCAGTACTTCGTTGACCATTTCCGGGTCGAGGGCCGAGGTCGGTTCGTCGAACAGCATGACGATCGGGTCCATGGCCAGGGCGCGGGCGATCGCCACACGTTGCTGCTGGCCACCGGAAAGCTGGCCCGGGTGCTTGTGGGCGTGCGCCGACAGGCCGACGCGCTCAAGCAGTTGCAGGCCTTTCTTGGTGGCTTCTTCCTTGCTGCGGCCGAGCACCTTGATCTGTGCGATGGTCAGGTTTTCGGTGATGGTCAGGTGCGGGAACAGCTCGAAGTGCTGGAACACCATGCCCACGCGCGAACGCAGTTTCGGCAGGTTGGTCTTCGGGTCGGCGATGGAGGTGCCGTCGACGATTATGTCGCCTTTCTGGAACGGTTCCAGCGCGTTGACGCACTTGATCAGGGTGGACTTGCCCGAGCCCGATGGCCCGCACACCACGATCACTTCGCCTTTTTTAACCTCGGTGCTGCAATCGGTCAGCACCTGGAAGTCGCCATACCACTTGTTGATGTTCTTGATCGAGATCATACGGCAAACCTTTTTTGCAGACGCTTGACCAGCAGCGAGGCGGAAAAGCTGATGATGAAGTAGACGACACCGGCGAAGATCAGGAACTCATTGGAGCGCCCGATGATGTCGCCGTTGGAACGGGCGGAGTTGAGGAAGTCCACCAGGCCCACGGTGTAGACCAGCGAGGTGTCCTGGAACAGGATGATCGACTGTTGCAGCAGCAACGGGGTCATCTTGCGGAACGCCTGGGGCAGGATGATCAGGCGCATGGTCTGGCCATAGGTCATGCCCATTGCCTGTGCCGCCGCCATCTGGCCCTTGGGTATCGACTGCACGCCGGCCCGCACGATCTCGCAGAAGTACGCGGCCTCGAACATCATGAACGCCACGACGCAGGAGGTGAACGCGCCGATCGGGGTGTCTTCGCCGGTGATCCAACGCAACACGAACGGCACCGCCAGGTAGAACCAGGTGATCACCAGCAGCAGCGGGATCGAGCGGAAGTAGTTCACATAGGCGCCGGCCACCCGGGACAGCAGTTTGCTGGACGACAGGCGCATCAGTGCCAGGATCGTACCCAGCGCGATACCGCCGATCACGCCCATGACCATCAGCTTCAAGGTCATGACCATGCCGTTCCACAGGCCCGGGATGGCGGGGATGATGCCGCTGAAATCGAGTTCCATTATTTACCCCCCACGGAGATCAGGCCGGGCACTGCGACTTTCTTCTCGACCACGCGCATCAGCAGCATCAGGCTCATGTTCAGGGTGAAGTAGATCAGCGTGGCCAGGGTGAAGGCTTCAAACAGGTTGGCCGAGAACTCGGCGGTCTGTTTGGTTTGCGCCAGCAGTTCCATCAGGCCGATCAAGGACGCCACGGAGGAGTTCTTGAAGACGTTGAGGAATTCCGAGGTAAGCGGCGGAATGATGATCCGGTAGGCCTGGGGCAGCAGCACGTTCCAGTAGATCTGCGGCAACTTGAAGCCCATGGCACGTGCAGCGGCCTCTTGGCCACGTGGCAGCGCCTGGATACCGGTACGCACTTGCTCGCACACACGCGCAGCGGTGAACAGGCCCAGGCACACGACAACGCTCAGGTAGGCCGAGGTGGTCGGGTTAAGGTCCTGCTTGTACCAGTCCTGCAGGTTCTGCGGCAGCAGGTCGGGTATCAGGAAGTACCAGATGAACAGCTGCACCAGCAGCGGCACGTTACGAAACAGCTCCACGTAGCAGGTCGCGATGCCTGATACGAGGCGGTTTGGCACGGTGCGCATGACCCCCAGAATGGAGCCCAGCAGCAAGGCGATAATCCATGCCACGACAGCGATGGCGATGGTCCAGCCCAGGCCGGCGATGTACCAGTCGAGATAAGTCTCGCTGCCCACGCCGGTGGACTTGAAGAACACGCCCCAGTCCCAGTTGTAATTCATTAGGGTCTCCCCTCGAGATCGATCGATGTACAAGCACCCGCTTGGGGAAAGTCCATTCCCGCCTGGCGATGAACGCCAGGCACACGCGATCGGCTCGAAAACCGCCAGGTCGAGTGTTCCAAAGTATAGCCAGCAGGTAGTAACAGACGCCTGAGGGAGGGTTGGCTCCCTCAGGCGATAAGGTTAGTCAGGAATCAGATTTTTACTTCAGGCGCCGGCTTGTCGGTCGGGTTCTTGATCAGTTCCTTAACCTTGTCGCTCATTGGGAAGTTCAGGTTCAGGTTTTTTGGTGGGATCGGGCTTTCGAACCACTTGGCGTAGATCTTGTTGATTTCGCCGGACTTGTACAGGCCAACGATGGCGTCATCCACCGCTTTCTTGAAGGCAGGGTCTTCTTTGCGAACCATGCACGCGTAGGCTTCGAAGGACTGTGGAGTACCGGTGATGACCCAGTCATCCGGCTTCTTGGCCTTGGCTTCTTCACCGGCCAGCAGGGCGTCGTCCATCATGAAGGCTACGGCACGGCCGCTTTCCAGCATCTGGAAGGACTCGCCATGGTCTTTGGCGGAGATGACGTTCATGCCCATCTGCTTGTCAGCGTTCATCGCCTTGATGATGCGCTCGGACGTGGTGCCGGCGGTGGTCACGACGTTCTTGCCCTTCAGGTCGGCGAAGTCGGCGTAGCTAGGCTTGCCTTCCTTGTCTTTCTTGACCAGCAGGCGAGTGCCGATTTCGAAGATGTTGGTGGTGAAGGCGACTTGCTGGGCGCGTTCGGCGTTGTTGGTGGTGGAACCGCACTCGATGTCGACGGTGCCGTTCTGAACCAGCGGAATACGGGTCTGCGAGGTGACCAGGTTGTACTTGGCCTGCAGATCGGGTTTGTTCAGGTCTTTTTTCAGGGCTTCGACGATGGCCAGCTGAATGTCGTGGGAGTAGCCCACAGGTTTGCCCGAACCATCCGCAATGTAGGAAAACGGAATGGAGCTGTCGCGGTGCCCGAGGGTGATGGTGCCGGAGTCGTTGATTTTCTTCAGTGTGCCGGTGAGTTCGGCGGCAAAAACTGGAGTGCTGATCAGAGCAGCAGCGATAGCTGCGCCCAGGATATGGGGAACGATGCGCATCAATACTTCCTCGACATTTGTTTTTTTTATGAAGCCGGCTAGACGGCTCTCTTGTACAGCGAATGCCCGTGACGGCTCCTGAAGCGTCCCAGGCAATCGTCTAGGAGTGTAGAGCATGAGTCGTGCCAGACCGGAAATAAAAGCTTAACAAGTTGATTTACATGAGGATTAATTTTGTATGACGACAAATATGTAACCGTTTGATCCGGTAAACCGAATAGGCTTGCCTGTGGCGTTCGGAAAACCGAATGTCAGGCGCTATAAAAAAGCCCCTGGGCCTTACGGCGCAGGGGCTTTTGTACGACGGGCCTGTCAGGCCGCTTCGATCTTGCTGCGGGTCTGCTCAACCTTGGACAGATAGCGTTGCACGTTGTCCTGTTCCTGTGGGGTGGTGAACAGGCCGAGTTTGGTCCGGCGCCACAGCACGTCCTGGGGCTGGGTTACCCATTCCTCGGCACACAGGTAGTCGACCTCGCGGGTGTAGAGGCCGCCGCCCAAATGTTCACCCAGGTCAGCCAGCGACTGCACGCCTTCGAGCAGGCGCCAGGTGCGGCTGCCATAGGTGGTGGACCAGCGGCGCGCGATTTCGCTCGGCAACCAGTCGAACTTGCTGCCAATGGCCTCGGCCAGGGCTTCTGGGGTGGTCATGTCCTCGCCGCCGGGCAGGCTGGCGGTGGCGGTCCAGCTGGGACGCATCTGCGTGAAGTACGGGGCCAGTTGCGCCATAGCCGATTCGGCGAGCTTGCGGTAGGTGGTCAGCTTGCCGCCGAACACCGACAGGATCGGCGCCTCGCCCGTACCACCGGACAGCGACAGGGTGTAGTCACGGGTGATGGCCGACGGGTTGTCCGACTCGTCGTTGCACAGTGGGCGCACACCCGAGTAGGTGTGGACGATGTCGTCGCGGCTCAGCTGTTTCTTGAAGTGCGCGTTGACCACCTTGAGCATGTAGTCGGTTTCACCTTCGGTGATCGCCACTTTCGCCGGGTCGCCGGTGTATTCGCGGTCGGTGGTGCCGATGATGGTCAGGTGGTTCAGGTACGGAATGGTGAAGACGATGCGCTGGTCTTCGTTCTGCAGGATGTGCGCGTGGGCGCCTTCATACAGTTTCGGCACGATCAGGTGGCTGCCCTGGATCAGGCGGATACCGTAGGGCGAGTCCAGCTTCAGGTCGTCCTTGATGAACTTGGCGACCCACGGGCCGGCGGCGTTCACCAGGGCGCGGGCACGGATCGAGAACAGGCTGCCATCGGCGCGTTCCATGTTCATGTCCCACATGCCATTGCTGCGATGGGCACTGATGCAGCGGGTCTGGGTATGGATATGCGCACCTTTTTCACGGGCGGCCATGGCGTTGAGGACGACCAGACGGGCGTCGTCGACCCAGCAGTCGGAGTATTCGAAGCCTTTGGTGATTTCGCTTTTCAGCGGGCTGTCAGGGCCGAACTTGAGGCTCTTGGAGCCGGCGAGTTTCTCGCGCTTGCCCAGGTGGTCATAGAGGAACAGGCCGGCACGGATCATCCACGCCGGGCGCAGGTGGGGGCGGTGTGGCAGCACGAAGCGCATCTGCTTGACGATGTGCGGGGCCTTGGCCAGCAGCACTTCACGTTCGGCCAGGGCTTCGCGTACCAGGCGGAATTCGTAATGTTCGAGGTAGCGCAGGCCGCCGTGGATCAGCTTGCTGCTGGCGGAGGAGGTGTGGCTGGCCAGGTCGTCCTTTTCGCAAAGGAATACCGACAAACCGCGACCGGCTGCGTCTGCTGCAATGCCGACGCCGTTGATCCCGCCACCGATTACGGCAACGTCATAGACTTCGGCAAGCGGTGGAGCAGGCAAGGTAGAAGGGTTCATCGACTGGCCTCGGGAGCTTTTTCGTATTGGAATTCGAACATTAATGTTCATTTGCGAAAATGGTAGCTGATAAACGTGGGCACAGCCAGCCGACTTCGATTGAAAAAACTCATCGAAGGGCGGGAAAAGGAAAATTTGTGAACATAAGCCTGGGCAGGCTCGAGAAAAAGGCGCTGGATAAATCGCCATCGGGGCTTGCCCCCGATGGCTTCAGTGCAGACGCTATACGACTTCCAGGCGAACCTTATGCTGGTTCAACAACTGCACCAGGGCCGGCACCGGCTCCTGATCCGTCACCAGGCAGTCCACCAGGCTGATCGGCCCCAGTCGAATCATGGCATTGCGCCCGAATTTGCTGGAGTCCGCCGCCAGGATCACCTGGCGTGCATTGGCGATGATCGCCTGGGAAACCCGGACTTCCTGGTAGTCGAAGTCCAGCAGGCTGCCGTCCTCGTCGATGCCGCTGATACCCACCAGCGCGAAGTCGACCTTGAACTGGTTGATGAAGTCGACACTGGCCTGGCCCACCACGCCGCCGTCACGGCGCACATTACCGCCGGTCAGCAACACATCGAAGTCGTCCTTTGCGCTGAGCATGGTGGCGACGTTGAGGTTATTGGTGATGATTTTCAGGTGATTGTGATTGAGCAGCGCACGGGCAATGGACTCGGTAGTGGTACCGATATTGATGAACAACGAGGCGTGATCGGGAATTTGTGCCGCGATGGCTTCGCCGATGCGCTGTTTCTCGTCGCGCATCTGGTCGGCACGCATGGCGTAGGCGGTGTTCTCGACACTGGAGTCATAGGCCGCGCCGCCGTGGTAGCGGCGCAGCAGATTGGCGTCCGCCAGCTGGTTGATATCGCGGCGGATGGTTTGCGGGGTGACAACGAATAGCTGCGCCATTTCCTCGATACTGACGTAGCCGCGTTCGCGGACCAGTTCGAGGATTTGCTGCTGGCGGGGAGGCAGATTCATGGGGCGTCCTTTGGGCTGCCATACAAAAGTGGCCCATGATGACGCAGGAATCTGCTCCCTGCCAGTTACAACCCGATATGGGGCCGGCGCATGGCTTATTCGGCGCCTTCGTGGGGCTCCCAGTCACGGGTGCGGCTCACCGCTTTTTGCCAGCCAGCGTAGAGTTTTTCCTTGGCGGCTTCTTCCAGTTGCGGTTCGAATTCGCGCTCGATCACGGCCTTGCCGCGCAGCTCGTCCAGGCTGCCCCAGAAGCCGCAGGCCAGGCCTGCCAGGTAGGCGGCGCCGAGTGCAGTGGTTTCGCGCATTTGCGGGCGCTCGACCTGGGTGCCGAGGATGTCGGCCTGGAATTGCATCAGGAAGTTGTTGGCCACCGCACCGCCGTCCACACGCAGGGCCTTGAGGCGTTCGCCCGAGTCCTGTTGCATGGCGTCGAGTACGTCGCGGGTCTGGTAGGCAATCGACTCCAGGGCGGCACGAATAATGTGATCCACGCGTACGCCGCGGGTCAGGCCAAACAGTGCGCCACGGGCATACGGGTCCCAGTAGGGGGCACCCAGGCCGGTGAAGGCCGGGACCAGGTACACGCCGTTGCTGTCCTTGACCTTGCCGGCGAAGTATTCGGTGTCGGTGGCATCGGCGATGATTTTCAGCTCGTCACGCAGCCATTGCACGGTGGAGCCACCGTTGAACACCGCGCCTTCCAGCGCATAGGCCACTTCGCCACGGGGACCGCAGGCGATGGTGGTGAGCATGCCGTGCTTGGACTTGACCGCTTTGTCGCCGGTATTCATCAGCAGGAAGCAGCCGGTGCCGTAGGTGTTCTTGGCCTGGCCGGCCTCCACGCACATCTGGCCGAACAGGGCCGCTTGCTGGTCACCGGCGATACCGCCGATGGCGATGCCGCTTTTGGTGCGGCCGTAGATCTCGGAGGAAGACTTCACTTCCGGCAGCATTTCCCGCGGAACGTCGAGGATCTCCAGCATCTTCGCATCCCACTCCAGGGTGTGGATGTTGAAGAGCATGGTGCGCGAGGCGTTGGTGTAGTCGGTAACGTGGGTCTTGCCGCCGGTAAATTTCCAGATCAGCCAGCTGTCGATGGTGCCGAACAGCAGCTCGCCGTTGCGCGCACGCTCGCGGCTGCCTTCGACGTTATCGAGGATCCACTTGAGCTTGGTGCCGGAGAAGTACGGGTCGGTGACCAGGCCGGTGGTGTCGTTAATGTATTGCTCGTGGCCGTCGCGCTTGAGCTGCTGGCAGATCTCGGTGCTGCGGCGGCATTGCCAGACAATGGCGTTGTAGATCGGGCGGCCGGTGATCTTGTCCCATACCACGGTGGTTTCACGCTGGTTGGTGATACCGATGGCGGCGACCTGGTCATGGTGCAGGCCGGCTTGTGCCAGGGCCTCGACCATCACCGCGCTCTGGGTGGCGAAGATTTCCATCGGGTCATGCTCGACCCAGCCGGCTTGCGGGTAGTGCTGGGTGAATTCACGTTGGGCGGTGCAGACCACGTTGGCGTCGCGATCGAAGATGATTGCCCGGGAACTGGTGGTGCCCTGATCAAGGGCAATGATGTAGTTCTTATTCTCGATATCGGTCATGTCTATTGCCTTGGACGAAATAAGGAAGTCAGAAATCAGCCGGGGCCGCGAAGGGCAGAGGACCAGGCTGGCGCTTTCAGGAAATACGAGTCTTGCCGTTGACAGCCGTGTCAGTTGTTTCCGCTATAGCAGGTGCGGCGCTCGGCAAGTGGCGAGCAATCAGCCCGCGATAGGCCGCAGCACCGAGGCATGCGCCGACAATCGGCGCGAAAATCGGAACCAGGAAGTAAGGAATATCGCGGCCGCCAGTAAAGGCCATTTCACCCCAGCCAGCGAAAAAGGTCATCAGCTTGGGCCCGAAATCCCGCGCCGGGTTCATCGCAAAGCCGGTCAGCGGGCCCATGGCACTGCCGATGACCGCAATCAGCAGGCCAATCAGCAGTGGTGCCAGCGGACCGCGCGGCAGGCCGTTGTTGTCATCGGTCAGGGCCATGATCACGCCCATCAGGATCGCGGTAATGACCATTTCCACCAGGAAGGCCTGCGCCGTGCTCAGCAGTGCATGGGGGTAGGTGGAGAACACCGAGGCCAATTCCAGGCTGGCCTGGGTGCCGCGTACCAGATGGTGGGTTTGTTCGTAATCGAAAAAGAGATTGCTATAAAGCGTGTACACCAGCGCCGCCGAGCAGAAGGCTCCGGCGATTTGGGCCAGGATGTAGAACGGCAGTTTGCGCTTGTCGAAGTCGGCAAAAATACACAGGGCGATACTGACCGCCGGATTGAGGTGAGCCCCGGAAATACCGGCGCTCAGGTAGATCGCCATGCTGACGCCGATCCCCCAGATGATGCTGATTTCCCACAACCCGAAGCTGGCACCCGCGACCTTGAGCGCAGCAACGCAGCCTGTACCGAAGAAGATCAGAAGCGCAGTCCCCAGGAACTCGGCCATGCATTGGCTCGAAAGTGAAGGCTGTTGAAGAGCAGTTGTCATGGAAAACCTCGATTGTTGTTCTTGTCTGGCGCACTGCCTCAACGGACGGTTGCGCGATTTTCACCGTGACGAGGATCCCCATCCAAGACACGGCTTACTGCTGGAACGCTGCAGGTGTATTCCTACAGTATTCGGAAACGAAAAAATATAGACAAGAATGACGGCTGTCAAAGGTCGAAAGTGAACTGTCGGTCACTTTCCAACTATTGGTTTGATGAATGATCACGCTCGCCACGTTAAGTATTGTGGACGGGGAGGGCGGACTAGAGCGTTTTATGCGGGCTTGGCCTAGAATTGGCCGTCAGTTTGCCACGCTCGGAGAGGTCATGACCCCCGCATTGGATTTGTTGAAAAAAGTTCGCGCCGAACATCGCATCCACAGTTATGAACACGACCCCAAGGCGGCCTCCTATGGCCTGGAGGCCGCAGAGAAATTGGGCCTCGACCCGGCGCAGGTGTTCAAGACCTTGTTGGCCAGCAGTGAAAAAGGCGAATTACTGGTGGCTGTGGTGCCGGTCGTCGGAAGTCTCGACCTCAAGGCCCTGGCTCATGCGGCGGGTGTGAAAAAAGTCGAAATGGCTGATCCGGCGGCGGCGCAGCGTTCCACCGGTTACCTGCTGGGAGGCATCAGCCCATTGGGGCAGAAGAAGCGTTTGCGCACATTTATCGATGTGACGGCGCAGCCGTTTGCGACAATTTTTGTGAGTGCGGGGAGAAGGGGACTGGAAGTGGAGTTGTCCGCCGCAGTGCTGGCGGAACATACCCAGGCCAAATTCGCAGAAATTGGCCGGCCGTAATCCCGGTATCCTGGATAACCAATGTGGGAGGAGGCTTGCCCCTCCCACACGTTGATCATTGACTCAGCCAGCCGGGCTGTAGCGTCGTACGCCGGATTCGGCGTGAGGAACCTGCGCCGCGACGCTGCCTGAGGCCTGGAACAGCACCAGATGCTCAGCGGCCACGCGAATGCCCACTTGCGCGCCCACCTGATGGTCGGCATGGCTGGGGAAAATCGACTCCAACTGCGCACCGGTCGGCAGTTGCAGGCGGTACAGGGTCGACGCGCCGAGGAAGGTCTTGCCGACGATCCGAGCTTTCAAGGCGCTGTCCGGCGCGTAGACGATGTCGTCCGGGCGCAGCAAGACGTCCACCGCCCCCCCCGTAGGCCAGGTGTAGGCGCGGTTTCCGCGCAGGTCGCCGAGTTCGGTGTGGACGGACTCGGGCGAACTCAACTGGCCACGAATGAAATAACCCTGGCCGATAAAGCTGGCGACGTAAGGCGTCAGGGGTTCGTGATAGAGGTTGTAGGGGGTATCCCACTGCTCCAGGCGGCCTTCCTTGAACACCCCGACGTGATCGCTCACGGCGAATGCCTCTTCCTGGTCATGGGTGACCAGGATCGCACTGGTGCCCCGTGCCTTGAGGATGTCGCGCACCTCGTGGCTGAGCTTGCGCCGCAGTTCGCCGTCGAGGTTGGAGAACGGTTCGTCCAGCAGCAACAGCTGCGGCTCCGGCGCCAGGGCGCGGGCGAGGGCGACGCGTTGTTGCTGGCCGCCCGACAGTTCGTGGGGGAAACGCTTGCCCAGGTTCTTGAGGTTGACCAGCTCCAGCAGTTCGGCGACCACACGGTCTTTTTGCGGGTGTTTGCGAATGCCGAAGGCGATGTTGTCGGCCACGCTGAGATGGGGGAACAGCGCGTAGTCCTGGAACACCATGCCGATGCGACGTTTCTCCGGCGCCAGGGTAAAACCGGCGCTGGAGATCACTTCGCCCGCGAGGCTGATTTCGCCTTCGTGCACCGGCTCAAAACCGGCAATCGCGCGCAAGGTCGTGGTTTTGCCACAGCCCGAAGAACCCAGCAGGCAACCGATATCGCCCGCGTTGAGGTGCAGATTGAGGTTCTGCACCACCCGTTGATCCTGGTAACCGCATGCCAGATTGCGCAAGTTCAGCAGTAATGGCTGGCTCATGCGTGGTGGTACGCCGGTTCGACGAGGAATTCGAGCAGGGCTTTTTGCGCGTGCAGGCGGTTCTCGGCCTGGTCCCAGGCCACGGAGCGTGGGTCATCGAGCAGGTCGAGGCTGATTTCCTCACCCCGGTGGGCGGGCAGGCAGTGCATGAACAGCACGTCCGGCGCGGCCATGTCGAGCAGGGCGCGGGTCACCTGGAAGGGCGCGAACAGGGCCAGGCGCTTGGCGGTTTCGTCTTCCTGGCCCATGGAGGTCCAGACGTCGGTGCTGACCAGGTGGGCGCCGATCGCTGCATCCTTTGGATCGCGCAGGATCTGCACACGGCCATCGGCCTTGGCCAGGAACTCGGCGGCCGGTTCGAAGCCTTCCGGACAGGCGATGCGCAGGTGGAAGTCGAACTGAATCGCCGCTTCTATATAGCTGTTGCACATGTTGTTGCCGTCACCGATCCAGGCCACGGTCTTGCCCTGGATCGAGCCACGGTGCTCAAGGAAGGTCTGCATGTCGGCCAGCAACTGGCATGGGTGCAGGTCATCGGACAGGCCGTTGATTACCGGCACGCGCGAGTTGGCGGCGAATTCGGTCAGGGTGCTGTGGGCAAAGGTACGGATCATCACCGCATCGAGCATGCGCGACATGACGATCGCGCAGTCGCTGATCGGCTCGCCACGGCCCAGTTGGGTGTCACGCGGCGACAGGAAGATGGCCTGGCCACCCAGCTGGATCATGCCGGCTTCGAACGACAGGCGAGTGCGGGTCGACGACTTCTCGAAAATCATCCCGAGCACGCGGTTTTTCAAAGGCTCGAACAGTACGCCGCGGTTACGCAGGTCTTTAAGCTCAATGCCTCGACGGATCACGCTGACCAGCTCTTCGGGCGTGCAATCCATCAGGGAGAGAAAGTGCCTTGCGCTCATCATTAACTACCTTTTTGCAACAGACCGCAGATACTCAAAGCCTTGTTTATTGTGACAACGGGCGAGACCTGCGGCGAAAGCCGCACGGGGCGACGAAATAGGGGAAGGCGCGATATTGACATTAAATGTCGCGTCTTACCAATAGGGCTACGTTTTTAGGGGTGTTCAAGAAGGGCGCGAGAGCGCTTTTGAAGACGATTTCCTGACAGCAGCGGGCCATTTGTACACTGACGCCATCACCTTTTGCAATGCGCGGGGGCGGGCCTGGATCAGGCTGCGTCGGTTTCAGAGGTTGATGACAGGTTCTGTAACATTTGCTCATGTTTGCGCATGGCCTGGCCTGATGGCTATCGATTCACAGGACGAACGATGCTGGCGCCTGTCATGGTCACGGCCCATAGTCAGGCCAAAGCCCAATAAAGAGACTGGCCATGACCAAGACTCTCCACCACCGTGCCTGCCACCTGTGTGAAGCCATCTGTGGCCTGACCCTGGAAACCACCCAGGCCGAAGACGGCAGCCTGGCGATCACCTCGATCAAGGGCGACACGCTGGACAGCTTCAGTCGCGGCCATATCTGCCCCAAGGCCGTGGCGTTGCAGGACATCCAGAATGATCCTGACCGCCTGCACCAGCCCATGTTGCGGGTGGGCAGCGAATGGCAGCCAATCCCGTGGGATGAGGCGTTTGCCTTGGTCGCCGAGCGGCTGGCGGGCATCCAGGCGCGGCATGGGCAGAATGCAGTGGCGGTGTATCAGGGTAACCCCAGCGTGCACAACTATGGGCTGATGACCCACAGCAACTACTTCCTCGGCCAGCTCAAGACGCGCAACCGGTTTTCTGCCACCTCCGTAGACCAGTTGCCCCATCACCTCACCAGCCACCTCATGTACGGCCATGGCCTGTTGCTGCCGATTCCGGACATCGACCACACCGACTTCATGCTGATCCTCGGCGGCAACCCGCTGGCCTCCAACGGCAGCATCATGACCGTGCCTGATGTGGAGAAGCGTCTCAAGGCTATCCAGGCCCGGGGCGGCAAGGTGGTAGTGGTCGATCCTCGGCGCAGTGAGACAGCGGCGATCGCTGATCAGCATCTGTTCGTGCGGCCTGGCGGGGATGCGGCGTTGCTGTTCGGGGTACTCAACACACTGTTCACCGAGAACCTGACGCGTGACAGTCATTTGCCGGTAGAGGGCCTTGAGGATGTGCGCCGTGCGATCCTCGGCTTTACCGCCGAAGCCATGAGCCGCCAGTGTGCCGTACCTGCCGGGCAGATTCGCCAGTTGGCACGGGATTTCGCTGCTGCGGATAAAGCGGTGTGCTACGGGCGCATGGGGGTGTCGACCCAGGCGTTCGGCACGCTGTGTCATTGGCTGGTGCAGTTGATCAACCTGGTCACGGGCAACCTCGACCGCGAGGGCGGCGCGTTATGCACCAGTCCGGCGGTGGATTTGGTCGCGTCCACCGGTGGCGGGCATTTCAATCGCTGGCAGAGCCGCGTGTCCGGGCGCCCGGAGTACGGCGGCGAGTTGCCAGTGTCTGCATTGGCCGAAGAAATGCTCACCGGCGGCGAAGGACAGATCCGCGCGCTGGTGACGGTGGCGGGCAACCCGGTGCTGTCGACCCCCAATGGCCGCCAGTTGGAGCAGGCCCTGGACGGCTTGGAGTTCATGGTCAGCATCGACCTCTATATCAACGAGACCACGCGTTATGCCGATCTGATCCTGCCGTCCACTTCGGCGCTGGAAAACGACCACTACGACACCACGTTCAACATGTTCGCCGTGCGCAATGTCACCCGTTTCAATCGCGCGATCCTGCCCAAGCCTGAGGGGGCGTTGCATGACTGGGAGATCTTCGTCGGCCTGGCCACGGCATTCGCTGCGCACACCGGTATGGCGCTCAAGCCCACCATGCCGCCTGCGCAAATGATCGACTTCGGCCTGCGCGCCGGCGCTTATGGTGATGCGTCGAGCCATCAGTTGTCGGTGGCGAAGCTGGCGGATCATCCCCATGGCATGGACCTGGGGCCGCTCAAGCCAAATCTCACAGCGCGCTTGAAAACCGTGGATGGGAAGGTGCAGGCGGCACCGGCAGTGATTCTGGCGGATCTGGCGCGCTTTGCGGCGCAGCCGATGCCTGTGGCTGACGAGTTGCTGCTGATCGGCCGTCGCCATGTGCGCAGTAATAATTCCTGGATGCATAACTATCACCGGCTGGTGAAGGGCAAGCCTCGGCACCAGTTGCATATGCATCCCGACGACCTGGCCAGTCGCCAGTTGGCAGACGGCCAGCGGGTGCGCGTCAGTTCACGTATCGGCATGATCGAGGTGGAGGTGGTCGCCAGCCTGGACATGATGCCCGGCGTGGTCAGCCTGCCCCATGGTTGGGGCCACGCCCGTCCTGGCGTCCAGATGACCATCGCCAGCGAGCAACCGGGGGCGAGCGCGAATGACTTGACCGACGAGCGGCAATTGGATGAGTTATCGGGCAATGCGGCATTGAATGGCGTACCGGTCCAAGTCGCTGCCGCATAAGGAGCCCGAGCACCGCGTTGGAATTTTGCGTTACAATGCGCCACCGTGCCGACCTGTGAGTCGCAAAGTTCCAGCCGAGGTGTTCCATGGATATCATCGAAACGATCAAAGAGCAGATTGCCAACAACACCATTCTGCTTTACATGAAGGGCGCACCTAACGCTCCTCAGTGCGGTTTCTCCGCGAAGGCTTCCCAGGCTGTTATGCAGTGTGGCGAGAAGTTCGCTTACGTGGATATCCTGCAAAACCCGGAAATCCGCGCCAACCTGCCGAAGTACGCCAACTGGCCTACCTTCCCGCAACTGTGGGTAGCCGGCGAGCTGGTCGGCGGTAGCGATATCATCACCGAAATGGCAGCTGATGGTTCGTTGCAGGCCTTGATCAAAGATGCAGCGGCAAACGCGGCGGCCAAGACCGACGCTTGATTCGCCTGCAATAAAAAGCCCCGCTTCTCGTGAGAGAGCGGGGCTTTTTTGTACCTGAGAGAGCGACGGGATTATTCGCCCATCTGCGATTGCAGGTAGTTTTCCAGGCTGACTTTGTCGATCAGGCCCAGTTGGGTTTCCAGCCAGTCGATATGTTCTTCCTGGTCTTCAAGGATGTCTTCCAGCAGCTCGCGGCTGCCGAAGTCGCCCTTGGTCTCGCAATGTGCGATGGCGGCCTTGAGGTCGCTGTGGCTCTTGCGTTCAAAGCCCAGGTCGCTGCTGATCATTTCCTGGGTGTGCTCGCCGATGTTCAGCTTGCCCAGGTCCTGTACGTTCGGCAGGCCTTCGAGGAACAGGATCCGCTTGATCAGCGCGTCGGCGTCCTTCATGGCCTTGATGGATTCTTTGTATTCACGCTTGCCAAGCTTTTCCAGGCCCCAATCGTCGTACATGCGCGCATGCAGGAAGTACTGATTGATCGCGACCAGTTCATTGGCAAGGATTTTGTTGAGTTGCTGGATGACTGAGATGTCGCCTTTCATGACTGGGGTCCTGCCCTGTAGTAGCTGTGTATAAGGCGGAGTTTGAGCGGCGAAAACCCTAGTGTCAAACCTAAGTTATTGAATAATAAATGAAAATTAATCGGAATAAGAATGTTTGTGTTCCGCGTCTTAGCGCTAACTAATTGAATTACAGGCATAAAAAAACCGGACACTCGGTCCGGTTCTTCAAAACACGCCTATTCAAGCGTGTGTAAATTCTGCTGAGTAGGGAACAGCGGCCTGGGCTGTTTGCAGCTGCGTCAGGGTTTCCCGTACCACTTGCTTGGCGAGGCAAGCACATTTACCACATTGACTGGCAACGCCGGTGGTTTCACGCACTTCCTTGTAGCTGCAGCAACCTTCATAGATTGCTTCGCGGATTTGTCCGTCGGTGACGCCGGTACACAGGCACACATACATAAGGGAGAACCGTCGCGGGTTTAAGGCTTAAGTGCGATGGATCTTAATGTTAACGAGAATGATTGTCAAAGTAGATTCGTAGGGTATTGGCCTGCACCGCCCTCACGCTGACGAACGGTTTTTTCAGTGTATGATGGTCGGTCTTCACGAAGCGTGACTGCGTCACAGGGCTGTCGCTTGAATGCGGCAGACTCAAGGCCGGTCCTTTTACTTCAATCGTCACCCTTACATCAGGAGATACCCAATGAGCGTACTCGTCGGCAAACAAGCCCCGGATTTCGACGTACCTGCCGTGCTCGGCAATGGCGAAATCGTTGACAGCTTCAAACTGTCTGAAGCCATCAAAGGCAAATACGGCCTGGTGTTCTTCTACCCGCTGGACTTCACCTTCGTCTGCCCTTCGGAGCTGATCGCTCTGGACCACCGCATGGACGATTTCAAGGCACGTAACGTTGAAGTGGTTGCCGTTTCCATCGACTCCCATTTCACCCACAACGCCTGGCGCAACACGGCCATCAACGATGGCGGCATCGGCAAAGTCAAATACACCATGGCTGCCGACATGAAGCACGACATCGCCAAGGCCTACGACGTTGAGTCCGAAGGTGGCGTGGCGTTCCGTGGCGCGTTCCTGATCGACGACAAGGGCGTTGTGCGCTCCCAGATCATCAACGACCTGCCGCTGGGCCGTAACATGGAAGAGCTGATCCGTCTGGTCGACGCCCTGCAATTCCACGAAGAGCACGGCGAAGTCTGCCCTGCCAACTGGAAAAAAGGCGACAAAGGCATGAACGCTTCGCCAGAAGGCGTTGCGGCTTACCTGACCGAGAACGCTGGCAAGCTGTAAGCCGGATTCGCGGGACAAAAAAACCGGCCTGAGAAGGCCGGTTTTTTTGTGCGCGGGATTTGACCTCAGTCGCCGAAGTCTTCCCAGCCGCCCATCTGCTTCCAGCGGTTGACGATGCCGCAGAACAGTTCGGCGGTCTTCTCGGTGTCGTAGCGGGCCGAGTGGGCTTCGCGACCGTCGAAGTCGATGCCGGCCGCCTGGCAGGCCTTGGCCAAGACGGTCTGGCCATAGGCCAGGCCAGCAAGGGTGGCGGTGTCGAAACTGGAGAACGGGTGGAACGGATTGCGCTTCATGTCCAGCCGCGTCACGGCGGCGTTGAGGAAGCCCAGGTCGAAGCTGCTGTTATGTCCGACCAGGATCGCGCGCTTGCAGCCGTTGGCCTTCAAGGCCTTGCGTACGCCACGGAAGATATCGGTGAGTGCCGCCTCTTCGCTGACGGCCATGCGCAAGGGGTGATCGAGCTTGATCCCGGTGAACTCCAGGGCTGCCGCTTCGATATTGGCACCTTCAAACGGCTCGACGCGGAAGAAGTGGGTGTGCTCCGGATACACAAAGCCCTGTTCGTCCATGCCGATAGTCGTTGCGGCGATTTCCAGCAGTGCATCGGTGGCGCAATTGAAGCCGCCGGTTTCTACGTCGACAACGACAGGCAGGTAGCCGCGGAAACGTTCGGCCATCGGATGGCGCGAACCACCACCGCCACCGTGTTCCTGGTCGTCATCGTAATGGTCTTCACTCACTTGCTTTCCTCCAGCAGGCGCCAGCGCAGTGTTTCACCGGCGCGCAGCGGGATAACGGTCAGCTCGCCAAATGGCAGGCTGGCGGGGGCGGTCCAGTCTTCACGGACCAGGGTGATACGGTCGGTATTCGCCGGCAGGCCGTAGAATCGCGGGCCATTGAGGCTGGCGAAACCTTCGAGTTTATCCAGGGCGTTGCGCTGCTCGAACGCTTCGGCATACAGCTCGATGGCGGCGAACGCGGTGTAGCAACCGGCACAACCGCATGCCGCTTCCTTGGCGTGCTGGGCGTGGGGCGCAGAGTCGGTGCCGAGGAAGAACTTCGGATTACCGCTGGTCGCGGCATCCAGCAAGGCCACCTGGTGGATATTGCGCTTGAGGATCGGCAGGCAATAGAAGTGCGGCCGAATCCCGCCCACCAGCATGTGGTTGCGGTTGTACAGCAGGTGATGGGCGGTGATGGTTGCGCCGACGTTGGCCGAGGCCTCGGTGACGAACTGCACGGCATCGGCCGTGGTGATGTGCTCGAACACCACCTTGAGGGTCGGAAACAGCTCGACCACGCGGCGCATGTGCTCGTCGATGAAGATTTTCTCGCGATCGAACACATCCACGTCGCCACGGGTGACTTCACCGTGGATCAGCAGCGGCATGCCGACTTCGGCCATGGCTTCGATGGCCGGCAGGATCTTGTCGATACTGGTCACGCCGGAATCGGAGTTGGTGGTCGCGCCGGCCGGGTACAGCTTGGCGGCGTGCACGAAACCGCTGGCCTTGGCCTGGCGAATTTCTTCGGGCTGGGTGCGGTCGGTGAGGTAGAGCACCATCAACGGTTCGAAGCGGCTGCCGGCCGGCCGTGCAGCGAGGATGCGCTGGCGATAGGCGTCGGCTTCGGCGGCGTTACGCACCGGTGGTACCAGGTTAGGCATGATGATGGCGCGGCCAAACGTACGCGCTACATCGGCCACGGTTTGGGGCAACGCAGCACCATCGCGAAGATGAATATGCCAGTCGTCGGGACGCAGCAGGGTCAGGCGGTCGGACATTGGGGATTCCAGGCGGGTCAATCTGGTGGGAATGCTACCGGAAAAGACTCTTGCAGGCACTCGCTATCAAGTTTTGCAGGATGCATCCGATAGCCTTTCGTATGCCTTATCGATGTATGACGCTTTGAAGTGTTGTAGAAACCAGTGGAGCCTCCCGTGCGCCAGCATTATCTAGCCCTGCTCAGTGTGTTCGCCAGCCTGCCTGCTATGGCCCTCACGTTCCAGACTCGTCTGGAGAACATTGAGTGGAAGGTGGAGGGGGACAAGTTCGAGTGCCGCCTGACCCAACCGATCACCGACTTCGGTTCGGGTGAGTTCGTGCGCCGGGCCGGCGAGCAGGCGACGTTTCGTCTGAAAGCCTATAACGGGTCGCTGGGCGCAGGGTCGGCCACCTTGTTGGCCGCCGCAGCCCCCTGGCAGCCCGGTCGGGGTGACATCAATCTCGGCGCCGTACGTGCCGGCAGCGGTGATGTGCTGTTCAACAGCTCTCAGGCCCAGGCCGGGCGTCTCTTCAACGGTTTGCTCGATGGACGCTCGCCCACTGTGCGGCACTATGGACGCGAGGGTGGCTATTCGGAGATTCGCCTGCTGCCGGTGAAATTCAACAAGGCCTACAGCGACTATCAGCTGTGCACCGCCAAGCTGCTGCCGATGAATTACGATCAGGTCAAGCAGACCGAAGTGGGCTTCCCCGGTGGCGGCATCGAGCTGGACGCTGCGGCAAAGCAGAAGCTGGCGGTGATTCTCGAATTCATGAAGGCGGACCCAACCGTCAACCATATCGAATTGAACGGCCACTCGGACAACAGCGGCAATCGCCTGAGCAACCGTGACGTTTCACGCCGTCGCGCGCTGGCTGTGATGGACTACTTCAAGGCCAACGGTATCCCGGAGTCCCAGATCACCCTGCGGTTCCATGGCGAAAGCTACCCCTTGGCGCCCAACACCACTGCCGCCAACCGGGCCCGTAACCGCCGTGTGAATATTCAGCTCGAACGCGTGGCTGCCCCTGAGAAACCGGCCCCCCAGGCCACGGGGCCGAGCAACCCGGCACACACCTCCTGACGTGCGACCATCGGTCGCTCGCTCGACATAATCTGTCGCTTTATCTTCATTTGCTGTCGCGCCCCTGTAAATCCACGGTTTTGATCGGTAGAATCGACGCCTTTCCGTACAACCCCGTGGAGTGATGGCATGGCCGACGTAAACAAGGTCGTTCTCGCGTATTCCGGCGGCCTGGACACTTCGGTGATCCTCAAGTGGCTGCAGGATACTTATAACTGTGAAGTGGTGACCTTCACCGCTGACCTGGGTCAGGGCGAAGAGGTCGAACCTGCACGTGCCAAGGCGCAAGCCATGGGCGTGAAAGAGATCTACATTGACGACCTGCGCGAAGAATTCGTCCGCGATTTCGTCTTCCCGATGTTTCGCGCCAACACCGTCTACGAAGGCGAGTACCTGCTGGGTACTTCCATCGCACGCCCGCTGATCGCCAAGCGCCTGATCGAAATCGCCAACGAAACCGGCGCTGATGCCATTTCCCATGGCGCCACCGGCAAGGGCAACGACCAGGTGCGTTTCGAACTGGGTGCCTATGCGCTCAAGCCCGGCGTGAAAGTGATTGCCCCCTGGCGTGAATGGGACCTGCTGTCCCGTGAAAAGCTGATGGATTACGCTGAAAAGCACGCGATCCCGATCGAGCGTCATGGCAAGAAAAAGTCCCCGTACTCGATGGACGCCAACCTGCTGCACATATCCTATGAAGGCGGCGTGCTGGAAGACACCTGGACCGAGCACGAAGAAGACATGTGGAAATGGACCGTCTCCCCGGAGAACGCTCCAGACAAGCCGCAGTACCTGGAACTGACCTACCGTAATGGCGACATCGTCGCGCTGGACGGCGTGGAAATGACCCCGGCCACCGTATTGGCGACGCTGAACCGTATCGGTGGCGAACATGGCATCGGCCGCCTCGACATCGTCGAGAACCGCTATGTGGGCATGAAGTCCCGTGGTTGCTACGAAACCCCGGGCGGCACCATCATGCTGCGTGCCCACCGCGCCATCGAGTCCATCACCCTGGACCGTGAAGTGGCTCACCTCAAAGACGAGCTGATGCCCAAGTACGCCAGCCTGATCTATACCGGCTACTGGTGGAGCCCTGAGCGTCTGATGCTGCAACAGATGATCGATGCTTCCCAGGCCCACGTGAATGGCGTTGTGCGTCTGAAGTTGTACAAGGGCAATGTGATCGTTACCGGCCGTAAGTCGGATGACTCGCTGTTCGACGCCAACATCGCCACTTTCGAAGAAGATGGCGGTGCCTACAACCAGGCTGACGCAGCGGGCTTTATCAAGTTGAATGCATTGCGCATGCGCATTGCTGCCAACAAAGGTCGTTCGTTGTTCTGAGTGTCAAGCCGGTTGTAAAAATGGCCCCTTGTTCAAGGGGCCATTTTTTTGTCTTGAATTCTTGATTAAGTCCACTTTGTTTAAACTTGTTTAATCAGTGTTGTTGATTATTGGGGCGCTGTTTTTTTTGTCGGGGGAATGTTTTTTATCATTTATGTAGGAACCAGTCTTACAGATAATTCACTCATGTAGGTGCGAGGAGTATGTAAGAAGCCAAAAATTCTGTAGGAAATAAGGATGTAAGTAAATATGTTAAATGGAACTGAAACTACCGATTTTTCTCTGCCGGCTCCGCTACCTGCAGTCGACAGGCAAGGGGCATTTCCTGATAGTTGCGTGCGGCACGTTTACCTTATCCCCTGGAGGGGCTGGAAATTTCACTCAAAATATGTGAGGTCCCGGAAAGTTCTGAAGGGCCCCATAAAACTGGAAACATCTGTATCGGTGTTTTTTTGTAGGGCGTTTCCTTTATCTCTGTGGGTTGGGTCTCTGCTTGCTGTTGCTCGGGGGGGAACGCTATGCCAACTAGGAAACGACTAGGCTATTGTGTTTGCTCTAAATAATTCGAACAGCGAAATTGGACTTTCTCATGAATAAAGTGCTGATCGTAGATGATCATCCCGTCATTCGTCTTGCTGTGCGTATGCTAATGGAGCGTCATGGTTATGAGGTCGTTGCAGAGACCAATAACGGTGTCGATGCGTTGCAACTTGCGCGGGAGCATATGCCGGATATTGTCATACTGGATATTGGGATTCCCAAGCTCGATGGCCTGGAAGTTATTTGCCGGCTTTCGTCTACCAAGCAGGCTGTCCCGTTCAAGGTACTGGTGCTCACCTCCCAGGCTCCAGGTCACTTTTCCATGCGTTGCATGCAGGCGGGCGCTGCGGGCTATGTGTGCAAGCAACAGGACCTGACCGAGTTGCTGAGTGCGATCAAGGCGGTGTTGTCGGGCTACAGCTATTTTCCAAACCAGGCACTCAACTCGGTACGCTCCACCATGGGTAATGCCAGTGAGGCCGATATGGTCGAGCGTCTGTCCGGCCGGGAAATGATGGTGTTGCAGCAATTGGCTCGGGGCAGGACCAACAAGGAGATTGCCGACGGTATGTTTCTCAGCAACAAGACCGTCAGCACCTACAAGACTCGTCTGCTGCTCAAGCTCAATGCCCGCTCTCTCGTGGACCTGATCGAGCTGGCCCAGCGTAACGGCTTGGTATAGGTGAGGGCACAGCACTGCGCATAGGCCGCACAACCGGCAGAAAAAAGCCTCCGACAGGGAGGCTTCCGGCCGTCGACCGCTTGATCAGAGGTCGAAGTCGTAGTCGGCCAGTTGTTTTTGCAAGCGTCGTTCTTCCAGAAGGTTGTCGATAGTACGGCGTTTGCTCAGATTGGTCTTGGCGACCTCTGCCACAGGTGCTTCCACGCCATCGTCCTCCGATTCAACGAGGTCGTCTTCCACATCCAACTGTTCTTTGTCAGTGCTCATAACGTTAACTCCGGAGTAAGACTGCCGTTGGCGCTCCTTATAACGATAATCCATGAATGGGTAAAAAAGATTTTTTCAATCGACTGATCGAGAAAACCAATGAACCCTCAATCGTCCGACGTCTTGTCCTTGTATTCGCACAGGTCTTCAATGCGGCAGCTGCCGCAGCGCGGCTTGCGGGCCTGGCAAACATAGCGTCCGTGCAGGATCAGCCAATGGTGGGAGTCAAGCAGGTACGGTTTGGGTACGAACTTCATGAGCTGCTTTTCCACTTCGACCACGTTCTTGCCGCGTGCTATGCCGGTTCGATTACTGACCCGAAAAATATGGGTATCCACGGCCATGGTGAGTTGCCTGAATGCAGTGTTGAGCACCACGTTGGCGGTTTTACGGCCCACCCCCGGCAGGGCTTCCAGTGCTTCGCGGGTTTCTGGCACTTCGCTATTGTGCCGTTCTATCAGCAAGCGGCAGGTCTCGATGACATTCTTGGCCTTGCTGTTGTAGAGGCCGATGGTCTTGATGTACTCCGACAGCCCGTCCACGCCCAGGGCGTAAATCGCCTCTGGCGTGTTGGCCACGGGATACAGCCTGGCCGTGGCCTTGTTGACGCCGACGTCCGTGGATTGGGCCGACAGGATCACCGCAATCAGTAACTCGAACGGCGAGGAGTAGGCCAGTTCGGTCTTGGGTTCCGGATTGTCTTCGTGAAGCCTGCGGAAAATTTCCAGGCGTTTTGCGGCGTTCATGAGGCGGAAGGTTCCTTTCGGGCAGTCAGCGTAGTGTTGAATAGTGGGTCCAGGCACGGAGTCCTGCGAGAAGGATAACCCGACGGTATCAATGTGGTGTCGGCGATGGACTGTAACAACCCCCCCAGGATTATCAGTCATGTGCCATGGGCGTCTACTTGGCGCTGCGCGTCATCGAGCTTGTGTTGCGCGTCGGCTAATTGTTGCGGATCCGCCTGTTGGTCCAGGGCTTTCTTCAACTCGGCCCGGCGCATCGCCAATTGGATTTTGGCGCGCTTGAGGTCGGCGTTGTTGACGGCAGGCAGCGGTGTCGCGGGTGTGTGATGCTGGCCCAGGGCTGCCAACGCCTGCTCCGCTGCCTCGAATTGCTGTTGCAGGGCGATCAGTTGGGATTGTTGTTCAAAGGTCGGCGGGTGCCCAAAAGCCTGCAAGGATTTGTGCAATTGGGCGCGGCTCATGGCCACATTGATCTTGGCTTTTTTCACCTCCGCATCCTGGGCGGCCCGCGCTGCGTCAAATGGCAAAGGGGGAGTTGGTGCTGAGCGCTGAGGCCGCGCCACACGTTGGGCAGTCCAGTGCTCTTCTTCCCGTTGCAGGCGTGCATTGCGTTGTTCAAAGCGTTGCCGGGCACGGTCGCGCTTGAAATTTCGTTCACGGCGTTCGTTTTCGTTCGCTGCCAGGCCGCCGATGATCGGCAGCCCTGTGACCACTGGGCGCAACTCAATGCAGTCGACGGGGCAGGGCGCGACGCACAGGTCGCAACCGGTGCACTCATCGACGATGACGGTGTGCATCAACTTGGCGGCGCCGACAATCGCGTCCACCGGGCAGGCCTGGATGCATTTGGTGCAGCCGATGCACTCGGCCTCGCGGATGTAGGCGACCTGGGCCGGGGCGTCCCCACGGCTGGTATCCAGCTCCAGAATGGGTACACGCAGTAATAGCGCGAGGCCGGTGATCGTCTCCTGTCCTCCGGGTGGGCATTTGTTGATTGCCTCGCCCCGGGCGATACCCTCGGCGTAAGGCTTGCAGCCCGGGTGCCCACACTTGCCGCATTGTGTCTGCGGCAGCAGTGCGTCGATACGTTGAATCAGATTCATGGAGTGATCATTGGCGTGCCGGTTGAACAAACAGGGTTTGATTATCCGGCAAGCGAGAAGGGGGGACTAGTTGAAAAGCCCCGTCGCCGAAACGACAGGGCTGTTTTGCGGCGCTTACTTGATACGTTGACCCGGCTTGGCGCCGCTGTCAGGGCTCAGCAGGTAGATCTCTTCGCCGCCGGGACCGGCCGCCATCACCATGCCTTCGGAGATACCGAACTTCATTTTCCGCGGCTTGAGGTTGGCAATCATCATGGTCAGACGACCATTGAGCTTGGACGGGTCCGGATAGGCGCTCTTGATTCCGGAGAACACGTTGCGTTGTTCGTCACCAATATCCAGGGTCAGGCGCAGCAGTTTGTCGGCCCCTTCCACGGCTTCGGCCTTGATGATCAGCGCCACGCGCAGGTCCACGGCAGCAAAGGCGTCAAAGTCGATTTCCGGGGAAAGCGGGTCCTTGGCCAGCTCGCCGTTACCGGCCGGTTTCGATTCGCCGGTATCGGTCTGGCTGGCGGCCAGGTCTTCTTTCGAGGCGTCGGTCATTGCCTGGACCTTGACCGGATCGATGCGGGTCATCAGAGGCTTGAATTCATTCAACTGATGGTTGCTGAGCAACGTGGCGTGGTCGTTCCAGGTGAGCGGGGCGACATTGAGGAACGCCTCGGCGTCGGCGGCCAGCAATGGCAGCACGGGCTTGAGGAAGATCACCAGCTGGCGGAACAGGTTGACGCCGGTGGCGCAGATCGCCTGGACCTCAGCCTGCTTGCCTTCCTGCTTGTTCAGCGACCAGGGGGCCTTGTCGGCAATCCAGGCGTTGGCGCGGTCGGCCAGGCCCATGATCTCGCGCATGGCACGGGCAAAGTCACGGGCTTCATAGGCGTCGGCGATGCTTGGCGCGGCAGCCAGGAACGCGTCGGTCAGTTCCGGCGCGGCGTTCTCGGCCACCAGCAGGCCGGCGTTGCCCTTGTGGATAAAACCGGCGCAGCGGCTGGCGATGTTGACCACCTTGCCCACCAGGTCCGAGTTGACCTTCTGGACGAAGTCTTCCAGGTTCAGGTCCAGGTCGTCGACGCCACGACCCAGCTTGGAGGCGTAGTAGTAGCGCAGGTATTCCGGCGACAGGTGGTCCAGGTAGGTGCGTGCCTTGATAAAGGTGCCACGGGACTTGGACATCTTCTGGCCGTTGACCGTCAGGTAGCCGTGTACCGCGATGCCGGTGGGCTTGCGGTAGCCCGAACCTTCGAGCATGGCTGGCCAGAACAGGGCGTGGAAGTTGACGATGTCCTTGCCGATGAAGTGGTACAGCTCGGCGGTGGAGTCCTTGCCCCAGAACGCATCGAAGTCCAGCTCCGGCGTACGGTCGCAGAGGTTCTTGAAGCTGGCCATGTAGCCGATCGGTGCGTCCAGCCATACATAGAAGTATTTGCCGGGCTCGCCTGGGATCTCGAAGCCGAAGTACGGCGCATCGCGGGAGATGTCCCACTGTTGCAGGCCTGCATCCAGCCATTCGGCGATCTTGTTGGCCACGGCGTCCTGCAGGGTGCCGCTGCGGGTCCAGGTTTGCAGCATCTGCTGGAAATCCGGGAGCTTGAAGAAGAAGTGCTGGGAATCCTTGAGTACCGGGATGGCGCCGGAGATCGCCGAGCGCGGGTTCTTCAGGTCAGTCGGTGCGTAGGTGGCACCGCATTTTTCGCAGTTGTCGCCGTACTGGTCTTCAGTGCCGCATTTCGGGCAGGTGCCCTTGATGAAGCGGTCGGCCAGGAACATTTTCTTTTCCGGGTCGAAGTACTGCGTGATCGAGCGCGTGGCGATGTGCCCGGCGTCCTTCAAACGCAGGTAGATCTGGCTCGACAGCTCGCGGTTTTCGGCGGAGTGGGTCGAGTGGAAGTTGTCGAAATCCACCAGGAACTCGGCAAAGTCGGCGCTGTGTTCAGCCTGCACATTGGCGATCAGCTGTTCCGGGGTGATGCCTTCCTTTTCGGCGCGCAGCATGATGGCCGAACCGTGGGCGTCGTCCGCGCAGACATAGATGCATTGATTGCCGCGATGCTTCTGGAAGCGCACCCACATATCGGTCTGGATGTACTCAAGCATATGGCCAAGATGGATGGAACCATTGGCATAGGGCAGGGCGCTGGTGACGAGGATCTTGCGTGGCTCGGACATGGGGCTCGGCTACTTGATGAAACGGAGGTCGGCCACTATAAAGCGCCGGGAAATTTATTTCACCCCGTGGTGCTGTTTCAGAATCTTCCGCACCTGCGAAAGCATGCCGTAACGCGGCTGGAACGGTTAGGATAGCCGCCTGTTTCAGTCAGTCTTTTTTCGGGAGTTGCCCATGAGCGCCGTCAATCGCGCAGCGGTGGAAGCCGTTCTTCGCCAGTACACCGACCCCTATTTGAACCAGGATCCGGTCAGCGCCGGCTGTGTACGTGCCATCGAGGTCCAGGGTGACCAGGTCTCGGTCCAACTGGAGTTGGGTTATGCCGCCGGCCTGTTCAAGAGCGGTTGGGCGCAGATGCTGCAAATGGCCATCGAGGGCCTCGACGGCGTGCGTGCCGCCAAGGTCGACATCCAGTGCGTGATCGCCCCGCACAAGGCCCAGGCGCAGATCCCGGGCCTGGCCAACGTCAAGAACGTGGTGGCAGTCGCTTCCGGCAAGGGCGGCGTGGGCAAATCCACCACCGCAGCCAACCTGGCCCTGGCCCTGGCCCGTGAAGGCGCGCGCGTGGGTATTCTCGACGCCGATATCTACGGCCCGAGCCAGGGCGTGATGTTCGGCATCGCCGAAGGCACGCGGCCGAAGGTCAAGGACCAGAAGTGGTTCGTGCCGATCGAGTCCATGGGCGTGGAGGTCATGTCCATGGCGTTCCTGACCGATGACAACACGCCGATGGTGTGGCGCGGGCCGATGGTCTCCGGCGCGTTGCTGCAGTTGGTCACCCAGACCGCCTGGGGCGACCTGGATTACCTGGTGATCGACATGCCGCCAGGCACCGGCGATATCCAGCTGACCCTGGCACAGAAAGTCCCGGTGGCGGGCTCGGTGATCGTGACCACGCCCCAGGACCTGGCCTTGCTGGACGCCAGGAAGGGCGTGGAGATGTTCCGCAAGGTCAACATTCCGGTGTTGGGTGTGGTGGAAAACATGGCGGTGCACATCTGCTCCAACTGCGGCCACGCAGAGCATCTGTTTGGTGAAGGCGGTGGCGAGAAGCTGGCGACCCAGTACGGCGTTGAACTACTGGCCTCGTTGCCATTGTCGATGGGCATTCGTGAACAGGCCGACGGCGGCAAGCCCACCGTAGCGGCAGAGCCCGATGGCCAGATCGCCATGATCTACCAGGAATTGGCTCGCCATGTGGGCGCACGGATCGTCCTGCAGGAAGCGGCGGCCCCGGCAATGCCGACCATTACCGTCAGCGACGACTGAACTCGCTGAAGGACAAGAAGCCTCGACTTGTCGGGGCTTTTTCTTGCCTGGAGATCGGTCAATGGGGTTCTTTTACGCTTTTACGCAATGGCGCGCGTAAGCATTCGCTTACTTTCTCGTAAGTGTTTGGTTTTTTTGCTGGGTGTGTGCGTCTCGAATCTTTGAAGGAGTTTTCTATCTATTTGAAAGATAACAATTAATTATCTTTGTCTGGGGGCTGGAGCCTGTCAGTGCCCGGTTTGGATCCCGTTGAACTTCCCTTGGAACTCTCTAACATCAGCCCTGTGTCCACGGATTGACACAGCCATCAAGGAACGATGGTTGAAGGAACGTCGCAGGATGCGATTCATCAGGATGATGAAAAGGAACACAGGGACTAGGGAAAAAATGTGGGCGGGTCATACCGCCCCTTTTTTCGTCTATAGAAAAGTGAATGCGTTCCCCTGAGCGCAAAAAAGGCCCTTGAAGGGCCTTTTTTTGTTGGGCAGCGGCGCTTTTAGCGCTCTAGTTGCTCAATCTTGTTGGGTTTGCCATCCCATTCGGCGGCATCCGGCAACGAGTCTTTCTTCTCGGTGATGTTTGGCCAGATTTCAGCCAATTCAACGTTCAACTGAATGAACTGTTCCATGCCCGCCGGGACTTCGTCCTCGGAGAAAATGGCGACGGCCGGGCATTCAGGTTCACACAGGGCGCAATCAATGCACTCGTCCGGGTGGATGACCAGGAAGTTCGGGCCTTCGTAGAAGCAGTCCACCGGACACACTTCTACGCAGTCGGTGTACTTGCACTTGATGCAGTTGTCGGTGACGACGAAGGTCATTTCTAATTCTCTCCTCAGGCGGCGGCAGCGAAACCCTTTGTGGTAGGGCTCGCGAGGTTCGGGAGCGATAGTCTGCAGGCCAGGCTAAGAGCCAGCAGCATCCCAAACCGCGCGAGAGTCTATCAGCTTGCAAGCGTGAGCGTTATATCCGAGTCTTCAGTGCATATAACATTTCCAGCGCTTTTCGCGGCGTCAAGTCGTCCAGGTCAAGCTTTGCCAGTTCATCCAGCACCGGATGGGGCAGGCTGGCGAACATATCGCTCTGGTGCGGCGCAGCAGGTTTGCGGCTGGCCTTGGCCGGGCTGGCCACCACGGTTTCATGGGGCAGGGCCGTGGTTTCCAGGCGGCTGAGGTGCTCGCGGGCTCGGGTGATCACGTCGTTCGGCACGCCGGCCAATTGCGCCACGGCCAGGCCGTAACTCTGGCTGGCCGGCCCTGGCAGCACGTGGTGCAGGAATACGATGCGCTCGTTGTGCTCGGTGGCATTCAGGTGCACGTTGGCCACCAGCGGCTCGCTTTCCGGCAGCACCGTCAGTTCGAAGTAGTGGGTGGCAAATAGCGTATAGGCACGCAGATGCGCCAACCGCTCGGCCGCCGCCCACGCCAGGGACAGGCCATCAAATGTACTGGTGCCGCGACCCACTTCGTCCATCAGCACCAGGCTGCGCTCGGTGGCGTTGTGCAGGATATTGGCGGTCTCGCTCATTTCCACCATAAAGGTCGAACGGCCACCGGCCAGGTCATCGCTGGAGCCGATCCGGGTGAAGATACGATCCACCAGGGACAGCTCGCAACTGGCTGCCGGCACAAAACTGCCGATATGCGCCAGCAGTACGATCAACGCGGTTTGACGCATGTAGGTGGATTTACCACCCATGTTCGGACCGGTGATCACCAACATGCGCGTATCGTCGTCCAGCGACAGGTCGTTGGCGACGAACGGCGTGGTCAGCACCTGTTCCACCACCGGGTGGCGCCCCTGCACGATGCGCATGCACGGCTCGCTGACGAACCGCGGGCAGTTCAGGTCGAGATTCAGCGCCCGTTCGGCGAGGTTGCTCAGCACATCCAGCTCCGCCAGGGCGGCGGCGGTGTCCTGCAGCGGCGCCAACTGGCTGATCAAGTCTTCCAGCAACGCCTCGTAGAGCATCTTTTCCCGGGCCAGGGCACGGCTCTTGGCCGACAGCGCCTTGTCTTCAAACGCCTTCAGCTCCGGGGTGATAAAACGCTCGGCTCCCTTGAGTGTCTGGCGGCGTTGATAGTCGATGGGCGCCGACTCGGCCTGCTTGCTCGGCAACTCGATAAAGTAGCCATGCACGCGGTTGTAGCCCACTTTCAGGTTGGCCAGGCCGGTGCGGGCTTTTTCGCGGGCTTCCAGGTCGATCAGGAACTGCCCGGCGTTTTCGCTCAGTGACTGCAGTTCGTCCAGTTCGCTGTCGTAGCCGGTCTTGAGTACGCCGCCGTCACGGATGATCGCCGGCGGGTTGTCGATAATGGCCTTTTCCAACAGCGCTGCCAGTTCCGGGTAGGTACCGGCCGTTACGGCGAGCTGTTGCAGGTGCGGCGTATCCAGTTCGGTCATTGCCACTTGCAGTTGCGGCAGGGCGCTGAGGGCATCGCGCAGACGCGCCAGGTCACGGGGCCGCGCATTGCGCAGGCCGATCCGCGCCAGGATGCGCTCGATGTCGCCGATTTCCTTCAGCTGCGGCTGCAGCTTTTCAAAGCGGTAGCCGTCCAGCAGGCAGGTAATCGACGTCTGGCGCGCCTGCAGCACCGTCAAATCCCGCAACGGACGGTTCAACCAGCGGGTCAGCAGACGGCTGCCCATGGCGGTTTGGCAGCGGTCGACCACCGATTGCAGGGTGTTATCGCGCCCGCCGGACAGGTTGGTGTCCAGTTCCAGGTTGCGACGGCTCGCACCATCGAGCACCACGGTATCGTCCAGGCGCTCGTGGCGCAGGCTGCGCAAATGCGGCAGGGCGGTGCGTTGGGTTTCCTTGGCATAGCTGAGCAGGCAACCCGCAGCGCCGATGGCCAGGGTCAGGGTTTCGCAACCGAAGCCTTTAAGGTCCTGCACCGAGAACTGCTGGCATAGACTTTTCAGTGCCGAGTCACGCTCGAAATCCCACGGCGCGCGACGCTTGGTCCCACGGCGTTTTTCCGCAGGCAGATCCTTCGGCCAATCATCCGGGATCAACAACTCCACCGGGTTGATGCGCTCCAGCTCCGCCAGCAGGTTTTCCCAGCCCTTGATCTCCAGCACGCTGAAATTGCCGCTGGTGATATCCAGTACCGAAAGCCCGAACAAGCGCTCATCGCCCAGCACCGCGGCGATCAGGTTATCGCGACGCTCATCCAGCAGCGCCTCATCGCTCACCGTCCCCGGCGTAATAATGCGCACCACCTGGCGTTCCACCGGGCCCTTGCTGGTGGCCGGATCGCCGATCTGCTCGCAGATCACCACCGATTCGCCCAGCTTCACCAGCTTGACCAGGTAACCCTCCAGCGAGTGATAAGGGATCCCGCACATCGGAATCGACTGCCCCGCCGACTGCCCGCGCGCGGTCAAGGTGATGTCCAGCAACTTGGCGGCCTTCTTCGCGTCTTCATAGAAGATCTCGTAGAAGTCGCCCATGCGATAGAACATCAATTGATCAGGGTGCTGGTTTTTCAGGCGCCAGTACTGCTGCATCATCGGGGTGTGGGAGGACAGATCGGACGTGTTTTTACTCATTGGATAATAGGCAAATTCGTTGAAAGGAGTGGGGCAAAGGTGGGGCACTCGGCCCTGCTGATTTTGCAATGGCCGCAAGGTTAACACGCGAGGTCGGCCCTTCGCAGGTCGCAAACGGATAGGTAAAACGCAAAGTGGGATGGCGCATTTGTTTAAATGCGCAACGCTTCTGCAGGGACGTGTCGCTGTTGGCACGCAGCCGAAAATACCTCCCTCAGTACGATGAGGCGATCGCCTTGGCCAGTTGCATGTCGGACATAAGAGGCGAGGCGTAGGTCGAGCGATAGTACCGAGATGCCTGTTCGAACTCAGCACCGCGGATCTCGCCGTCCGAACCGATAAAGGCAAGGGCATCGGTTTTGGACGATGTGAAAAGCTTTGGCGCATCGGTCGTGAGAGCGCTGGCTCCCCCAATCAGGATGGTGGGCACGAACGTCGTGTACATCAGCGCTTTATCGAAAGGGTTGGCGTTTTCTGCGGCCACTGCTGGGGCGCCGATCAATACCATGACAGCGATTGCCAGAGTCTTCCATGAGTCCATTCTTCGAAGCTTCCATTTCTATAAGAGGGGGGCACGATAGCAGAGCTGGTCACTTTGCAGATATAAGGCGCCGTCGGCACTGGGGCGGGTTGCCATGCTTGACGGGGTGGTTTTTAACGCTGTGCTCTCGACTCATCAGTTCGCCCCATAGAAATGGTTCAGCACTATCAATTCAATCACCGCGACGAAACAGCACAGCACAATGAACCCGGGGCTGAAGACCCGCTTGCGATTAGAGCCCCCGCTGCCCAGCGAGCTTAAGTCTGCGCCGTCGGAAATCAACATTAGGAGCGCCAGCACGGCGTATATCCACGCCTTGCCCCAGAAGCTCTGATTTCTCCATTCGGTCATTCGTGGTCTTCCGCATACCGCTTTAAATTGAGGTGAATGGGCGTTGGCGGCAAGGTTAGCACGCAAGGTTGGGGGCTTCGCAGGTCATGAACGGATAGGTAGAACGTAAATAAAAGTGCGGGCGACCCTTTTTGTCCCTTAGCCCATCCTGATCAACGCTTCATTGCGTTGTACTGAGTGCGCAAATCGCTATTGCTGATGTTTTCGCAGCTGGAGCCACTTTGCTGGGCGTTGCAGTAGGCTCGTTGGTCAGAGTCGCTGATGCTGGTGCAACTTGCCGCAAAGGTGTACCCACTGAACATCAACAAAATGGCAAGCACGAGTTTCATTGTTTTCTTCCTTGGCTCGCCAGGAATAGCCTGGCGCTGTTTGAGCGCATCGCATCAAGTACCGCGGTGATCATGCCAAATTGACATTATTTTGCCCGGAAGTTCCGCTGATGTGCATGGAATATGCAAATTAGCATTTGCCAACCCCAAAAACTCCCGTCACTATCGCCGCTATGCAAAAACGCAACGTTTCTATCGTCTTAAGAGAACTGCTGGACCGCGACCGGATCTCCCCCACGGAGCTTCACCGGCGTACTGGCGTGCCTCAATCCACGTTGTCCCGGATTCTCAGCGGCAAGATCGTTGATCCGTCGGATAAACACATCTCGCGCATCGCCGAGTACTTCCGCGTCAGCACCGATCAACTGCGCGGGCGCGCGGCGGTGGGGGCTTTGCGCGATGACGGGCGCGACCCGATGCATTCGGAACTCAAGGATATAAGCCTGTGGGACGATGACACCCCCGTTAATGATGACGAGGTGTCGATCCCCTTTCTGCGCGAGGTTGAATTGGCTGCTGGATCAGGAAGATTCGTCATCGAGGAAAGCGAGAAGGCCAGCCTGCGTTTTGGAAAGCGCAGCCTGCGGCATAACGGTGTGCAGTTCGACCAGGCCAAGTGTGTAACGGTGCGCGGCAACAGTATGTTGCCGGTACTGCGCGACGGCGCGACGGTCGGCGTAAATGCTGGCAAAAGTGGCATCGGCGACATCGTCGATGGCGACTTGTATGCCATCAATCACAATGGCCAGCTGCGGGTTAAACAGCTCTATCGCCTGCCTTCCGGGATTCGCCTGCGCAGTTTCAATCGCGATGAACACCCGGATGAGGACTACAGCTTCCAGGATATCCAGGATGAGCAGATCAGCATCCTTGGGCATGTGTTCTGGTGGGGTATGTACGCCCGTTGACCTCCTTGCGTAAGAGAGAGCCCGCCATCGAGCGGGCTTTTTTTCGTCTGTAGAAAATCGCCAAACCCTTTGCCCGCAAGGTCAAAAATGCATTTGTGCATTAGTTGGCTGAAAATAAATGCACTAGCGCATTGACTGTATATGCATACATGCATATCCTTCATCTCAAGCCAGCCAATAAGGTGGTGGAGGCGGCAAGGATGCTGCCAAGGAAGACAAGGAAGGCACGCAACATCGGCAGGGACGCCATCAGAGCGATGGCAGGGACGCCAGCCAACACCGGCAAGGATGCCGACGCTCTTTAGTGACACCGCTTCAGCAACAGGCAGCGATGAACCGGCCTTAACGGTTCAGAGGGTTGGCAACTGACCCGGGTGTGCAGCGTAAAGCACCAGAAGCAGTTATCCGGCAGACAGGGATCGTGGTCGGAAAAACATCGAGGAAAGATCCGTACCGCGCCAGTAGCGCCGAAAGATCGAAGCTGGACCGCATTACTGAAAAGCCTGGGCAACCGGGCTTTTTGGAATGCCTACCTATACATGGATTTACCCAAAAGCCGGTGTTTGCCGGCGTTACTCAGCCAGGAGGCGTGACATGACAAACGAGCAGCAAGCGTTAGCGGAAATGCCTATCTGGCTGGTGATCGCACTGGCGCTGATTGGCGGTGTATCCGGCGAAATGTGGCGCGCCGACAAGGAGGGCGCCCGCGGTTGGTCGCTGGTCCGGCGCCTGGCCCTGCGGTCTGGGGCGTGCATGGTCTGCGGGGTCTCGGCATTGATGCTGTGCTACGCCGCCGGCATGTCGATCTGGACCGCCGGCGCCATTGGTTGCCTGACGGCCATGGCCGGCGCGGACGTCGCCATCGGCCTTTATGAACGCTGGGCGGCCAAGCGCATCGGGGTCAACGAAGCGCCCACATCCCGCTCGGATCAGCAGTAACTGCTGCAAGGACGCAACTGATGACACTTATCGAAAAACCCTCCCAACTGCCTGTAGCCATTGAGGGGGCGCTGAAGCGTGCCTTCCCGCAACTGCAGGTAGGCAACCACCAGGACGTTGGCGGCGCCGGGGATCACACCGGCGTGCTGATCAGCGTGGAACGCAACGGCCCCGGCGTGCGTTCCCGCGAAGGGCGCAAGGCGCATGCCTTGTCGGTATCACTCAGGGTTACGGTCGCCAGCGCGGCGGCGCCTTTTGACGCGTGTGACCTGGCCAGCCAATTGATGGACCTGGCCCTGGATAACCGCTGGGGCCTGCCGTCGGACCAGTGCGATTTACCCACGGCTGTCGTCGCGGCGCCCTCTGGGCTCGCCAGCGCCGAAACGGACTACGACACCTGGACCGTGTCTTTCACCCAAACCCTCTATCTCGGCCCGTCATTGATCGAGGATCCCACCGGCACACCGCTGTTTGCCCGCACCTGGGAAGTCTCGGACATCGACGATCCGGATCAATATCGGCCCCTGCAGGAGTAGTCCATGTTCGACGCATTGTTACGCATGCAATTGGGGCCGATTGTCGAGCGCCTGGCGGAAATGGAAGCCCAGCTCGAAGACCTGTATCGACGCGCGGACAGTTTCTGCCGCATTGGCGTGTGCCAGGAGGTCGACGCCGCCAGCAATACCTGCAAGGTCAGCCATGGTGAGTTGCTTACCCCGGCGATTCGGTTCTTCAACCCCAGCGCCGGTGCGCAGACCGAAACCCGTATTCCGTCGGTGGGCGAGCAATGCCTGTTGCTTAACTACGGCGGCGGGGAAGGGGGCACGCAGTCGGTGGCGCTGTTCGGGCTGAACAGCAGTCTGTTTCCTCCCGTGTCCAGCGTCGCCTCGCTGACCCGGCGGCGCCATCAGGATGGCACCCAAAGCGACTACGACGATGCCAGTCACACCTTCAACTGGATTAACGGCCCAACCACGTTCAGCGGATCCCGCGAACAGGTCGACGTCAAGGTCGGCGCTGCCAGCCTGACCCTGAGTGCCCAGGGCATCACCCTGCAACTCGGCGCCACCGGCCTCACGCTGGATGCCGTCGGCGTGCATTTGAGCGGCCCGCTGGTGGATCACCAGGGCCGCGTGATCAGCCGCGCATAAGGATTTGCCATGATCGGAATCGATAGGAACACCGGGGCAGCCGTGGATGACTGGCTGCAATTCGTACAGCGTGCCACCCGAGCGCTGACCACCCCCTTGAGCACTCGCCAGAAGCGCCCGTTGTACGGCTCGATGATCCCGCAACTGCTCGGCCAGAACCTTGGCGATGACCTGTTGATCCTCGCCCAAAGCCACGCGGCGCAAGCGTTCTACAACCGCCAGAACGGCATTGCCGACTTCCAGCCCCAGGTCATCGTCGCCACCCGCCAGGGCGCCGGGTTATTGCTGCGTTTTGCCGGCACCTGGAAAAACCGCCAACAATCCTTCGAGGTCGTGACATGAGCATGCTGATCCCAGGCCAGAACCAATTGGCGGAGCCGGCGATTATCGCGGTCGATGAGTTCGAACCGCTGCTGGCGGAGTTCAAGGCGTTTGTCGTCGACTACGTCGCCACCCGCGCGCCGCAAAGCGCGGCCAGACTCAAGGTCAGCCTCGACAACGAGAGCGAGCTGCTGACCCTGGCCCTGGAAGCTTTTTGCGTACGCCTGCAAACCCACGAACGCAAATACAACGCCCGCATCAAGCAGATGCTGGCGTGGTGGGCCACCGGCAGCAACCTGGATGCACGCCTGGCCGATATGGGCCTGGAGCGCCAAGTGCTCGACCCCGGCGACCCGGCGGCTTTCCCACCGGTGCCACCCACCCTGGAAAGCGACGACGACGCGCGCTTGCGCTATTACCTGGCGCCTCACGCGCCGGCGGCGGGTTCGCGGATGCAGTATCGCCGCGAAGTCTTCACCCTCGGCGAGCGGCCGTCGGTCAAGGTGCAAAGCGCCACACCGGGCGTGGTGACCGTCAGCTACACCTTCGATCCGGACGGCTACGCGGCCCGGGTCAAGGATGGCAACGGACGGCGCACGGCGCCTGGCGAAGTGATGGTCACCGTGCTTTCAAGGGAAGGAGACGGCACGCCGTCCGCCGATTTGCTTGACGGCGTGCGTCGACATTTCGCACGGCCCGATGTACGGCCTGAGACCGATCTGGTCACCGTCCAAGGCGCACAAATCCTGCCGTACAAAATTCGCGTGGTGGCCAGGATCAACGCCGGTCCGGATTCCGGACTCACCCAAGTCGCCGCGCAGAAATTGCTGCAAGGCTATGCAGCGTCCTGCCATCGCCTGGAAGGACGGGTGGATCCGAGCTGGATCGACTATTCCATCCACAGCGCAGGTGCCGCGCAGCTGCAGATCCTTGAGCCGCTCGCGCCGATTGTTGCGACGGCCTTTCAGGCGCCTTATTGCTCCGGCGTTGAAGTGGAGGTGCGCACGCTATGAGTGAGCGCAAACCGAGCCTATTGCCCACGAACAGTTCGCCGTTGGAAAAAGCCTTGGATCAAGGTTTCGGTCAGCTACTTGAGCGGATCACCCCACCATTTCCCGAACTGATGGATCCAACGCAAACCCCAGCAGATTTTTTGCCGTACCTGGCGGCTGATCGCGGGGTTAACGAGTGGAGTTCTAGCGCTGCCGAGGCTGAAAAACGCGCAACGGTACAGCTTGCCTGGCCGACGGCCCGACAGGCAGGCACCCGCAAGGCGCTGGAGAACGCAGCCAAAGGCTTGCAACTGATCCCCGAGGTGCGGGCCTGGTACGAACAAACACCGCGAGGCAAACCCTACAGCTTTTCTCTGCGGGCCTATTCCGAGCTGCCCTACAGCGAAGAGATCGATGAACGCCTTGATCGACGCCTGGCGGACGCCAAAAGCGAGCGCGACATTTTCACCGTCACGGTCGGCTTGAGTGCGTTTGGCCGCCATTCCATTGGCGCCGCGACTGTCTGTGGTGAGCTGACCACTATCTATCCGATTGTTATCGAGGGGCTTGAAGCTTCCGGCATGGCCTTTGTGGCGGCCGGGTTCTACAGCGTCGAAACCGCCACTATCTATCCAAAGGGGTCCTAAATGGCCGACTTTTATACCCTGCTGACCAATACAGGGATTGCTTATGAAACTGCCTGCAAAGCGGCTGGCGTCCCGATCAAACTTGCGCAAATTTCGGTCGGCGACGGCAATGGTGCCGTCTACAACCCCGATGCCACCGCAAAAGCACTGAAACGTGAAGTGTGGCGCGGGCCGCTGAATGCGCTGTTTCAGGATGAGAAAAATCCGAGCTGGTTGCTGGCTGAGGTGACGATTCCACCAGAGGTCGGTGGTTGGTATGTGCGCGAGGCCGGTCTTTGGACGGACACCGGGATTCTTTATGCGATCGTTAAGTATCCGGAGTCGTTCAAACCGGTGTTAGCTACATCTGGATCGGGGAAAGAGTTTTATATTCGGTCAATTTTCGAGACCAGTAATGCGTCGCTTGTGACGTTGTTGATTGATGACACGGTCGTCAAGGCAACGCGGGCTTGGGTGACGGGCTATGTGGCGGATGAGTTGGCGAAACTTGATGCCAAGCAGTCGGTGCGTGTAGCAACCACGGCCAATATCACCTTGAGTGCAGCGCAAACGATTGATGGTGTTGCTGTTGTTGTGGGTGATCGGGTTCTTGTTAAAAATCAGACAGCCGCGAAAGATAACGGGGTTTATGTTGTGGCGAATGCGGCGTGGGGGCGGGCTCAAGACGCTGACTCGAACGCTAAGGTGACATCGGCGATGACGGTATCGGTTGAGCAGGGGGCTATGTTTGCCGATACGATCTGGCAGTTGGTTACGGATGGGGCGATCATCCTGGGAACCACGCCATTAGCTTTTCAGAACGTCACTCAAGGATTTGCACCGCTTAACTCACCCGCATTTAAGGGGGCCGCGACGGCAGAGTCGGCACCACGCTTCGATAACTCTTCGTTGTTGGCTACGACTGAGTGGGCGCGTCGCTTGGGTAAACAGTATTCAGGAAGTACTGCGTTAAATAATAGCGGTTCGATTCTTGCCGCTTCGGTCGGCCAAATGACCGTTTTGTTTGGCGACATAGCAAGTACTATAAATCTCCCTGTCTCATCAGATCTGCCTAATGGGGCGACGGTCACGATAATCTGTTACAACACCGCGTCGGCGCAAATAACTAGGGCCGGGACTGACCTTATATACGGTGCAGATCCAGGGCAGTCGGTTAGTGCGAAAAATATACGAATGATTTATGGGGATATTCTTGAACTGACGTTGCTGAATAATGCTGCTGGTGCGGGAGCATGGTACGTAGGTGGCGGTAACATGTACGCTAGCGTGGCAGTCCCGCAGTTTGATCGCAGCCAGCGGCTCGCGTCCACCAAGTTCGTTCGAAGTGCATTGGGTAGCTTTTCAGGTGCGTCAGCACCCTCTGGAGCAACAACTCTGACAGCATCTGATACGGGGTCTATTTTTACCTTTGGGGGCGCCGGCTCCTATACCGTAACGCTGCCGGCAACGAGTTCTGTGGTTAATGGTGCATCGATGCTATTGCAAAATGTGGCGTCTTCACCAGTTACGATTTCGAGGCAAAGCACTGATAATTTGGTTTTAGGCGTTTCACAGTCTGAGAGTGTTTTACTGGGTCAGGGTGAATTCGTGGTGGCCACCGCAAGTGGCGTGAACTGGGTGTTGACCGGCTCGGCCACTCTGAAAAATACGCGTTCTTTTTCTGCGCTTTTGGGGGACAGTGGTTATCAGAGACTACCGAGTGGTCTAATTATTCAATGGGGGTCGGCGAGCATTGCGGGAACTGCAGTGTCGGCCGTAATTACACTGCCAATTGCATTTCCGAATGCTTTTTTAAGAGTGGTGTCGTCAGACTCTGGTCAAACCTGTTATCCAACAGGCATCGGAAGTGGTAGTTTGTCTACCGTAATACTTTATGCGGCGCCCTATATTGTTTCTTCTGGGGTGATTGCTGCTAAAAACGCAGTTGCCGTAGTTCACTGGATTGCTATTGGGTATTAAGGAGAGTTTAATGTTTGCCTCGAAATCTACTCGCGGTTTTTATGATCCTTCTATTAACTCGTCGATGCCCGATGACGTTTTTAAGATCTCTCCAGCGTTCCATGCCGAACTGCTGAAGGGGCAGTCAGAAGGCAAGATAATTAATTGGGAGAGTGATGGTTTCCCGGCGTTGGTCGCCCCACCGCTGCCAAGTGATGAAGAGTTGGCCGGTATTGAGCGAGTTTGGCGCGATCAATGCCTATCCGATACGGACGGCGTAGTAACGCGCCATCGCGATGAGCTGGAAGGCGAATTGAAAACTACGCTCAGCACTAACCAGTACACCGAGTTGCAGGCCTACCGTCGCGCCTTGCGCAATTGGCCAGAGGCTGGCGAGTTTCCCTTGAGCGAGCACCGCCCCCCGGCGCCGATCTGGCTCTCAACGCTACTCCAATAAATGCCCCGCTCTGACGGGGCGTTTTCTTTTCTGGCTTTCACTTTTCTATAACCCAACAAAAAACCGCCCTGCGGTTTTTTTATGCCTGGAGATCCACCTATGGCCACCCGCCAAACCTACACCGTCCTCATCCCATTCCCAACCGGAGGTGGCCATTGGTCCGCCGTCGGCGAGGAACTGGACCTGCTGGACGTGGAAGCATCCGCCCTGCGCACCGCTGGCCGCCTGGAACTGACCAGCGTCCTCAACGCCACCCCGGCCAAAAAGGCCACTACCAAGAAGGCTGACTAACCATGGCTGAGGTTCTGAACTTCGAGCACAACGGCATCACCGTCAATGCCACTGAATCCCCCGAGGCCATGGGTGGCCTCGGCGATAACGTGATCGGCCTGGTCGGCACCGCGCCGAATGCCCATGCGTCGATCCCGAAAAACGCGCCATTCCGTATCAACAGTTTCACCACCCAGGCGCTGCTGGACCCTACCGGTGCGGAGTCTGGCACGCTGTTCCACGCGGTCTACCAGATCCTCAAAGTGGTCAAGGTGCCGGTCTACGTGGTGATCGTGGAAGAGGGCGCCACCCCGGCGGACACCCTCAACAATGTAATCGGCGGCAACGAGCCGGTCACCGGTCGCAAGCTGGGCCTGGCGGCACTGGCCAGCGTGCCGGAAGACCTGACCATTATCGGCGCCCCAGGCTTCACCGGTACCAAGGCTGTGGCGGGTGAGTTCGCGGCCTTCGGCAAGCGCATCAAGGCCCGTGTGGTGCTGGATGGCAAGGACGCGGCGGTGGCCGACCAGGTGACCTACAGCGGCGAACTGGGCGGTGCCGAGCTTGGTTTCGACCGTTGCCTGCTGGTGCACAACATGCCGTCGGTGTACTCCAAGGCGGCGAAGAAAAACGTGTTCCTTGCGCCGTCGTCCCTGGCGATCGCTGCGCTGGCCAAGGTCAAGCAATGGGAAAGCCCGGGTAACCAGGTGACGTTCGCCGAGGACGTTTCCCGCGTGGTCGAGTACAACATCCTCGACACCTCCACCGAAGGCGACCTGCTCAACCGTTACGGCGTGAGCTACTACGCCCGCACCATCCTCGGCGGTTTTTCGCTGCTGGGTAACCGCTCCATCACCGGCAAGTTCATCAGCTATGTCGGGCTGGAAGATGCCATCAGCCGCAAGCTGGTCAAGGCGGGCCAGAAAGCCATGGCCAAGAACCTCACCAAGTCCTTCATGGACCAGGAGGTCAAGCGCATCAACGACTGGCTGCAAACCCTGGTCGCCGACGAAACCATTCCCGGCGGCAGCGTGTACCTGCACCCGGAGCTCAACAGTGTCGAGAAGTACAAGAACGGCACCTGGTTCATCGTCATCGATTACGGCCGCTATGCGCCGAACGAACACATGATTTATCAACTCAACGCCCGCGATGAAATCATCGAGCAGTTCCTGGAGGACGTTCTCTAATGTTTACCAATCGAGTCAGACAGGCCATTGCGGCCACCCTTCAAGGCCTGCCGTTGTCCGCCACGGTCGAGGAGTTCACTCCGCCGAAGATCGAGTTCGACATGGAGTCCATGTCCGGCGGGCGCTTTATCGCCGAAGAAATGGCCAAGAGCGGCAAGGTGCTCAATGCCACCCTGGTGCTGCAAGGTGCCGGCCCGGAAATCATGCTGGCCCTGGGCGTGCGCCTGGGGGATGACATCCTGCTGAACGTGCGGGAAGCCGGCCAGGATCAGGACGGCAAGACCTACTTCACCTATCACACGGTCGGCGGCAAGCTGAAATCCCTGGTCGAAGCCAAGTTGAAGATGGGCGACAAGGCTCTCACCACGCTTGAGCTGTCCTGCCGCACTTACAACCGCCTGGAAAACGGCATCCCGGTCATCGACATCGACGTGCGCACCCAGAAGTTCGTGCTCAATGGTGTCGACATCCTCGGCGATGCCCGCCGTGCGGTGCTGATGCCGTAACTCCCCGGGGGCGGGCGTGCTCGCCCCTTACTTCATCAAGGAATTGCCCCATGGCCTGGATGCCACCGCTGCACCTCCTGCTGTCTCCGATCACCGCCGACACCGGCGCGACGATCCAGCAGGTGCAACTCAAGCCGCTGTACTACGCCGCGCAAAAAGAAGCGCTGGCCCGGGCCGGTGACGACGAGGACGATCAGTTTTTCGAACTGGCGAAACTCGCCACCGGCCTGTCGGAAAAAGAACTCGACCAGCTCAAGCGCCCGGACTACGTGACCATCGCCCAATACGTACATGAGATGTCGACGCGCCCTGCGTCTTTTTTCCTCGGTGAGACTGAGCAACCGGCCCACGACCAGCCGGTCCGATTGTTGCTGCCCCTCGAGGCTGCGGGTCGCAGCCTCACCGTTCTGCCACTGGAAATGCCCGCCCTGCGCGCCACCAAGGTGATGAAAAAACTCCCCACCAACAAAGAGCGCGCCGAGTTCATCACTGCTCACTGCACTGGCCTGATGATCCCCGATCTTGCCGGCCTGACTGTGCCCGATTGGACGGAACTGCAGGAGCGTATCGACGATTTTTTAAATCAACCGGCGGACTTCTTTCGGAGCGCGACATCGAAGTGATCCTCGATGTGGTGCCGCTGATTTATTCGGTCAATGAGGCGGAGATTCTTGACTGGGACGCCGGCAAAGCATTGCGCCGCTACGACATTGCGATCACTCGCCTTGGCGTTAAACAGGAGTAAGCGGGATGCAGGAGACTCAATTTGAAACGAGGCTCGTCCAGGAAGACAAACGCTGGCTGTTCGGCGAAGCGGACCTTGGCAATGTGCTCACGCCGTTCACCGCAGGGCTTGCCACGCCAGTGCGTCTGGATGCTGCGCCGCAACTACAGCCGCAGGCGGAACTCACTTCGGCGCTGATCAGCGTCAGTGTGGATGTCAACGCCTTGATGCTTGAGCAAGTGCGGCTGCGCGAGACACTGGAAACACTCAACAGTACGCTGTTCATTAACGGTCATTCGCTGGCAATCAAGACGGTTGACGTCGCTGCCGGCGCCGCGGAAGGCGGGCAGAAAGAACCGACGCCGCCGAACGATTCCTGGGTGGACAAGGGCCTCAAGGCGGGGACGGACCTGGCGAAAGATCTGGGTTCAAGCGTGTGGGATACGGTCAAGACGCGAGTGGCTGGCAATGTGGTCGATGTGACGCTTGGCAAGCTTCCAGGTGTCGGCAAACTTTTCAAGGATGGGGGGGTTGATAAGGACAAGGATAAGGACAAGCAATGCTGCCCCGGCACAACGTCCCTCGGTGCTGCCAGCCTTATTGATCCGGCGTCGGCACGATTACCCGGGGGCATTGGCGAGACGGTCCGGGAAAAAAACAAAGCGCGCCCCTCTAGCAGTAGGAAAAAGCGTCGCGCAAACGTTCCCAAGCCCGTCGATGCGATACCCGGTTCGTCGAAGCTAACACTCGACAACAAGGTGGTGGTCCCCGGCAAATCGGTGGACCTCAAGCCGCCAGTTGTCGCGCCACCTCTCAATGCCATGGGCCAACCACTTATCCCATTTGACATCAAGCAGGCGGGCCAGGCTTCGGTCCACTTGCCCGGTAACTCGTTGGCCTCCTCCGCGGCACCGCCCGCAACCGGGCCTGCGGCTCGTGGAGCAGGCAAGGGCCTGGCGGCGAACTTGTCTGGAACGCTTGCCAGGTTGGAGTCATCGACCATCCGCCGCCTCGGCCCGATGAAGTATGTCGACACCGCTGTGGACGTGGTCCAAGGCGTGCGCAATGGTGACGCAAACGCTATCGGTACTGGCCTTAGCACCGCTGGCGGCGCTTGGGCAGGCGCCTCCGCGGGGGCGGCAATCGGTACGCTGATTTTTCCTGGCGTCGGCACCGCAGTCGGTGGTGCCATCGGCGGTTTGCTCGGCAGCGAGGCAGGCAGTTGGCTCGGTGACAAACTGTTCGGCTCAACGGATCGCCTGCCTGCGCCCAATGCGGTGAGCAAGGAACTCAACAGTGCACGCACGGACAACGTGCAAGTGACCCTCGCCCCGAGCATCCAGATCACCGGTGTAAACCCCGCCGATGCCCAGCAGGTCGTCAACCAGGTGATCCAGGCGCTGCAGTTTCAGTGTCTGCCGATGCTCACCGACACCCTGGGCATCCGACGCAACGCGGCACTGGCCGATCCTCCAGGAGGTGATTGATGCGACAACAAATGGTACTCGGCGACTTTATTTTCGGCTTGTCTCGAGGATTCGCCTATTCCTCGTTGGTCCGTGCCAGCGATGGCGGCTGGAGTGACCTGGCGATTATTGCCAGCAAGTCGCAGTCGCGGCAGAGCGGTCAGAAGCTGGAAAAACTCACATTCGGCGGCACGGCCATGTACGGCGTAGGCATGCAGCGCCTGGACCAATTGCGCGCGCTGCAAAATGCGCGGGCGCCGTTGCCCCTGGTTGACGGCATCGGTCGTAACTGGGGCTTGTGGCGGATCAATTCGATTGTGGAAACCCAGAGCAATGTCATCGATGACGGCACCGCCATGGTCATGGCCTGGACGCTGGAGTTGGAGGAGTTCGCCAATGCGTAGAGTACGAAGTATTGCCGGTGATTCGGTCAACCTGTTGCTTTATCGGGAGGTGGGCCGTTGCGACGACACGGCGGAAGAAACCCTCTGGCGCCTGAACCCCGAGCTTGCCGAATATGGCCCGGTGCTGCCGGCCGGCGTGTGGGTGATCGTACCTGAACTGCACGCTCGGCCCGGAGCTGTGCGACCCGTTTTGGCCTGGGATTAAGGAGGCTGCATGGCACAGGGATTTACGCCTATCGTGGAGTTTTATGGCGCCAACGCGGCGCTGCTCAATCAACGCTTGATGCACTGGAGCCACACCGACGCCGCGGGCATTGAGACCGACCGGCTGGAGCTGACCCTGAATATCGAGGGCCTGGACGGCCTGCCCACGCTGAACGGCAAGATCGGCTTGCGTGCCGGTTACCTGGAATCGGGGTTGGTGGAAAAGGGCGAGTTTGTCGTCACCCAACGCACACCGGTGCTGTTTCCCATGCGCTTGATGATCGTGGCCACCGCGGCGCCCTTCAGCGTGGTCGATGCAACGGGTTACCGCCAGCGTCGATCCGCCAGCTACGGTCCGACCACCCTGGGCGCGCTGTTTCGCCAACTGGTCAGTCGTCACGGCTATTCACCGCGAGTGGCGCCGGCGCTGGAGGGGATTGCGATCGCGCACATTGACCAGTCCAACGAAAGTGACATGGCGTTCATTTCGCGCCTTGCCCGACTTTATAGTGCAGTCACCAAACCGTTCAACGAACTCTATGTATTGGCCGAAGCCGGCCAAGCCAAATCGCTCTCCGGCCAGCTGCTGCCGGAAGTGAGGCTGTCCGTGACGGATGACAATCGCCCCGGTGAACAAAGCTTTATCACCGCCAAGCTCGACGAAAAATCCCGCTCGAAATACCAAGGCTGCCGTGACAGTTGGTGGGATGCCTCCGCCGGCAAGCAGCGCGTCGTCCAGGTGGGGAATGCGCCGTTCAAGACCTTGCGCCAACGCTGCCAGAACGAAGCCGAAGCCCGCGCTGTTGCCGAAGGTGAGCTACGCCGTGTGGGGCGTGAAAATTTGAAGTTGCTGATCGATTGCCCGGGCAATCCATTGTTGGCGGCGGAAGGGTTGTTAGTGCTGGATGAGAGCTGGCCGTCCTATATGCAGGGGCGCTGGTCGATAAAGCAGGTGGTTCATGTCGGCGATCCGGTGACGGGATACCGCAGTTCGATCACGGCGGGTGGGTTGTCGATATAGCTACTTTTCGAGAGTAAAACCAATGGTGATAACACTCCCCCAACTGCTTGGCGTCATGCCGGATGCCCGCCTTAGAGCGGGCGTTTTTTTAATGCCCTTGAATGCGGCGTTCGTTCGCTTCGAGATTAACCGTACCAGGCGCATTGCCGCCTTCCTCGCCCAGATCGGCCACGAATCCGGTGAGCTGCGTTACGTGCGCGAACTGGGCAGCGATCACTACCTGGGCAAATACGACACCGGCAGCCTGGCCGCACGCCTGGGCAATAGCCCCGAAGCGGATGGCGACGGCCAGTTGTACCGGGGCCGAGGACTGATCCAGATCACCGGTCGGCGCAATTACCTGGCATGCAGCCAGGCGCTGTTTGGTGATGACCGTCTGTTACGGGAGCCGATGTTGCTGGAGCAACCGCAATGGGCGGTTGAGTCGGCCGCCTGGTTCTGGCAGGTCAATGGCCTGAATGAGCTGGCCGACAAGGACCAGTTCACCAGCATTACACGGCGTATCAATGGCGGGCTGAATGGGCTGGAGGATCGCTTGCGGCTGTGGGCGCGGGCGAAGGCGGTGTTATGCGTTTCCTAGGGGCCTACCAACTGATCGGTGCTTGCCTGTTGGTGGCGGTGACCTGGCAGGTCCAGGCCTGGCGCTTGGGGGGACAGCTTGAGCGCCAGGCTTCTGCCCATGCACAGGCGTTCAGCCAGCAACGCCAGGCGGCCTTGCATCAACAACAGGCTGAACAAGACAAACGACTGGCCCTGGAGCAACAGCTCAGTGCCAGCGACCAACATCATGCCCGGGAATTGCGCGATGCCCAACATAACCAGGCTGCTCTGCGCGACCGTCTGGCCACTGCTGATGTGCGGTTGTCAGTCCTTCTCGACGCCACCGAACCTGCCCGTGGCTGTGCAATGCCAACCGCCACCGCCACCACAGGCCTGGTTCATGCAGCCGCACGAGCCCGACTTGACCCGGCGCATGCTCAGCGAATTATCGGCATCACCGATGCCGGCGACCAGGGACTGATCGCGCTGCGCGCTTGCCAGGCATATGTGCGCGCTGTCGCCCGCTGATCTCTTGTTCCAGCCTGTCGCTTGCATGAGTGATTTGCTCCTGTAGGGTAGGCAAACCCCCGCCCACTTCTGGAGACCGTCGTGAAGGAAATCACTCAACTTGCCGCTGACCTGGGCCGCCGCCTGCAGGTGCTCAATGCCCACGTCACCACCGCGGAATCCTGTACCGGTGGCGGTATCGCCGAGGCCATTACGCGGATCCCGGGGAGTTCGGCCTGGTTCGAGGCGGGGTATGTCACCTATTCCAATCGGCAGAAGACCCGGCAGCTGAATGTGCCGGAAACCTTGTTTCCAAAGGTTGGGGCGGTCAGCCAGGAAGTGGTGGAGGCCATGGTGCGCGGCGCCCAGGAGAAAAGCCTGGCGCGCTTTGCCGTGGCGGTCAGCGGTGTGGCGGGGCCCGATGGTGGTTCGGTGGACAAGCCGGTGGGCACCGTGTGGCTGGCCTTTGGCGTTGGCGAGGAGGTCACGGCCGAGCTTCAGCACTTCCCTGGCAACCGCGACGAGGTCCGCCGACAAACGGTGAAGGCCGCGCTGGAGGGCTTGTTGCGACGAGCTGCAGCAGAAATAGAAAATCAGGGGTAGGCGATCTCCGATCTTTGTGGAACAATACTGTCTACTTATACAGGTGTTGGCCGTCAGGCCTTATTGATTACGTGAGGACTTTAATGGACGAGAACAAGAAGAAAGCCTTGGCTGCGGCCCTGGGTCAGATCGAACGTCAATTCGGCAAGGGTGCCGTAATGCGTATGGGCGATCACGACCGTCAGGCGATCCCGGCTATTTCCACTGGCTCTCTGGGTCTGGACATCGCGCTCGGCATTGGCGGCCTGCCAAAAGGCCGTATCGTTGAAATCTACGGTCCTGAATCTTCCGGTAAAACCACCCTGACCCTGTCGGTGATTGCCCAGGCGCAAAAAATGGGCGCTACGTGCGCGTTCGTCGACGCCGAGCACGCCCTGGATCCTGAATACGCCGGCAAGCTGGGCGTCAACGTTGACGACCTGCTGGTGTCCCAGCCGGACACCGGTGAGCAAGCCCTGGAAATCACCGACATGCTGGTGCGCTCCAACGCCATCGACGTGATCGTGGTCGACTCCGTTGCAGCCCTGGTACCCAAGGCTGAAATCGAAGGCGAAATGGGCGACATGCACGTGGGCCTGCAAGCCCGCCTGATGTCCCAGGCGCTGCGTAAAATCACCGGTAACATCAAGAACGCCAACTGCCTGGTGATCTTCATCAACCAGATCCGCATGAAGATCGGCGTGATGTTCGGTAGCCCGGAAACCACCACCGGTGGTAACGCGCTGAAGTTCTACGCGTCGGTCCGCCTGGACATCCGCCGTACCGGCGCGGTGAAAGAGGGTGACGAGGTGGTCGGTAGCGAAACCCGCGTCAAGGTCGTGAAAAACAAAGTGGCTCCGCCTTTCCGCCAGGCTGAATTCCAGATTCTCTACGGCAAGGGTATCTACCTGAACGGCGAGATGATCGACCTGGGCGTGCTGCACGGCTTCGTTGAAAAATCCGGTGCCTGGTATGCCTACAATGGCAGCAAGATCGGTCAGGGCAAGGCCAACTCGGCCAAGTTCCTGGCGGACAACCCGGATATCGCTGCCACGCTTGAGAAGCAGATCCGCGACAAACTGCTGACCGCAGCACCAGACGTGAAAGCTGCCGCCAACCGCGAGCCGGTTGAAGAAGTAGAAGAAGCCGATACTGACATCTGAAATAAACGATGACCGTTGTACTGGATACACTCGTCGCCGTTCGGCGTACCGCAATGGACCTGCTCGCTCGCCGCGAGCATGGTCGAGTCGAGCTGACGCGTAAGCTGCGTCAACGCGGCGCGGAACCTGAGATGATCGAAACCGCCCTTGACCGTTTGACGGAAGAGGGGCTGCTTTCGGAAGCCCGTTATCTCGAAAGTTTTGTCTCCTACCGAGCCCGGTCCGGCTATGGCCCGGCGCGTATTCGCGAAGAGCTGAGCCAGCGCGGTTTACAGCGCGCCGATATCGACCTTGCCTTGCGTGAGTGCGGTATCAGTTGGCAGGCGCAACTGGAAGACACCTGGCGCCGCAAATTCTCGGGTCATCTCCCCATTGATGCCAGGGAACGCGCCAAGCAGGGGCGTTTCTTGAGTTATCGCGGTTTTTCGATGGAAATGATCAGCCGCTTATTAAGTGGCCGAGACATGGATGACTGAACACCTTGTTGTGCGGTGAACGGCCTTGTTGTGTGGTGAATAGGCTTGTTGTTTGTTGAATGGGCTTGTTGTGTGGTGAATGGGCTTGTTGTGGTGAGCGGGCTTGTTTGTGGTGAGCGGGCTTGTTTGTGGTGAGCGGGCTTGCCCCGCGCTGGGCTGCGAAGCAGCCCCAATGGCCTCCCCTTCGATCTAAACCTGAAACACCAAACCTGAAGCCCCAAAAAGGCCCGCTATGAAAATAGCGGGCCTTTTTGCGTTTCTGGATTCTGCATGTCTGGATTTCACGCCGGCTGCGGCGCTACCCGATGTTGCGTCTTCCCCTGAGCCTGCGCCCAGTTCTCCGGCAAGTTGATGTAATCCACCAGCTCCCGCAACCGGCCCTGGTCGCGGCCATTGAAGTTGAACACCAACCGCGTCAAATGGCTGAACTTCGGCTCATCATGCTCCTCACCGGTATAGGCCAGTTGCTGGAATTCTCCGCTCAACCGCAGGCTGGCAAATTCACTCTGCAAATGAGCCAGCGCTTGATCGCTGAGCGGGTGATTCATGCGCACCACAAACTCACGTTTCAACCAGCGTGTGGAATGGAAGTTGGCATAGAACTGATTGATCTCTTCCACTGCCTCTTCAGCGCTGTACACCAGGCGTACCAGCTTGAGGTCGGTGGGCAGGATGTAGCGATTGGCTTCCAGCTGGCTACGGATAAAGTCCAGGGCGCCTTGCCAGAAACCGCCACCGGGCGCATCCAGCAACACTACCGGCACCAGCGGGCTTTTGCCGGTCTGGATCAGGGTCAATACTTCCAGGGCTTCATCCAGGGTGCCGAAACCACCCGGGCACAACACCAGCGCATCGGCTTCCTTGACGAAGAATAGCTTGCGGGTAAAGAAGAAGTGGAAGGACAGCAGGTTCTCGGTGCCATCGATGGTCGGGTTGGCATGCTGTTCAAACGGCAGGGTGATATTGAACCCCAGGCTGTGTTCCAGGCCTGCCCCTTCGTGGGCCGCCGCCATGATGCCGCCGCCACCACCGGTGATTACCATCAGGTCCGAACGGGCCAGTGCGGCACCCACCTCGCGGGCCAAGGCGTACAGTGGGCTTTCCACCGGGGTGCGGGCCGAGCCGAACACCGTGACCTTGCGGCGCCCCTTGAACTGTTCGAGTACGCGGAAGGCGTGGTCCAGTTCGCGAATGGCTTGCAAGGTGATCTTGGCGTTCCAGCGGTTGCGGTCGTCCTGGGCCATGCGCAGCACGGTCAGGATCATGTCGCGATACAAGGGGATATTCGGGCTGTTGGGGGCGATCTGCTGGAGCTGAGCTTCAACCTGTTGCGTAAGGTCGGCCCCGTTTTCTTCAAAATGCCGGAGCAGGTGGTCATTCGGTTCGTAAGGCATTCAACTTCTCCTTCTTCACAGAGGCTGGGCCAGCGGCGAGAGATTCGTCCGGGGGCCACGACACTGCATGTGTCGCTGCATACCCAAGGCATTGCACGTGTTCGCCAGGCAGCAAACGGGCTCTGTATATTCCTTGTGATTTAAAAAACCTTTGCACTGCACGTCGCAGGAGGGCAACCCTCTTTTGCCCTGGAAATGTTACAGAACGGCGTGGAAGCCGTGATGAACGGGCGATCAGGATGACTTGATCATGGGCCGAAAAACCCTTGGCTGGCAACCGCTTATTGGTCACTCAGCAGGGAGTTTAGCCGCCTGCAGGGAAGTGAAGCAGGGGAGTGCGCGCTACTGGACAGCAGCGCGCGAAGGGCAAGCGAAGATTACTTTTTCTTCTTGGCGGCAGCTGGTGCCGGGCAATCCGCTTCCACGAATTTCACCGATGCCACAGGACGATTGGTCTTGTTCTCGGTGATTTCATAGCGCATCACTGCGCCCTTGGCCATCAGCTCGCGATAACCTTTGTTCAGGCACACGCTTTGCCCCAGCTGGAAATACACCGCCTTGGGGTTGGCGCGCATCTGTTCGGCGCGATCAGGCAATACGCTGAGGTGATCGATCAGTTGCATGCCCTCAACGGTGTAGGCCACTTCCAGGGTTTTTTCGTCGATTTCTCGCGGCAGGTCCTTGTTGCTTTCAGTCGCGACGCTTTGCAGCTTCCGGTTCATTTGGGCCTCCAGCAGCGAGGCCGCCTGGGCGCCCACGGGCAGTACCAGCGCAAGTGCGATGGATGGGGCGGCAAGACGCAGCATGGAACGCAGCATGAAACTCTCCTGATTCGGTTACTGGTGCATAGACCAGCCACTGCGCTGTGCGTTCAGTGGCGCGCAATTATAGGTGACCCCTTGCCACTACAGCCAGGCGTATCGCTGGTAAACTGCGGTCACTTCAGCCTTCCACGAGTTTTCTCCGTGTCGATCTACCCCTCTGTACGGCGCATCCGATGAGCCACGCCGTCTCTCGCCTGCGTACACAGCGCCTGGCACGCGCGATCAAGCCCTTCGTCAATCGAGGCTCCCGTGCCGAACGCTGCCCCGGCTGCCGGGTCATCCCCGAATACTGCCTGTGTGCCTGGCGCCCCCAGGTCGCGGCCAGGTCCGCCATGTGCCTGCTGATGCACGATGTCGAACCCATGAAACCCAGCAACACCGGCTGGCTGATCGCCGACGTGGTCGAGGACACCACGGCATTCGCCTGGTCGCGCACCGAAGTCGACCCGGAATTGCTCATCCTGCTCGCTGACCCGCAGTGGCAGCCCTACATCGTGTTCCCCGGCGAATTCGTGGCGCCCGAGCGTGTCGTCAGTACCGTGACGGTGGCAGAAGGCAGGCGCCCGCTGTTCATCCTGCTGGATGGCACCTGGAGCGAAGCGCGCAAGATGTTTCGCAAGAGTCCCTATCTGGAGCATCTGCCGGTATTGAGCCTGGCGCCTGAGCAGCTTTCGCGCTACAAACTGCGCCGCTCCAAGCGTGACGACCATTTCTGCACCGCCGAAGTCGCCGCCCTGTGCCTGGAACTGGCCGATGACGCTGCTGCCAGCGAAGTGCTGGACGCCTACCTCGACGTATTCAGCACCCATTACCTGGCCGCCAAGTTCCAGCTGCCACTGGACCCGACCGACAGCGTCCATACTCGTCTTGCACCCTATATAGCCACGCTATAGCCAGACGACGTTTGCATGATGGCACCGTAAACCTGCATGCCGCTAAAATGCCCATGGGCGTAGTGCTTGACCCCCCAGGCTGCGCTGGGCATGCTGAGCGCCGATTGGGGTGCAACCGTGAGTTTTCGACGTCGTTCCAAGTGCTTTTGACGTTGAACGTACCCTGTGGCGATGGCTGCCTGGCTGTCGCCTTGTGTATTGGTGAACCCCGAACCCATCGGGGCTGCCATAAAAAACAGGATCATTTAATCAATGGCCACATACGAAATCCTGATAGCCGATGACCACCCGCTGTTTCGCAGTGCGCTGCATCAGGCCGTGACCCTGGGCCTTGGCCCCGACGTGCGCCTGGTTGAAGTGGCCAGCATTGCCGAGCTGGAAACCCGCCTTACCGAAAAATCCGATTGGGACCTGGTGCTGCTCGACCTGAACATGCCCGGCGCCTACGGTTTCTCGGGGCTGGTGCTCCTGCGTGGGCAATACCCGCAGATCCCCGTGGTGATGGTCTCTGCCCAGGAAGACGCCGACGTGGTGGTGCGTTCCAAGGAGTTTGGCGCCAGCGGCTTCATTCCAAAGTCCAGCGCGATGGAAGATATTCAGAAGGCCGTGCGCGCAGTGTTGGACGGTGATGTGTCCTGGCCGCCGCAGGCATTCGAACACATCAACGTGTCCGACGAAGCCAAGGCCGCCCGTGATGGCTTGGCCAGCCTGACGCCCCAGCAGTTTCGAGTGCTGACCATGGTCTGCGAAGGTTTGCTGAACAAGCAGATCGCCTATGAGCTGAGTGTGTCGGAAGCGACCATCAAGGCGCATGTCACGGCAATTTTTCGCAAATTGGGGGTGCGTACGCGGACCCAGGCGGCGCTGCTCTTGCAACAACTTGAGTCAATTGCGCAGCATTAAGTTGTTACCGATTCACGCTTTTTTGACTTTGCGTGATCTAGTTTCCCCACTTCTTTGGTTCAGTTGCCTACGTCTATGTCGCCTTTCAAGGGTCAAACCGGTCTCAAACGTATCTTCAATGCAGGGGGCTATTCCCTGGATGGCCTGCGCGCGGCGTTCACCGGTGAGGCGGCGTTCCGTCAACTGGTCTTGTTGAACGTCATCCTGATCCCGCTGAGTTTTTTCCTGCACGTCAGCCGTGTTGAGCGCGCGCTGCTGATTGCAGTGTGCCTGTTGGCCTTGATCGTTGAATTGCTCAATTCGGCAGTAGAAGCGGCGATCGACCGTATTTCCCTCGATCGCCATCCCTTGTCGAAAAACGCCAAGGACATGGGCAGCGCCGCGCAATTCGTGGCGTTGACCATGATCACCCTGGTGTGGGCCGTGATCCTGATCTGACGATCAGGCAATACTCGGCAGCACGATCTCGTCGCTGCGCTGAACCCCGGCGGTGAAGGTCCGACATAGCTCCAGGAACTCGCGCATGGCCGAGGTCTGGTATTTCTGTTTATGCCAGATGAAGTAGAACTGCCGGGCCAGGTCCAGGTCCGGGGTTTCTACCGGCACCAGGCTGCCACGGCGAAATGCATCGCGCAGCGCCAGCCGGGAAATACACCCGATGCCCAAACCCGATTCCACCGCCCGTTTGATCGCCTCGGTGTGCTCCAGCTCCAGGCGGATATTCAGCGCGCTGCGGTGATGGCGCATGGCCTGGTCAAAGGTCAGGCGCGTGCCGGAGCCTTGCTCCCGCAGGATCCAGGCCTCATGGGTCAACTCTTCCAGGGTGGCCACGCCGCGCTTGGCCAAGTGGTGCTGGGGCGCGCAAAACACCACCAGCTCATCTTCCACCCAAGTTTGCACCTCGATATCGGGGTGGCTGCAGTCGCCTTCGATTAGACCCAGGTCAATTTCGTAGTGCGCAACCTGGTGCACGATATTGGCAGTGTTCTGCACATGCAGCTTCACCTGGCTTTCGGGGTGCTGCTGCATGAAGCTGCCGATCAGCAGGGTGGCCAGGTAATTGCCAATGGTCAGGGTCGCGCCGACCGCCAGGGAGCCGAAGCCGGACTTACCGTTGAGCAGGTCTTCGATCTCCTTGGCCTGGTCCAACAGCGCCACCGCTTGAGGCAACAGCTGATGGCCCAAGGCGTTGAGACTCAGGCGCTTGCCGGCACGGTCGAATAATTGGCAGCTGGATTGACGCTCCAGCTCGGTAATCGAGGTGCTGGCGGCGGATTGAGATAAGGCCAGAAGGCCAGCAGCGCGAGAGACGCTTTCCTGCTGGGCGACGGCGACGAAGACTTGCAGTTGACGGAGAGTAAATCGCATATCGATATAACCGATAACCCTTATCTTAATAATCCAGTTAACAGATATTGTCGCCGCCATTAGAATGCTGTGCAATTGCGCACTTCATCTTTGGCGCAGACCCATTTCCAGGAGTCCCCCGTACATGAGCAACATGAACCACGAGCGTGTCCTCAGTGTTCATCACTGGAACGACACTCTGTTCAGCTTCAAGTGCACCCGCGATCCGGGCCTGCGCTTCGAGAACGGTCAGTTCGTGATGATCGGCCTGCAACAGCCCAACGGCCGCCCGCTCATGCGCGCTTACTCCATTGCCAGCCCGAACTGGGAAGAGCATCTGGAGTTCTTCAGCATCAAGGTGCCGGATGGCCCACTGACTTCCCAATTGCAGCACTTGAAGGAAGGCGACGAGATCATCATCAGCAAAAAACCGACGGGCACCCTGGTGCTTGACGATTTGAAGCCGGGCAAACACCTCTATCTGCTCAGCACCGGTACTGGCCTTGCTCCGTTCATGAGCGTGATCCAGGACCCGGAAACCTACGAGCGCTTTGAAAAAGTGATCCTGTGCCACGGCGTGCGCTACGTCAACGAAGTCGCCTACCGCGAATTCATCACCGAGCACCTGCCGCAGAACGAATTCTTCGGCGAGGCCCTGCGTGAGAAGTTGATCTACTACCCGACCGTGACCCGCGAGCCGTTCGAAAACGAAGGCCGCCTGACCGACCTGATGCGCAGCGGCAAGCTGTTCAGCGACATCGGTCTGCCACCGATCAACCCCGAGGACGACCGCGCCATGTTGTGCGGCAGCCCAAGCATGTTGGACGAGACCAGCGAAGTGCTGAACAGCTTCGGCCTGAAAGTTTCGCCACGCATGCGTGAGCCGGGTGATTACTTGATCGAGCGCGCGTTCGTCGAGAAATAACTGCGGTAAAAAATGTGGGAGGGGGGCTTGCTCCCGATGGCGGTGGATCAGTCGATATACACGTTGACTGATCCACTGCCATCGGGAGCAAGCCCCCTCCCACATTGGGTTTCCGGTTTATCCCGCCGGCACCACTTCCAGCACACAAATCATCCCGGCCTCTGGATAGTGCCAGCGCACATCCACATCCCAGAACTGCGCCCCGTATTCGCGTTCAGGCCCAGGCGTCTGGTACGCCGGGCGTGGATCCTGTGCCAGACACTGATCGATCAACTCCACCAACGGCTCCCCAAGGCGCTGGGCATGGCCTTGTGCCTGTTGCAGTGCGCTCTTCAGCCACTGCACCGGAATCAGCTGCGGCGCACCACTGGCGATGCTGTTGGTGGCTGTGTCGATGATGTCGGCGTAGGGCACATACGGCTTGATATCCAATACCGGGGTGCCATCGAGCAAATCGATCCCGGAAATCCACAGTCGGCCCGGCTCGACCTTGTCCAGCTTGACCACTGACTGGCCAATCCCGTTGGGCCGATGAGTCGCGCGGGTCGCAAACACCCCCATGGACGTGTTGCCACCCAGGCGGGGCGGGCGCACTTTCAGGCGGGGCTTGTCTTCCAGGGCCTGGTGGAACAGAAACAACAGCCACACGTGGCTGACCTGCTCCAGGCCCTGTACCGCCTCGCCCTGGTCGAACGGTGCCACCAACTCCAGCACGCCCCGCGCGGCAGGCGCCAGTTGCGGTTGGCGCGGGATGGCGAACTTCTCCTTGAAGCAGGAGCGTACGAAACCGACCGGCGAGACCTGGTAACCCATGGCTTACGTGCGAACCCGCAGCGTCAGGCCCTTGAGGAAGTTGCGCAGCAACTGGTCACCACAGGTGCGGTAGTTGGTGTGGCCGAACTTGCGGAACAGCGCGCTCAGCTCAGGCTTGGACACCGGGAATTCGGCGGCCTTGAGGATGGCGTGCATGTCGTCCTCCTTCAGTTCGAAGGCCACACGCAGTTTCTTGAGGATGATGTTGTTGGTCACCGGGGTTTCGATCGGCTGCGGCGGACGGCTTTCGTCCTTGCCGCGCTTGAAAATCACCAGGCCATCGAGGAAGTGGGCCATGACGTCATCCGGGCAGAACACAAAACCCTCTTCCTCGTCTTTCTTGAGGTAGGTCAGCAGGTCTTCCTTGGTCACGTCCATGCCGCCGAGCTTGATAAGCTCGACCATCTTGTTGTCGCTGATGTCGAGCATGTAGCGCACGCTGCGCAGTACGTCGTTGTGAATCATGGTGGGCAATCCTGGTTTTCAACGGTGGGCGCCGCCGGGTGGGGCGGTGCCTGGAAAGGGGGAGGCTGTTTAGAACTTTTCTTTGCCGGACAGATAACGCCATTGGCCAACCGGCACTTTGCCGATGGACACGCCGCCGATGCGAATGCGGCGGATAGCGACGACTTTAAGGCCAACGGCTTCGCAGAACAGGGCGATCACGCCCGGTTGCGGGTTTTTCATCGCAAAGCGCAGGCGATTTTCGTTCTGCCAGCTGGCTTTTACGGCTGGCAGCTCTTTGCCTTTGTAGGTCAGGCCGTGGTTCAGGCGGTTGAGGCCGTGGGCAACCATGTCGCCTTCAACCTCCACCACGTATTCCTGCTCGATCTTGGCGGCATCGGCGGTCAACTTGCGCAGGATCTTCCAGTCCTGGGTAAACACCAGCAGGCCGCTGGCCTTGGCTTGCAGGTCGGCGCTGGCGGTCAGGCGCAGGAAGTGGCCCTTGAGCGGACGCTTGCTGAAGCGGTGTTCCTCCGAGAGGGTTTCGGCGCTGATCGAGGCCATTGCCGTCTCGGCATCGACACCAACCGGGGCGTGGAACAGGATGGTCACCGGCTCTGGCGCGGTGGCCTTGGCCTCCGGGTCCAGTTCGACCTTCTGGGTGGTGATCTTGAATTGCGGCTCGTCGATCACTTCACCGTCCACCGAGACCCAGCCGCCTTCGATAAACAGCTCAGCCTCCCGACGGGAGCAACCGACCAGTTCGATAAGGCGTTTGGAGAGGCGTATGGGGTCAGTCATGACAAGGGCCGTAACAAAAGGGGGCGGCTATTGTACCTGTGTGGGCGCGGTTAATCCCGGCCCCATTTCATTTAGCCCTGACGGGCGTTTTGTTGTTGCTGGCGCAGGCGCAGGTGCAGCAACGGATAGGGCTGCCCCAGGCCGTCATGTTCGGTGCGTCCGACCACTTCGAAACCCTGCTTGAAATAGAACCCCAAGGCTTGGGGGTTCTGCTCGTTGACGTCGAGTTCATCGGCGTTCATGCGCTCGATCGCATAACGCAGCAACTGCCGGCCTAGGCCTTGCCCGCGGTATTGCGGGTCGATAAACAGCATCTCCACCTTACCGCACGCCACCCCGGCAAACCCGGTAATACGCTGGCGTGTGTCTTTGGTGCAGATCAGCATCACCGAATCCAGGTAGCGGGTCAGCAGCAGGTTTTTCAGCAATACGATGTAACTGTCCGGCAAAAAATCATGGGTGGCCCGCACCGAGGCCTCCCAGATGCGCGCCAGCTCTGCGTAGTCGCTGGCTTTAGGTGTGTGGATAACCGAATGCTGACGCATGCCCGCTGCCCCTTGCGATGATGGGTGCTGATGGGCAAAAGATAGACCTAAAAAAGCCCCGCATCTTGTCCAGAGGCAGGGCTTTTCAAGTTTTTTTGATCAGTCGCGCTTTTCAGCCCACAGATCGTACTCATCGGCGTCGGTCACCGTGCACCAGACCTTGTCACCTGGCTTCAAGCCGCTGGCATCGTCGATAAACACGTTACCGTCGATTTCCGGTGCATCGAAGAAGCAACGGCCGACTGCGCCTTGCTCGTCGACTTCATCGATCAGCACTTCGATTTCCTTGCCGATACGCAGTTGCAGGCGCGCCGAGCTGATTGCCTGTTGGTGCGCCATGAAGCGCTCCCAACGGTCCTGCTTGACGTCATCCGGGACCACGGCCAGGTCCAGCAGGTTGGCCGGGGCACCTTCCACGGGCGAGTACTGGAAGCAGCCCACACGGTCCAGTTGCGCTTCGGTCAGCCAGTCCAGCAGGTACTGGAAGTCTTCTTCGGTTTCGCCGGGGAAGCCGACGATGAAGGTCGAACGGATGATCAGCTCGGGGCAGATCTCGCGCCAGTTCTTGATGCGCGCCAGGGTCTTGTCTTCGAAGGCCGGGCGTTTCATGGCCTTGAGCACTTTCGGGCTGGCGTGCTGGAACGGGATGTCCAGGTACGGCAGGATCTTGCCGGCGGCCATCAACGGGATCAGCTCGTCCACGTGCGGGTACGGGTAGACGTAGTGCAGGCGCACCCACACGCCCAGGCTGCTGAGGGCTTCGCAGAGTTCGGTCATGCGGGTTTTCACCGGCGCGCCGTTCCAGAAGCCGGTGCGGTATTTCACGTCGACGCCGTAGGCGCTGGTGTCCTGGGAGATCACCAGCAGCTCCTTGACGCCGGATTTGACCAGGCGCTGGGCCTCGTCGAGTACGTCACCCACCGGACGGCTGACCAGCTTGCCGCGCATCGACGGGATGATGCAGAAGCTGCAGCTGTGGTTGCAGCCTTCGGAAATCTTCAGGTACGCATAGTGACGCGGGGTCAGCTTGATGCCTTGAGGCGGTACCAGGTCGATCAGCGGGTTGTGATCCTGGCGCGGCGGCACCACGTCGTGCACGGCATTGACCACCTGCTCGTACTGCTGCGGGCCGGTCACGGCCAGTACGCTGGGGTGCACGTTGCGGATATTGCCTTCTTCCACACCCATGCAGCCGGTCACGATGACCTTGCCGTTTTCCTTGATGGCTTCGCCGATCACTTCCAGGGACTCTGCCTTGGCCGAGTCGATAAAGCCGCAGGTGTTGACCACCACCACATCGGCGTCCTGGTAAGTGGACACCACGTCATAGCCTTCCATGCGCAGTTGCGTGAGGATGCGTTCGGAATCGACCAGAGCCTTCGGGCAACCCAGGGAAACAAAGCCAACCTTGGGGTTGGCTTTTGCGATGGTGGTGGACATGTCTAACCTCGGTATTGAATGACGCCGCCAGTCGGGCACGACAGGGCTGCGGACGGGCGCTTGCTGCGCCTCTGATCAAAAAGTGCGCAATTCTAGCGACGGGCAACGCTCTTGACCAGCTTTATGCAGGGAAATGCGACGAGTGCTGTGTTGGGTGAATCGCCCAGCCCTTACACGTTCTTAAGCCCGGACGTCCTGCTCTGTGCGGTGCGTTACAACTTTAGACATGCCCACACCTAACGCCTGAAGCACTTTCAGGAGAGTGGAAAGCTTTGGGTCGCCGCCGACGCCGAGGGACCTATAGAGATTTGCTCTATTGAGGCCCGTGTTCTGCGACAGACTGAGCATCCCGCCGCGAGCGTCCGCCACTCGACGGATAGCGACAAGGAACGCGTCTTCCCCACCCGCTTCATCGATTTCCTCAAGCGCGACAGATAGATATTCCAAGGCAAATGCTTCGTCGTCTCGGAGCATTTCAAGAACACTATCTTCATGAGAACGAGTACGAATGGTCATTTTTGCTGCACCTTGTAAGATTTCCAGAGGGCCTTGGCCTGATCAATGTCGTTCTGCTGCCTGACCTTTGAGCCGCCGCCCAACAGGAAAACAATTTTTCGATCCTGGATTGCGTAATACACACGAAACCCAGGCCCGAAGTCGAGTTTCATCTCAAAGACCCCGTCACCCACCGACTCGGTAACACCAAAGTGGCCAAGGGAAGCTCGATCCACTCTGGTGGTGATTCTTGCCTTTGAACGCGTGTCTTGCACGGTGTCCAGCCAAGCCTGGTAGATATCCACCCCGTTGACTGAAAGTACGTGTTTCACTTCGTACATGCGGAATGTACCTTAAAAGAGACAGGGCAATGATTGAGTTTTTATATCGACTACGCAGGTGATGCAGGCGCGCGATTTATTGATCAGGCAAGGTGGCCAAGGAGCTTGCGCATACACCGCTGAGGCTGCGCTACTGAGCCGGGCGGAAAATATACGGTTGGCCGTAAATGTGATCAATGCAGGCAAAAAGGCTCCAAAATGCCGCTTCATCTACGACTGACGGTGTAAATCGATACCCGAATCACTTGAGCAGGGAAATACGACGACCGCTGCGCTATGCTTCGCGCCGTTGCGCACGGGGAAAACCCTTGGGTCAATAAAACGTCTGTTACGAGAAGTAAAACAGCGCATGCTAGGGTCAGCTTAGACGCGCTGTTTATAAGAGACCTCAGGTCAAAGGGCAGGAGTGGTTGATGGGTCAGGCAAGTAGTCAGGCAGCAGGTGCCGAGCATTCCAACGCAAAGCCGATCGGCATGCTGGTGGCAGCGGTCGGGGTGGTTTACGGCGATATCGGTACCAGCCCGCTCTATACCCTCAAAGAGGTGTTCAACGGTGGTTATGGGGTGCAGGTCAACCATGACGGTGTGCTGGGGATCCTGGCGCTGATCTTCTGGTCGTTGATCTGGGTGGTGTCGATCAAGTACATGCTGTTCGTGCTGCGCGCCGATAACCAGGGCGAAGGTGGCATCATGGCTCTGACCGCGTTGGCGCGAAGGGCGGCGGGGGAGCGCAAGAAGTTACGCAGTTTCCTCGTGGTGTGCGGCCTGTGCGGTGCGGCGTTGTTCTATGGCGACAGCATGATCACCCCGGCGATTTCGGTGCTGTCGGCCATTGAAGGCCTGGAGCTGGCGTTCGACGGCTTGGAAAAATGGGTGGTGCCGATCGCCCTGGTGGTGCTGGTGGCGCTGTTCCTGATCCAGAAGCACGGTACCGACCGCATCGGCAAGCTGTTCGGGCCAGTGATGGTGACCTGGTTCCTGGTGCTGGGTGGCCTCGGCGTGTATGGCATTACCCTACACCCTGAAGTGCTCAATGCCCTGAACCCGATGTGGGGCGTGCGTTTCTTCGAGGCCCACCCTGGCATTGGCGTGGCAATCCTCGGTGCGGTAGTGCTGGCGTTGACCGGTGCCGAGGCGCTGTATGCCGACATGGGGCACTTCGGCCGCAAGCCCATCGCCCGCGCCTGGTTCATCCTGGTGTTGCCGGCGCTGGTGCTCAACTATTTCGGTCAGGGCGCCATGCTGCTGGGCGACCCGGAAGCCGCACGCAACCCGTTCTACCTGCTGGCGCCAAGTTGGGCGCTGATCCCGCTGGTGGTGTTGTCCACCCTGGCCACGGTGATTGCGTCCCAGGCGGTGATTTCCGGTGCGTTTTCGTTGACGCGCCAGGCGATCCAGTTGGGTTATATCCCGCGTATGCATATCCAGCACACCTCTAGCGCCGAACAGGGCCAGATCTATATCGGTGCGGTGAACTGGTCGCTGATGGTCGGCGTGATCCTGCTGGTGCTGGGTTTCGAGTCCTCCAACGCACTGGCGTCGGCCTACGGCGTGGCGGTGACGGGGACCATGCTGATGACCACCATCCTGGTGTCGGCAGTCATGCTGTTGCTGTGGAAATGGCCACCGATTCTGGCCGTGCCGGTCCTGGTCTGCTGCCTGTTGGTGGACGGGCTGTACTTCGCGGCCAACGTGCCGAAGATCATCCAGGGTGGCGCCTTCCCGGTATTGGCGGGGATTGTGCTGTTCGTGCTGATGACCACCTGGAAGCGCGGCAAGCAATTGCTGGTGGACCGCCTCGACGAAGGTGGCCTGCCGTTGCCGATCTTCATCAGCAGCATCCGCGTGCAGCCGCCGCATCGCGTGCAGGGCACGGCGGTGTTCCTTACTGCGCGCCCGGACGCCGTGCCCCATGCGCTGTTGCACAACCTGCTGCATAACCAGGTGCTGCATGAACAGGTGGTGTTGCTGACGGTGGTCTACGAAGACATCCCGCGTGTCCCGGCCTCACGGCGCTTCGAGGTGGATTCCTACGGCGAGGGGTTCTTTCGCGTGATCCTGCACTTCGGCTTTACCGATGAGCCGGACGTCCCCGAAGCGTTGAAGCTGTGCCATTTGGACGGCCTGGATTTCAGTCCGATGCGCACCACGTACTTCCTCAGCCGTGAAACCGTCATCGCCTCCCGCATCAAGGGCATGGCCCGTTGGCGCGAAGCGTTGTTTGCATTCATGCTCAAGAACGCCAACGGCAACCTGCGGTTCTTCAAGCTCCCGGTCAACCGAGTGATCGAATTGGGCACCCAGGTCGAAATGTAAGCCTGCGCGGTACGGGAGCCGGCAATCGGCTCCCGCTTTACGTCTGAACCCTGTGCAATCCACGGTTGTCGACTAGGCTCTAAGCACTGTTGTGTAGGAGCGGGCTTGCCCGCGAAAAACGTCACGGTAACGCGTTAATCCTGGATAGACGCGGCGCCTGTGAGGCCTTCGCGAGCAAGCTCGCTCCTACAAAAGTGCCCAAAAGCCAAGAAGAGGTGCGCCATGAGTCAGCTGCTCGAACCCTATACCCTGCGCCAATTGACCCTGCTCAACCGTATCGCGGTGTCGCCGATGTGTCAGTACTCAAGTGTCGATGGCCTGGCCAACGACTGGCACCTGGTCCACCTCGGCAGCCGCGCGGTCGGTGGCGCCGGGCTGATATTCACCGAAGCCACCGCCGTAACCGCCGATGGCCGCATCACGGCCGAAGACCTGGGCCTGTGGAACGACGAACAGATCGAACCCCTGCGGCGCATCACACGGTTTATCGCCGCCCAGGGCGCGGTGGCGGGCATCCAGCTGGCCCATGCCGGGCGCAAGGCCAGCACCCACCGCCCATGGATCGGCAAGCACGGCAGCGTCAAGCCGCAAGACGGTGGCTGGGTGCCGGTGGGGCCGTCGCCGATTGCCTTTGACCCGCAGCACACCCAACCCAAGCCTTTGGATGAGGCGCAGATCCAGCAAGTGATCGCCGACTTCGTCGCCGCCGCCAGGCGAGCCCTGACCGCCGGTTTTGAAGTGGTGGAGATCCACGCCGCCCATGGTTACCTGCTGCATCAATTCCTCTCGCCCATCAGCAACCAGCGGCAGGACCAATATGGCGGCTCCTTCGAGAACCGTATCCGCCTGGTGCTGCAAGTGACCGAGGCCGTGCGCGAGGTCTGGCCCCAGGAGCTGCCACTGTTCGTGCGGGTGTCGGCCACCGACTGGGTGGAAGATGGCTGGAACCCTGATGAAACCGTGGAACTCGCGCGTCGCCTCAAAGACCTGGGCGTGGACCTGATCGACGTGTCTTCCGGCGGCACTGCCGCTAACGCCGAAATCCCCACCGGCCCCGGTTACCAGACGCGCTTTGCCGAGCGTGTACGCAAGGAGTCGGGCATCGCCACCGGCACCGTCGGCATGATCACCGAACCGGCCCAGGCCGAGCACATCCTGCGTACCTGCCAGGCCGACATCATCTTCCTGGCGCGTGAACTGCTGCGTGACCCTTACTGGCCGTTGCATGCCGATGATGATCTGGGCGGGCGCAAGGCCATTTGGCCGGCTCAGTACCAACGAGCGACCCATCGGGACCAACCGATCCATGAGTCTGACTTGAGGGATTGATCCTGCGTCGGCGCCGTCGAAACCCACCTTGAACCGGTGGGTTTTTTTTGCCTGCTGCTGTGGGATGGGATTGTAGGTATTTGTTACCGAAGTGATTTTTTAAGTGAATGCTCTAAAAAAATCCCACACGTAACGAGATTGTTTCTACGCTTAGGGTAGGACTGATTTCTGGCCCAGGAAGTCAGCCTGTTTGTTCACGGAGGCATTGCGCTCCCCGGGAAACGGTTTGTGGGCACAGGAGTTTTTGATCGATATCAGGAGAAACAGTCCATGGCCAAGTCCTATGGTGTAGCGGGTGCGGTGGTGTCTTTTTTTACCCGCAGGGTGTCCTTGCGTGGCCGCAGGTTGAGTTCGGACGAAGCCGAATTACTGGCGCAGTATCGCGCCCTGACCGAAAACGATCAGGTGGCGATGCGGTATCTGATTGGAGCGATGAAGAGTGTGTCGCGGTTCTGATGGCGTGCGCGAGGATCGTTCCCACGCGAGTGGGAACGATCTGGATCAGGTGTACTTGCGCTGCTCCGGTGCCGGCGGGAAGTACTGATACAACCAGGTTTCACTCAGGGTGCGGTCCTGGGTGCGAATAAACAGCCGCAGTTCCACCGGCTCCACGCTGTCGCTGGTCGGGTACCAGTCGAACAGGATGCGGTAGCCCTTGATGTTGTCGAGCACCAGCACACTGAAGTCTTTCACTTCGCCGTGGGAGCAGGTCACCACCGGCTCGATCCCGGTGCCGGCCGGCAAACGGTCCAGGCCGCCGCCCTTGAAGTCCACGGCAAACCGGCGCGCCCACACTGGCGGGTAGTGCTCGCCCGGCGCCCAACCTTCGGTAAAGCCGCCCATGCCGGAACGGGTCGCGTCGACTTGCGCCAGCGGCGTGCTGACCGGGGGCAGGGCGCTCCAGTACAGCTTGTAGCCATAGTTGAGTGAGTCGCCGGCCGCCACCGGCTTTTTCGGGGTCCAGAAGGCCACGATGTTGTCCAGGGTCTCGCCGGTGGTGGGGATTTCCAACAGGTCGATCGAGCCTTCGCCCCAGGCGGTGGTCGGTTCGACCCACAGGCTTGGACGCTTGCTGTACCAGTCGACGGTGTCCTGGTAGCTGGCGAACTCATGGTCGGTCTGCACCAGGCCGAAACCTTTCGGGTCGGTGTCGGCGAACGCATTGAACTGCAGCTTGGCCGGGTTATTCAACGGGCGGCAAATCCACTCGCCATTACCTCGCCACATCGCCAGGCGGTCCGAATCGTGGATCTGTGGGTGGATGGTGTCGCACATGCGGCGTTCGTGGGTGCCGCAACTGAACATGCTGGTCATGGCGGCGATGCCCAACTGTTCGATGGCGGTGCGGGCATTGATGTTGGCGTCGATGGCCATCACCACTTGGTTGGCCTGGCAGTCGATATCGAAGCGGTAGGCGCCGGTGGCGCTCGGCGAGTCGAGCAGGGCGTAGACCACAAAGCGGGTCGCGTTCTTGTCCGGGGTCTCGAACCAGAACTGCGTGAAGTCGGGGAACTCTTCGCGTTTTTTTGCGTAGGTATCAATCGCCAGGCCACGGGCGGAGAGGCCGTACTGGCCGGTAGAATCCACCGCGCGGAAGTAGCTGGCGCCGAGAAACGACAGCACGTCATGGCGATCCAGTTCCGGCGCCTTGAACAACTTGAAGCCGGAGAAACCCAGGTCGCCGGTCAGCTGTTTGGTGTCGACGGTGGTTTTTTCATAATTGAACAGTGAAGGGCGGAAATGCACTTCGCGGGCTTCACGGGTCTTGGGGTCGACGCTGTGCATGCGCACCGGTGTCTTGAAGCCCATGCCGACGTGGAAGAACTGCACGTCGAGCTGGCCGTTCAATTCCTTCCACAGCGAATGGTTGCCGTCGTAGCCGATGGCGTTGAAATTTTGCGGGGTCATGGTCGCCAGGGTGGGCGGCAGCACCTGTTTGGTGTCTTTATACGCGGTCCCGGCGAGCTGTTTGGCTTGGGCCTTGAGCGTTTCAAAATCGAACGCCACGGCCTTGCCATCGGCGGCACGGTTCCCGGCCCAGGCCTGCGCGGCAAGCAGGCCGCTGGCCGATAAACCGGTGTAGGCCGCAATGGCCATGGAGGCTTTGAGCAAATTCCTGCGGTGCATAGAGACAACCTGTCGTGAGCAAATCCCGCGCCGTTCCTGGCACGTGCTGGATCAGAAATTACGGTTCGGACATGCCTTCGGCCAAACACAACGGACATTAAACAGACGCCGGATAGCTTAAGCGGTTCGATGGAGAAGGAAAATTGATTGATGGCGGGGTGATGGCATTGCAAATGCGACAAGACATTTCCGACGCTGTGAGTGAACACATTACCCACGAATTATGAAGATCCAAATGTAGGAGCGAGCAAGCTCGCTCCTACAATAAAGCGTTACGGCACTTGGGGGATCAGTGCTTGAACATCACATGCCGAACCGTGGTGTAGTCCTCCAAGCCATACATGGACATATCCTTGCCATACCCCGACAGTTTCTGACCACCGTGGGGCATTTCGCTGACAAGCATGAAATGGGTGTTTACCCAGGTGCAGCCGTACTGCAAGCGCGCGGCCAGGCGGTGGGCGCGTCCTACGTCGGCGGTCCATACCGACGACGCCAACCCGTAGTCCGAATCATTGGCCCAGCCCAGTACCTGCACCTCATCGGTGAACTTGGTCACCGACACCACCGGCCCGAACACCTCGCGGCGCACGATCTCATCGTCCTGTTGCGCATCGGCGAGTACGGTCGGCTCAAAGAAGAAACCATTGCCTTCCACCGCCTTGCCACCGGTGACCAGGCGGATATGCGGCTGCGCCACAGCGCGTTCGACAAACCCGGCAACCCGGTCGCGGTGTTGCGCAGTGATCAACGGGCCCAGCTCAGTGGCCGGGTCATCCTGCAAGCCGTATTTGATGCTGGCGACTGCCGCGCCGAGTTTCTCCACAAAGGCGTCGTAGATGTCCGCCTGCGCATAAATCCGACAGGCAGCGGTGCAGTCCTGCCCGGCATTGTAGAAGCCGAAGGTACGAATGCCTTCCACCGCTGCATCGATATCCGCGTCGTTGAAGATGATCACGGGCGCCTTGCCGCCCAGCTCCATGTGCAGGCGCTTCACGCTGTCGGCGGTGCTGGAGATGATATTCGCGCCGGTGGCGATGGAGCCGGTCAGCGACACCATGCGCACTTTCGGGTGGTTCACCAGCGGACTGCCCACGGTAGGCCCACGGCCGAACACCAGGTTGAGTACTCCGGCCGGGAAAATCTCCGACGCCAACTCGACCATCCGCAACGCGGTCAGCGGGGTTTGCTCCGACGGCTTGAGCACCACGGTATTGCCCGCGGCCAGGGCCGGTGCGATTTTCCAGGCGACCATCATCAGTGGGTAGTTCCACGGTGCGATGGACGCGATCACGCCCACCGGGTCGCGACGGATCATCGAGGTGTGGCCGGGCAAGTATTCACCGCCGGCCGAACCGCTCATGCAACGGCTGGCGCCGGCGAAGAAGCGGAACACGTCGGCAATCGCCGGGATCTCGTCGTTCAGCGCGGCGCTGTAGGGCTTGCCGCAGTTGTCCGATTCCAGCTTGGCCAGTTCTTCGCCGTGGGCTTCGATCACGTCGGCCAGTTTCAGCAGCAACAGCGAGCGATCCTTGGGCGCGGTCTGCGACCAGCCTTCGAAGGCCGCATCGGCGGCGCGCACGGCGGCGTCGACCTGGGCTTCGCTGGCTTCTTTGATTTCCACCAGCACGCGGCCCAGTGCCGGGTTGAAGATGGCCTGGGCCGGGCCTTCGCCTTGTACCAGTTGGCCGTTGATCAGCAGTTTGGTTTGCATGATTGAGTCCTCCAAAAAACGCGTGTTATTTCCCTGAAGAAACCGGATTTAAATGTGGGAGGGGGCTTGCCCCCGATGCCAGTGGTTCAGTGACAGCTGTGTTGGCTGTCACACCGCTATCGGGGGCAAGCCCCCTCCCACATTTGAACCGCGTTCCTTCAGTGGCCAAGTTATTTACCACCGCTCCCCGCCACGCTTTCACCACCGCGGGTCAGGTAATAGGCGCCCAGGATCGGGAACATCGTCACCAGCATCACCAGCATCGCGACCACATTGGTCACCGGCACATCCCGTGGCCGGCTCAATTGGTTGAGCAACCACAGCGGCAACGTACGCTCGTGGCCGGCGGTGAAGGTGGTGACGATGATTTCGTCGAACGACAGCGCAAACGCCAGCATGCCGCCGGCCAGCAGCGCCGAGCCGAGGTTGGGCATGATGATGTAGCGGAAGGTCTGCCAGCCGTCGGCGCCCAGGTCCATCGAGGCTTCGATCAGGCTGTGGGACGTACGGCGCAGGCGGGCGATGACGTTGTTGTAGACGATCACCACGCAGAACGTCGCGTGGCCGACGATGATGGTGAACATCCCCGGCTCGATGCCTAATGTCTTGAACGTCGCCAGCAGTGCAATACCGGTGATGATCCCCGGCAGCGCAATCGGCAGGATCAACATCAGCGACACGCCTTGCTTGCCAAAGAACTCGCGGCGATACAGCGCCGCCGAGGCCAGGGTGCCCAGCACCATGGCAATCAGGGTGGCGATGGCGGCGATCTGCAACGACAGCTTGATCGCCTCCAGCACATCCGGCCGGGCGAAGGCCACGCTGAACCACTTCCGGGTAAAGCCCTGGGGCGGAAAGCTGAACGCGGCTTCTTCGGTGTTGAAGGCGTAGAGGAAGATGATCAGGATCGGGAAGTGCAGGAATACCAACCCGCCCCAGGCTGCGATCTTCAAGCCTAAGGATGATTTCTCAGAGTGCATCGAAGGCCCCCAGGCGTTTGACGATGGACAGGTAAACCGCGATCAGCACGATCGGCACCAGGGTGAACGCGGCGGCCATGGGCATATTGCCGATGGCGCCTTGCTGGGCGTAGACCATGCCGCCGACGAAGTAACCCGGCGGCCCCACCAGTTGCGGCACGATGAAATCGCCCAGGGTCAGCGAAAACGTGAAGATCGAACCGGCGGCAATCCCCGGCACCGACAGTGGCAGGATTACCTGCATGAAGGTCTGGCGCGGCTTCGCGCCGAGGTCGGCGGAGGCTTGCAGCAACGACGGCGGCAAGCGCTCCAGGGACGCCTGGATCGGCAGGATCATGAAGGGCAGCCAGATATAGACGAACACCATGAAGCGCCCCAGGTGCGAGGTGCTCAAGGTGCTGCCGCCCACGCCGGGAATGCCCAGCACGAACTGCAATACCGGTTCCAGGCCCAGGTGCTGCACGAACCACTGCGCCACGCCGCCCTTGGCCAGCAGCAAGGTCCAGGCATACGCCTTGACGATGTAGCTGGCCCACATCGGCATCATCACCGCGATATAGAAGAACGCCTTGGTCTTGCCCGTGGTGTAGCGCGCCATGTAGTAGGCGATCGGGAAGGCGACGATGGCGCTGGCGATCGACACCACGATCGCCATGCCCAGGGTGCGCAGGATGATGTCGAAGTTCGACGGCTGGAACAGCGCGGCGAAGTTGGCCAGGGTCAGGTCCGGGGTGACCGCCATGGTGAAGTCGTCAAAGGTATAGAAGCCTTGCCACAGCAGGGTCAGCAGCGAACCCAGGTAGATCGCGCCGAACCAGATCAGCGGCGGAACCAGCAGCATCGCCAGGTACAGGTTGGGCTTGCGGTACAGCAGGTTGGAAAACCTGCGCATCGGCGGTTGGGAAAGGGCCAGGCTCATGTCACACCTCGCCTGCGCGGTCAGTCAGCGGCGTCATGGCTTCTCGCGCCCAACGGGCGGTGATGGACTGGCCGACCTGATGGCCGCTGCTGATGTCCAGCCACTGGTTGTTGGCCTGGCTGATGTTCAGCGCCTGGCCGTTTTCCAGTTTCAGTTCATAGCGGGTGGCGCTGCCCTGGTACTGGATGTCGTGCAGCAGGCCGCTGATTTCCACTTCGCCGGCGCCCAGCGGGCCCTCGGCAAACCTTACGTGCTCCGGGCGAATCGAAAATGGCTGCGCACTGCCGCTGAGGCGCTGGGCCAACTCGCCGCGAATCACGTTGGAGGTGCCGACGAACTCGGCGACGAACGCGGTGGCCGGTTTCATGTACAGGTTGCGCGGGGTGTCGACCTGTTCGATACGGCCCTTGTTGAACACCGCCACACGGTCGGACATCGACAGCGCTTCGGTCTGGTCGTGGGTGACGAAGATAAAGGTGATGCCGAGCTGGCGCTGCAGCTTCTTCAGCTCGCTTTGCATCTGTTCACGCAGCTTGAGGTCGAGGGCGCCCAAGGGTTCATCGAGCAGCAACACGCGGGGGCGATTGACCAGGGCACGGGCCAGGGCTACCCGTTGGCGTTGGCCGCCGGAGAGCTGTACCGGCTTGCGCTCGCCGTAGCCATCGAGGGCGACCATCCCCAAGGCTTCTTCGGCGCGATTGAGGCGTTCGGTCTTGCCCACGCCTTTGACCTTGAGGCCATAGGCGACGTTGTCGCGCACGTTCATATGGGGGAACAGTGCGTAATCCTGGAATACCGTGTTTACGTCACGCTGATACGGCGGCAAGCCAGCGGCTTCCTCGCCATGAATGCGGATCGAGCCTGCGCTCGGCTGCTCGAAACCGGCGATCAGGCGCAGGCAGGTGGTCTTGCCCGAGCCGGATGGGCCGAGCATGGAAAAGAACTCGCCGTCCTGGATATCGATGGAAACCCGGTCAACGGCCTTCACTTCGCCGAACTGACGGGAAACGTGGGTGAATTGGACTGCAAGCGTCATGGTGCGGTGCTCCAAAAAGGCGCGGGTGGTCGCAGCGCCCGGCCTGGACTGCTGAAAAAACAAAACATCCGTGAATGCGGTCGATGTGGGAGGGGGCAAGCCTCCTCCCACAGGGGATCTATGCCGTCTGCATGGTCTTAGCGGCCGCCCATGATCGCGATGTAGTCCTGGGTCCAGCGACTGTATGGCACGAACTTGCCGCCCTCGGCCTGCGGGGTTTTCCAGAAGGCGATCTTGTCGAACTGGTCGAAGCCGTTGGTCTTGCAACCCTCGGCGCCGAGCAGTTCGCTTTCCTTGCAGGCTGCCGGCACCGCCGGCAGCGAGCCGAACCAGGCGGCGACATCGCCCTGGACTTTGGGCTGCAGCGACCAGTCCATCCACTTGTAGGCGCAATTCGGGTGCTTGGCCTCGCTGTGCAACATGGTGGTGTCGGCCCAGCCGGTGGCGCCTTCCTTGGGAATGGTCGAAGCAATCGGCTGCTTCTCGTTCTGCAGGCCGTTGACCTGATACGGCCAGGCGCTGGAGGCCACCACGCCTTCGTTCTTGAAGTCGCTCATTTGCACGGTGGTGTCATGCCAGTAGCGGTGGATCAACGGCTGCTGCGCGCGCAACAGGTCGAGCACGGCCTTGTACTGGGTTTCGGTCAGTTCATAGGGGCTCTGGATCCCCAGTTCCGGCTGGGTGCTCTTGAGGTACAGCGCCGCATCGGCGATGTAGATCGGACCGTCATAGGCCTGCACACGACCTTTGTTCGGCTTGCCGTCCGGCAGGTTCTGCGCATCGAACAGCACGTTCCAGCTGGTGGGCGCGGTCTTGAACACGGTGGTGTTGTACATCAGCACGTTCGGCCCCCACTGGTATGGGGTGCCGTAGGTCTGCTGGCCCACCACGTACCACGGCGCATCCTTGAGGCGCGGGTCGATGTTCTTCCAGTTGGGGATCAACGCCGTGTTGATCGGTTGCACACGCTTGCCGACGATCAACCGCAGCGACGCATCCCCGGACGCGGTGACCAGGTCATAACCGCCCTTGGCCATCAAACTGACCATTTCGTCAGAGGTGGCGGCGGTTTTCACATTGACCTTGCAGCCGGTTTCCTTCTCGAAACCTGTGACCCAGTCGTAGGCCTTGTCGCTTTCGCCACGTTCGATATAGCCGGGCCAGGCGACGATATCCAACTGGCCTTCACCAGCGCCCACCGCCTTGAGCGGTTCGGCGGCCTGGATACTGACGCTGGCCAGCAGCGCGGTGGTCAAGGCACTGAGCAGTGCGGTCTTATGCGCAGACATGGGGATTCCCTCTTCTTTAATTATGGTCGGGGCAGTGTGTGAAGCCGTGACGCATGAGCTTAGTTGTTGTTTTAAAGATGCTGGCCGTGGCGGGCCATGATGTGGCGCACCACGCTGTAGTCCTGTAGCGAATCGCTGGACAGATCTTTCCCATACCCCGAGCGCTTCAAGCCGCCGTGGGGCATTTCGCTGACCAGCATGAAATGGCTGTTGATCCAGGTGCAGCCGTATTGCAGGCGCGCGGCGACCTGCATGGCCTTGTCCAGGTTCTGGGTCCAGACGGAGGAGGCCAGGCCGTATTCGGAATCGTTGGCCCAGTCCACCGCCTGTTCCAGTTCGTCGAAGCGGGTCACGGTGACCACCGGGCCGAACACTTCGCGCTGGACGATTTCATCGGTCTGCCTGCAGCCGGCGAGCAGCGTCGGCTGGTAATAGAAGCCGGCCCCGGAATGCACGGCCGCGCCGGTGACCCGCTCGATATGCGGCTGGCCGAGGGCGCGCTCGACAAAGCTGGCCACGCGATCGCGCTGGCGTGTGCTGATCAGCGGGCCGAGTTCGTTATCGGCATCGCGCTTGCCGGCGAAGCGCAGGCTGCTGACGGCTGCGCCCAGCTCGGCGACCAATTTGTCGTGGATGCCCGCCTGGGCGTAGATGCGGCATGCCGCCGTGCAGTCCTGGCCGGCATTGTAGTAACCGTAGGCACGCACGCCTTCGACCACGGCTTGCAGGTCGGCGTCGTTGCATACGATCACCGGCGCCTTGCCGCCCAATTCCAGGTGGGTGCGCTTGAGAGTCTTGGAGGCGGCCTGCAGGATTTTCTGGCCGGTGACGATGTCGCCGGTCAGCGAGACCATGCGCACCTTGGGGTGGCTGACCAGATGGCTGCCGACGCCTTCACCGCCACCGCACAGAATGTTGATGACCCCGCGTGGTAACACGTCCTTCAGGACCGGGGCCAATGCGAGGATCGACAGCGGCGTGTGTTCCGACGGCTTGAACACCAAGGTATTACCGGCCGCCAGCGCCGGGGCGATCTTCCACGCGGCCATCATCAGCGGGTAGTTCCACGGCGCAATCGAGGCCACCACGCCAATCGGATCGCGGCGCACCATGCTGGTGTAGCCCGGCAGGTATTCGCCGCTGAGCTGGCCGGTCTGGCAGCGCACGGCGCCGGCGAAGAAACGGAACACATCGACGCTGGCGCTCAAGTCATCCTGGCGCGCCAGGTGCAACGGCTTGCCGCAGTTCAGCGATTCCAGGCGGGCGAGGTAGTCGGCGTGTTTCTCGATGGCGTCGGCGATGCCCAGCAGGATGTTCGAGCGTTGTTGCGGCGTGGTCCGCGACCAGCCGGCAAAAGCGCGGTGCGCGGCGAGGATCGCACTTTCGACCTGCTCGGTGCTGGCCTCGGCGATCTGGGTGAGCACTTCGCCGGTGGCCGGGTTGAGGATCGGCTCGGCAACGCCCTGGCCCTGGACCAGTTCGCCGTCGATCAGCAACGCAGTAAGCAGCGGGGTGGGCGCGCCGGACATTTTTCGTGATCTCTTTTCTTGTGCGGTCATGGGCGTTCTCTTACAAGGCGCCGGACCTTCTCTTATGCATAGACAGAGACTAGAGGTCAGGCGCGAGGTCAACAAATACTAAATACTGAATGCAGCATTCGATTAAATAGATGGCTTGCGCGGGTGTGGTTGTTCCCGCGCAACGGTGAGGAACGGATCCACCAAGGCCGGCCGCGCGGTGCCCCGACGCCAGGCCAGGCCGACGTCCAGGGTCTGGCTGAGGTCGGCAATCGGCCGCGCTTCAATAATGTCGCCCTCCAGGGACCAGGGGCGGTAGGTCATGTCCGGTTGGATCGACACGCCCAGGCCCGCGGCCACCAGGCTGCGCACGGCCTCGGTGGAGGCGGTGCGCAGGGTCACGCGCGGTTGCAGGCCGGCAGCGGCCCACAGGCGCTGGGCGTTATGCCCCATTTCGTCGACGTTCAGCTGAATCAACGGCTCGCTTGCTACGTCGGCGAGGTTGATGCTGTCGTGCTCCAGCAGCGGGTGTTGCGCCGGCAGCCACAGGCGGTGGGGCGAGTGGGTGAGGACTTCGGTCTGCAGGGCGTGGCGGTCTTCCAGATTGGAGAGGATCAGTACGCCCACATCGATCTCGCCGCTGACCAGCAAATGCTCGATATACGGGCGTTCGTCTTCCATCACGCGGATCTCCACGTTGGGGTAGGCGCGCTGGAAGCGGGTGAGCAAATCCGCCAGGTAGTAGCCGGCGACCAGGCTGGTCACGCCGATGATCAACTGCCCGGCGACCTGGTCGGTGCTCTGTTGCAGACTGCGCTTGGCATTGTCGACGGTGGCGAGGATCAAGTGCGCCTGGCGCAGGAACTGATGGCCCTGGTGCGTGAGGGTCATGCCCTTGGCGTGGCGGTTGAACAGGGTGACGCCGATTTCCTGCTCCAGTTGCTGGATCGCCAGGGTCAGGGTGGACTGGGAAATGAACGCGGTCTGCGCGGCGGCGGAGATCGATCCGGTCTCGGCCACGGCGATAAAATGCCGGATTTGACGCAAGGTCATCATGCTGGAATTACCAGTGGGGTGTTTTTATAGATTTGTCCGAGTGTATATCGGTTTTAGCGAACGGCAGTGGCGTTACATCTGGAAGCACTCTAGATCGCGGCTTTTTGGCACTTAGTTTTACGCTGAGGGCCTATTGGTCCATGAACCCTAGTGTCTGGAGGCTACGAATGAATACCCGTGGATTGCTCGATCAGTTGCTCAAGTCCGGCCAGGACATGTTGCAGAATAAAACCGGCGGCCAGCGCAAACAGGACGATAAAGGCGCCCTCGGCGGGCTGCTCGGCGGCGGCGGTCTGGGCAGCCTGCTCGGCGGTGCGGGCGGTGGCGCCCTAGCGGCGGGGGCGATGGGCCTGTTGCTGGGCAACAAGAAGGCGCGCAAGTTTGGCGGCAAAGCCCTGACCTACGGCGGGCTGGCTGCGTTGGGCGTGATTGCCTACAAAGCCTACGGCAACTGGCAAGCGAAGCAGGCCAACGCGCCTCAGGGCGAACCGCAAACCATCGATCGCCTGCCACCGGCCCAGGTCGAGCAGCACAGCCAGGGGATCCTCAAGGCATTGGTCGCCGCCGCCAAGGCCGACGGCCATGTGGATGAGCGCGAGCGCGCACTGATCGAAGGTGAATTCACCAAGCTGGACAACGACCGCGAACTGCAAAGCTGGCTGCACGCCGAGCTGAACAAGCCGCTGGACCCGGCCGACGTCGCCCGCGCCGCCGGCACCCCGGAAATGGCCGCCGAGATGTACATCGCCAGTGTGATGCTGGTGGACGAGGAGAACTTTATGGAAAAGGCGTATCTGGACGAATTGGCCCGCCAACTCAAGCTCGAGCCGGGCTTGAAGCTGGAACTGGAAAAGCAGGTACGGCTTAACCAGTAACCAACGGGGCCGGGCAAATCCAACCTGTGGGAGGGGGCTTGCTCCCGATAGCGGTGGTCCAGTTCGAATCTCTGCAACTGACCCACGGCAATCGGGAGCAAGCCCCCTCCCACAGGTGTTTTTGCAATGTGTGTGTGCCACATCGAAACCCATTGATAAATGAGGGCTTCTGCTCAGCTATACTCCCCTCCATTTGAATGGCCCTTCGAGGAAACACTGTGAAGAATTGGACCTTGCGCCAGCGGATTTTGGCGAGCTTTGCGGTCATTATCGCGATCATGCTGCTGATGGTTGTGGTGTCCTACTCACGGTTGCTGAAGATTGAAGCCAGCCAGGAATCGGTGCGTGACGACGCGGTGCCGGGGGTTTACCTCAGTTCGATGATCCGCAGCGCATGGGTCGACAGTTATTTGCAGACCATCGATATCATTGGCCTGCGCGAGGATAAAACCTTCACCAATAGCGATAAATCGGACTACAAGGCCTTCGAATCGCGTATCGAACAGCAGATGGCCAATTACGAAAAAACCGTGCATAGCCAGGCCGATCGCATGGAGTTCGACAACTTCAAGGCCGCCCACATCAATTACAACAAGGTCCTGGCCCAGGTACTCGATCGCGTCGAAGCCAATGACCTGCCGGCCGCGCGCGAGCTCTTGGAAGAGCAATTGACGCCGATCTGGACCGAAGGGCGCATGAAGCTCAATGACATCATCACGGAAAACAAGGCCGTGTCCGACAACGCGACGGCCGCCATTGACGACGCCGTTGCCTCGGCCAAGGTCAGCATGTTCCTGTCGCTGGCCGTGGCGATCCTCGCTGCCGGCCTGTGTGGCCTGCTGCTGATGCGCGCGATCATGGCGCCGATGCAGCGTATCGTCGAGATCCTCGAGACCATGCGTACCGGTGACCTGAGCAAACGCTTGAACCTGGAGCGCAAGGACGAGTTCGGCGCGGTGGAAACCGGCTTCAACGACATGATGACCGAGCTTACGGCCCTGGTGTCCCAGGCCCAGCGCTCTTCGGTGCAGGTCACCACCTCGGTCACCGAGATTGCCGCCACCTCCAAGCAGCAACAGGCCACTGCCACTGAAACCGCGGCCACTACTACTGAGATCGGTGCCACTTCGCGGGAGATCGCTGCCACTTCCAAGGATCTGGTCCGCACCATGACCGAAGTGTCCACCGCCGCCGACCAGGCCTCGGTGGCCGCCGGTTCCGGCCAGCAAGGCCTGGCGCGCATGGAAGAAACCATGCATTCGGTGATGGGCGCCGCCGACCTGGTGAATGCCAAGCTGGCGATCCTCAATGAGAAGGCCGGCAACATCAACCAGGTGGTGGTGACCATCGTCAAGGTCGCCGACCAGACCAACCTGCTGTCCCTGAATGCCGCCATCGAGGCCGAAAAGGCCGGCGAATACGGGCGCGGTTTTGCCGTGGTGGCCACCGAAGTGCGGCGCCTGGCCGACCAGACCGCCGTGGCCACCTATGACATCGAGCAGATGGTGCGTGAAATCCAGTCAGCGGTTTCGGCGGGCGTGATGGGCATGGACAAGTTCTCCGAAGAAGTCCGTCGAGGCATGTTCGAAGTGCAGCAAGTAGGCGAGCAGCTGTCGCAGATCATCCATCAGGTACAGGCCCTGGCGCCGCGGGTGTTGATGGTCAACGAAGGCATGCAGGCCCAGGCCACCGGCGCCGAGCAGATCAACCATGCCCTGGTGCAACTGGGCGATGCCAGCAGCCAGACGGTGGAGTCCCTGCGCCAGGCCAGCTTTGCCATCGATGAACTGAGCCAGGTTGCGGTGGGTCTGCGCAGCGGCGTGTCGCGTTTCAAAGTCTGATGAGCGACCTCGCGGCTAAACGCGGCGCCGTTCCGGCAGCGAAAAAAGCCTTGTTCCTGGTGTTTCACATCGGCAGCGAACGCTTTGCGCTCAAGGCCACGGAGGTGGCCGAGGTGTTGCCACGCCTGCCGCTCAAGCCTATCGCCCATGCGCCACTGTGGGTGGCGGGCATCTTTGCCCATCGCGGGGCGTTGGTGCCGGTCATCGACCTGAGTGCGCTGACCTTCGGCACAGCGGCCCAGGCGCGTACGAGTACGCGCCTGGTGCTGGTCAATTACCAGCCGCACACCTGGGTCGAATCGCGCTGGCTCGGGCTGATCCTCGAGCAGGCCACGGACACCCTGCGGTGCGACCCGGCGGAATTCCAGCCTTACGGCCTGGATAACCGCCAGGCGCGGTACCTGGGGCCGGTGCGGGAGGATGCCCTGGGCCTGATGCAGTGGATTGGCGTGAATGACGTGCTCACCGACGATGTGCGCGCCCTGTTGTTTTCTGCCGAGCTGAGCCTATGAGCAACGACCCGCGTTTCTTTGCCTTCTTGAAAGAACGTATCGGCCTGGATGTCGCGTCGGTCGGCGAGGCCATCATCGAGCGCGCCGTGCGCCAGCGCAGCCAGGCCGTGCAGGCGCAAACGCCAGGGCAGTACTGGCAGCACCTGCAAAGCTCCGAGGACGAGCAACAAGCGCTGATCGAAGCCGTGATCGTCCCCGAGACCTGGTTTTTCCGTTACCCCGAATCCTTTGCGACCCTGGCCCGACTGGCGCTCGCACGCCTGGCCGAGATCAAGCAGATGCGCGCCCTGCGCATTCTCAGCCTGCCGTGTTCCACCGGCGAAGAACCCTATTCCATTGCCATGGCCTTGCTGGATGCCGGGTTGGCGCCGCACCAGTTCAAGGTCCTGGGCCTGGATGTCAGCCCGCTGTCGGTGGAGCGCGCCCGGCGTGGGGTGTATGGCAAGAACTCGTTTCGCGGTGGCGATATTGCCTTTCGCGACCGCCACTTCACGGAATACGGCGACGGGTTCCACATCGCCGACCGCGTGCGCGAACAGGTGCGCCTGCAAGTCGGCAACCTGCTCGACCCGACGCTGCTGGCGAACGAGGCGAGCTACGATTTCGTGTTTTGCCGCAACCTGCTGATCTACTTTGACCAGCCGACCCAGAAGCAAGTCTTCGATGTGCTCAAGGGCCTGACCCATGTGGACGGCGTGCTGTTTATCGGTCCCGCCGAGGGCAGCTTGCTGGGGCGCCACGGCATGCGCTCGATTGGGGTGCCGCAGTCATTTGCCTTCAGCCGGCAGGCCGAACCGGTGAAGCCTGAGCCGGTATTCGTGCCCATGCCGACGCCACCGCGCAGCGCCGCGCCGGTCCCGGTCAAGCCGCGACCGTTCAGCACGGCCAGCAACCAGGCGGGGCCGATCAAGGCGCCGCCCTCCGATGCGGGCACCTTGCTCAGCCGCATCGCCAGCCTGGCCAACGAAGGTAAAAGTGCCGAGGCCCGCGCCGCCTGTGAGCAGTATCTGAACAGTCACCCGCCGGCCGCCCAGGTGTTCTACTGGCTGGGGTTGCTCAGCGACGTGGCCGGCAGCGCCCTGGAAGCCCAGGGGTTTTATCGAAAAGCCTTGTACCTGGAACCCCAGCATCCGCAGGCCTTGATGCACCTGGCCGCCTTGCTCGAGTCCCAGGGCGACAGTGCGGGGGCGCGCCGTTTACAGGCGCGGGCCGCCCGCAGCGAGCGAGCAGACAGTGAGTCCAAACGATGAGTAGCACCGAGGCGCTCAACACCGCAGGCCTGGACTTGACCCTGGCCGACACCCAAGCCATCGACGACTGCTGGAACCGTATCGGTATCCATGGCGACAAGTCATGCCCGCTGCTGGTGGAGCATATCCACTGCCGCAACTGTTCGGTGTACTCGGCTGCCGCCACGCGCTTGCTGGACCGCTATGCCTTGCAGCAGGACGACCGTCGTCCGGTGGCGGCTGCCGAGGTTGACGAAAAGATCGTCACCCGCTCGCTGTTGGTGTTCCGCCTCGGCGAGGAATGGCTGGGCATCGCCACCCGCTGCCTGGTGGAGGTGGCGCCGTTGCAACCGATTCATTCGCTGCCGCACCAGCGCTCCCGTGCCTTGCTCGGTGTGGCCAATGTGCGTGGCGCGCTGGTGGCGTGCCTGTCGCTGGTGGAGTTGCTTGGCCTGGAAACAACCCACCAGGGCGCCAGCGGTGGGCGGATCATGCCGCGCATGCTGATCATCGCCGCGCAGGATGGCCCGGTGGTGGTGCCGGTGCACGAAGTGGATGGCATCCATGCCATCGATGAGCGCACCCTGAAGGCGGCGTCGGCCTCGGGTACCCAGGCCAGCGCGCGCTACACCCAGGGTGTGTTGCAGTGGAAAGGCCGTAGCCTGCGGTGGCTGGACGAGGCGCAATTGTTGTCCGCCGTGACCCGGAGCCTCACATGACCCCCGACCAGATGCGCGACGCCTCGCTGCTGGAGCTGTTCAGCCTGGAAGCCGATGCCCAGACCCAGGTGCTGAGCGCGGGCCTGCTGGCCCTTGAGCGCAACCCTACCCAGGCCGACCAGCTTGAAGCCTGCATGCGTGCCGCGCACTCGCTCAAGGGCGCGGCGCGCATCGTTGGGGTGGACGCCGGGGTCAGCGTGGCCCACGTCATGGAGGATTGCCTGGTCAGCGCCCAGGAACGCCGCCTGTACCTGCAACCCGAACATATCGACGCCTTGCTGCAAGGCACCGACCTGCTGATGCGTATCGCCACCCCTGGCAACGATGTCGGCACGGCGGACATCGACGCCTATGTGGCGTTGATGGAGCGCCTGCTGGATCCATCCCAGCCCAGTGCCTACGTCGTGCCGCTGCCCGCTGCGCCTGAGCCCGCCCCGGCGGCGCTTATCGAAGAGCTGCCGCCGGAGCCCGAGCCCGCACCGCCCGTCGCCAGCGATCCGCCGCGTCAGGGCCGACGCATGACCGAAGGTGGCGAACGCGTATTGCGCGTGACCGCCGAGCGCTTGAACAGCCTGTTGGACCTCTCGAGCAAGTCCCTGGTGGAAACCCAGCGGCTCAAGCCCTACCTGGCCAGCATGCAGCGTCTCAAACGGATTCAAAGCCAGAGCGTACGCGCCCTGGATACCCTGGATGGCCAGCTCAAGACCCTGGGCTTGAGCCTCGAAGCCGAGGAAGCCCTGGCCGATACCCGCCGCCTGCTGAGCGAAGCCCAGGCGCTGCTGGCGGAAAAGACTGCCGAACTGGATGAGTTTGGCTGGCAGGCCGGCCAGCGTGCCCAGGTGCTCTACGACACTGCGTTGGCGTGTCGCATGCGCCCGTTTGCCGATGTACTGGCCGGGCAGGTGCGCATGGTGCGCGACCTCGGCCGCAGCCTGGGCAAGCAAGTGCGCCTGGAGATCGAGGGGGAAAAGACCCAGGTCGATCGCGACGTGCTGGAAAAGCTCGAAGCGCCACTCACCCATCTATTGCGCAATGCCGTCGACCACGGCATCGAAATGCCCGAGCAACGCCTGCTGGCAGGCAAACCCGCCGAAGGCCTGATCCGCCTGCGCGCGTCCCATCAGGCCGGCCTGCTGGTGCTGGAGCTGAGTGACGACGGCAATGGCGTCGACCTGGAGCGCCTGCGCGGCACCATCGTCGATCGGCATCTTTCAACCTGGGAGACGGCCCTGAACCTGAGTGAAGAGGAACTGCTGACGTTCCTGTTCCTGCCGGGGTTCAGCCTGCGCGACAAGGTCACCGAAGTGTCCGGGCGCGGTGTCGGGCTGGATGCGGTGCAGCATATGGTCCGCCAACTGCGCGGCGCGGTGGTGCTGGAGCAGACGGCAGGGCAGGGCAGCCGCTTCCACCTGGAGGTGCCGCTGACTCTGTCGGTGGTGCGCAGCCTGGTGGTGGAAGTCGGCGAGGAAGCCTATGCGTTCCCGCTGGCGCATATCGAGCGCATGTGCGACCTGGCCCCCGACGACATTGTGCAGTTGGAAGGCCGCCAGCATTTCTGGCACGAAGGTCGGCATGTCGGCCTGGTCGCCGCCAGCCAGTTGTTGCAGCGCCCATTGGGGCAGAGCAATGACGAAACCTTGAAGGTGGTGGTGATCCGCGAGCGCGATGCGGTTTACGGGATTGCCGTGGAACGCTTTATCGGCGAGCGCACCCTGGTGGTGCTGCCGCTGGATGATCGCCTGGGCAAGGTCCAGGATATTTCCGCCGGTGCCTTGCTGGACGACGGCTCGGTGGTATTGATCGTCGATGTGGAAGATATGCTGCGCTCGGTGGACAAGCTGCTCAACACCGGGCGCCTGGAACGCATCGCCCGGCGCAGCCAGCAGGCCACCGAGGCACCGCGCAAGCGGGTACTGGTGGTGGACGACTCGCTCACTGTGCGGGAGTTGCAACGCAAACTGCTGCTCAATCGCGGGTACGAAGTGGCCGTCGCGGTCGACGGCATGGACGGCTGGAACGCCTTGCGCTCCGAAGACTTCGACCTGCTTATCACTGATATCGATATGCCTCGTATGGACGGTATTGAATTGGTCACACTCCTGCGCCGTGACAGTCGCCTGCAATCGTTGCCGGTGATGGTGGTGTCGTACAAAGACCGTGAGGAAGACCGCCGTCGCGGGCTGGATGCTGGGGCCGATTATTATCTGGCCAAGGCCAGCTTCCACGATGACGCGCTGCTGGATGCCGTGGTGGAGCTGATCGGAGGCGCGCGCTCATGAGGATTGCGATCGTCAATGACATGCCCCTGGCCGTGGAGGCCCTGCGCCGTGCCTTGAGCTTCGAGCCCCTGCACCAGGTGGTGTGGGTGGCCAGCAATGGCCTGGAGGCGGTGCAGCGCTGCGCCGAATTGACCCCGGACCTGATCCTGATGGACCTGATCATGCCGGTGATGGACGGCGTGGAGGCCACGCGGCAGATCATGGCCGAGACCCCGTGCGCGATCCTGCTGGTGACCGTCGACCGCCAGGCCAATGTGAGCCGGGTGTTCGAAGCCATGGGCCACGGCGCCCTGGATGTGGTGGACACGCCGGCGCTCGGCGTGGGCAACCCCAAGGATGCGGCGGCGCCGTTGCTGCGCAAGATCCTCAACATCGGCTGGCTGATCGGCCAGCGCGGCAGCCGTGTGCGCGCCGAAACCACGCCGGAGCGCAGCACCGGCAAACGCCAGAGCCTGGTGGCGATCGGTTCTTCGGCGGGTGGCCCGGCTGCCCTGGAAACCCTGCTCAAGGGGTTGCCCCGGGACTTTGCCGCCGCCATTGTGCTGGTGCAGCACGTGGACCAGGTCTTCGCCGCCGGCATGGCCGAGTGGCTGAGCAGCGCTTCCGGCCTGCCGGTACGCCTGGCCCGCGAAGGCGAACCGCCGCAAAGCGGGGTGGTGCTGCTGGCCGGCACCAATCACCACATTCGTTTATTGAAGAATGGCACGCTAGCCTATACCGCAGAGCCGGTGAACGAGATTTACCGGCCTTCCATCGATGTGTTTTTCGAAAGCGTGGCCAGCCACTGGAATGGCGATGCCGTCGGCGTACTGCTGACCGGTATGGGCCGTGATGGGGCCCAGGGGCTCAAGCTAATGCGTGAACAAGGTTATTTGACCATCGCCCAGGATCAGCAAAGCTCGGCGGTGTATGGCATGCCCAAAGCGGCGGCGGCGATTGATGCTGCTGTTGAAATTCGCCCACTGGATAGAATTGCGCCCCGATTGCTGGAGGTATTTGCAAAATGATCCACACCTCCCGCGGCTGGCTTGCAGGTAGTAATTCAGGTGACTGCACATGAATGATTTACAGATCGACGACATCAAGACCGACGAAAACGCCGCCATGGTGTTGCTGGTCGACGACCAGGCCATGATCGGCGAAGCCGTACGGCGTGGCCTGGCCCATGAAGAAAACATCGACTTCCACTTCTGTGCCGACCCGCACCAGGCGATTGCCCAGGCCATCCGCATCAAGCCCACGGTGATCCTGCAGGACCTGGTGATGCCCGGCCTCGACGGCCTGACCCTGGTGCGCGAATACCGCAACCACCCGGCCACGCAGAACATCCCGATCATCGTGCTTTCCACCAAGGAAGACCCGCTGATCAAGAGCGCGGCGTTCTCGGCGGGGGCCAACGACTACCTGGTCAAGCTGCCGGACAACATCGAACTGGTGGCGCGCATCCGCTATCACTCGCGCTCCTACATGACCCTGTTGCAGCGCGATGCCGCCTACCGTGCGCTGCGGGTCAGCCAGCAACAGCTGCTGGACACCAACCTGGTGCTGCAACGGCTGATGAACTCCGATGGCCTGACCGGGCTGTCCAACCGCCGCCACTTCGACGAATACCTGGAGCTGGAATGGCGCCGCGCCATGCGTGACCAGACCCAGCTGTCATTGCTGATGATCGACGTGGATTTCTTCAAGACCTACAACGACAGCTTCGGCCACGTCGAGGGTGACGAAGCCCTGCGCAAAGTGGCCAACACCATCCGCGAAGCCAGCAGCCGCCCTTCGGACCTGCCGGCGCGCTACGGTGGCGAAGAGTTTGCCCTGGTATTGCCGAACACCTCGCCGGGTGGGGCACGCCTGGTGGCGGAAAAGCTGCGCATGGCCGTCGCCGCGCTGAAGATCCCGCACATCGCGCCGGCGGAAGGCTCGAGCCTGACCATCAGCATCGGCCTGTCGACCATGACGCCGGTGCAGGGTACCGATTGCCGCCGGTTGATCATGGCGGCGGACAAGGGCTTGTATACGGCCAAGCACAACGGGCGCAATCAGGTCGGTATCGAGTGACTCGAGGCCGCAGCAGATCAAAAGGTGGGAAGGGGCTTGCCCCCTCCCACATTTAACCCTGCGTAGTCTGCCTTTTCGCCAAGCGGGCTGCCGTTAGTCCCCGTTTGCCGTTATACTCGCCGGCTTTCAAAAGTTCGCCAACGAGTGCTGCCCGCCATGGAAATCAACCCGATCCTTAACACCATCAAGGACCTGTCCGAGCGCTCCGAAACTATTCGGGGGTATCTTTGACTACGATCAAAAGCATGAGCGTCTGACCGAAGTCAATCGCGAGCTTGAAGATCCGAGTGTCTGGAACAAACCTGAATACGCCCAGGAACTGGGGCGCGAGCGCGCTGCGCTGGCGCAGATCGTCGACACCCTCGACGAACTGAACACCGGCCTGGCCGATTGCCGCGACCTGCTGGACATGGCCGTCGAAGAAAACGACGAAGGCGCAGTGGGCGATGTCGTCGCCGAGTTGGCCCGTCTCGAGGAAAACCTCGCCAAGCTTGAATTCCGTCGCATGTTCAGCCACGAAATGGACCCGAACAACGCCTACCTGGACATCCAGGCCGGTTCCGGCGGCACCGAAGCCCAGGACTGGGCCAACATCCTGCTGCGCATGTACCTGCGCTGGGCCGACAAGCGCGGTTTCGACGCCACCATCATGGAGCTGTCGGCCGGTGAAGTCGCCGGCATCAAGGGCGCGACCGTGCACATCAAGGGTGAATACGCCTTTGGCTGGCTGCGTACCGAGATCGGCGTACACCGCCTGGTGCGCAAGAGCCCGTTCGACTCCGGCAACCGTCGCCACACCTCGTTCTCTGCGGTGTTCGTCTCGCCCGAGATCGATGACAAGGTGGAAATCGAGATCAACCCGGCCGACCTGCGTATCGACACCTACCGCTCCTCCGGTGCCGGTGGCCAGCACGTAAACACCACCGACTCGGCCGTACGTATTACCCACGTACCGACCAACACCGTGGTGAGCTGCCAGAACGAACGTTCCCAGCACGCGAACAAGGACACCGCCATGAAAATGCTGCGGGCCAAGTTGTACGAGCAGGAAATGCAGAAGCGCAACGCCGCTTCCCAGGCCCTGGAAGACACCAAGTCGGATATCGGTTGGGGTCACCAGATCCGCTCTTATGTGCTCGATGCCTCGCGGATCAAGGATCTGCGCACTAACATCGAACGCAGCGACTGCGACAAGGTGCTCGACGGTGACATCGACGAATACCTGGAAGCCAGCCTGAAATCTGGCCTGTAACCCCTTGTAGGAACCGGAGGGACGCCCAGTCCTTGCCGGCGATCCCCGGCCGCAGGCCGGGGACCACGAACCTGATGGAAAATTTAAAGACATGAGCGACCAACAACTCGACCCGCAAGCCCTGCAACAGGAAGAAAACTCCCTGATCGCCCTGCGCAAGGAAAAGCTGGCTGCCGAGCGCGCCAAGGGCAATGCCTTCCCCAACGACTTCCGTCGCGACAACTACTGCGATGCCTTGCAGAAGCAGTACGCGGACAAGACCAAGGAAGAGCTGGCTGAAGCGGCGATCCCGGTCAAGGTGGCAGGTCGCATCATGCTCAACCGTGGCTCGTTCATGGTGATCCAGGACATGACCGGGCGTATCCAGGTCTACGTCAACCGCAAGACCCTGTCCGAAGAAACCCTGGCCTCGGTGAAAACCTGGGACATGGGCGACATCATCGCCGCCGAAGGCACCCTGGCCCGTTCCGGCAAGGGCGACCTGTACGTGGAAATGACCAGCGTGCGCCTGCTGACCAAGTCCCTGCGCCCGTTGCCGGACAAGCACCACGGCCTGACCGACACCGAGCAACGTTACCGCCAGCGCTACGTTGACCTGATCGTCAACGAAGACGTGCGCCAGACCTTCCGCGTGCGTTCGCAGGTCATCGCGCACATCCGCAGCTTCCTGATGCAGCGTGACTTCCTGGAAGTGGAAACCCCGATGCTGCAGACCATCCCGGGGGGCGCCGCAGCCAAGCCGTTCGAAACCCACCACAACGCACTGGACCTGGAAATGTTCCTGCGTATCGCGCCTGAGCTGTACCTCAAGCGTCTTGTGGTCGGTGGCTTCGAGAAAGTGTTCGAGATCAACCGCAACTTCCGTAACGAAGGCGTCTCGACCCGGCACAACCCGGAATTCACCATGTTGGAGTTCTACCAGGCGTACGCCGACTACGAAGACAACATGGACCTCACCGAAGAACTGTTCCGCGAGCTGGCGCAACTGGTCCTGGGCAGCACCGACGTGCCGTACGGCGACAAGGTGTTCCACTTCGGCGAGCCGTTCGTGCGTCTGTCGGTGTTCGACTCGATCCTCAAGTACAACCCTGAGCTGACCGCCGACGACCTCAACGACATCGACAAGGCCCGCGCCATCGCCAAGAAAGCCGGTGCCAAGGTGCTCGGCTTCGAAGGCCTGGGCAAACTGCAGGTGATGATTTTCGAAGAGCTGGTGGAGCACAAGCTGGAACAGCCGCACTTCATTACCCAGTACCCGTTCGAAGTGTCGCCGCTGGCCCGTCGCAACGACGACAACCCGAACGTCACCGACCGTTTCGAGCTGTTCATCGGCGGCCGCGAAATCGCCAACGCCTACTCCGAGCTTAACGATGCCGAAGACCAGGCCGAGCGCTTCATGGCCCAGGTGGCCGACAAGGACGCCGGCGATGACGAAGCCATGCACTACGACGCCGACTTCGTACGTGCCCTGGAATACGGCATGCCGCCAACGGCCGGTGAAGGTATCGGCATCGACCGCCTGGTGATGTTGTTGACCAACTCGCCGTCGATCCGCGATGTGATCTTGTTCCCGCACATGCGGCCACAAGCGTAAATGTAGCGAAATCCGAAGCCGCCTTTTATAAGGCGGCTTTTTTATGTGGCGTTTTTAAGCGTCAAGCAAACAGCGCCAGGTTTTGATCTATTCAAGGATGTGTGTCGTGAACCGCGTAACCGCTCAAGAAGGTGCCGCCGGCATTGCCGCTGCCGTGGCTGAAAGCGTCCAGTACCAGGGCCGTAAGGCCAGCCGTCGGGGCAGCGAGCAACGCAGGCAAGACATTCTCGATGCAGCCATGCGCATCGTGGTGCGCGATGGCGTGCGGGCCGTGCGCCATCGGGCCGTGGCGGCCGAGGCCGGTGTGCCGTTGTCAGCCACTACCTATTACTTCAAGGACATCGATGACCTGCTCACCGATACCTTCGCCCAGTATGTTGAACGCAGCGCCGCCTTCATGGGCAAGCTATGGGTGCGTAACGAAGGCCTGCTGCGTGAGATGGTTGCCTATGGCGATGGCAGCCCGGAATCGCGCTCGCAACTGGCCGATGACATTGCGCGGCTGACCGCCGACTATGTGCTGCGCCAACTGACCAACCGCCGCGAACATTTGATGGCCGAACAGGCCTTTCGCCAGGAAGCCTTGCTCAACCCGCGCCTGGCCGAGCTGGTGCGGTCCCACCAGCAGATCCTGTTGCAGGGCACGGGACAGTTTTTCCAGGTATTGGGCTCCCGCGAGCCGCAACAGGACGCCAAGGTGTTGACGGCGATTATCAGTCGGATGGAATATCAGGGCCTGCTGGGCGGCGCAGAGCCTCTGACCGGTGAAGAGATGCTTGAGATCCTCAAGCGTTACATGCATTTGGTGTTGGCCTCGGTCTGACACCGGGGGAGTCCAATGAAAACCTGGCGTGTGGCGGTAATCGCCTTGTCGTTCCTGTTGCTCAGCGGTTGCCTGGTCACGTTCAAGGACCCGTTGCCCGCCCATGAGGCGGCGCCGGATGAGTTGCTGGGCCATTGGACCAGCAGGAATGCCTGGGGCGAACCGCTCAATCTGCGCATCAGCCGTGCCGGTGAGCACCGCTACAAGGCAGTGAGCTACCCTAAAGCCACGCCGGCCCAGCGTGATGAGTACCTGTTTACCGTTTCGCGTCATGGCAACCGCTGGTACCTGTCGGCACCGTTGCCGGCCCGGTTCGGAGGGCATTACTTCCTGGCGGGGTTCGAGTTCGACGATAAGCACGAATTGGTGGTCTATAACCTCGACCTCGAACAGATTCACCAGGCCATCGGGCAACAGGTGCTGCAGGGCAGCAGCGTGGAGACCGTCGAAGGCGCCGGCGTACGGGTCGACAGTTCCATGAGCCAGGTGTTTGCCTACCTGGATGACCCGGCCAATGCCGATGTGTTCGTTGAAGCCGTGCGCTACCAGCGTGCGGGCAAATAACGTTTAGAGAGGAAGCACCGGGTGGACGATTACCAGCAGACGATACGCAGCTTGTCCGATCGCATTGTGCTGGCGCAAACACCGATTCGCGTCCTCGACGCTGTGAAGTGGGACGACAACATTCGCCAGGGATTTCTCAAGGCCAAAGGCAAGGCCATGCCCGCCGTGGATCGCGACTACTACCTGAACCGACCGCTGTCGTTCGACTCCAGTGCGGTAAAGCTGGAATTTCAGAACATCGAACGCGACATCACTCGCCGCCTCGGCCAGTTCAGCCCGGTGGGGCAGATCATGCGCCGCATGTGCCGCGAATACCGCATGGTGGTGCGCATGCTCGAAGCCCGCGGCACCGAGGACTTCGGCCTGATTTCCCAGGAGCTGTACGGCGCCGCTTCCGACGCCTTCCACGCCGGCGACCCGACCCTGGCTGACCTGGGCCTGATGCTCTCCGACTACCTGAACAATATCGACGGCCGTGGCGACCTCAAGGACGAAGCCAAGACCCTGACCGCCAAGGACGCCGTGGCCCTGCTGCAAACCCGCCTGAACAAGGTATTTGGCGAAGCCGAAGAGACCATCCGCGTGTTCGAGTCCGACGGCATCGTTGCCGATGCCGCAGCGGGCGCTGACTACATCAAGATCCGCGCCGACGCGATGTTCAACGACCGCGACGTGCGTGCGCTGGAAGTCCACGAAGGCCTGGTGCATGTCGGTACCACGCTCAACGGCCAGAACCAGCCGATCTGCACCTTCCTGTCCAAGGGCCCGCCGTCGTCCACCGTGACCCAGGAAGGCCTGGCGATCCTCATGGAGATCATTACGTTCGCCTCCTACCCGAGCCGCTTGCGCAAGCTGACCAACCGCACCCGGGCGATCCACATGGTGGAAGAGGGTGCCGACTTCCTGCAGGTGTTCGAGTTCTTCCGCGAGCAAGGCTTTGAAATGGCCGAAAGCTATGGCAACGCCAGCCGGGTATTCCGTGGCTCGGTGCCGAACGGCTTGCCGTTTACCAAGGACCTGTCCTACCTCAAGGGCTTTATCATGGTCTACAACTACATCCAGCTGGCTGTGCGCAAAGGCAAGCTGGAGCAAGTGCCGCTGCTGTTCTGCGGCAAGACCACCCTGGAAGACATGCGCACCTTGCGCCAACTGGTGGACGAAGGCCTGGTGGTGCCGCCCAAGTACCTGCCTGAACAGTTCCGCGACATGAATGCACTGGCGGCGTGGATGTGTTTCTCCAACTTCCTCAACCACTTGAGCCTGGACCGGATCGAGGCGGATTACTCCAATATCCTTTAAACGCTGTTATTCACGAGGCTTCAACGGATGAGAATCCTCGGCATTCTGTGCCTGCTACTCACATTGAACGGTTGCAGCTCCCTGCTGTTCTACCCCGAACCCGGCCTGCCATTCACGCCCGAAAAAGCGCACTTGCAATACCGCGATGTCACCCTCACCACCGCCGACGGCGTAAAGCTGCACGCGTGGTGGCTGCCGGCCAAGGCCGGAGTACCCGTCAAAGGGACGGTGCTGCACCTGCACGGCAACGGCGGTAACCTGGCCTGGCACCTGGGCGGCAGCTGGTGGTTGCCGGAGCAGGGCTACCAGGTACTGCTGCTGGACTATCGCGGTTATGGGCTGTCGGCAGGCAAGCCCTCACTGCCGGCGATTTATCAGGATGTGGACGCGGCGTTCAACTGGCTCGACCAGGCGCCCGAAACCCAGGGCCAGCCGTTGATCGTCCTCGGTCAAAGCCTCGGCGGTGCGCTGGCGGTGCATTACCTGGCGGAACACCCGCAGCGTCAAGTCCAACTCAAGGCCTTGGTACTGGACGGCGTGCCGGCCAGTTATCGTGACGTAGGACAATTCGCCCTGAGCACCTCCTGGTTAACATGGCCCTTCCAGGTGCCCTTGTCTTGGCTGGTGCCTGACGCCGACAGCGCGATCAACGCCATGCCGCAACTGACCGGCGTGCCGAAATTGCTGTTCCACAGTCTGGATGACCCGATCGTGCCCGTGGCCAACGGTATCCGCCTGTATCAGGCCGCGCCACCGCCACGGGTATTGCAGTTGACCCGCGGCGGCCATGTGCAGACCTTTGCCGACAAGACTTGGCAAACCGTGATGCTGCGCTATCTGGACGACCCGCAGCACTTCAACGGCCTGCGCCGCCTGGGCGAGATTCCGAATTACCCCATTCCTAAAGTTGATCCATCAGAGAGCCCGCAATGAGCGAAGAACGCAACATGATCCCGCTGATCCTCACCGGCATCGGCACCATCATCGGCACCGTCGGCTGCCTGTGGTACTACGGCTATTTGCACTTCGCCAAGCCTGAGGATGCGTTGCTGCTCAGCGACTTCACCATGCTCAAGACCGTGCCGGGCGAGGACTACAAGATCTCCCTGACCCCGGCCGCTCAAGTGGCACAGTGCGTCGATGGCGTGCTGGTCATGTTCGATACCGAACAAAAAGGCTTGAGTGGTGTATTGGTCAATAATAAGAAGCAGGCGGTGCGTTGCATGGGCCAGGAAACCCCGCAACTGCAGCAGTAAGCCAGCGCGTCGAGTCCGTGGGAAAACGCCACTCAGCCTGGGGATTCGTCCCTTGGTGCAGGTCCGAGTCTTCCCAGGCCGGAACCATCTCTATTTGCCCGCCACAGACTATGGACTGATCGGTGTGACTGATCGGTCCTTTTCGTTAGTTATTGTGGAGTCGACATTTATGGCAAACATCAGCGGAACACAGTCTCCAGTGAATACGGGCAGCTATGGCGCCGGCGGGAGCGGTAGTCCCGAGCAAGATCTCAAGGGGGATATTAATAGCCTACAAAACAGAATTGACCAAATGAAGTCACAAGGCTCTCAGGGCGGGAATGGAAGCGGGGGCGGAGCTAGTCTTGAGGAACTGGAGGAGGAACTGAAGAGGATGCAGGAAAAGTTGGCAAAATTGCAGCAGTCTTTAATGGGGAACAGTGGCAGCGAAGATGGTGGCAAGGGCAATGGCCAGATTCCGCAACCCGACTATCAGGGGGGAGGCTCGATCAACCCCTGATTGCCCACCCGTTGAAAAACCCGCCTGCCATAGGCGGGTTTTTGTGTATCCGGGGTCAGGTTAGCCACGGCCCGCTCAATGCCCACAGGGGGGGCGGGATTTATTTGGAACCATATCGCGCAAGACGCCACAGAAAGCGGTGTAACTTACACAGTTCAGGGCCGAGAAAGTGGCGATATCTATTTTTTCAACTCCTGCGAATCCTGCAGCTCCTGAAAGTCCTGCATTACGTAACATGCGGGATATGGTCAGGTGCCATGAGGATCTGGAACGGCAGCAGGCTCGGGAGCAGAAAAAGCAACTGATGGAGCATTTGCCGAAACATGCCCATGCCCCGAAGATTGAGCTGCCAGCGGAGGACACAAACCGTCCTGTCCAATTCGGCGAGCCCAAAAAAAACCCACCATAAGGTGGGTTTTCTTATCCAGCATCAATCAATCAGTTGGCGACGGACGAGCGTGGCTTGACCGGCTGGTTATCGTTGGAGATGGTCACTTCAACGCGGCGGTTCATGGCACGGCCCGAGACGCTGCCGTTGTCGGCAACCGGGTATTCCTTGCCATAGCCGGTGGTCACGATGCGACGTGGGTCAACGCCCATCTTGATCAGCGCAACCTGCACCGAAGCGGCGCGTCGCTCCGACAGGCTCTGGTTGTAGGCATCGCTGCCTGTGCTGTCCGTGTAACCTTCAACGATCACCTGGCGATCCGGGTTTTCCTGAAGGAACTGCGCCAGCTTATTGATGTTGACCAGGCCGCTGGACTTCAGGTCGGCCTTGTTGGTGGCAAACAGCACGTCGCCAAAGGTTACCAGGGTACCGCGCTCGGTTTGCTTGGCGTTCAAGCTGTCCTGCAGCTGCTTGATCTGCGCATCACGGGCCTCGAGCAGGGCACGGGCGCGTTCGTCGCCGGCGTTTTTCAGCTTGGCTTCGGATTCGCGCAGCACGATGGTGTCTTTGGCCACTTCAACGCGCTGGTTGGTCAGGTAGGCCAGTTGATCGACCTTCTTCTGGTCTTCCTTGTCGCGGTAGGCCTTGTCAGCCTTGTCCAGCCAATCGCTGGCGTCCTTGGTTTCCAGCGCGGCAAGCTTGGTGGCTTGCGGGTTGGTTTGCAGGGACGAGAAGTTGGTCCGTGCGTTTTCCAGGTTCGCGTTGGGCGGGGTAGAGCAGGCCGCCAGGGCAACGCTCATCGCCAGCAGGGCAGGGATCATCAATTGTTTACGCATAGTCGTGTCGTCCTTTCAATTCGATATCGGGTGCAGTGCAATCAGGCGCGGCGCTTTATTTCTGCTGGATAGCAGCCGGGCGCATACCTTCCTGACGCAGCTCCTGAACAGCTTTCTGGGAATCCTTCACAGCCTGTTCGGCCTTGGCGGCCTGGGACTTGCGCTCTGCAACGCGAGCATCCCATTCAGCCTGTTCGGCCAGGCGACGCGCCTCGTCATAATTCTTGTCGTGCATGGCGATTTCGGCTTGCTTGAGCTTGTCCTGGGCCGATTTCATTTCAACTGCTGCGTACTCGGTGCCGCCGGCGCTCACTGCGCTGTTGACCGCGGACTGAGTCACCGCGTACTGCTCGGTTGGCGGGTTGCCGGCGCAGCCAGCCAAAACGAAGCTGGTGCCGATTGCCAGCGCGGCCAATTTAAGCCCGCGCAGGTGGTTAAACGTGGATTTGGCAGTGCTGGTCTTCATCGTCTTCAACTCCATTGGATAGCTCCTAAAAACATCAAAATCCATCGCAGTCGGTGAACGGTTTGGGGCGCGGCGGTAAAGCGCGACAGGCCCTTTCAAACGGCCGTTCCAAGTGATGGCTTACTGGCTGTGACCGGAGGCTTTTTTCAAAAGTTCAGAAGAGATGGCGATTTGCCTAAAAAAATATCTGACTGATTGGTCAGGGTAAAAAATTGGAACTTTTGCCACTTGCAGGGGTACTCCGAGCCTCGACAGAGGCCCGGAATACGGGGTTCAGATGGGTGTCAATCGAGTCCGTCAGTGCTTTTGGTCGTCGGCACTGGCAGACAAATCATGCAGATAGCGACGGGACAAGGTCAGGAACCGCGGCGTAGGCCCGACGTCCTCATAGAGCGGGTCGCCCTCTTCATCGGTGGCGATGACCTGTTGCCCCTTGATGTAGGGAAAGCTGGCTTCCAGCTCCTCAAGGGCGGCGCCGATCAGCTCGCCGAGCAGTTCTTCGGTGTGGCGCTTGGGGTACATCTCGGCGATGGCTGCCAGCCGTGCAGCGGCCTCCACATCCAGATGGATGGCGTACTCGGTCTTGGTCAGGCGACCCTTGGCGTTCTCTTCCCAATGCTGGGCCAGTTCTCGAATTTTCATGGCAACCTCAATAAAGCCTGCGGTGGCGGGCGGTGATGAGTGACCAGCCGTGCGCGTGGATAAACGCGGCGGCTCACACTTGAGACTAGCTGCAAGTCACAAGGTTTAAAGTCTTGTCATAAAACGATGCCGGCGGCACTCTGACAGACCTGCGCGTCCCGGATTTCTGGCTGGAGATTGGCTGATGAGTGATATCGATGCACGCTTGCGTGAGGATGTTCACCTGCTGGGTGAGCTGTTGGGCAACACCATTCGAGAGCAGTACGGCGATGATTTTCTCGCCAAGATCGAACAGATCCGCAAAGGCGCCAAGGCCGACCGCCGCGGAGCCGCCCCGGACAAAGCCGCGGGTGATGAACTGAGCGCCAGCCTCAATCAGTTGCAGGAAGACGAACTGCTGCCGGTGGCGCGGGCCTTCAACCAGTTCCTCAACCTGGCCAATATCGCCGAGCAGTACCAGTTGATTCACCGGCGCGATGAGTCGCAACCGGCACCGTTCGAGTCCCGCGTATTGCCGGAGTTGCTGGCGCGCCTGCAGGGCGAGGGCCACAGCAATGAGTCCCTGGCCCGCCAGTTGGGACGCCTGGACATCGAACTGGTCCTCACCGCCCACCCCACCGAAGTGGCGCGTCGCACCCTGATCCAGAAATACGACGCCATCGCCGCGCAACTGGCGCTGCAGGATCACCGCGACCTTACCACTGCTGAGCGCGAGCAGATCCGCCAGCGCCTGCAACGCTTGATCGCCGAAGCCTGGCACACCGAAGAGATCCGCCGCACCCGGCCCACCCCGGTGGATGAAGCCAAGTGGGGCTTCGCGGTGATCGAGCATTCGTTGTGGCACGCCATCCCCAATTACCTGCGCAAGGCCGACCAGGCGTTACACGCGGCGACGGGCCTGCGTTTGCCGCTGGAAGCCGCGCCGATCCGCTTTGCGTCGTGGATGGGCGGCGACCGTGACGGCAACCCGAATGTCACCGCGCCGGTCACCCGCGAGGTGTTGCTGCTGGCGCGCTGGATGGCGGCCGACCTGTACCTGCGCGATATCGACCACCTGGCCTCCGAACTGTCGATGCAACAGGCCAGCCCAGCGTTGCAGGCCAAGGTCGGCGACAGCGTCGAACCCTATCGTGCCCTGCTCAAGCAACTGCGCGAACGCCTGCGCGCCACGCGCCAATGGGCCCATACCGCGTTGAGCAGCAGCACGCCGGCGCCTGCCGAGGTGTTGCAGAACAACCGCGACCTGCTCGAGCCACTGGAGCTGTGCTACCAGTCGCTGCACGCGTGCGGCATGGGCGTGATCGCCGACGGCCCGTTGCTCGATTGCCTGCGTCGGGCCGTCACCTTTGGCCTGTTCCTGGTGCGCCTGGATGTGCGCCAGGATTCCAGTCGTCATTCGGCGGCGATGACCGAAATCACCGATTACCTGGGCCTGGGCCGTTACGAGGACTGGAACGAAGACATGCGCATCAGCTTCCTGATGAAGGAGCTGGCCAACCGTCGACCGCTGTTGCCGGGCTATTTCAAGCCATCGGCCGATACGGCCGAAGTGCTCAATACCTGCAAGGAAGTGGCCGCCGCGCCTGCCGCATCGTTAGGCTCGTATGTCATCTCCATGGCCGGTGCCGCGTCGGACGTATTGGCGGTGCAACTGCTGCTTAAAGAGTCGGGCGTTCAAAGGCCGATGCGCGTGGTGCCCCTGTTCGAAACCCTGGCCGACCTGGATAACGCCGGTCCCGTGATCGAACAACTGTTGCTGCTGCCAGGCTACCGGGCGCGCTTGCAGGGCCCGCAGGAAGTGATGATCGGCTACTCCGACTCGGCCAAGGACGCCGGCACCACCGCCGCCGCCTGGGCGCAGTACCGGGCCCAGGAGCGGCTGGTGGATATCTGCCGGGAGCAACAGGTGGAATTGCTGCTGTTCCACGGTCGCGGCGGCACCGTCGGACGTGGCGGCGGCCCGGCCCACGCGGCGATCCTGTCGCAACCGCCGGGTTCGGTGGCGGGGCGTTTCCGTACCACCGAACAAGGCGAGATGATTCGCTTCAAATTCGGCTTGCCGGACATTGCTGAACAGAACCTCAATCTCTATCTGGCCGCCGTGTTGGAAGCGACATTGCTGCCACCGCCGCCACCGGAGCCGGCGTGGCGCCATTTGATGGATGAATTGGCGGCCGACGGCGTCAGCGCTTATCGCGCGGTGGTGCGGGAAAATCCGCAATTCGTCGAGTATTTTCGTCAGTCCACCCCGGAGCAGGAGCTGGGCCGGCTACCTCTGGGCAGTCGCCCGGCCAAGCGCCGCGCCGGTGGTATAGAAAGCCTGCGCGCCATTCCGTGGATCTTCGGTTGGACCCAGACTCGCCTGATGCTGCCGGCCTGGCTGGGTTGGGAGGCCGCGTTGAGCAAGGCCCTGGAGCGCGGCGAAGGTGAACTGCTGGGACAGATGCGCGAACAGTGGCCGTTCTTCCGCACCCGCATCGATATGCTGGAAATGGTCCTGGCCAAGGCCGATGCCGATATTGCGCGCCTGTATGACGAGCGCCTGGTGCAGCCGGACCTGTTGCCATTGGGGGCGCACTTACGCGACCTATTGTCGCAGGCCTGCGACGTGGTGCTTGGCCTGACCGGCCAGTCGCAACTGCTGGCCCATAGCCCTGACACCCTGGAGTTTATCCGCCTGCGCAACACCTACCTCGATCCCTTGCACCTGTTGCAGGCCGAGTTGCTGGCGCGCTCGCGTCGCCAGGAAGCCGCGCAGGACAGCCCTCTGGAACAGGCGCTGCTGGTGTCCGTGGCCGGTATTGCCGCCGGCCTGCGCAACACCGGCTGAGGTTTTTTGCGTGTTCTCAAAGGCTTGCGCAGAAACCACGACGGCCGCCCCGAAAGGGGTGGTCGGCGTTTACAGCGCGGGTTGCACTCAGGCACACCCTACCTATGACGTACGCGTGGCGCGGGTTCCTGCGACTTTTGGCGGCTTGTGTGGTTAGGGCCCGCTGTGTATCTTGATCAGCCTTTGGCCGTTTGGGCGGCCTGGGCCCATAGTTTCATGAGCCCTATATTATTTTTACGAGATTGGCCCCACGCGGCGAATCCGAGCGTCATCTCTATAAAAAATTGAGGAGCACATCGATGCGCGTCATTCTGCTGGGAGCTCCCGGGGCCGGTAAAGGTACTCAGGCAAAGTTCATCACTGAAAAATTCGGCATTCCACAAATCTCCACCGGCGACATGCTGCGTGCTGCCGTCAAGGCCGGCACCGAGCTGGGCCTGATCGCCAAGAGCGTGATGGACAGCGGCGGCCTGGTCTCCGATGACCTGATCATCAACCTGGTCAAGGAACGCATCAGCCAGGAAGACTGCAAGAACGGCTTCCTGTTCGACGGTTTCCCACGCACCATTCCCCAGGCCGAAGCCCTGGTGAAAGCCGGCGTCGAGCTGGACGCGGTGGTGGAAATCGCGGTTGAAGATGAAGAAATCGTCCAGCGTATCGCCGGTCGTCGCGTCCACGAAGCCTCCGGCCGCGTGTACCACACCGTCTACAACCCGCCTAAAGTTGAAGGCAAGGACGATGTCACCGGTGAAGACCTGGTGCAGCGTAAGGACGACACCGAAGAAACCGTGCGTCATCGCCTGTCGGTCTACCATTCCCAGACCAAGCCGCTGGTGGATTTCTACCAGAAGCTGTCCGCAGCCCAGGGCAAGCCGAAGTACAGCCATATCCCTGGCGTCGGCTCGGTGGAAGCCATCACCGCCAAGGTCCTGCAAGCACTGAGCTGATCCTTTATCGGCTTGATAGACAACGGCCCGCTTGCGGGCCGTTGTTGTTTATACTGGCGCACTTTTTTTCGACTTGGACACCCACACCGATGAGCACCCTGCTGGCCCTGGACACCGCGACTGAAGCTTGCTCCGTTGCCTTGCTGCACGATGGCAAGGTCACAAGCCACTACGAGGTGATCCCGCGCCTGCACGCGCAGAAGCTGTTGCCGATGATCAAGCAGCTGCTTGAAGACGCGGGCACCACCCTGTCGGCCGTGGATGCCATCGCCTTCGGCCGTGGCCCGGGGGCGTTCACCGGGGTGCGTATCGCCATTGGCGTGGTCCAGGGCCTGGCCTTTGCGTTGGAATGCCCGGTGCTGCCGGTCTCCAACCTTGCCGTACTGGCCCAGCGTGCCTTGCGCGAACAGGGCGCGCGGCAGGTGGCGGCCGCGATCGATGCGCGTATGGACGAAGTGTATTGGGCTTGCTACCGCGAAACGGCTGGCGAAATGCGCCTTGTCGGCGTGGAAGCGGTACAGCCACCGGAATCGGCGGTATTGCCCGACGATGCCAGCGGTGACTGGTTCGGCGCCGGTACCGGCTGGGGGTATGGCGAGCGCATCGGTGTTCAACCCGCTGGCCAGGACGCCACCCTGTTGCCTCACGCCGAAGATCTGCTGACCCTGGCGCGCTTCGCGTTCGAACGTGGCGAGGCGATTCCTGCGGATCAGGCCGCACCGGTTTACCTGCGCGATAAGGTCGCGCAGACCAAGGCGGAAAGAGGGATTATTTGACGCCAAAAATGATGGCAATTTGAGGCAAAAGTCGCCAATCGTCAGAATTTGCCCGGGTTTTTAAACCTTTTTCAAATTATGTGTTCTAGTTATCACCAGAGCATTTGCGCGCGACGGACAGTGCTGCCAAAATGCCATTACTGATAGCGAGTTCGCGCCTATGCGTATAGATGGATTTTCCTCACAGTCGTACCCGATCAAGCGCAAGCCGCGTAGGGCAAACGCCACGGTGGACGACTCCGTCGAGGATTCGCCGGACTTCATTGAAGTCCAATCCGATGCGCAGGCCAGTTCACAAGCCCGCATCAGCGGCGTTCCCGCCCGTCAGCAAGACATGGTCTTCCCGCGCTCCATGAGCAAAAGCGTTGCCACCGCCCTGGCCAGCTACCTGACCACCGCCGGATTTGTCGAATGGGATATGGAAGTGCTGGGTCTCGACATCCACATCTGATGCGCCTGCCTTACTACCTCGGCTGCCCGTCCTGGAGTGAAAACGCCTGGCGCGAGTACCTCTACCCAGCCGACGCCCGCTCCGGCGATTACCTTGCCCTTTATTCCCAGGTCTTCAACGCCGTTGAAGGCAATACCACGTTCTACGCTCGCCCCTCGGCCGCTACCGTGCAGCGCTGGGCCGACATCATGCCCGACGATTTTCGCTTCACTGCCAAATTCCCCGGTGACATCAGTCACGGTGGCGACTTGCGCGAGCAATTGCCGGCGGCGGAAAGTTTTGTCGGTTTGATGAGCCCGCTCGGTGAACGTGTTTCGCCGCTGTGGCTGCAACTGTCGGCGAGTTTTTCGCCGCAACGCCTGGCTGAACTGGCCGGTTTTATCGATGGCCTGGAACGCCCGATGGCGGTGGAAGTACGCCACCCTGAGTTCTTCGCCAAGGGCGATGCCGAGCGCATGCTCAACCGTTTGTTGCGTGATCGCGGTGTCGAGCGCATCTGCCTCGACCCGCGTGCGTTGTTCAGTTGCACGTCGACTTCGGCGGCGGTACTGCACGCACAATCGAAAAAGCCCAAGGTGCCGCCCCGTCCGGCCGCGCTGACCCGGTTTCCCCAAGTGCGTTTTATCGGCCATCCGGAGCTTGAGGCCAATGACCCGTTCCTGGTGCCGTGGGTGGAAAAAGTCGCGGGTTGGATCGAAGAAGGCCGCACACCCTACGTGTTCCTGCACACCTCGGATAATCGCCTTGCCGCGCAACTGGCCCTGCGTTTTCACGCGCAGCTGATGGCGCGCCTGCCCGGCCTGCCGGCGCTGCCGACCTTGCATCGGGAACCCGAAGCCGAGCAACTGGGGTTACTCTAGGGCTCCTTTTCCCGCCAGGAGTCAGTCATGGATGCCCAAACCCTTCGCGCCGAAACCTTCAAGGCCCTGCATGAGCGCGACCGTGCCTTCGTGATGCCTAACCCGTGGGACGCCGGCTCTGCGGTGATGCTCGCCAGCCTTGGCTTTGAAGCCCTGGCCACGACCAGTGCGGGTTATGCGTTCAGCCTGGGACGCCCGGACGCGGAAGGGGCGTTGTCCCTGGAAGACACCTTGGGCAATGCCAGCATGATTGCCAAGGCCACCGCGCTGCCGGTGGCGGCCGACCTGGAAAACGGCTTTAGCGATACCCCTGATGGCTGTGCCGAGACCATCCTGCGGGCGGCGGCCAGCGGTATCGTGGGGGGCTCTATCGAAGATGCCACCGGCGTTGCCGTCGACCCGATCTATCCCTTCGACCTTTCCGTAGAACGCGTGGAAGCCGCCGTCGCCGCTGCCCGCAGCTTGCCATTCCCCTTCACACTGACGGCCCGCGCGGAAAACCTCCTGCATGGTCGCCTGGATCTGCCCGACACTATTCGCCGCTTGCAGGCCTACGCCGAAGCCGGCGCCGACGTGCTTTATGCGCCGGGCCTGCGCAGTGCCGAGGACGTGCTGGCGGTGGTCAAGGCCGTGGCGCCAAAGCCGGTGAACGTGTTGATGTCCGGCGGCCTGAAACTCAGCGTGGCGCAATTGAGTGCGATGGGGGTAAAGCGCATCAGCGTGGGCTCGGCCATGGCACTGGCGGCCTATGGTGAATTCTACCGAGCGGCCCAGGAAGTCTATGAGCTGGGCACCTTCAGCTTTACCGAGCGCTCGATGCCCTTCAGCCAGGCCAATCAGTTCTTCAAGGACTGAGCCGTGCGTTTTTTCAAACTGCTGGGTGCTCTGCTGGTGCTCGGCGGCGCATTTGCCGTGGGTGTATGGCGTGGCTGGCTGCCGTTGCCGGCAGAATGGAACCCCTGGTCGCCGCTGGACGTGAGGTCCAGCCCTAACCTGTTGACTCGCTACAAGCTGGGGCGCCTGCAGGATGACCCTGTGCTGTGCGACCAAGTGCTGAAAACCTCTGGTTTGCGTGTCAGCCATCAGGCTGACACGCCCGCCGACGCTGCCTGTCCGCTGCGCAATACCTTGCGCGTGCAGGGGGCAGACGTGGCATTGAGCAGCAGCTTTCTCGCCAGTTGCCCGTTGGCCGTGGCGTTCGCCCTGTTCGAGCGTCACAGCCTGCAGCCGGCGGCCCAGGCGGTGTTCGGCCAGGCGGTGACGCGGGTCGATCACCTGGGCAGCTTTGCCTGTCGCAACATGTATAACCGTGCCGAAGGGCGGCTCAGCCAGCATGCGTCGGCCAATGCCTTGGATATCGCCGGGTTTCGCCTGGCGGATGGGCGCAGTATCAGCGTGCTCAAGGATTGGTCCGGGGAGGGCGACAGCGCGCGGTTCCTGCGCCAGGTGCGCGATGGCGCCTGTGATGACTTCAATGTGGTGTTGAGCCCGGACTACAACGCCGCGCACCGCAACCATTTCCATCTGGACATGGGGCGTTGGTGGGTGTGTCGCTAGGCCGCCAGGCGCAGGTTGTGGGTGATCAGCGGGCGTGCCCAGTGGTAGTCGAAGTCCAGCGCCTTCTGTTGCGCCAGCAATTCTTCGGTCGGGTAAGGCGTGGCCGGTGGTGGCAACAGGTCCAGTTCGAACTCGGCAATCGGCAAGTGCAGAGGGCGTGGTTCCGGCGCCGGGCCGGGCTCAGGCAGTGGCTGGCCGGCCGTCAGGACGATGGGGCGAACCCAAGCGCTTTCGAAATTCTGCTGGCGCTGCTGCGCGACGATTTCATCCTGTGGGAACGGCTCGGCGGCCGGTGGCAGCAATTCGGTTTCGAATTCGGCGATGGGCAGGAACAGTGGCTCAGGTGGCGCAATCTCGGTGTCTTTGACGTCGCACTCACGCTGGGTGAGGATCTGCGACAACAGGTCGGCACCGGCGCTGGGCTCTACCGCCGGGTCCGCCGGTGCCGGCGCCTTGGCGGCGAGCGCGTCCGGCGTTTCACCGAGCTGCTCGGCCAGCGCCCGGGCGAAGAAGTCCTGCCACACATGGCTCACCCCGGCCAGCGCTTGAGTATTGCGCAGGCCGTAGTGGTTATGGGTCGGCAGTACACCGATGGTTAGGGGGAGAATGTCTGACATTTTTCTCGGTCGACGCTCAGCTCTGGCAAAATACCTGACTGTTGTTTTTATCGGCCGTTGTTTGCCGATCCTTAATATTTTTGAGCGTAGCGATTGATGAGCGAACAACCAGCGGCCAGCCGCATCCAGGTCGAGGCCTTGGGCGAAGGTTTCCAGGCCCGGGCCGAGCAGTGGGCTGAACAGCTCGGCTTGCCTTTACAGCTTGCGGAGGCGGATTTTTCCCTGCAGGTAGGTGAGCATGGCCTGCAACTGCAACAGCTTGGTCCCGACGCGCCGGGGCCGGTGCGGGTGGACTTCGTCGAAGGCGGCGCGGCTCACCGTCGGCTGTATGGTGGCGGCAGCGGACAGATGATCGCCAAGGCCGTGGGCATTGCCCAAGGCGTGCGCCCCCGAGTGCTGGACGCAACGGCCGGTCTGGGCAAGGACGCATTCGTGCTGGCCAGCCTGGGCTGCGAGATGAGCCTGATCGAGCGCCAACCGCTGATTGGCGCCCTGCTCGAAGATGGCCTGGCACGCGGCGCGGAGGATTTCGACGTGGCGCCCATCGTGGCGCGCATGAAGCTGCTCAAGGGCAACTCCATTGACGTGATGCTCCATTGGCAAGGGGAGCCGCCCCAGGTGATCTACCTCGACCCGATGTTCCCTCACCGTGAGAAAACCGCCCTGGTGAAGAAAGAAATGCGCCTGTTCCGGCCGCTGGTGGGGGATGATCCGGACGCACCGGCCTTGCTGGCCGCCGCCCTGGCCCTGGCCAGCCACCGTGTGGTGGTCAAGCGCCCGCGCAAGGCGCCCTGCATCGAGGGGCCCAAGCCGAGCCATGCGCTGGATGGCAAGTCCAGCCGGTATGACATTTATCCCAAGAAAGCGCTCAAGTCTTAAGCCACAAGCTGCAAGCAAAAGCGCTTTTCACTTGCTGCTTGCAGCTAACCACTTGCAGCCGCATCTCTCCTATAGGCCCGCATAAACAACCCCACCACCTCCTGCACATGGGCTTCGGCGGCTTCCTCACTCAGTTGCCCGCCGCAGCCATACAGCAGGCAGAAGTTCGCGGTGCCCTTGAGCAGGCAGAAGAAGTGCTCGGCTGCCGTAAGCGGTCTGTCGATGCTCAGCGCGCCGCTCTGGTCGATCTTGCCGAGCAGGCGCTCCATGCCCTGGAGCATGCGCATGGGCCCGGCTTCGAAGAAGATCTGTGAGAGTTTCACGTCCTGATTGCCGGTGGTCATCATCAGGCGATGCAGGTTTACCGACTCTTCACTGTTGATCAGCCGATGGAACCCCCGCGCGATATTCAACAATACCGTTTCCACCGGCATGCCTTCGGGCAGTTCGAAGTACATCACCGGCAACTGTTCCTCGCACTTGGCCACCACGGCGGCGGTGAACAAGGTTTCTTTGTCGGTGAAGTGGCTGTAGACGGTCAGTTTCGACACGCCGGCCTCAAGGGCCACGGCATCCATGCTGGTGCTGGCGTAGCCATTGCTCAAGAACAGGGTTTTTGCTGCCGAGAGGATTGCCTGGCGTTTTGCCATGTCCTTGGGACGCCCGGGGCTATTGGTGCTTACACGATTGTCGGACATTTTCACCTTTAATACTGGACTGGCGAGTTTGGTATTAATAACATACCGGCCAGTATAATTATTCCTAGCTCCATTTGCGAAAGGTCCTTCAGCATGCGCAGCACTTTCCTGCCCTTTGCGTTGCCTGTCTGCCTGGTCTTCCTGTTGGCCGCCTGCGGCCAGGAAGAAGCGGTCCAGACCACCGTCCGCCCGGCCATGGTGGTGCAGCCGCAACCCTCGGCGCAGTCGACGGACAGCTACCCCGGTGAGGTACGCGCGCGCTATGAGCCGGACCTGGCCTTTCGCATCGGTGGCAAAGTCAGCAAGCGTCTGGTGGAGGAGGGCGAGCGGGTCAAGACCAACCAGGCGCTGGCGGAACTTGACCCTCAGGATGTGCGCCTGCAACTGGAGGCCGCCCGTGCCCAGGTCGCCGCTGCCGAGGCCAACCTGCGCCTGGTGCGCGCTGAGCGTGATCGCTACAAGACCCTGATGGACCGTCAGATGGTCAGCCGTTCCCAGTACGACAATTCCGAAAACCTTTACCGTTCCGGCGAAGCGCGCCTCAAGCAGATCAAGGCCGAGTTCGACGTGGCCAGTAACCAGGCCGGTTACGCCGTATTGCGCGCCCCCCAGGATGGCGTCGTGGCCAAGCGCGCGGTGGAAGTCGGCCAAGTGGTCTCCGCTGGCCAGACCGTGTTCACCCTGGCCACCGATGGCGAGCGCGAAGTGCTTATCAGCCTGCCCGAACAAGGGTTTGGTCGCTTCAAGATCGGTCAACCGGTCGCGGTGGAATTGTGGAGCCAGCCGGGCCAGCGTTTCACCGGGCGCATCCGTGAACTGTCGCCTGCGGCTGATCCAAAATCGCGCACCTTCGCCGCTCGCGTTGCCTTCACCGGCGGCAAAGTCCCGGCGGAACTGGGGCAAAGCGCTCGCGTATTCATACAGGCCGACGGCGTTGTTCCGCTGTCGGTACCGCTGTCTGCCCTGAGTGCGGAGAACGGTGCGTCCTACGTCTGGCGTGTACAGCCGGACAACACCCTCAAGCGCACGCCGGTACGCATCGGCGCCTTTGGCGAAAAAACCGTACCGGTGCTGGAAGGCTTGACCCCCAACGACTGGGTGGTCGCAGCCGGCGTGCATGTGCTCCACGAGGGCCAGCAAGTGCGCGCGGTGGATGGCTCCAACCGTATAGTGAACCTGGCGGCCAAGGAGTAGTCCCCGATGGCTTTCAATCTTTCCGAATGGGCGTTGCGTAACCGCCAGATCGTACTGTTCCTGATGATCCTGCTGGCTGTGGTCGGCACCTTGTCCTACACCAAGCTGGGGCAAAGCGAAGATCCACCGTTCACCTTCAAGGCCATGGTGATCAAGACCAACTGGCCCGGCGCTACGGCCCAGGAAGTCTCGCGCCAGGTCACCGAGCGTATCGAGAAAAAACTGATGGAGACCGGCGAATACGAGCGCATTGTCTCGTTCTCTCGCCCGGGTGAGTCCACCGTCACCTTCATTGCGCGCGACTCCATGCACTCTGTGCAGATTCCTGAGTTGTGGTACCAGGTGCGCAAGAAGATCAGCGACATCCGGCAGACCTTGCCGCCGGATATCCAGGGGCCGTTTTTCAACGACGAGTTCGGTACCACCTTCGGCAATATCTACGCCCTGACCGGCGACGGCTTCGACTATGCCGTGCTCAAGGACTACGCCGACCGCATCCAGATTCAGCTGCAACGGGTGGCGGATGTGGGCAAGGTCGAGTTACTTGGCCTACAGGATGAGAAGATCTGGATCGAGCTGTCCAACCTCAAGCTCGCCACCCTTGGCCTGCCGTTGGCCGCTGTGCAGCAGGCGTTGCAGGAGCAGAACGCGGTGTCCACTGCCGGCTTCTTTGAAACCCCGAGCGAGCGTGTGCAACTGCGTGTGTCGGGCAACTTCAAGACGGTGGAAGAAATCCGCGACTTTCCTATTCGTGTCGCTGATCGAACCTTCCGCATCGGTGATGTTGCCGATATTCACCGCGGCTTCAACGATCCACCGGCGCCGCGCATGCGTTACATGGGGGCGGATGCTATCGGACTGGCCGTGGCCATGCGCGACGGTGGCGATATCCTGGTGCTGGGCAAGGCCCTCGAAGGCGAGTTCGCACGTTTGCAAAAGAACCTTCCGGCGGGCATGGAGCTGCGCAAGGTGTCAGACCAACCGGCAGCGGTGAAAACCGGTGTCGGCGAATTCGTGCAGGTGTTGGCCGAGGCATTGGCGATTGTCTTGCTGGTGAGTTTCTTCTCCCTCGGCATACGCACTGGCATGGTCGTAGCCCTGGCGATTCCGCTGGTGCTGGCGATGACCTTTGCCACGATGTATTACCTCGGCATCGGCCTGCACAAGATTTCCCTCGGTGCGTTGGTGCTGGCCCTGGGGTTGCTGGTGGATGATGCGATCATTGCCGTGGAAATGATGGCAATCAAAATGGAGCAGGGCTACGACCGGCTCAAGGCGGCCAGTTTTGCCTGGACCAGCACCGCCTTCCCGATGCTCACCGGTACGCTGATCACGGCGGCCGGCTTCCTGCCGATTGCCACCGCGCAGTCGAGCACAGGGGAATACACGCGCTCGATCTTCCAGGTGGTGACGATCGCGTTGCTCGCCTCATGGATCGCCGCCGTGGTGTTTGTGCCGTACCTGGGGGAAAAACTCCTGCCGGACCTGGCGAAGATTCACGCGGCCAAACATGGCACCGATGGCCCGGATCCCTACGGCACGCCGTTCTACCAACGTGTAAGACGTTTGGTGGAGTGGTGCGTGAGTCGGCGCAAAACCGTGATTGTCCTGACGTTGCTGCTGTTTATCGGCTCGGTGGCGTTGTTTCGTTTTGTGCCGCAACAGTTCTTCCCGGCCTCAGGCCGCCTGGAGCTGATGGTCGACCTGAAATTGGCTGAAGGCGCTTCCCTGAGCAACACCGCCGACCAGGTCAAGCGCCTGGAAGCCTTGCTCAAGGAACACGCCGGCATTGATAACTATGTGGCCTACGTCGGCACCGGTTCGCCACGTTTCTACCTGCCCCTGGACCAGCAACTGCCAGCGGCCAGTTTTGCGCAGTTCGTGGTGTTGGCTAAGACCATCGAGGGCCGCGAGAGCCTGCGCACCTGGCTGATCGAAACCCTCAACGAACAATTCCCCGACCTGCGCTCCCGTGTCACCCGCCTGGAAAACGGCCCGCCCGTGGGCTACCCGGTGCAGTTTCGCGTAACCGGCGAACACATCGAGGAAGTCCGCGCCCTTGCGCGGAAAGTCGCGGCCAAGGTTCGCGAAAATACCCATGTGGTCAATGTGCACCTGGACTGGGAAGAGCCGAGCAAGATCGTCTACCTCAATATCGACCAGGACCGCGCCCGCGCCCTCGGCGTCAGTACCGCCAACCTGTCGAAATTCCTGCAAAGCTCACTGACCGGGTCCAGCGTCAGTCAATACCGGGAGGACAACGAGTTGATCGAAATTCTCCTGCGCGGCACCGTCCACGAGCGCACTGAGTTGTCGCTGCTGCCCAGCCTGGCGGTACCGACCGACAACGGTAAAAGCGTGGCCCTGTCGCAGATCGCCACCCTCGAATACGGCTTTGAAGAGGGCATTATCTGGCACCGCAACCGCTTGCCGACGGTGACGGTGCGCGCCGATATCTACGGCAAGGAACAGCCGGCTACGTTGGTCCAGCAAATCCTGCCAACCCTTGAAGGTGTACGCGCCGAACTGCCGGATGGCTACCTGCTGGAAGTCGGTGGCACCGTCGAAGACTCCGCCCGCGGGCAGAACTCGGTGAAGGCCGGCGTGCCGCTGTTTATCGTGGTGGTGCTGACCTTGCTGATGCTGCAACTGCGCAGCTTCTCACGCACGGCGATGGTGTTTCTGACCGCGCCGTTGGGCCTGATTGGCGTGACGCTGTTCCTGCTGGTGTTCCGCCAGCCCTTCGGCTTCGTGGCCATGCTAGGGACCATCGCGTTGTCTGGGATGATCATGCGCAACTCGGTGATCCTGGTGGACCAGATCGAACAGGACATCAGGGCCGGCCTGGCGCCGTGGCAGGCAATTATCGAAGCCACCGTACGGCGTTTCCGCCCGATTGTGCTGACCGCCCTGGCGGCGGTGCTGGCGATGATCCCGCTGTCACGCAGCGTGTTCTTCGGGCCGATGGCAGTGGCGATCATGGGCGGCTTGATCGTGGCGACGGCGTTGACCCTGTTGTTCTTGCCGGCGCTCTACGCGGCGTGGTTCAAGGTTCGGAAGGCGGCATAGAGGGGTAAGGGCCAATATTTGAGTGTCGAAACGGGTGGCAGGAGCCGGGAACGCTTCCTGCATTCCTGCCACTTAGAGACTACCTGATCACAGGTATGGATTTGTCGATGTCAGTTGTTGACGACAACGGTAAATGGACTCATCTCTTTGGACTTAAGGAATACTTTATGTCTCTTTGCCCCCTCAAGAACTTTTTTGCTGCGCTGTGCATGCCTCAAAGACCCCCGGTAAGCGGTCCTTGCCCGCAAGAGCCGCCACCCCGGCCTTGCCCGCCGCCGCCCCGGCCTTGCTACGCAAAACCGCCTAGCCCTTGCTGGCCTGAGCCCAGTCCCACGAGGCCACTCCCTTGTTCAATGCGTTCGGCCGAGCCGCCCATGAGTATTGGTTATGGCGTGGCAACAACGACGACTTTTGTCGTGGGCGCTTTCCTGTAGTTATCTGGTTTAACCGCTGGAACGAATCTGCATGCCCTCCCGGTGAGGGCATCTTGCGGGTACTTGCAGTAGACTTCGCGGGTTTGATGTTGGCCACTGTCGCCGGGCCATCCATGTTGACGCGTCAGTTTCGATGGGTGGAACGACTTTGGGTCGTCACTCTTGAGGAAAACCTGCATGTTCGCCTGCATTCCAGCCCTGATGTTGCTACTGCTCGCCCCCGGTCCCACCAATACCTTGCTGTTTCGTGCCGGCGTATTGTTTGGCTATCGTGCGTCCTGGTGGTTGGCATTTGTCGAGTGCCTGGCTTACGTGCTTCAGGTTTCGATATGGGGTGTTGCACTGCTCTACCTGGCGGCCTATTCGCCTTGGGCGTCGAAGTTCACGCAATTGGCGGCGGCCGGATACCTGCTGTATGTCTCGTACAAGCTCTGGCAACGCAAAAACAGCACCGTCGACCCTGGCCGTGACCGCCTCAGTGGGTTGAGTTTCTTCTGGTTGACGCTGATGAACCCCAAGGGGCTGTTGATCGTGTCGTTCATTGCGCCGGCCGGTACCTTTGCCGCATGGCAAGGCTATGCCGGGTTCATGGCCACACTGGCATTGGTGGTGATACCGGTAGGGTCTGCGTGGATCGTATTCGGCAGTCGCTTCGAAGGGCTGCAAAAAGCCTGGCTGACACCCTTGAAGATCAACCGTGCGACGGCGCTGGCCATGGGGGGCTTTGCAACGTTGACGGTGGGGCGATTGGCTGAGTCGGTATTGCATTGAAGAAAGGCATGTCTCAATTTTCGTGGTTATTGAGATAGGTGGGGTTTTCTGCTGTACTCAAGTCTCAGAAATCAAAAATTGAGATTTTGATGATTAAACTGCCACCCAAGGTGCCGGAACGGGTTTTTGTTCTCATTGGCCAGGAGCCCCATCTTCAGCATCTATCTGACTATATGAAGCTGTCTCAGCCAACAGACAGTCGGGGCCGCTATTTGCACTTTGATCAGCTACGCCACCGTTTTCCTCAGCACTTGGATCCAGCGATATGTTGGGGGATCGTAAAGTCCGAGCGCTCCCGTCTGTATCAGCAAATAGTGCCCGTAGGTATGCCTGAGGTCTGGTGCAACTTTGTATTAACGCCAACCGCACAACGCGTGGTCTCCACGGTCGACAGGTATGCCTCGACTGCCGCACTTGAGTACATGAGCAGCAAGGTCGGGAAGGCTGCTCATATAAAGTATTTGCTCAACGACCTGATCGAAGATGAGGCCATCAGTAGCAGCCAGTTGGAGGGCGCGGCAACCACGACGCTCGTTGCAAAAGATATGTTGAAGCGAGAGCGACTGCCCAGAACGCCAGATGAAAAAATGATCATCGGCAATTACCGAATGATGCGTTTCGCTTGGGATAAGAGAAACGAGCCGCTAAGTGTGGAGTTGATCGCGGACATGCACGAAGTAGGTGTTCAGGGCATTGACGATGATAAATATTCTCCTGGCAGCTTTCGTTTAAACGATGAGGTGGTTGTCCAGGATGGCGATGGCAATGTTGTGCATTCGCCACCTCCTGCAGAAGGGATCATCACTCGGCTGGAGCGGTTGGCTGATTGGATCAATACTTGTCACGACGATGCTACGGCCACCCGCTACCTGCATCCACTGATCAAAGGCATTTCTCTGCACTTTGCCTTGGGTTACGAGCATCCCTTTCGGGATGGCAATGGTCGTGTTGCGCGTGCGTTGTTTTATTGGTTCATGTTTAAAAGCGATTACGCGGCATTCAGGTATATCTCCATCAGTGTCTTGCTGAAGAATGCGGCTGTTCAATACGGTATGTCTTATCTGTATACGGAGACGGATGAACTCGATCTGACTTACTTTATCGACTATCAGTGCTCCATCGTGCAACGCGCAGTTGATGGATTTAAGCAGTCTTACGAGATAAGTGTCCGAGAGGCCGAGGAGTTTGAGCGTTGGTTGTGGGAGTCAGGACTTTATAAGGAACTGAATGAGAAACAAAAGACGGTATTTCAGGTCGCCAAGAGCGGTACCGCCAAACAGTTCACAGCCGTCAATGTGAAGGAAAATCTAGGCTGTTCTTACAATACGGCATCGGCCGTGCTGAACGGTCTTGTCGACTTGAATATATTTGTCAAAAAGAAGGTTGGCCGCGAATGGTTCTTTTCAATGCGAGACCAAGCAGAAATACAAAAGAACTGGTTAAAGACTTCTCATTGAGCGGCTTCCCGATGCCCACGTCTCGCTGAAACGTGGGCATCATAGCTATTACAAGGCGCCAAACACCTTCTTCGCCAGACTGGTGGCCGCAGCCGCCGGGTTCTTGCGAATCGTCTCTTCCTGCTGCGCAATCATCTTGAACAAACCATCCAGCGCCTGTTCGGTCACGTAGCTTTCGACGTTGGCGCTCTTGGCATCCACGGCGCCAAACGCGGCGGCCTTGCCTGCGAGGGCGTTGTACTGCTGGGCCACGCCCACCTTGTCGGTGGCGGCCTTGACGATCGGCAGGAACTTGGCGCGGATCTGTTCGCGACTGCTCTTGTTCAGGTACTGGGTGGCGGAGTCCTGGCCGCCGCTGAGGATGCCCTTGGCGTCGGTCACGCTCATGTTCTTCACCGCGTTGACCAGGATCGGCTGGGCCTGGGTCACGGCGGTTTCAGCGGCTTTGTTCATGCTGTCTTCCAACTGCGTGACCTGGTCACCCATGCCGAACATTTTCAGCTTGTCGGCGACTTTGCCCAGCTTGCCCGGCAGGCCGATCTTCACTTCAGGGTTGTTGCTGAAACCACCGGGTACACCCAGTTGTTTCACGGCGATCTGTGCGCCTTGGGTCAGGGCGTCCTTGAGGCCGCCGCTGGCGTCGCCCTGGGACAGGCTACTGAGGTCCAGGGCCACGGCATTGGCGCCGAGCAGCAGGCCGGCACACAGGGCAGTGAGGCGAAGGGAGTTGCGGAGCATGGGCGCTTCCTTATGTTCGAGTTCAGGGTGCTACGGCGTTCACGCGCACGCGCAGCGGCTGTGGATCCTGGCCGTTGAGCTGCACCGTGTGCCGTTCGGTGGTGATAAACAGTAGCTTGCCGTCCAGCTCGATGCGAGCGCTCACCGAATAACTGTGGCCCGGCTTGACCTGTGCGGGGTCGTAGGTCAGGTGAAACGGCAGCGGCACCTGGCCTTTGACCGGGCCTTTCTGCTCGGCCAGCGTCACCGCGGGCGCATCCGCCAGGGACACGTCCTGCAGGCTCACGCTCAAGGTGGCGGCGGGCGGCAGGGCAATGCGTTGCAGGTAGAACACCTCGCCGTCGAGGCTGGCCTTGGGCGCTGGATGCATGGATTGGCAGGCTCCGAGCAGGGCGGTGAGACCCAGGAGAATGATTTTTTTCATGGTGCAGCTCCTTTTCAACGGCGCCAGCATCCAACTGGCGCCTTGTTCAATCTAGCGTGTTTCTTCCGCTTCCACCGGCGCTTCGGCTGCGCCATCCACACGGTGCAAGGCCACCTGGCGGATCGACAAGCGAATCTCCGCGGGCAACACGCGCTTGGCCGCACCTTCGGCCAGTTCGCCGAGCAGGTCGTGGTAGCTCAACTTGCCGGCCTCGTCGCGGCGCAGCACATCTTGTTCCAGCAAGGTCTGGATGAAATGTCGGAAAAGGCTCTTGTCGAAGAATTCCGGGGCGTTGAGGCCATGCAGGATCGACAGGCGCTGGGCCATGATCGTGCACAGGTCTTCCAGTTCTTCGGCGCTGATGCTGTTCTGGCCGCTGTTGAGCAGCAGCGAGATCGCCATGTAGAAGCGTTGCAGGGTCTGGGCGATGGTCTTGGACAGCAGGGTCAGCAGCACGAAGTGCCGCGAGCTCGGTGCGGGGCGCAGGTACACGTTGTTTTCGAAGCGCAGCAGGCCCTGTTCGACGAACGCGTCCAGCCATTGATCGACCACCGTATCCAGCTCTTCCAGCGACCAGCGGATAAACAGCTCCGATTGCAGGTACGGGTACAGCGCGTGGGTATAGCGCAGGATCTGCTCGCGGCTCATCCGTGAGCTGCTCTGGAAGAAGCTGGCCAGCAGCGCCGGCAGGGCGAAGATGTGCAGCACGTTGTTGCGGTAGTAGGTCATCAGGACGGCGTTCTGCTCGTCCAGGTACAGAATCTTGCCCAAGGCATCGCTCTGTTCCGACAGCAGGTCCATGTCCTTGACGTGCTTGATCAGCGCCAGGCCGTCGCCTTCGGGCAAGGTGGTGTGGGGCGAATAAGGCACGCGGCGCAGCAGCGCCAGGTACAGGTCCAACTGGCGGGCCATGGCCTGTTCATCCAGGGCCAGGCGCGTGGTCGACAGCAGCGCCAGGGCCACCAGGTTCACCGGGTTCACGGCGGCCGCTTCGTTCAAGTGGCGGGCCACCTGTTCGCCGAGGCGGTTGGTGGTTTCGTTGAGCCAGGCCGGTTTGTAGTTCGGGCCCAGTTCCTGGGTGCGCCAGTCCGGTTGCTCGGCGTCGAGGAACTCGGCCAGCTTGATCGGCTCGCCGAAGTTGACCGCGACCTGGCCAAAGCGCTGCTTGAGCGCGCCGACCACTTTGAAAATATCGAAGATCGACTCTTTCTTCTTGCTCGCACCCCGCAGCTCACCGAGGTAGGTGCGGCCTTCGAGCACGCGCTCATAGCCGATATACACCGGCACGAACACGATCGGCATGCGCGAGGAGCGCAGGAAACTGCGCAGCGTAATCGCCAGCATCCCGGTCTTCGGCTGCAGCATGCGGCCGGTGCGCGAGCGTCCGCCTTCGACGAAGTACTCCACCGGGAAGCCCTTGGTGAACAAGGTGTGCAGGTATTCGTTGAACACCGAGGTGTACAGCGGGTTGCCCTTGAAGGTGCGGCGCATGAAAAACGCACCGCCACGGCGCAACAGGCTGCCGATCACCGGCATGTTCAGGTTGATGCCGGCGGCGATATGCGGCGGGGTCAGGCCGTTCTTGAACAGCAGGTAGGACAGCAGCAGGTAGTCGATATGGCTGCGGTGGCAAGGCACATAAATCACCTCGTAGCCCTGGGCAACCTGTTGCACGCCCTCGATGTTATTGACCTTGATGCCGTCGTAGATCTTGTTCCAGAACCAGCTCAACACCACTTCCAGGAAGCGGATCGCGGTGTAGGTGTAGTCCGAGGCGATCTCGTTGCCGTAGCGCAGGGCCAGGGCCTTGGCTTTTTCCGGGCTGATTTTTTCCCGCTCGGCTTCGTCAAGGATGGCCTGGCGCACCAGCGGCATGTTGACCAGGCCTTTCACCAGATTGCGCCGGTGGGACAAATCGGGGCCGATCACCGCCGTCTTCAGGTTACGAAAGTGCACGCGCAGGATGCGTTGGGCCATGCGCACGGTGCGTTCGTGGCCTTTATTGTGCTCGATCAATTCACGCAGGTTGATGGGCGCGGAGAATTGCACGCGGGTCTTGCGCCCCAGGATCAGGATGCTCAACAACCGGCGCAGACGCCCGGTGACCGCCCAGCTGTCGGCAAACAGCAGTTTCCACGGGCTGGACTCGCTCGCAGGGGTTTGTCCCCAGAACACGCTGACCGGAATGATTTGTGCATTCTCTTCGGCGTGTTCGCTGAGGGTGTTGACCAGGCGGGTCAGGGTCGGCGGCGCGCCGCGCTTGTCCTGGCGCCCCAGCCAGTCCGGCTCGGGCGTGAGGTAGAAGAACGCCGCGGGTTCCATCAGCGGGCCTACCGATACCGGCAGTACCGGGCGCGGCAGGCCGGCCTTGGTGCACTCGGCATCGACCACGGCCAATTCGGTGAGGGAGGGCGATTGCAGGACGTAAAACACCGGCCGGCTGCGGTCCAGGTTGAGGGTAAGGGACGACTGGTTGATCGTCTCCGAGCGAACCCAGAGGTACAACAGTCGGCGCAAGGTGCCAAACACCAGACGGCGGAACGGGGAGCGGGTCATAGGCGAGCTGCTTCAAGTGGGAAAAACCGAGCAGGCGCTCGGGCGGGTAGTGTGCCGTATTCGCCGAAAATCGGCAAAAAAGCAGCGATGTAAACTTGAGTTGATCGTTTTTGAGCCTGTCTTATACTCGGCAGTTCAACGCGATCGGCTCAACAATAACAATCAAGTGGGAGTGAACAGATGGCAACGCGCGAGACAGGCAATGTGAAGTGGTTCAACGACGCCAAGGGCTATGGCTTTATCCAGCGTGAAGATGGCAAGGATGTGTTTGTGCACTACCGCGCCATTCGCGGCGACGGCCACCGTTCGTTGGCCGAGGGCCAGCAGGTGGAATACGCCGTGGTAAGCGGCGAGAAGGGGTTGCAGGCGGAGGATGTGGTCGGTCTGTAAGTTCACCACTGAACCCATGTGGGAGGGGGCTTGCTCCCGATGGCAGAGTGTCAGTCACTGAATACATTGGCTGATACACCGCTATCGGGGGCAAGCCCCCTCCCACATTTGATTGGGTTAACAGTTCAGGCTCAGGCAGTTTTCCAGGTGATCTGCTCTTCACCGTCCGCGCTGATGCGAATCCAGGTGTCGGCGCTTTCCTCACCTTCTTCCTCGACCCAGCTCCCCGGTGCGCAGCGCACTTCCACGTTCAGCGCAGCAAACGCAGCGCGGGCGCAGGCAATGTCGTCTTCCCACGGCGTCTGGTCACTTTCCAGGTACAGGCTGTTCCACTTGCCTACGGCTTTCGGCAGCCAGGTGACCGGCACATTGCCGGCCTTGCACTTGTAGGTCTGGCCACGCTGGACCCAGTCGCTGCAAGGGCCCAGGGCAGCGCCCAGCCAGGCGGCGATGGCCTTGTAGTCGACGTCGGCGTCCTTCAGGTAAATCTCGATATCGGGTTGGCGCATGGATATTCCTCGTTGCGGGATTCGAAAATCCATTCGCGGATGGTTAAAAGTCGGTTATTGAAGCACGAAATAATCGTAGCGCATCGATACCGTGACCAGCAGCGGCTCGGCCGCCTCGATCACCTCGGCACGGCGTTCGGCACTGGCGCGCCAGCCGTGGGGGGTCATGGCCAGCAGGTTGGCGCGGTCCTGGGGCTCGGCCAGGCTTAACTTGAACTCCAGGGTTTCACTGTGGGCCAGGCTCATGCCGTCCGGCACCAGGGCCAGGTGCTTGTCGTCGGTGTACTCGCGCACTTCGTCGTACAGGCGCTCGCGCAGTTCCATCAGGTGGCCGCTGGTCGGGCCGACCTTCATCAGGCCGCCGCCGGGACTGAGCAGGCGCTTGGCCTCTTGCCAATCCAACGGGCTGAACACACTGGCGAGGAACTGGCAGCTGGCGTCGGCCAACGGCACGCGGGCCATGCTGGCGATCAACCAGGTCAGCGTCGGGTCGCGTTTGCACGCGCGCTTGACCGCTTCCTTGGAAATGTCCAGGGCGTAGCCATCGGCATGGGGCAGGGCCGCGGCGATTTGCGCGGTGTAGTAACCCTCGCCGCAACCGATGTCCACCCAGCGCTGCGGTGCGCGTTCGGCGGCCAGCTCGGCCAGGCGCCTGGCCACCGGGGCGTAGTGCCCGGCGTTGAGAAAGTCACGGCGCGCCTCGACCATCGCCAGGTTGTCGCCCGGGTCGCGGCTGTTCTTGTGCTGCACCGGCAGCAGGTTCAGGTAACCCTGGCGCGCGCGGTCGAAACGGTGCCCGGCCGGGCACGCCACGCCATTGTCCACCGCGTTGAGCGGGGCGCTGCAAATCGGGCAGGCCAGCATCAGGCGAGCAACTTGATCAGGGTCTGGTAATAGATTTCAGTCAGCACATCGAGGTCGCTGGCCAGGATCCGCTCGTTGACCTGGTGGATCGTCGCGTTCACCGGGCCCAACTCGACCACCTGGGTGCCGAGGGTCGCAATGAAGCGCCCATCGGAGGTACCGCCACTGGTGGAGGCCTGGGTCTCACGCCCGGTGATCGCCTTGATGCTGGCCGACACCGCATCGAGCAACGCGCCCGGCTCGGTGAGGAACGGCAGGCCAGACAGCGCCCACTCCACATGCCAGTCCAGGCCATGCTTGTCGAGAATCGCCGCAACGCGCTGTTGCAGGCCTTCGACCGTGGATTCGGTGGAAAAACGGAAGTTGAACACCGCCGTCAGGTCACCCGGAATCACGTTGGTGGCGCCGGTGCCAGAGTTGAGGTTGGAGATCTGGAAGCTGGTCGGCGGGAAGAAGGCGTTGCCGTTGTCCCAGTGCTCGGCGGCCAGTTCGGCCAGGGCCGGTGCGGCCAGGTGGATCGGGTTCTTCGCCAGGTGCGGGTAGGCCACATGGCCCTGTACGCCGCGCACGGTCAGGGTGGCACCGAGGGAGCCGCGACGGCCGTTCTTGACCACGTCACCCACCAGGGTGGTGCTCGACGGTTCGCCGACGATGCACCAGTCCAGGCGCTCCTTGCGCGCGGCCAGGCGTTCGATCACGGCCTTGGTGCCATGGTGCGCCGGGCCTTCTTCATCGCTGGTGATCAGGAAAGCGACCGAGCCCTTGTGGTCCGGGTAGTCGCTGACGAAGCGCTCGGCCGCCACCAGCATGGCGGCCAGGCTGCCTTTCATGTCGGCCGCGCCACGCCCGCAGAGCATGCCGTTTTCGTCGATCAAGGCGTCGAACGGGTCGTTCTGCCAGGCTTGCACCGGACCGGTGGGGACCACGTCGGTGTGGCCGGCGAAGCACAGCACCGGGCCGTCATGCTTGCCATGGGTGGCCCAGAAGTTGTCCACGTCCTCGATGCGCATCGGCTCCAGCGCAAAACCGGCGTCGCCCAGGCGCTGCATCATCAGCTTCTGGCAATCGGCGTCGATCGGCGTGACCGAGGGACGACGGATCAGGTCGATGGCAAGTTGAAGGGTCGGCGAAAGGTCGGCATGGGCCGTCATGGGAAAACTCCGGGAAGCATGTCTGGAAGAGCGGGGCGGGCGGACAAAACGGCCGTTATCTTATAGCAAAACGGCGGCCAGAGGCCGCCGTTTAGTGCATTGCGCAAGTTTTTAAGCCGCAGGTGCAGGCTCAGGTGCCACGGCCGGTTTCGGCAGCGACGACAGGAACGCCATGATCAACGCTGCCACATACGGCAGCGATTGCACCAGCAGCATCACCACCCAGAAACGTATGTCGTTGCTCGGCAGGCCCTGCACCAGGTAGATCCCCAGTGCCGCGCCCCACAACAGCAGCATGATGAACATTTCTTCGCGGGCTTCGGAAATCGCTACCCAGAAGCCGTGGTTATCCGCGTTTTTCGGGGTACGAAAGAACGGAATGCTGGTGGTGAAGAAGCCATACAGCACCGCCTTGGCAATGGTGTGGGACAACGCCAGGCCAGCCAGGGCGGCGCAGAATGCATCCTTGAGGTTCACACCTACCGCGCGGCGGTAGAGGAAGATGATCTTGCCCACCTTGAACACGAACAACGCCAACGGCGGGATCGCGAAAATCAACAGCGGCGGGTCGACCCGCGTCGGCACGATGATCATCGCCGCCGACCACAACAGCGCGCCGACGGTGAAGAAGATGTTCATGCCGTCCGCCACCCACGGCAACCAGCCCGCGAGGAAGTGGTAGCGCTGGCCACGGGTCAGCTCGGTGTCCTTGCCGCGCAGCAGGCTGGCGGTGTGGCGCTTGATGATCTGGATCGCGCCATAGGCCCAGCGGAAACGCTGTTTCTTGAAGTCGATAAAGGTATCCGGCATCAGGCCCTTGCCGTAGCTGTCGTGGTAGTACGCCGCCGACAGGCCTTTCTCGAATACCCGCAGGCCGAGTTCGGCGTCTTCGCAGATGCACCAGTCGGCCCAGCCCAGTTCCTCGAGCACCGAGCGACGTGTCATGGTCATGGTGCCGTGCTGGATGATCGCGTCGCGGTCGTTACGGGTGACCATGCCGATATGGAAGAAGCCTTTGTATTCGGCGTAGCAGAGCTTCTTGAAGGTGCTTTCGTTCTGGTCGCGGTAGTCCTGCGGCGACTGCACCACGGCGATTTTCGGGTCGGCGAAGTGCGGCACCATGTGCTTGAGCCAGTTCGGCGACACACAGTAGTCCGAGTCGATCACCGCGATCACTTCGGCATCCTTGGCGGTGTGCGGGATCAGGTAGTTCAGTGCACCGCCCTTGAAACCGGCCAGGGGGGCGACGTGGAAAAACTTGAAGCGCGGGCCCAGGGTTTCGCAGTAGTCGCGCACCGGTTCCCATACCGCCGGGTCCTTGGTGTTGTTGTCGATGATCAGGACTTCGTAGTCCGGGTAATCGAGGGCGGCCAGGGCGTCGAGGGTCTGTTTGACCATCTCTGGCGGCTCGTTGTAGCACGGCACATGGATCGACACTTTCGGGCGGTAGTCCGATTCCCCTTCCACCGGCAGGAATTCACGCCGGCGCTTGTGGGTCCATACCGCTTCCGCCAGTTCGTGGGCTTCGGTCAGCAACACAATGAATACGCCCAGTGCACCCAGGGCCAACAAGATGCCGACGGTCACGCTGAACCAGGTGCTGTATTGCTGGCTGTAGTCGTAGCCGATCCACACCAGTACGGAACCGCAGAGGAACGCGATAAAAGTCAGGAAGGTGCGGCCACGCTGGCGCAGGGATGAGCCGTCGATCATCAGCAGGGTCAGGGACAGCAAGGCGAGCACCACCGAGCCGATCGCCAGGACGCGCCACTGCGGGATTGCCACCACCGGCCCTTCGAAGTTGAATTTCTGCTGGCGCGCGGCGTTGTAGACGCCCCAATACGCGCCGGCCGAGCCTTCGTCGCTGACCTTCCACGGCTGGTCGAAGGCCTCGATCACGAAGTAGTTGTAGCCCTGGCGGTTCAGCTTGTTCACCAGCGTACGCAGGTAAATGGCCTGGTCTGCGGGGGACGTTTCATTCCCGCCGCGCATACGGCCGTTACTTGGCCAGCCCACTTCCGACAACAGCAGCGGCTTTTTCGGGAACAGTTTCTTCAGGTCCCTGGCGCGGTCGAGTACGTACTGGCCGGCCTTGTCCATCGGGATGTATTCCCAGAACGGCAGGATGTGCGCGGCGATCAGGTCGACGTGCTTGGCCAGTTGCGGGTTCTTTTCCCAGATATGCCATTGCTCGGAGGTCGTCACCGGGACTTTCACGGCGGCGCGCACTCGGTCCAGCAGCACAATCAGCGCTTCAGGGGTGATCTCTTCACGGAACAGCGCCTCGTTACCGACCACAACCCGCACGACACTGCGCGAGCTGTTGGCGATCTCGATGGCGCGCTGGACTTCGCGCTCGTTACGCTCCAGGTCCGGGCTGATCCAGATCCCCAGGGTTACGCGCAGGCCGAACTCTTCGGCCAGCTTGGGAATGTCCCCCAGCGTGCCGTCGACCGAGTAGGTACGGATGTTATCCGTCAGCTTGCTCATGATCTCCAGATCGCGACGCATCTGCTCGTCGGTGGGGTACTGGTCTTTCTGCGGGTACTGGCCTTGCTGGAACGGCGAGTAGGAAAAACCGGAGATCTGCTCGGGCCAGTTGGGAGCAGTGACCGGGCGGTTGATCAGCGCCCAGAAGCCGGTGAACAGCGCGGCAATTGCCAGCACTATCACCAGGTTGAGTCCAAATTTACGCGATGCCATGGTTATGTCGGGTTCCAAAGGGTGTGGAACGAAAAGAGGTGTCGGCCTGCACCGAACGGCGCGCATCCTACACCGGCCTTTCCCTGACCGTACAGCAAGCCGAGAAAAACCGGACATTGGGCAGCGAAAGTACATCTAAGTTCTTAACTTGTAGCTTGTAGCTTAAAACTTGTCGCTGCGTAGTCCTATAATGCGCGCCGGTTTTTGGGGTAATGGTCATGAGTACAGAAGATCCGCGGTTTGCAGGCGTCGCCCGCTTGTATGGCATTGAAGGCCTGGAGCGCTTGAAAGCGGCCCATGTGGCGATCGTCGGCGTCGGCGGCGTCGGCTCGTGGGCGGCGGAAGCCATGGCCCGTTGCGGAGTGGGCGAGATTTCGCTGTTCGACCTGGACGACGTCTGCGTCAGCAACAGCAACCGCCAGTTGCACGCCTTGGACAGCACCGTGGGCAAGCCCAAGGTCGAGGTGATGGCCGAGCGCCTGCGCGCGATCAACCCGGATTGCACGGTGCATGCGGTGGCGGATTTCGTCACCCGCGACACCATGGCCGAGTACATCACGCCCACTATCGACTGCGTGATCGACTGCATCGACGCGGTTAACGCCAAGGCCGCACTGATCGCCTGGTGCAAGCGCCGCAAGATCCAGATCATCACGACTGGTGGCGCCGGTGGGCAGATCGACCCGACGCTGATCCAGGTCTGCGACCTGAACCGCACCTTTAATGACCCCTTGGCGTCGAAAGTGCGCTCCACCTTGCGCCGTGACTACGGTTTTTCCCGCACCGTGACCCGCCATTACAGCGTGCCGTGCGTGTTTTCCACCGAGCAACTGCGCTACCCCAAGCCGGATGGCAGCATCTGCCTGCAGAAGAGTTTTGTCGGTGATGGGGTGAAGCTGGACTGCGCCGGCGGGTTTGGCGCGGTGATGATGGTGACGGCGACTTTCGGCATGGTCGCGGCGACCAAGGCGGTGGACAAGATTGTGGCCGGGGTGCGTAGGCCCTCGGAGCGGGTCAAGCCCGCCTGAGTCTCAGAACGTTACACGGTTCAAATGTGGGTATGACTGAGTTCGCGCATGCGCTGCAGGACTGCATTCAGCCCATTGCTGCGCGACGGCGACAGTTGACGGGAAAGCCCCAGCTGATTGAACCAATCCGGCAAGTCGACCGCCTGCAACTCGTCCGTCGACAACCCATTGACCCGTGCCAGCAGCAATGCCACCAAGCCACGAATCATCCGCGCATCGCTGCTCGCGGCGAACTGCCAGTGGCCATCGTGCAAGCGCCCCACCAACCACACCAGGCTCTCACAGCCCTGCACCAGGTTGGCATCGACCTTCTCCTCGTCCGCCAATACGGGCAGGCGCTCACCCCACTGCATCAGCATTCGAGCGCGTTGCTCCCAACTGCCGATTGAGTGAAAGGTTTCCAGTGCAGCCTGCGCGTCCACCGGCAGGCTCATCGCAGCATATCCAGCGCCCGGTCCAGCGCTTCAAAGAAGCGTTCCAGGTCATCGGAGTCGTTATACAGCGCCAGGGAGACACGGATCGCCCCCGACAAGTGCATCGCCTTGAGCAGCGGCATCGCGCAATGATGGCCGGCGCGTACGGCAATGCCTTGCTCGGTCAGCAGGTGTGCGAGGTCGGCATTGTGCACGCCCTCGACCACAAAACTGACCAGCGCCGCCTGCGGCGACCCCAGCACACGGACGCCATTGCGCGCGTTCAGCCCGCGCAACAGGTAGTCATGCAGGGCCGCTTCATGGGCGAGCACCGCGTGCTGATCCAGCGAACTCAGGTAGTCAAGGGACGCGCCCAGGCCGATCACACCGGCGATCGGCGGGGTGCCGGCCTCGAAGCCCAGCGGTGCCGGGCGAAAGCTCGCGCTTTGGTACTCAGCCTGTTGCACCATCTCGCCACCAAATTGCCAATGGCGCAGGTGATGCAGGGCCTCGTTGCGGCCATAGAGCACGCCGACGCCGTCCGGACCGTACAGCTTGTGGCTGGAAAACACATAGAAGTCGCAGCCCAGGGCCTGCACGTCGTGGCGGCCGTGGACGATGCCTTGGGCGCCATCGACCACGGTCAGGGCGCCGTGGGCCTGGGCCAACGCCAGCAAGGCCGGCAGCGGCTGCCAGGTGCCAAGGACGTTGGACAGTTGGCTCACCGCCAGCAGGCGTGTACGCGGGCCGATCGACTCGGTGGCGGCTTGCAGGTCGATCACGCCGTCATCGCCGAGTGGCAATACCACCAGGGTGAGCGCGCGACGCTTGGCCAGTTGCTGCCACGGCAACAGGTTGGCGTGGTGTTCCAGGGCGCTGATGACAATCTCATCGCCCGCATTGAATAAGTGCTCAAGGCCATAAGCCAGGAGGTTCAGCGCTGACGTCGCGCCGTGGGTGAACACGATTTGCCCGCTGTCACCTGCATTCAACCACTGCGCAACCTTGCTGCGACTGTCCTCGAAGGCCTGGGTCGCATGGGCCCCCGGCAAATGCTGGGCGCGGTGCACATTGGCGGCGCCATTGGCGTAGTAATGGCTGATGGCATCCAGCAGGGCCTGGGGTTTTTGCGTCGTCGCGGCGTTGTCCAGATAAGTCTGGTCTTGCCGTTGCAGGGTGGCGATGGCCGGAAAGTCGGCGCGCCAGGGGGAGGGCACAAGCATGGTGTTCAAGACTCGTATAAGCGGGCCCCAGGGTCGGGGCCCGCCAGTGGCATCGAGTGGCTGCTTAGTTGTGAGCGTGCAGCGCTTCGTTCAGTTCGATGGCCGATTTGTGGGTTTTGCACTCCACGGCACCGGTCTCGGAGTTACGGCGGAACAGCAGGTCGGGTTGGCCGGCCAGCTCACGCGCCTTGACCACCTTGACCAGTTGGTTCGACTCGTCCAGCAGCGCAACCTTGGTGCCGGCGGTGACATACAGGCCCGATTCCACGGTGTTGCGGTCGCCCAATGGGATACCGATACCGGCGTTGGCGCCGATCAGGCAGCCTTCGCCGACCTTGATCACGATGTTGCCGCCGCCCGACAGGGTGCCCATGGTCGAGCAACCGCCGCCCAGGTCCGAGCCCTTGCCGACGAACACGCCAGCCGATACACGGCCTTCGATCATGCCCGGGCCTTCGGTGCCGGCGTTGAAGTTGACGAAACCTTCATGCATCACGGTGGTGCCTTCGCCCACGTAGGCACCCAGGCGGATACGCGCGGCATCCGCGATACGCACGCCGCTCGGCACCACGTAGTCGGTCATTTTCGGGAACTTGTCCACCGAGAACACTTCCAGCAACTCGCCACGCAGGCGGGCTTCCAGTTGGCGTTCGGCCAGCTCATTGATGTCGATTGCGCCCTGGCTGGTCCAGGCCACGTTCGGCAGTTGCGGGAACACACCAGCGAGGCTCAGGCCATGCGGCTTGACCAGGCGATGGGACAGCAGGTGCAGCTTGAGGTAGGCCTCCGGGGTGGACGTCAGTGCGGCGTCTTCGGCCAGCAAGGTGGCGACCAGCGGCGTGTGGCTTTCGGCCAGGCGGCTCAGCAGGGCGGCTTGGGTGGCGTCGACGCCTTTGAGCGCATCGGCCAGTTGCAGGGCCTGGGCGACGGTGAAGGTGATCGCCTGGTTGCCTTCGCTGTAGCCGAGGATCGGCGCGATGGCGGCAACGATTTCAGCCGACGGGTTGAGCAAGGGTTGTGCGTAAAACACTTCCAGCCAAGCACCTTGGCGGTTCTGAGTGCCGACGCCGAAGCCCAGGCTGAACAGGGAATTGGACATGCTGTTACCTCTACAAAAATGGAAGGGCTGGCCTACTTGAGGGCCGCCGAATAACTATCTGGCTTGAAGCCAATCAGGGTTCTGTCGCCGAGATCAAGCACCGGGCGCTTGATCATCGAAGGTTGTGCGAGCATCAATTCAATGGCTTTCGACTGATCGAGATCGGCTTTGCGTTCGTCTTCGAGTTTGCGAAAGGTGGTGCCCGCACGGTTCAAAACCACCTGCCAACCGTGCTCGTTGCACCATTGGGTCAAGTGTTCGCGGTCGATACCGGCCGTTTTGTAGTCGTGGAACTCATAGCTCACCGCGTGCTCGTCGAGCCAGGTGCGCGCCTTTTTCATGGTGTCGCAGGCTTTGATGCCGAAAAGGTGCAACGTTTTGCTTGAAGCGGTCAAGGAATTGCCCCCCCTGCTTTACTGATGCAAGTGCCAATGAAAATGAAAGGTCACGGATTATGCCACGCCCAGAGATTTTGGGTGCCGCTCGTCAGCAGCGTGCGACTTTTGTGCAAAAGCCAGCGCGCAGCATAGGCCGGTAAGATAGCCGGGTAATATGGCACTTCAACGGCCAGTTGTTGCCTGATGTGTGTCGTTGCAAGCCGATCGTCCGGGAAACCCGCGTTATGCAAACCGCCTACACCGTTCTTATCCTGCTGATGCTGGTCAGCGTTTCGCGTCTGGTCGGGCGTGTCATCCCCCTGCCGTTACCCCTGGTGCAGATTGCCGCCGGCGCCTTGCTGGCCTGGCCCACGCTGGGACTGCATGTGGCGCTGGACCCGGAGCTGTTCCTGTTTCTGTTCCTGCCACCGCTGCTGTTCTCCGATGGCTGGCGCATGCCCAAGCGCGAATTGTGGCGCCTGCGTGGGCCGATCCTGACACTCGCCGTCGGGTTGGTGCTGTTCACCGTGGTCGGTGCCGGCTACTTCATTCATTGGCTATTGCCGACGATCCCGCTGCCGGTGGCCTTCGCCCTGGCGGCCGTGTTGTCGCCTACCGATGCCGTGGCCGTGTCGGCAATTGCCCAGAACCGCTTGCCGACGCCGCTGATGCATATGCTTCAGGGCGAAGCGTTGATGAATGACGCCTCGGGTCTGGTGACCTTCAAGTTCGCCTTGGCGGCCGCGTTGACCGGTGTGTTCTCGTTGGCCGATGCCAGCCTGACCTTTGTTTTGGTGGCCTTGGGCGGCCTGGCGGTGGGGGTGGCGCTGAGTTGGCTGGTCGGCCGCCTGCGCGCCTGGATGATTGCCCGGGGCTGGGATGACCCGGCAACGCATGTGGTGTTCATGTTGCTGTTGCCGTTTGCGGCCTACGTGTTGGCCGAACGGCTCGGCGCCTCGGGCATCTTGTCGGCGGTTGCGGCGGGCATGATGCAAAGCTGGCTCGACCTGCTGCCTCGCCAGACCAGCACGCGCCTGCTCAATCGCAGTGTCTGGTCATTGCTGGAATTTGCCTTCAATGGCCTGATCTTCCTGCTGTTGGGCCTGCAATTGCCGGACATTATCAAGGCCGTGGCCAGTCATGAGCCGACGCTGTGGCCCACCTTGTTGTATCGCTGCCTGGATGTGATTGCGATTTTCCTGGTGCTGGTGGTGTTGCGTTTTATCTGGGTGCAGAGCATCTGGAGGCTGTCGGGGTTATTGCGGCGGCTGCGAGGCCAAAGTGATCTGACGTTGGTGCCAACCGCCCGATCCTGTTGGCTCTTGACGGTCGGCGGTGTGCGCGGTGCGGTGACCCTGGCGGGTGTGATGTCGGTGCCTTTGCTGCTGGCGCCAGGCAAAGATTTTCCTGAGCGTGATCTGCTGATCTTTATCGCGGCCGGGGTGATCCTGCTTTCGCTGGTCGCCGCCTGCATTGCCTTGCCACTGTTGCTGCGGGGTATCGAAAAGAGCCCCGATGAGAAGCGTCATAAGGAAGTGCGGGAGGCATGGAAAAAGACCGCCGTGGCAGCGATTCACGCACTGGAGGCGGAAGAGCCCGTAGAGTCGGAAACCTCCGACGCCGCCCAGGCGGCGCTGGCTACGGAGCTCAAGGCACGGCTGATGTCGGAATACCGCCATCAGTTGGAAGTGTTCAACGACTCTGCCGAAGCCCAGGCGCTTGCGATGCAGATGGACCTGCTCGAGCGAAAGCTGCGGCTCAAGGCCCTGCGTGCGCAACGCTTGGAGTTGTACAGCTTGAGCCGTCATCACCAAATTGGTGATGACGTTTTGAGGGAAGTGCTGGCGGAGCTGGATATGAGTGAGGCGAATCTGGGCCAGGTGAAATGACCCGGTTGCTTACCGACGACGCTGAATGAAATCGCGAATCCGTTCAGCCGCTTCCACACACTCGGCCAGCGGCGCAACCAACGCCAGGCGTACGCGCCCGGCGCCGGGGTTCACGCCATCCACTTCCCGGGACAGGTACGAACCCGGCACCACGGTCACGTGTTCCTCCACGAACAAATCGCGGCAGAACGCGGCATCATCGCCTTGCACATTCGGCCACAGGTAGAAGCCGCCGTCCGGGGCCTGTACGTCCAGCACCGGCTTGAGGATTGCCAGCACGGCATCAAACTTCTCGCGGTACAGGTCGCGGTTGGCCTGCACATGGGCCTCGTCCTGCCAGGCCGCGATGCTTGCCAGCTGGGTTTGCACCGGCATCGCACAGCCATGGTAAGTGCGGTACAGCAGGAAACCCTTGAGGATCTCGGCGTCGCCCGCGACAAAACCGGAGCGCAGGCCTGGCAGGTTGGAGCGCTTGGACAGGCTGTGGAACACCACGCAACGCTTGAAGTCCTGGCGGCCCAGCTCGACGCACGCGCTGAGCAGGCCCGGTGGCGGGGTTTGTTCGTCGAAGTACAGTTCGCTGTAGCACTCGTCGGCGGCGATAACGAAGTCATATTCGTCGGCCAGGGCGATGAGTTTTTTCAGGGTGTCGACCGGGATCAGTGCACCGGTCGGGTTGCCGGGGGAGCACAGGAACAGGATCTGGCAGCGTTTCCAGATGTCCGGCGATACCGCGTCGAAATCCGGGTTGAAGCCGTTTTCATCCAGGCACGGCAGGTAGTGCGGCTTGGCCCCGGCCAGGAACGCGGCGCCTTCGTAGATCTGGTAGAAGGGGTTCGGGCTGACCACCAGCGCGTCGTCGCCTCGGTTGACCACGGTCTGGGTGAAGGCGAACAGCGCTTCACGGGTGCCGTTGACCGGCAGGATAGCGCGCGCCGGATCCAGCCAGCCCTTGGGTACGTCGAAGCGGCGTTCGCACCAGGCACCGATGGCCTCGCGCAGGGCCGGGATGCCCAGGGTGGTGGGGTAGACCGCCATCTGGTCAAGGTTGTTGGCCAGGGCATCGGCAACGAACTGCGGCGATTTGTGCTTGGGTTCGCCGATGGACAGCGCGATCGGGCGCTTGTCCGGGTTCGGCGTGACGCTGCCCAGCAGGGCGCGCAGCTTTTCGAACGGGTAGGGCTGGAGCTGGTTCAGGGCGTTGTTCATCGGTGGATCTCGTGCAAGGCGTTAAAAACTGGGAGGGGAGCGGTAGGCCGCTCCTGGTATCAAATCGTCAGGCGCGTCAGCTCGACACCGGGTTCCTGGGGCACGCTCAGCTGCTGCACGATCGCCGCCTGCAAGCGCAGGCACAGCTCCGGGTCGGACAGCGGCTGGTTATCGGCATCGGTAATAAAGAACACGTCCTCCACGCGCTCGCCGAGGGTCGCAATCTTGGCGTTCTGCAGTGACAAATCGAATTCCAGGAAAATGCCGCCGATTCGTGCCAGCAGGCCTGGCCTGTCCGGTGCGCTGAGTTCCAGCACGGTCACCGGGCGCTGTGCATCGTTGGAAATGGTCACCTGGGGCGCAAAGGCAAAGTGCTTGAGCTGACGCGGTACCCGGCGCTGGATGATCGTCGGGTAGTCGTCGGGGTTACGCAGGGCTTCGGTCAGGCCTTCGCGGATCTTTTTCACCCGCGCCGGGTTATCGCCGATGGACTCGCCTTCGGTGTCGAGCACGATATAGGTGTCGAGGGTGAACTGGCTGCTGGAGGTGATGACCCGTGCGTCGTGGATGTTCAGGTTGAGCTGGTCCATGGCCGCCACGGTCACGGCGAAGAAGTCGTGCTGGTCGGGCGCATAGATGAAGATCTGCGTGCCACCTTCGAATTCGCGCTGGGTGGTTTCCTTGATCAACACCAGCGGGCCGCCATCGGCCGGCTGCTGCAGGATCGCGTCACTGTGCCAGGCCACATCGCCGGCGGTGTGGCGCAGGAAGTAATCGTCCCCCAATTGCGACCACAGTTGCTCGACGTCGTCCGGGTCGTTGCCGCCGCGCACCAGGATGTCCAGGGCGGCGCTTTGGGTGCGGCGGATCTGCTCTTCGCGGTCCACCGGGTTTTCCAGGCCACGGCGCAGCGCGCGCTTGGTCTCGGTGTAGAGCTGGCGCAACAGGCTGGCGCGCCAGGAATTCCACAGGGTCGGGTTGGTGGCGTTGATGTCGGAAACGGTCAGCACGTACAGGTAGTCGAGGCGGGTTTCATCGCCGACGATCCCGGCGAAGTCGTGGATCACCTGCGGGTCGGACAAGTCCTTGCGCTGGGCGGTGGTCGACATCACCAGGTGGTTCTGCACCAGCCACACGATCAGGCGGCTGTCCCACAACGGCAGTTGGTGGCGTTGGCAGAACGCCTCGGCATCGACTGCGCCGATTTCCGAGTGATCGCCATGCCGGCCCTTGCCGATGTCGTGGTACAGGCCGGCCAGGTAGATCAACTCCGGTTTGGGCAGCTTGGCCATGAGCTTGCTGGCCAGCGGGAATTTCTCTGACACCTGGGTGTACTGCAACTTGCGCAGGTGCTTGATCAGGTTGAGGGTGTGGGCGTCCACGGTGTAGATGTGGAACAGGTCGTGCTGCATCTGCCCGACGATAAACCCGAACTCCGGCAGGTAACGCCCGAGGATGCCATAGCGGTTCATGCGCCGCAGGTTGCGGTGGATGCCGATCTTGCACTTGAACAGCTCGATAAACAGGCTGGTGTTGCGAATGTCGTTGCGAAAGTCATCGTCGATCAGGTGACGGTTTTCCCGCAGCAGGCGGATGGTGTCGGCGCGTACGCCCTTGATTTCCGGCTGCTGGGCCATCAGCACGAAGATTTCCAGCATGGCGAACGGAGTGCGGCGGAACACGTTGTCGTTGCGTGCCTCGATATAGCCGTCGTGCAGTTGGAAGCGCGAATTGATCGGCTGCGGCGGTGCTTCGTCTTCCGGAGCGAGGATCACTTCTTCGAAATGCTGGATGATCAGGTCGCTGAGCTGGGCAATGCTCATGACCACCCGGTAGTACTGCTGCATGAAGCTTTCGATGCTGGTCTTCGCGTCTTCGCCTTCAAACCCCAGCAGGGTGGCGATGGAGCGCTGGTGGTCGAACAGCAGGCGATCTTCGGAGCGCCCGGCGAGCATGTGCAGGGCGTAGCGCACTTTCCACAGGAATTCCTGGGACGATGCCAGCAGGGCGTTTTCGCTCTCCACCAGGAAGCCTTCTCCGGCCAGGGCGCGCAGGTTCAGGGTGCCGTATTGGCGACGTGCGACCCACAGAATCGTCTGGATGTCGCGCAACCCGCCCGGCGAGCCTTTGACGTTGGGTTCGAGGTTGTATTCGGTGTCGTTGTACTTGTGGTGCCGGGCCTTCTGCTCCGCACGCTTGGCCAGGAAGAAATCCTTGCTCGGCCACATGTGCGCGGTGCTGGTGACTTCGAGCATGCGCTGGCGCAGGCGCTCGGGGCCGGCGATGGTGCGGCTTTCCATCAGGTTGGTGATGACGGTCAGGTCGGCGCGGGCCTCTTCGGCGCACTCATCCACCGAGCGCACGCTCTGGCCGACTTCCAGGCCGATGTCCCACAGCAGTGTCAGAAAGCGCTCGATGGAATCGCGAAAGATCTCATGGTCGGCGCTGTCCAGCAGGATCAGCAGGTCGATGTCGGAGTACGGGTGCAGCTCGCCACGACCGTAGCCGCCGACCGCTACCAGGGCAATATCGGCGTCTTCGCTCCAGCTGAACTGTTCCCAGGCCTTTTGCAGGATGTTATCGACGAACCAGGCGCGGTCTTCGATCAGCCGGCGGATGTCCCGGCCGCTGCGAAAGCGCTCGTCGAGCACCTCGCGGGCCTGGCGGATCGCCTTTTTGAATGCGGCGATGGGGCTCGCCTTCAGTGCCAGCTCGGCCTGGAACTGGCCACGATCGAAGAGTTCGGGATCCACCTGGGGCATTGATCGGCTTTCCTTTCTATCTATCAGTCAGTCACAACACAGTTTGGGAAAACCTTGGCAGCCCTTCACGCCGAAACGCGTGGGATCGTGTCGTCGGCGCGCAGGGTGAAGATCTCGTAGCCGGTCTCGGTGACCAGCAGGGTGTGTTCCCACTGGGCCGAGAGCTTGCGGTCCTTGGTGATGGCGGTCCAGCCGTCGCCCAGCACCTTGGTGTCGGCCTTGCCCTGGTTGATCATCGGCTCGATGGTAAAGGTCATGCCTGCCTTGAGCTCCATGCCGGTGCCGGCGCGGCCGTAGTGCAGGATCTGCGGTTCTTCGTGGAAGACCGTACCGATACCGTGACCGCAGAATTCGCGCACTACCGAGAAACCGTTCTTTTCGGCGTGCTTCTGGATCACTTCACCGATGTCGCCCAGGCGGCAGCCAGGCTTGACGATCTCGATGGCCTTGTACATGCATTCCTGGGTGACCTGGGACAGGCGCTCGGCCCACACCGGCACGGTGCCGACGTGGAACATGCGGCTGGTGTCGCCGAAGTAGCGGTCCTTGATCACGGTGACGTCGATGTTCAGGGTGTCGCCGTCCTTCAACGGCTTGTCGCCCGGAATCCCGTGGCAGACCACGTGGTTGACCGAAGTGCAGATCGACTTGGGGAAGCCCTTGTAGTTCAGTGGCGCAGGAATGGCGCCCTGCACATTGACTATATAGTCGTGGCAGATCTGGTTCAGGGTTTCCGTGGTAACGCCGGGCTTGACGTGCTCGGCAATCATTTCCAGCACGTCGGCAGCCAGTTTGCCGGCAATGCGCATGCCGGCGATGTCTTCGGCGGTTTTCAAACTAACGGTCATACAGGCTCTCTCTAGCGCGATGCGCTGAAATCAATACGGTTTACGGGCGTGCGACAAAAGGTTGCAGAACTCGCACAAGCGCCAAAAAACGCGATTCTAACAGACGCGGGCGGCAAATCATGAGCCCCCGACGATCGCTTCTCTCTATCAGATGGGGTTATATCGGCTCTATTCAAAGGCTTGCGTACACGTCGCCCAGGCCAAATGTGATTGCGTGTTTCGTTTTCGCCCTTCGTGTGGTATAAAATGCGCCGCTTTCCGGGGATACCCCGAAAAGCTTAAATCCACACACGTGTCGACACGATGACCTGGGTGCCGGAGGCCTTGATGCCGCTGGTTGGTCATTGGGATACGTGGAGGCCAAACCCGACTTATTAAGGAACTATCATGTCCCAAGTCAACATGCGCGATATGCTGAAGGCCGGTGTGCACTTCGGTCACCAGACCCGTTACTGGAACCCGAAAATGGGTAAATACATTTTCGGCGCGCGTAACAAGATCCACATCATCAACCTTGAAAAAACCCTGCCAATGTTCAACGAAGCTCTGACTTTCGTAGAGCGCCTGGCCCAGGGCAAAAACAAGATCCTGTTCGTCGGCACCAAGCGTTCCGCTGGCAAGATCGTTGCTGAAGAAGCAGCACGTTGCGGTTCGCCGTACGTCGATCACCGCTGGTTGGGCGGCATGCTGACCAACTTCAAAACCATCCGTGCTTCCATCAAGCGTCTGCGTGACCTTGAAGTGCAGGCCGAAGACGGTACTTTCGCCAAGCTGACCAAGAAAGAAGCGCTGATGCGCACTCGTGACCTGGAAAAGCTCGATCGTTCCCTGGGTGGCATCAAGGACATGGGCGGTCTGCCTGACGCACTGTTCGTTATCGACGTTGATCACGAGCGCATCGCGATCACCGAAGCCAACAAGCTGGGCATCCCTGTTATCGGCGTAGTCGATACCAACAGCAGCCCGGAAGGCGTTGACTACATCATCCCAGGCAACGATGACGCCATCCGCGCCATCCAGCTGTACATGGGTTCGATGGCTGACGCTGTCATCCGTGGTCGCAACCACGTTGCTGGTGGCACCGAGCAGTTCGTTGAAGAAGCTCCGGTAGCCGCAGCTGAGTAATTGACGCCCTGGCGTTGACTCAGTAAGCAAAAAGGGGGCTTGGCCCCCTTTTTGCCACCTCGAAAACCATTTGTCAGCAGCGCAGCTACATCACCTGTAACGTGCAGCGGCTAACAAGGGTGGTTCGGGAAGAATTGATCCCCCGTTCGATCGGGTGGAATGGTTGAAAACCTATCCAAGAGGAATTTGAAAATGGCAGCAATTACTGCAGCGTTGGTTAAAGAACTGCGTGAGCGTACCGGCGAAGGCATGATGGATTGCAAGAAAGCCCTGGAAAAGGCTGACGGCGACATCGAAAAAGCCATTGATGACATGCGTGCTTCCGGCGCCATCAAGGCTGCCAAGAAAGCAGGCAACGTGGCTGCTGAAGGCGCTATCGCTCTGAAAGAAGACGGCAAGTCTGCTGTTCTGCTGGAAGTGAACTCCCAGACCGACTTCCTGGCCCTGCAGGACGACTTCAAGGCATTTGTTGCTGCCAGCGTTGAAAAAGCGTTCGCCGACAAGCTGACTGACGTCGCTCCGCTGATCGCCGCTCAAGAAGCTGATCGCCTGGTACTGGTCGGCAAGGTTGGCGAAAACGTCAACATCCGTCGCCTGGTGCGCGTTGAAGGTGATGTCGTCGGTGGTTACCTGCACGGCAACAAGATCGGCGTTGCAGTGGTCCTGAAGGGCGGCAACGTTGAGCTGGCCAAAGACATCGCTATGCACGTAGCGGCCAGCAACCCTGAGTTCCTGCTGCCTTCGGAAGTTTCTGCCGAAGCGATCGAGCGTGAAAAAGCTGTGTTCCTGCAGCTGAACGAAGAAAAAATCAAAGGCAAGCCAGAAAACATTGTTGAGAACATGGTCAAGGGCCGTATCAGCAAGTTCCTGGCTGAGGCAAGCCTGGTTGAGCAGGCGTTCGTCAAGAACCCTGAAATCAAGGTTGGCGAACTGGCCAAGAAAGCCGGTGCTGAAATCGTTTCCTTCACTTACTTCAAGGTAGGCGAAGGCATCGAGAAGCCGGTCGACAACTTCGCTGAAGAAGTTGCTGCCCAGCTGGCTGCCGCCAAGCAATAAGACAGTTTTTAACTGTCGCCCGAAAGAGGCTGCCCGCTCACGCGCGCAGCCTCTTTTCAAATGGGCAGGCCGATTTAATTTGGCTTACCCTCGGAACTGGCTTACAAAGCCGTGTTCCGATGGCGCTGTGAGAGCGTCCAGCTAGAGTGAACGCAAGCCGTAAACGGCTCGCCAAGAATTTTTTAAAAATACGCCGCAGGAGAGATTCGCAATGGCTCAGCAGGGCAGTGGTTATCAGGCTCGCTATAAACGCATTCTACTCAAGCTTAGCGGCGAGGCCCTGATGGGCTCGGAAGAGTTCGGGATCGACCCCAAGGTGCTCGACCGCATGGCGCTGGAAGTCGGCCAGTTGGTCGGCATCGGCGTGCAGGTCGGCCTGGTGATCGGTGGCGGTAACCTATTCCGCGGCGCGGCATTGAGTGCGGCCGGCATGGATCGGGTCACCGGCGACCACATGGGCATGCTGGCCACTGTGATGAACGCCCTGGCCATGCGTGACGCTCTGGAGCGTGCCAATATCTCGGCTATCGTGATGTCGGCTATTTCCATGGTGGGTGTGACCGATCACTATGATCGTCGCAAAGCCATGCGCCACCTGAACGCCAAAGAGGTGGTGATCTTCGCTGCCGGTACCGGCAACCCGTTCTTCACCACGGACTCGGCTGCTTGCCTGCGCGCCATCGAGATCGATGCCGACGTGGTGCTCAAGGCGACCAAGGTAGATGGCGTGTACACCGCAGACCCATTCAAAGACCCGCATGCCGAGAAGTTCGATCATCTGACCTACGATGAAGTGCTGGATCGCAAGCTGGGCGTGATGGATCTGACGGCTATTTGCCTGTGCCGCGACCACAAGATGCCGCTGCGCGTATTTAACATGAACAAGCCCGGTGCCCTGCTGAATATCGTACACGGCGGCGCGGAAGGGACTCTGATCGAGGAAGGCCAACAATGATCAACGAAATCAAGAAAGACGCCCAAGCGCGTATGCAGAAATCCCTGGAGTCTCTGAGCCACGCATTCGGCCAGATTCGTACCGGCAAGGCGCACCCGAGCATCCTGGGCAGCGTGATGGTGCCTTATTACGGCACTGATACCCCGCTGAGCGGCGTGGCCAACGTTACCGTAAAGGATTCGCGCACCCTGCAGGTCGTGGCCTTCGAGCGCAACATGCTCGCGGCAGTCGACAAGGCCATCCAGAGCGCCGGCCTGAACCTCAACCCCACCAACCTGGGTGAGTTGCTGCTGATCTCCATGCCGGCCCTGACTGAAGAAACCCGCAAGGGCTTCACCAAGCAGGCCCGCAGCGCGGCTGAAGATGCACGGGTTGCAGTGCGTAACATTCGTCGTGATGCCTTGGGCGAGCTGAAGAAGCTGGTCAAGGACAAGGAAATCAGCGAAGACGAAGAGCGTCGTGCCGTCGCCGATATCGACAAGCTGACCAAGGAAGCCGAGGCGAAGATCACCCAGGCAACCGACGAAAAAGAAAAGGACCTGATGGCCGTATAAGGGGTCAGGACGCCTTCATGGAAAAGACCAAGCAGACTGTGCCCTCCGTGGTGCCGCGCCATGTCGCGATCATCATGGATGGGAATAATCGCTGGGCGAAGAAACGCTTTATGCCGGGTGTCGCCGGGCATAAGGCGGGTGTCGATGCGGTGCGGGCCGTGATCGAGGTGTGTGCCGAGGCCAAGGTCGAGGTATTGACCCTGTTCGCGTTCTCCAGTGAAAACTGGCAGCGGCCCGCCGAAGAAGTCAGTGCCTTGATGGATCTGTTCTTCAAGGCCCTGCGTCGTGAGGCCAAGCGCCTGAATGACAACAACATCAGCCTGCGCATCATCGGCGACCGCTCGCGCTTTCACCCGGAACTGCAGGCGGCCATGCGTGAAGCCGAGGCGATCACTGCCGGCACTGACCGCTTTGTGCTGCAAATCGCGGCCAACTACGGTGGCCAGTGGGATATTGCCCAGGCTGCGCAGCGACTGGCCCGCGAAGTGCAGGCCGGTCATCTGCGGCCGGACGACATCACGCCTGAACTGTTACAGACCTGCCTGGTGACCGGCGACCTGCCGTTGCCTGACTTGTGTATCCGTACCGGTGGTGAGCATCGCATCAGCAATTTCCTCTTATGGCAATTGGCCTATACCGAGTTGTACTTCTCCGACCTGTTCTGGCCGGACTTCAAACACGATGCCATGCGCACTGCGCTGGCCGATTTCGCTTCCCGTCAGCGTCGCTTCGGTAAAACGAGTGAGCAGATCGAAGCTGGAGCCCGGGTTTAAATGCTTAAACAACGAATCATCACCGCACTGATACTGTTGCCGATTGCCTTGTGCGGGTTTTTCCTGCTGGATGGCTCCGGCTTTGCGCTGTTTATCGGCCTGGTGGTAACCCTGGGTGCCTGGGAGTGGGCGCGATTGGCAGGTTTCAACGCGCAGTTGCCGCGTGTGGTGTATGCCCTTGTGGTGGCGGTGCTGCTGTTTCTGATGCACACCCTGTCGAGCATTATCGTGCCTTGGGTGTTGGGGGCGGCGGTGCTGTGGTGGGCGCTTGCGACCTACCTGGTGCTGACTTTTCCGCGCAGCAGTGGCCAGTGGTCCAGTGTCGCCAGCAAGCTGGTGATTGGCTTGTTGATTCTGTTGCCTGCCTGGCAAGGGCTGGTGGAGATCAAGAATTCGCCCATGGGTAACTGGCTGATCATGGCGGTGATGGTGCTGGTCTGGGGCGCAGACATCGGCGCCTACTTCTCTGGCCGGGCCTTCGGCAAGCGCAAGCTGGCGCCGGCAGTCAGTCCGGGCAAGAGTTGGGAAGGCGTGTATGGCGGCCTGGCGTTGACGCTGGTGATCACGCTTGTAGTGGGTTTGGTGCGCGACTGGTCGGCGAAGGAGATCTTCCTGGCCCTGCTGGGCACGGCCATCGTCGTATTTATCTCGGTGGTCGGTGATCTCACCGAAAGCATGTTCAAGCGCCAGGCCGGGATCAAGGACAGCAGCAACCTGCTGCCGGGTCATGGCGGGGTGCTGGATCGTATCGATAGCCTTACCGCAGCCATCCCGATCTTTGCCGTGCTGTTGTGGATGACCGCTTCGTGAGCCGCCTGCAACAAGTGACCGTGCTGGGTGCAACCGGCTCGGTAGGGTTGAGCACCCTGGATGTGATCGCTCGTCATCCTGACCGCTATCAAGTGTTTGCCTTGACCGGGTTCACCCGCCTCAGTGAACTGCTGGCACTGTGCGTGCGCCACGTGCCGCGCTTTGCCGTGGTGCCCGGGCGTTTGGCGGCACGGAGCCTGCAGGATGACCTGCGGGCTGCCGGGCTGGCCACTCAGGTATTGGTAGGGGAGGAGGGGTTGTGCCAGGTCTCGGCCGATGCCGAGGTGGATACAGTGGTGGCCGCTATCGTCGGTGCGGCCGGCTTGCGTCCGACCTTGGCTGCCGTGGATGCGGGCAAGAAGATCCTGCTGGCCAACAAAGAAGCGCTGGTGATGTCCGGCGCGCTCTTCATGCAGGCGGTGCGCAAGAGCGGCGCCGTATTGCTGCCCCTCGACAGTGAACATAATGCGATCTTCCAATGCATGCCCGGCGACTTTGCTCGTGGCCTGGGCCAGGTGGGTGTGCGTCGGATTCTGCTGACCGCGTCGGGTGGTCCTTTCCGGCAAACTCCCTTGGGGGAGTTGGAGCAGGTGTCTCCGGACCAGGCGTGCGCTCATCCTAACTGGTCGATGGGGCGCAAGATCTCCGTCGACTCGGCAAGCATGATGAATAAAGGCCTGGAGTTGATCGAGGCGTGCTGGTTGTTCGATGCGCGACCGGATCAGGTCGAGGTGGTGATTCACCCGCAAAGTGTGATTCATTCACTGGTCGACTATGTGGATGGCTCGGTATTGGCCCAATTGGGCAATCCGGATATGCGCACCCCGATCGCCAATGCCCTGGCCTGGCCGGAGCGAATCGATTCCGGTGTGGCGCCACTGGACCTGTTTGCCATTGCCCGCTTGGACTTCGAGGCGCCGGACGAGCAACGTTTTCCGTGCCTGCGTCTGGCGCGTGAGGCGGCGGAGGCAGGTAACAGCGCGCCGGCGATGCTCAACGCGGCGAATGAAGTGGCCGTGGCGGCGTTTCTCGAACGGCGCATCCGCTTTCCGCAGATCGCGAGTATCATCGAGGACGTCCTGGGTCTTGAACCCGTGGTGGCAGTCAATGACCTCGGCGCGGTATTCGAGGCGGACACCAAGGCACGGGCCTTGGCCGAACAATGGTTGGACCGCAACGCGCGTTAGTCTTGTGGGCGCGATTGAGCCCTGGGGCACTGGATTGGAATGCGGAGAAATTAGATGAGTGCGCTTTACATGATTGTCGGCACCCTGGTTGCTCTGGGTGTGCTGGTTACCTTCCACGAATTCGGCCACTTCTGGGTGGCACGTCGTTGCGGCGTCAAGGTACTGCGCTTTTCCGTCGGTTTCGGCATGCCACTGGTTCGCTGGCACGACCGGCATGGCACCGAGTTCGTGATCGCGGCCATCCCGTTGGGTGGCTACGTCAAGATGCTCGATGAGCGTGAAGGTGAAGTGCCGGCCGATCAGTTGGACCAATCCTTCAATCGCAAGACCGTTCGTCAGCGTATCGCCATTGTTGCGGCCGGTCCGATCGCCAACTTCCTCCTGGCGATGCTGTTTTTCTGGGTCCTGGCCATGCTCGGCAGCGAGCAGGTGCGTCCAGTCATCGGCGCGGTCGAGGCGGACAGTATCGCCGCCAAGGCAGGTCTGGTGGCGGGGCAGGAAATTGTTTCCATTGATGGTGAACCGACGACGGGTTGGGGCGCGGTCAATTTGCAGCTGGTCCGTCGTTTGGGTGAAAGCGGCACCGTCAACGTCGTGGTGCGTGAGCAGGATTCCAGTGCCGAGACCCCGCGCACGTTGGCCTTGGACCATTGGCTCAAGGGCGCTGACGAGCCTGATCCGATCAAGTCCCTGGGCATCCGTCCATGGCGTCCTGCGCTGCCGCCGGTACTTGCCGAGCTGGATCCGAAGGGTCCGGCCCAGGCCGCTGGCCTGAAAACCGGCGATCGCTTGCTGGCCCTCGATGGCCAGGTGTTGGGTGAGTGGCAGCAGGTGGTCGACCTGGTGCGCGTACGCCCTGATACAAGGATTGTGCTGAAAATTGAGCGTGACGGTGCTCAAATCGACGTCCCCGTGACCCTGGCGGTACGTGGGGAAGCCAAGGCGGCCGGGGGTTACCTGGGTGCAGGCGTCAAGAGTCCGGAGTGGCCGCCCTCGATGGTGCGTGAGGTCAGTTTCGGGCCGCTGGCGGCCATTGGCGAGGGTGCAAAACGCACCTGGACCATGAGTGTGCTGACCCTCGAATCCCTCAAGAAAATGTTGTTCGGCGAGCTCTCGGTAAAAAACTTGAGTGGACCGATAACCATTGCTAAAGTGGCGGGCGCTTCTGCCCAGTCGGGTGTCGCGGATTTCCTGAATTTCCTGGCTTATCTGAGTATCAGCCTGGGTGTTCTGAATTTGCTGCCCATTCCAGTATTGGATGGGGGGCATCTGTTGTTTTATCTGGTCGAGTGGGTGCGTGGTCGCCCCTTGTCGGATCGGGTGCAGGGTTGGGGGATACAGATCGGTATCAGCTTGGTGGTCGGGGTGATGTTATTAGCCTTGGTCAACGATCTGGGTCGACTGTAACGCTTCGCTGAATTGCGAATCTGCCGCATTTTGCGGCAGTTTGTTTATTGCCAGTTGGAATAAGAAAGGACTTCATGAAACGTCTGCTGCTAACTGCGGTTCTCACCGTATTGATGATCGCCGAAGTTCACGCCGAGTCCTTCACCATCTCCGATATTCGCGTCAACGGCCTCCAGCGGGTTTCCGCGGGTAGCGTCTTTGGTGCCTTGCCGTTGAACGTCGGGGAACAGGCTGATGATCGTCGCCTGGTGGAATCCACTCGTGCGCTGTTCAAAACCGGGTTCTTTCAAGACATCCAACTGGGTCGCGAAGGTAACGTCCTGGTCATCACCGTCGTCGAGCGACCTTCCGTCGCCAGTATCGAGATCGAAGGCAACAAGGCGATCTCCACTGAAGACCTGATGAAAGGCCTGAAGCAATCCGGCCTGGCCGAGGGCGAGATCTTCCAGCGCGCCACCCTTGAAGGTGTGCGTAACGAACTGCAGCGCCAGTACGTTGCCCAGGGTCGCTACTCCGCGACCGTGGAAACGGAAGTCGTGCCGCAGCCTCGTAACCGTGTCGGCCTCAAGGTCAACATCAACGAAGGTACCGTGGCGGCCATTCAGCACATCAACGTGGTGGGCAACACCAAGTTCGCTGATGAAGACCTGATCGACCTGTTCGAGCTCAAGACCACCAACTGGTTGTCGTTCTTCAAGAACGATGACAAGTACGCCCGCGAAAAACTCTCCGGTGACCTGGAGCGCCTGCGTTCCTACTACCTGGACCGTGGCTATATCAACATGGATATCGCTTCGACCCAGGTGTCCATCACCCCGGACAAGAAGCACGTCTACATCACTGTCAACGTCAACGAAGGCGAGAAGTACAAGGTTCGTGACGTTAAGCTCAGCGGCGACTTGAAAGTGCCTGAAGACCAGGTCAAGGCCCTGTTGCTGGTGCAGAAAGACCAGGTGTTCTCGCGCAAGCTGATGACCACCACGTCCGAACTGATCACCCGTCGCCTGGGTAACGAAGGCTATACCTTCGCCAACGTCAACGGCGTGCCTACCCCCCACGATGAAGACCACACCGTGGACATCACCTTTGTCGTCGACCCAGGCAAGCGTGCCTACGTGAACCGCATCAACTTCCGTGGCAACACCAAGTCCGCGGACGAAGTGCTGCGCCGCGAAATGCGCCAGATGGAAGGTGGCTGGGCATCGACTTACCTGATCGACCAGTCCAAGACCCGTCTTGAACGCCTGGGTTTCTTCAAGGAAGTGAACGTCGAAACGCCAGCCGTACCGGGTGTGGATGACCAGGTTGACGTGAACTACGCCGTGGAAGAGCAAGCGTCGGGTTCGATCACCGCCAGTGTCGGTTTCGCACAGAGTGCCGGCCTGATCCTCGGTGGTTCCATCACCCAGAACAACTTCCTGGGTACCGGTAACAAGGTGTCCATCGGCCTGACCCGAAGCGAATACCAGAGCCGTTATAACTTCGGTTATGTCGACCCCTACTGGACCGCGGACGGTGTGAGCCTGGGCTACAACGCCTTCTATCGCACCACCGACTACAAAGACCTCGACGTCGACGTAGCCAGCTATGCAATCGACAGCCTGGGCGTAGGCGCCAACATCGGTTATCCGATCAGCGAGACCTCGCGCCTGACCTTCGGCCTGACTGCGCAACAGGATGAGATCAAGACCGGTGTGTACACCGTGGACGAGATCTTCGACTTCACTCGCAAGGAAGGCGACAAGTTCCTGAACTTCAAGGCGTCCGCCGGCTGGTCCGAGTCGACCCTGAACAAAGGCGTGCTTGCCACCCGTGGTCATTCCCAGAGCCTGACGCTGGAAGCAACGACGCCGGGCAGCGACCTGTCGTTCTTCAAGCTCGACTACCGTGGCCAGTTGTTCCAGCCGCTGAGCGATAACTACACCATGCGCCTGCACACCGAGCTGGGCTATGGCGACGGTTATGGTTCCACCAATGGGCTGCCGTTCTACGAGAACTACTACGCGGGTGGCTTCAACTCCGTGCGGGGCTTCAAGGACAGCACCCTGGGTCCACGTGGTACACCGAGCCGTGGCGTTGGTGTGACCGGTAACCAGGGCACCGTCGCGGACTCCGACAACGACCCGCTGCCATTCGGTGGTAACGTGTTGATCCAGGGTGGTGCGGAAATCCTGTTCCCGCTGCCGTTCGTCAAGGATCAGCGGTCCCTGCGTACTTCGGTCTTCTGGGATGTGGGTAACGTGTTCGACTCCAAGTGCGAACAGATCACCAACCCAAGCGGCGTGAAGTCACGGACTGAGTGCAACGACGTGAGCCTCAGCAACCTGGCGAGCTCGGTGGGTGTCGGTGTGACCTGGGTGACTGCGCTTGGCCCGTTGAGCTTTGCTCTGGCCATGCCGATCAAGAAACCGGATAACGCTGAAACCCAGATTTTCCAATTCTCCCTCGGCCAGACGTTCTAAGCGTCTGACCCAAGATAACGACAACGGATTCTGTAGGAGTACATCGTGCGTAAGTTGACTCAATTGGTTCTGCTGGCCACCGTGCTGGTAGCCACCCCGGCCTTCGCCGAAATGAAAATCGCCGTCCTGAACTATCAGATGGCCCTGCTGGAATCCGATGCGGCCAAGAAATACGCCGTGGATGCCGAGAAAAAATTCGGTCCGCAACTGACCAAGCTCAAGACGTTGGAAAGCAGCGCCAAGGGTATCCAGGACCGTCTGGTAGCGGGTGGCGACAAGATGCAGCAAGGCGAGCGCGAGCGTCTGGAGCTTGAGTTCAAGCAAAAGGCCCGTGACTACCAGTTCCAATCCAAGGAGCTGAACGAAGCCAAGGCTGTTGCCGACCGTGAAATGCTGAAACAGCTGAAGCCTAAACTCGACAGCGCCGTGGAAGAAGTCATCAAGAAAGGTGCCTTTGACCTGGTGTTCGAGCGTGGCGCCGTGATTGACGTCAAGCCTCAATACGACATCACCCGTCAGGTGATCGAGCGCATGAACCAGCTGAAGTAAGCCATGACCGCGACTATCAAGCTCGGCGAGTTGGCCGAGTTCCTGGGAGCCACCTTGCGTGGTTCCCCGGAGAAGGAAATTACTGGGCTAGCCACCTTGCAGGAGGCTGGCCCAGCTCAGTTGAGCTTCCTCGCAAACCCCCAATACCGTAAATACCTGGTCGACTGCCAGGCCGCAGCCGTGTTGCTGAAGGCCGCTGACGCCGAGAGTTACGCCGGGGATGCCCTGGTAGTGGCTGACCCCTACCTGTCGTACGCAAAGGCGTCGCATCTGTTCGACCCGAAGCCCAAGGCAGCAGGTGGTGTTCATCCGTCTGCGGTTATCGCCGATGATGCCCAGGTTGACCCTGCGGCCAGCATCGGTGCGTTTGCGGTGATCGAGAGCGGCGCACGCATCGCGGCCGGTGTAACGGTCGGTGCACATTGCTTTATCGGCGCTCGCTGTGTAATCGGCGCCGATGGTTGGCTGGCACCTCGCGTGACCCTGTACCACGACGTGCGTATCGGTGAACGTGTGGTCATTCAGTCGGGTGCGGTGATCGGCGGTGAAGGCTTTGGCTTTGCCAACTCGAAAGGCGCCTGGCACAAGATCGCCCAGGTCGGCGGCGTATTGATCGGCGACGACGTGGAAATCGGTGTCAACACGGCGGTCGATCGCGGGGCCCTGGCCGATACCGTGATCGGTAACGGCGTGAAGCTCGACAACCAGATCCAGATCGCCCACAACGTGCAGATTGGCGATCACACCGCCATGGCCGCCTGTGTAGGCATTTCCGGCAGCACCAAAATCGGCAAGCATTGCATGCTCGCCGGTGGCGTCGGGCTGGTGGGGCATATCGATATTTGCGACAACGTTTTCATCACCGGCATGACCATGGTCACCCACTCGATTACCGAACCGGGGGCCTATTCATCTGGTACCGCCATGCAGCCCGCAGCTGAATGGCGCAAGAGCGCAGCACGTTTGAGGCAGCTCGACGACATGGCTCGACGTCTCAAACAGCTGGAAAAGCGTGTTGGGGACGTGACCCCTGGCGGTAATGCTTCATCAGAAGGCTGATACCATTTCCATATCAAGTGTGCACAGCCGCTAGACTGCCTCCTTGATTTGCTAGCGGGGCGTGCGTTTAGTCGCCCGCCCCCAATCTTTATTACAGGCTTCCCCCCGAAATGATGGACATCAACGAGATTCGCGAATACCTGCCTCACCGTTACCCGTTCCTGCTGGTGGACCGTGTAGTGGACCTGAATGTTGAGGAAAAGCGCATTCGTGCCTACAAGAATGTCAGCATCAACGAACCGTTCTTCAACGGTCACTTTCCCGCGCATCCCATCATGCCGGGCGTATTGATCATCGAAGCAATGGCCCAGGCTGCCGGTATCCTTGGTTTCAAAATGCTCGACCTCAAGCCTGCCGACGGCACGCTTTACTATTTCGTGGGCTCCGACAAGTTGCGCTTTCGCAACCCGGTTACCCCGGGTGACCAGTTGATCCTGGAAGCCAAGTTCATCAGCTGCAAGCGCCAGATCTGGAAGTTCGAATGCCAGGCCTCGGTAGATGGCAAGCCGGTGTGCTCTGCCGAGATCATCTGTGCGGAACGCAAACTATGAGTTTGATTGACCCTCGCGCAATCATCGATCCGTCGGCCGTACTGGCCGCCGACGTTGAGGTCGGCCCCTGGTCGATCATCGGCGCAGGTGTGGAAATCGGCGAGGGGACTGTCATCGGGCCGCACGTGATCCTCAAGGGTCCGACCCGCATTGGCAAACATAACCGCATCTACCAGTTTTCCTCGGTAGGCGAAGACACCCCGGACATGAAGTACAAGGGTGAAGAAACCCGCCTGGTAATCGGTGATCACAACATCATCCGTGAAGGCGTGACCATTCACCGTGGCACCGTGCAGGATCGTGCCGAGACCACGCTGGGTGATCACAACCTGGTCATGGCCTATGCCCATATCGGTCATGACAGCGTGATCGGCAACCACTGCATCCTGGTCAACAACACCGCGTTGGCTGGCCATGTACACGTTGACGATTGGGCGATCCTGTCCGGTTTTACCCTGGTGCATCAGTATTGCCATATCGGCGCCCACAGCTTTTCCGGCATGGGCACTGCCATCGGCAAGGACGTTCCGGCGTTCGTCACGGTGTTCGGCAACCCGGCCGAAGCCCGCAGCATGAACTTCGAAGGCATGCGCCGTCGTGGCTTCAGCGAAGAGGCGATCCACGCCCTGCGCCGCGCCTACAAGGTGGTCTACCGTCAGGGGCTGACGGTGGACCAGGCGTTGATCCAACTGGCCGAGCCGGCAGCGTTGTTTCCGGAAGTCGCGGTATTCCGTGACTCGATCCAGGCGTCGACCCGCGGCATCACCCGCTGATCATGGCTACTCTGCGTATCGCGCTGGTGGCCGGAGAAGCTTCCGGCGACATTTTGGGCGCAGGTCTGATGCGGGCACTCAAGGCCCGGCACCCTGCGGTGGAGTTTATCGGCGTCGGCGGCCCGCTGATGCAGGCCGAAGGCCTGACGTCATACTTCCCCATGGAGCGTCTGTCGGTCATGGGCCTGGTCGAGGTGCTGGGTCGCCTGCGTGAACTCCTGGCTCGTCGCAAGCTGCTGATCCAGACGCTGATCGAAGAAAAACCCGACGTGTTTATCGGCATCGATGCGCCGGACTTCACCCTCAATATCGAACTCAAGTTGCGTCAGGCCGGGATCAAGACCGTGCACTACGTCAGCCCCTCTGTGTGGGCGTGGCGGCAGAAACGTGTGTTGAAGATCCGCGAAGGCTGCGACCTGATGTTGACCCTGTTGCCGTTCGAGGCCAGGTTCTACGAGGAGAAGGGCGTGCCGGTAAGGTTTGTCGGGCATACCCTGGCTGACAGCATTCCTTTGCAGGCTGATCGTGCAGCCGCGCGTGCCGAGCTGGGGTTGCCCGAAGGCCCGCTCGTTGCGCTGATGCCGGGCAGTCGAGGCGGCGAAGTGGGCCGTCTTGCCAGCGTGTTTTTCGATGCTGCCGAGCGCCTGCAAGCCTTGAAGCCCGGGATACGGTTCGTGTTGCCCTGCGCCAGCCCGCAACGGCGTGCACAAATCGAGACACTGCTGGTCGGTCGCAATCTGCCATTGACCCTGCTCGACGGCCAGTCGCACCTGGCCCTGGCGGCCTGTGATGCGGTGCTGATCGCTTCGGGCACCGCGACCTTGGAGGCCCTGCTCTACAAGCGCCCGATGGTCGTGGCCTATCGCCTGGCACCGCTGACCTTCTGGATTCTCAAGCGCATGGTCAAAAGTCCTTACATCTCCTTGCCCAACTTGCTGGCCCAGCGCTTGTTGGTGCCGGAATTATTGCAGGACGATGCAACCCCCGAAGCCCTCGCGCAAACCCTATTGCCCTTGATCGACGGCGGCGAAGAACAGACCCGCGGTTTTGACGACATTCACCGCACCCTGCGCCGTGATGCCTCGAACCAGGCGGCCGACGCCGTATTGACCTTGATCGGCCAAAAACAGGAAGCTTTATGAGCACGCAAATAGGCCTGGATTTCAGCCTCGTTGCCCAAACCCACGAACTGGTGGCCGGTGTTGACGAAGTGGGGCGCGGCCCGCTGTGTGGCGCGGTGGTGACGGCGGCCGTGATCCTGGATCCGAACCGTCCGATCCTGGGCCTCAACGACTCGAAAAAACTCACCGAAGCGCGTCGTGAAAAACTCTACGACGAAATCTGTGAAAAGGCCCTGAGCTGGCATATCGCCCGGGCCGAAGTCGAAGAAATCGACGAATTGAACATTCTGCACGCCACGATGCTGGCCATGCAGCGTGCCGTTGAAGGCCTGCATATCACGCCAAAACTGGCGATGATCGATGGCAACCGTTGCCCGAAGCTGGCGATGCCGGCTGAGGCGGTGGTCAAGGGTGATAGCAAGGTTCCAGCCATTGCCGCCGCGTCGATCCTGGCCAAGGTCAGCCGAGACCGTGAAATGGCTGCCTTCGAATTGATTTACCCCGGCTACGGCATCGGGGGCCATAAAGGCTATCCGACGCCCGTTCATCTGGAAGCCCTGGCCCGTCTCGGCCCAACGCCGATCCATCGGCGCTCGTTTGCCCCGGTGCGCCAGGCTTATGAGCTGCGCGAGAACCTCAGCGAGGTTTAGTCGCAAGGCTGATGTTTTTGCCAAGGCCCGGTACAATCCCGGGCCTTGTTGTTTCTAAGTTTCTGGACAGGATCACTATGCCGGCTTCATTCGTTCACCTGCGCCTGCACACTGAATACTCCCTGGTCGACGGCCTTGTACGGATCAAACCGCTGGTCAAGACCCTGGTGGGCATGAACATGCCTGCGGTCGCGGTTACCGATCAGAACAACATGTGCTCCCTGGTCAAGTTCTACAAGAACGCCATGGGCGCCGGCATCAAGCCGATCTGCGGCGCCGACCTGTGGCTGTCCAACAAAGACCCGGATAACCCCCTGAGCCGCATCAGCCTGCTGGCGATGAATGGCGTGGGTTATCGCAACCTCACCGAATTGATTTCCCGTGGCTTTATCGACGGCCAGCGCAACGGTTCGATCATCATCGAGCGCGAATGGGTCGCCGAGGCCAGCGAAGGCCTGATCATGCTGTCGGCCGCCAAGGAGGGCGAGATCGGTATCGCACTGCTGGGCGGCAATCCCCATGAAGCCGAAGTGCTGGCAAGGGAGTGGATGCAGGTCTTCCCCGACCGTTTCTATCTGGAAGTCCAGCGCACCAACCGCCCCAACGATGAAGAGCATCTGCACGCCGCCGTAGCCCTGGCCGACAAGCTGGGCGCGCCCTTGGTGGCGACCAACGATGTGCGCTTTATCAAGAAGGAAGATTTCGAGGCCCACGAAACCCGCGTGTGCATCGGTGAAGGCCGGGCCCTGGATGACCCGCGTCGTTCCAAGAACTACAGCGAAGAGCAGTACCTCAAGAGCGCGGAGGAGATGGCCGAGCTGTTCAGCGACCTGCCCGAGGCCCTGGAAAACTCCGTCGAGATCGCCAAGCGCTGCAATATCGAAGTGAAGCTGGGCAAGCACTTTTTGCCCAACTTCCCGATTCCCGATGGCATGACCATCGACGAGTATTTCCGCAAGGTGTCGTTTGATGGTCTGGAGGAGCGGCTCTCCGTCCTGCTGCCGAGGGACACCACCGAAGATTACGAGGCCAAGCGCCAGGTTTATGTCGATCGGCTGAATTTCGAGCTGGATATCATCATCCAGATGGGGTTCCCCGGTTACTTCCTGATCGTGATGGACTTTATCCAGTGGGCCAAGAGCAACGGCGTGCCGGTAGGCCCGGGCCGTGGGTCGGGTGCCGGCTCGCTGGTCGCCTATGTACAGAAGATCACCGACCTTGATCCGCTGGAATATGACCTGCTGTTCGAACGGTTCCTGAACCCGGAACGGGTGTCCATGCCCGACTTCGACGTCGACTTCTGCATGGACGGTCGCGACCGTGTGATCGAATACGTGGCCGAGAAATACGGTCGCAACGCCGTGAGCCAGATCATCACCTTCGGTTCCATGGCGGCCAAGGCGGTTATCCGGGACGTAGCGCGGGTGCAGGGTAAGTCCTACGGCCTGGCGGACCGCCTGTCGAAGATGATCCCGTTCGAAGTCGGCATGACCCTGGAAAAAGCCTACGAGCAGGAAGAGATCCTGCGCGACTTCATCAAGGTCGATGAAGAGGCCGCCGAAATCTGGGAGATGGCGCGCAAGCTCGAGGGCGTGGTGCGTAACGTCGGTAAGCACGCCGGTGGTGTGGTCATTGCGCCGACCAAGCTGACTGACTTTTCGCCTATCTATTGCGATGAAGAGGGCGGCGGCCTGGTCACCCAGTTCGACAAGGACGATGTGGAGGCGGCCGGCCTGGTGAAGTTCGACTTCCTCGGCCTGCGCACCCTGACGATCATCGACTGGGCACTCAAGACCATCAACCGCGACCGCGCCAAGGTCAACGAAGAACCGCTGGATATCGCCTTCATCCCGCTGGACGACAAGCCCACCTACACCTTGCTGCAAAAAGCCGAAACCACGGCGGTGTTCCAGCTTGAGTCCCGCGGCATGAAAGAGCTGATCAAAAAGCTCAAGCCCGACTGCCTGGAAGACTTGATCGCACTGGTGGCCCTGTTCCGTCCGGGCCCGCTGCAATCGGGCATGGTGGATGACTTCATCAACCGTAAGCACGGTCGTGCCGAGCTGGCGTACCCGCACTCCGACTACCAGTACGAAGGCCTCAAGCCGGTATTGGCGCCGACCTACGGCATCATCCTGTACCAGGAACAGGTGATGCAGATCGCCCAGGTGATGGCCGGCTACACCCTCGGTGGCGCGGACATGCTGCGGCGTGCGATGGGTAAGAAAAAGCCCGAGGAAATGGCCAAGCAACGCGGCGGTTTCATTGAAGGGTGCGCCACCAACAATATCGATGCCGACCTGGCCGGTAACATTTTCGACCTGGTGGAAAAATTCGCCGGTTACGGCTTCAACAAATCCCACTCCGCCGCCTACGGCCTGGTGTCGTACCAGACCGCCTGGCTGAAAGCCCACTACCCGGCGCCGTTCATGGCTGCGGTACTCTCGGCGGATATGCACAACACCGACAAGGTCGTGACCTTGATCGAAGAAGTGCGCACCATGAAGCTGCGCCTCGACGCGCCGGACGTGAACGCCTCGGAGTTCAAGTTCACGGTGAACGACGAAGGTCGCATCATCTATGGCCTGGGCGCGATCAAGGGCGTGGGCGAAGGCCCGGTGGAAGCCATCACCGAAGCGCGCCAGGACGGGCCGTTCAAGGATCTGTTTGACTTCTGCGCACGGGTTGACCTCAAGCGCATCAACAAACGTACCCTTGATGGCCTGATCCGCAGCGGCGCGCTCGACCGTCTCGGGCCGTATTTCCACGATGAGCCGAAGGCGTACCAGGCGAATATCGATCGCAACCGTGCAGTGCTGCTCACCGCCATGGAAGAAGCGATCAAGGCCGCCGAACAGACCGCCCGCACCCACGACAGCGGCCACGCCGACCTGTTTGGCGGGTTGTTCGTCGAAGAAGATGCGGACGTGTATGCCAACCACCGCAAGGCCAAGGAGCTGACCCTCAAGGAGCGCCTCAAGGGTGAGAAAGACACCTTGGGCCTGTACCTCACCGGTCACCCGATTGACGAATATGAAGGCGAGATCCGTCGTTTCGCCCGTCAACGCATCATCGACCTGAAACCGGCGCGGGATACCCAGACCGTCGCCGGCATGATCATCGCCCTGCGGGTGATGAAAAACAAAAAGGGCGACAAGATGGGCTTTATCACCCTCGACGACCGCTCGGGCCGGATCGAGGCGTCGCTGTTTGCCGACGCCTTTCATTCCGCGCAGTCGCTGCTGCAGACCGACGCCATGGTGGTGGTGGAAGGGGAGGTCAGCAACGATGACTTCTCCGGCGGCTTGCGCCTGCGGATCAAGCGGGTGATGAGCATGGAGGACGCGCGCACCAACCTGGCCGAAAGCCTGCGCCTGAAGGTGAAGACCGAAGCCCTCAAGGGCGATCAGCTACGCTGGTTGGGTGACCTGCTCAAGCGCCATCGTGGTGCCTGCCCGGTGACCATGGAGTACACCGGCAACGACGCCAAGGCCATGTTGCAGTTTGGCGAGACCTGGCGAATTGATCCCGCTGACGGCTTGATTCAAGCTTTGCGTGACCAGTTCGGTCGTGACAACGTCTTCCTCCAATACCGTTGACGGTCAGGACGCCTGACCTCGGCTGAACATTTAATCTCGACCTAAACGCGCCTCTCCCTTAAGGTAGGGCGCGAATAGACAACCGGCTGGCCAGGCAACCCTTGGCCGTCGACCCAAGACGGACGCTTATGAACCCGAATTTTCTTGATTTCGAACAGCCGATCGCTGACCTGCAAGCCAAGATCGAAGAACTGCGCCTGGTCGGCAATGACAATTCGCTGAATATCGGCGATGAGATCGCTCGCCTGCAAGACAAGAGCAGCACGCTCACCGAAGACATCTTCGGCAAGCTGACCAGCTGGCAGATCGCGCGTCTGGCCCGCCACCCGCGCCGTCCGTATACCCTGGACTACATTCAGCACATCTTCACCGAGTTCGACGAGCTGCACGGCGACCGCCATTTCTCCGACGACGCGGCCATCGTGGGCGGTATCGCTCGCCTGGACGACCAGCCGGTCATGGTCATCGGTCACCAGAAAGGCCGTGAAGTGCGCGAGAAAGTACGCCGCAACTTCGGCATGCCGCGTCCGGAAGGCTACCGCAAGGCGTGCCGCCTGATGGAAATGGCCGAGCGCTTCAAGATGCCGATCCTGACCTTCATCGATACGCCGGGTGCTTACCCGGGTATCGACGCCGAAGAGCGCAACCAGAGCGAAGCGATTGCCTGGAACCTGCGCGTCATGTCTCGTCTGAAAACCCCAATCATTGCCACCGTGATCGGTGAAGGTGGTTCTGGCGGTGCACTGGCGATTGGCGTCTGCGACCAGTTGAACATGCTGCAATATTCGACCTATGCGGTGATCTCGCCGGAAGGTTGCGCCTCGATCCTGTGGAAAACCGCAGAAAAGGCGCCGGACGCTGCTGAAGCCATGGGCATCACCGCCGATCGCCTCAAAGGCTTGGGTATCGTCGACAAAGTGATCGCCGAGCCATTGGGCGGCGCCCACCGCGACCCGGCCGCCGCCGCCGCGACTATCCGTGCCGAGTTGGGTTCGCAACTGGCGATGCTCAAGAAGCTGGATAACGAAGCGCTGCTGGCCCGTCGTTACGAGCGCCTGATGAGCTACGGCCTCTAAGGCCGCAGCGGTACTAATGTGGGAGGGGGCTTGCCCCCGATTGCTGAGTGTCAGTCACTGTATTCACTGGCTGATGCTCCGCTATCGGGGGCAAGCACCCTCCCACATTTGCTTTGTGTATGCTTGGCTTGGGTATTCCAGATTTGCGGCGGTAACCTGTGATGAAACCGACTTTATCCGCCAAACTCCTGCACGCCCTGGCCCCCTGGCGCAACGCCCCGGCTTGGCATATCGCCTTCTCCGGTGGTCTTGATTCCACTGTCCTGCTGCATCTCCTGGCCAACGCCGAAGCCCTTCCGCCTCTAAGCGCTGTCCATGTCCATCATGGCCTGCAAGCCGCCGCCGACACCTGGCCGAGCCATTGCCAGTCGGTGTGCGACAGCCTGGGCGTCCCCTTGCGGGTCATGCGCGTGCACGTGCAGCCCGGCGCCAGTCTTGAGCGTGCAGCGCGTGATGCACGTTACCGGGCGTTTACCGAGGTGATCGGGGCAGGGGAAGTGTTACTCACCGGCCAGCATCGCGATGATCAAGCCGAAACCCTGCTATTCCGCCTGCTGCGCGGTGCCGGGGTGCGAGGGCTCGCCGCAATGCCTGCGCATCGCCCGTTGGCAGGTGGTTTCCTGGTGCGGCCGTTGCTGGAGGTCTCGCGCGCCGAGTTGGAAGCCTACGCCGATGAGTATCAACTCACGTGGATTGAAGATCCTTCCAACACCGATCCACGTTTCTCCCGTAATTACCTGCGTCACCGCGTGATCCCGACGCTGACGGCGCGTTGGCCCCAAGCTGTCTCCAGTCTGGCCCGGACTGCCGACCACCTCGGTGAAGCCCAGGCGCTGCTGGGTGAACTGGCCTACATGGACCTGCAAGCCGCCGATCAATCTTCGCGGTTTCCTTGGCTGGTGTTGCCATCATTGGACCTTGGTCCACTGCGCGAACTTTCCGATGCCCGCCAGCGCAATGTCCTGCGCCATTGGCTGGCGCCGCTGACCCGTTTACCCGACAGCGACCATTGGGCCGGCTGGTATGCCCTGCGCGACGCCAAGGGCGACGCGCAGCCCTTATGGCGTCTGGCTGATGGGGAGTTGCACCGTTGCGGCGCACGCATCTGGTGGTTGCCTCGCGGCTGGTCGGAGTTTTCCCACGCATCGGTGAGCTGGCCTGATCCGCAAAAGCCACTAGAGTTACCCGGAAATGGCCTGCTGGAAATGAGCGGCAAGGTGCCCGAAGGCCCGCTGGAGGTGCGTTATCGCCAGGGCGGCGAAATGCTTGAATTACCTGGCCGAGGCCGGCGTGACTTGAAGCGCCTGCTTAATGAACAGGGGGTGCCGGGCTTCATCCGTGGCAGATTGCCGCTGCTGTATCGGGGCGAGGAATTGCTCGGCGTGCCCCTCCTCACTGGACTCTGGGCCGCACCGAGTGAAGCTTGGCAATTACATTGGATGCCACGGAGCTGCGATCAAGGTTTGAGCTGATAGCGCCTTTCCGGTAGACTACGCTCCCTTCTTGATACAACTTCTGTGGATTCGCCTGAATCGCAGCAGTTGCCGATTACCAAGCAGTCTTTGCTGGGCGATTCCAAAAAATGTGTAGCGATCAACGTACCGGCAGTTTCACTGCTGGTCTGTCACAACGCGGCGGTTTTTTTGAAAGGTGCACTGTGATTAATGCAGGTGATCGGGGGCTTCGGCCTCTCTTCGCTTTCCCCGGCGGCTCGGACCGCTTTAACGCAGACTTCTAGGGTTTTTCATGACGCGCTACATATTCGTCACGGGCGGTGTTGTTTCTTCATTGGGGAAAGGCATTGCCTCCGCTTCATTGGCGGCCATCCTGGAGGCGCGGGGGCTTAAAGTCACCATGCTCAAGCTGGACCCGTACATCAACGTCGACCCGGGCACCATGAGCCCGTTCCAGCACGGTGAAGTGTTCGTCACACACGACGGCGCCGAGACCGACCTGGACCTGGGCCACTACGAGCGGTTCATCCGCACGACCATGACCCAGAACAACAACTTCACCACCGGCCGTGTCTACGAGCACGTGCTGCGCAAAGAGCGCCGTGGTGACTACCTGGGTGCAACCATCCAGGTGATCCCGCACATCACCGACGAGATCAAGCGCCGCATCATCAAGGGTGCAGGCGATGCCGACGTGGCGATGGTCGAGATCGGTGGCACCGTGGGTGACATCGAATCCCAGCCGTTCCTCGAAGCCATCCGCCAGCTGCGTTTCGAAGTCGGCGCCAAGCGCGCGATGCTGATGCACCTCACGTTGGTGCCGTACATCGCCACCGCCGGCGAAACCAAAACCAAGCCTACCCAGCACTCGGTCAAGGAACTGCGTTCCATCGGCCTGCAGCCGGACGTACTGGTATGCCGCTCCGACCACCCGATCGACATTTCCTCGCGTCGCAAGATCGCGCAGTTCACCAACGTTGAAGAACGTGCGGTGATCGCCCTCGAAGACGCCGACACCATCTACAAGATCCCGGGCATCCTGCATTCGCAAGGCCTGGATGATTTTGTGGTCGAGCGTTTCGGCCTGCAGTGCAACGGCGCGGACCTGTCCGAGTGGGAAGCCGTGGTTGACGCCAAGCTCAACCCTGAGCACGAAGTCACCATCGCCATGGTCGGCAAGTACATGGAACTGCTGGATGCGTACAAGTCGCTGATCGAAGCGATGAGCCACGCGGGCATCAGCAACCGTACCAAGGTCAACCTGCGCTACATCGATTCCGAAGACATCGAGAACCAGGGCACCGCGCTGCTCGAAGGTGTCGATGCGATCCTCGTTCCAGGCGGTTTCGGCCTGCGTGGCGTGGAAGGCAAGATCACTGCCGTGCAGTACGCTCGCGAGAACAAGGTGCCGTACCTGGGCATCTGCCTGGGCATGCAAGTGGCCGTTATCGAGTTCGCCCGTAACGTGATGGGCTGGAAAGACGCCAACTCCACCGAGTTCGACAGCAAGAGCGGCCACCCGGTCGTGGGCCTGATCACCGAATGGGAAGATGCCACCGGTGCCGTCGAAACCCGTACCGAAAGCTCCGACCTGGGCGGCACCATGCGCCTTGGCGCGCAAGACTGCCTGCTGGAGCCGGGTTCCCTGGTTCACGGTTGCTACGGCAAGGACGTGATCGTCGAGCGTCACCGTCACCGCTACGAAGTGAACAACAACCTGCTGCCGCAGATCAAAGAGGCTGGCCTGAAAATCTCCGGTCGCTCCGGTGATGGCGCGCTGGTGGAAGTGGTCGAGGCCCCGGATCATCCATGGTTCGTCGCTTGCCAGTTCCACCCCGAGTTCACCTCGACTCCACGCGACGGTCACCCGTTGTTCAGCGGTTTCGTCAAGGCTGCACTGACGCAACACCAGAAGAAGGCGTAAACCTGATGGCCCAGAAGATCATTCGCGTAGGCGACATCGAGATTGCCAACGACAAGCCCATGGTGCTGTTCGGCGGCATGAACGTGCTGGAAAGCCGTGACATGGCGATGCAGGTCTGTGAAGAGTACGTCAAGGTTACCGAGAAACTGGGTATCCCCTACGTGTTCAAGGCCAGCTTCGACAAGGCCAACCGTTCGTCCGTGACCTCCTATCGCGGCCCGGGCCTTGAAGAAGGCATGCGGATCTTCCAGGACATCAAGCAAGCCTTCGGCGTGCCGATCATCACCGACGTCCACGAGCCTGAACAGGCTGCCGTGGTCGCCGAGGTGTGCGACATCATCCAGCTGCCGGCCTTCCTGTCGCGCCAGACCGACCTCGTGGTCGCGATGGCCAGGACCGGCGCGGTGATCAATATCAAGAAAGCCCAGTTCCTCGCGCCCCAGGAGATGAAACACATCCTGAACAAATGCGTGGAAGCGGGTAACGACCAGTTGATCCTCTGCGAGCGCGGTTCGAGCTTCGGCTACAACAACCTCGTGGTGGACATGCTCGGTTTCGGCATCATGAAGCAGTTCGAATACCCGGTGTTCTTCGACGTGACCCACGCGCTGCAAATGCCCGGTGGTCGCGCCGATTCCGCCGGTGGGCGCCGTGCCCAGGTACTGGACCTGGCCAAGGCCGGCATCAGCCAGTCCCTGGCGGGCCTGTTCCTCGAAGCCCACCCGGACCCGGACAACGCCAAATGCGACGGCCCATGCGCCCTGCGCCTGGACAAGCTGGAGCCATTCCTGGCCCAGCTCAAGCAGTTGGACGAACTGGTCAAGAGTTTTCCGACGGTAGAGACCGCGTAAGCGTTGATTCTCCGGTAGACTTTCCCACGCTTTACGCTCAGGCCTACGGGCCTGAGCCTTGTCGCCTGCAAGCCTGCCCCGTTGTTCCACCCTTGCGGTCGGTCAAAAGATTTCCTTCAGCTGCGTCGTTTTCGTCAACTTTGGAGTGTTTACAACAATGGCAAAAATCGTCGACATCAAAGGTCGTGAAGTTCTCGACTCCCGTGGCAACCCCACCGTCGAAGCCGACGTGCTTCTCGATAACGGCATCATCGGCAGCGCCTGCGCGCCGTCCGGTGCTTCCACAGGTTCGCGCGAAGCGCTGGAACTGCGTGATGGCGACAAGAGCCGTTACCTGGGCAAGGGTGTCCTCAAGGCTGTAGCCAACATCAACGGCCCGATCCGTGACCTGCTGCTGGGCAAGGACCCGCTGGACCAGAAAGCCCTGGACCACGCGATGATCAAGCTCGACGGCACTGAAAACAAAGGCAGCCTCGGCGCCAACGCCATCCTCGCCGTGTCCCTGGCTGCTGCCAAGGCGGCCGCCCAGGACCAGGACCTGCCGCTGTACGCCCACATCGCCAACCTGAACGGTACCCCGGGTGTCTACTCGATGCCGGTTCCGATGATGAACATCATCAACGGTGGCGAGCATGCCGATAACAACGTCGACATCCAGGAATTCATGGTGCAGCCGGTCGGCGCCAAGACCTTCTCCGAAGGCCTGCGCATGGGCACCGAGATTTTCCATCACCTCAAAGCCGTGCTGAAAGCTCGTGGCCTGAGCACTGCCGTAGGTGACGAAGGTGGTTTCGCACCAAACCTGGCGTCCAACGAAGATGCACTGAAAGTGATCTCCGAAGCCGTGGCCAACGCCGGCTACACACTGGGCACCGACGTGACCCTGGCCCTGGACTGCGCCGCCAGCGAGTTCTACGAAGATGGCAAATACAACCTGTCCGGCGAAGGCCAGGTGTTCAACTCCGAAGGTTTTGCCGACTACCTCAAGGGCCTGACCCAGCGCTATCCGATCATCTCGATCGAAGACGGCCTGGACGAGTCCGACTGGGATGGCTGGAAGATCCTCACCGACAAGATCGGCGAAAAAGTCCAGTTGGTGGGCGACGACCTGTTCGTGACCAACACCAAGATCCTGAAAGAAGGCATCGACAAAAAGATCGCCAACTCGATCCTGATCAAGTTCAACCAGATCGGCACCCTGACCGAAACCCTGGAAGCCATCCAGATGGCCAAGGCTGCGGGCTACACCGCCGTGATCTCGCACCGCTCCGGCGAAACCGAAGATTCGACCATCGCCGACCTGGCCGTGGGCACTTCGGCGGGCCAGATCAAGACCGGCTCCCTGTGCCGTTCCGACCGTGTGTCCAAGTACAACCAATTGCTGCGTATCGAAGAGCAACTGGCCGGCAAAGCCAAGTACAACGGTCGCGGCGAGTTTCGCGGCTGATCGGTAAGTGGTAAAAAGTCGGTGGATTGCGTCGGAAAGATCACGAAGGTGCGAGTTTCGACGCTAATCTGATGGCGATCAAGCACAAGCCTGGTTCTTCCAGGCTTCGTGCTATCAGTTGCTGTAAAAGTTTTGCATGGCGTGTTTTTCCACTGGATACCCGATATTCGATGCGCAGTCCCAATTGGTTGTTCCTCGTCTTGCTCTTGTTGCTGGCTGGCCTGCAGTACCGCCTATGGGTAGGTAATGGCAGCTTTGCGCAGGTAAAAGACCTGACCCAGCAAATTGCCGACCAGCACGCCGAGAACGAACGCCTGCTGGAGCGCAACCGCGTCCTCGATGCCGAAGTGCTTGAGCTGAAAAAGGGTACCGAGACCGTTGAAGAACGGGCCCGTCATGAGTTGGGCATGGTCAAGGAGGGCGAGACCCTCTACCAGTTGGCCCAATGAGTTACCGTTTGCCGGCCTTCTGGGCCGTGATACCTGCCGCGGGCGTCGGTGCCCGTATGGCCGCGGACCGTCCCAAGCAATACTTGCAATTGGGCGGGCGCACTATTCTCGAACACAGCCTTGGCTGTTTTCTCGACCATCCCAGCCTCAAGGGGTTGGTGGTCAGTCTTGCTGCTGAAGATCCGTATTGGCCCGACCTGGCGTGTGCCGCTGACCCGCGTATCCAACGTGCGGACGGTGGTTCGGAGCGCTCGGGGTCGGTGCTCAATGCACTGCTGCAACTCAATGCCCTGGGCGCCGGCGATGACGATTGGGTGTTGGTGCATGACGCGGCGCGGCCTAATTTGAGCCGTGATGACCTCGACAAGCTGCTGGTCGAATTGGCGGACGATCCGGTGGGCGGCCTGCTGGCGGTGCCGGCTCGCGATACCCTCAAGCGTGTCGACAAGCAGGGGCGGGTGGTGGAAACCGTCGACCGCAGCTTGATCTGGCAAGCCTATACGCCGCAGATGTTCCGCCTCGGGGCCTTGCACCGCGCATTGGCTGACAGCCTGGTGGCCGATGCGGTGATCACCGATGAAGCCTCGGCGATGGAGTGGTCCGGGCAGGCGCCGCGCTTGATCGAAGGGCGCTCGGACAATATCAAGGTGACCCGGCCGGAAGACCTGGAGTGGCTGCGACTGCGTTGGGCGAATCGTCGTTAATCAACCGCTGTACTCCGGCCGCTCGGCCAAGCCCTCTTTCAAGAAATCCACCAACTTCCTGACCTTCGGCGACAAGTGCCGTTGTTGCGGATACAGCGCCCACACCGCCGTATTCGGCGGCTGATGCGCCTCCAGCAACGACACCAGCGCGCCGCTGTGCAGATGCTCCAGCACGTAATAGTCCGGCAGTTGGCATAACCCCACCCCTTGCAGCGCCGCATCCAGCACCGCTTGCCCACTGTTGCAGCGCCAGTTTCCCTGTACCCGTTGGGAAAATTCGCGCCCGTCCTGGGCCAGTTGCCAAATATCCGAGCTGCCGATCAGGCAGTTATGTCGACTCAATTCCGACAAGCTATGGGGCCGTCCGTACCGCGCCAGGTAGGACGGCGACGCGCACAGGTACATCCGCCGAGGTGCGAGGCGACTGGCGACCATGCGCGAATCCTGCAAGCGCCCCAGGCGAATCGCCAGGTCGAGGCCTTCGTGCACCAGATCCAGTTGGCGGTTGCTCAATTCGATATCCACCCGCAATTGCGGGTACAGGCCCATGAACCGCGTCACCAGCGGCACGATGAAACGCTCGCCATAGGCCACCGCGCAGGTCATGCGCAACATGCCTTTCGGTTCGCTGGTGAGGTCGCCCACGGCGCGCAGGGCTTCTTCGCGGCCGTCCTGCAGGCGCTGGCAATGTTGCAGAAATGTCTGACCTGCTTCGGTCAGGGTCACCTTACGGGTACTGCGATACAGCAACCGCGTTTGTAGGCGCTCTTCCAGGCGTGCCACCTGGCGGCTGATGTGGGACGAAGACACACCCAGCCGCTCGGCAGCCGCCGTAAATTGGCTGCATTCGGCGACGGCAACGAATTCATCGATGCCTTCCCAGCGGTTCTCCAGCATAGCGATTATCCCTGTACAGCAATAAAGTTTTGCTTTTGCCTGGATTATTAATCATGGAGCCATGTTTTACACTCTCTCCATCATTTTTAACGCCCTGGAGAAACCTGGATGATCAAGTCCCGCGCTGCCGTTGCCTTTGAAGCCAAGAAACCCCTCGAGATCGTGGAAGTCGATGTGGCCATGCCCAAGGCGGGCGAAGTGCTGTTGCGTGTGGTCGCCTCCGGGGTTTGCCATACCGATGCCTACACCCTGTCCGGCGCTGACCCGGAAGGCATCTTCCCCTCCATCCTTGGCCATGAAGGCGGTGCGGTGGTCGAAGCCATCGGCGAAGGCGTGACTTCGGTGGCGGTGGGCGACCATGTGATCCCGCTGTACACCCCGGAATGCGGCAAGTGCAAGTTCTGCCTCTCGGGTAAGACCAACCTGTGCCAGGCCATTCGTTCCACCCAAGGCAAAGGCCTGATGCCGGATGGCACCACGCGTTTTTCCTACAAGGGTCAGCCGATTTTCCACTACATGGGCACCTCGACGTTCTCCGAGTACACCGTGCTGCCGGAAATTTCCGTTGCCAAAATTCCCAAAGAAGCGCCGCTGGAGAAGGTCTGCCTGCTCGGGTGTGGCGTCACCACCGGCATCGGTGCGGTAATCAACACCGCCAAGGTCAAGCCGGGTGACACCGTGGCGATCTTCGGTCTTGGCGGTATCGGCCTGTCGGCCGTGATCGGTGCGGTCAAGGCCAAGGCCGGCCGTATCATCGCGATTGACATCAACCCGGCCAAGTTCGAGATCGCCAAGCAACTGGGCGCTACCGACTGCATCAATCCGAAAGATTATGACCGCCCGATCCAGGACGTGATTGTCGATTTGACTGACGGCGGCGTGGACTTTTCCTTCGAGTGCATCGGCAACGTGCAACTGATGCGTGCCGCGCTCGAGTGCTGCCACAAGGGGTGGGGCGAGTCGGTGATCATCGGCGTTGCCGGTGCCGGCCAGGAAATCTCCACCCGCCCGTTCCAGCTGGTGACCGGTCGCGTCTGGCGTGGCTCGGCGTTCGGTGGCGTACGCGGCCGTACCGAGTTGCCAAGCTACGTGGAAATGGCCCAGACCGGCGAGATTCCGCTGGACACTTTCATCACCCACACCATGGGCCTGGAAGACATCAACAAAGCGTTTGACCTGATGCATGAAGGCAAGAGCATTCGTACCGTCATCCACTTCTGAGGTCGGCCATGAGTCTGGAAAACCTGTCGTGCCAGAAGAGCTTCGGCGGCTGGCATAAACGCTACAAACATCACTCCGATGTGCTCGGCTGCGACATGACTTTCGCCGTCTACCTGCCGCCGCAAGCGGAGCAGGGCGGCAAGCTGCCGGTGCTGTACTGGCTGTCCGGCCTGACCTGCACCGATGAGAACTTCATGCAGAAAGCCGGTGCCCAGCGCATGGCGGCGGAACTGGGGTTGATCATCGTGGCGCCGGACACCAGCCCACGTGGGCCCGGTGTACCGGGCGACCCGGATAACGCCTGGGATTTCGGCCTGGGCGCAGGGTTTTACCTGAATGCCACGCAGGAACCGTGGGCCAAGCACTATCGGATGCATGACTACGTGGTGCAGGAGTTGCCGGCATTGGTCGAGGCGCATTTCCCGGCTTCGGACAAACGCGGTATCAGCGGCCACTCCATGGGCGGCCACGGTGCGTTGGTGTGTGCCCTGCGCAACCCTGGGCGTTACCTGTCGGTGTCGGCGTTTTCGCCGATTAACAATCCGATGGATTGCCCGTGGGGCCAGAAAGCTTTCTCCCGTTACCTGGGTGAAGAGCGCGCCAAATGGCGTGAATGGGATGCCTGTGTGCTGATCGGCGAAGCCTCGGAAAAGCTGTCGTTGCTGGTGGACCAGGGCGACCGCGACGATTTCCTTGCCGTGCAGCTCAAGCCCGAAGCCTTGCAGCAAGCGGCCAAGGCGGCCAGCCATCCGCTGGAACTGCGCCTGCAGCCTGGCTACGACCACAGCTACTTCTTTATCGCCAGCTTCATCGAAGATCATTTGCGACATCATGGTCGTGCTTTGCTCGGTTAATATGAGGCAAAAGTAGGTAGAATCACGCCCTGAATTAAATCGGGGCGTTTTTTTATGCGTATTGGCCACGGCTACGATGTGCACCGTTTCGCTGAAGGCGATTTCATCACCCTGGGCGGCGTGCGCATTGCACACCACCATGGGTTGCTGGCTCATTCCGACGGCGACGTTGTCCTGCATGCCTTGAGCGATGCCTTGCTCGGCGCGGCGGCGCTGGGCGATATCGGCAAGCACTTTCCGGATACCGATCCCACCTTCAAGGGCGCGGACAGCCGTGTCCTGCTGCGCCATGTGGTCGGCCTGATCCATGCCAAGGGCTGGAAGGTCGGCAATGTCGATAACACCATCGTGGCCCAGGCGCCGAAAATGGCCCCGCATATCGAATCCATGCGCGCACTGATTGCCGCAGACCTGCAAATTGAATTGGATCAAGTCAACGTGAAAGCCACCACCACCGAAAAGCTCGGGTTCACCGGTCGTGAAGAGGGCATCGCGGTGCACTCCGTCGCCTTGTTGCTGCGCGCATGAACGACCTGCAACTGCTGGGCCCGCGTGCCTATGGCGAGGCCCTGGGCAGCGCGGTCCTGAAGGCCACGGCTGAAGATTTTCAGGTCGACGAAGTGCTCGATATTCCGCTCAGCGGCGAAGGCGAGCACCTGTGGTTGTGGGTTGAGAAGCGCGGGCTCAATACTGAGGAAGCCGCGCGGCGTATCGCCAAGGCGGCTGGCGTGCCGTTGCGCACTGTCAGCTATGCCGGGCTCAAGGACCGTCAGGCGTTGACCCGCCAGTGGTTCAGCGTTCAATTGCCGGGCAAGGCCGATCCGGACATGAGCGGTGCGGAAAACGACACCCTCAGGATCCTGAAAACCGCCCGCCACAAGCGCAAGCTGCAGCGCGGCGCGCACTCGGCCAACGGCTTTACCTTGCGCCTGACCCAATTGGCCGGTGATACCGCCGCCATTGACGCTCGGTTGCAATTGATTGCCCAGTACGGCATCCCCAACTATTTCGGCACCCAGCGTTTTGGCCACAACGGTGGCAATGTCGTCGACGCGCGGGAATGGGCGGCGCGCAAGGCCCTCCCGGAGCAGCGCAATGTGCGTTCGCGGTTGTTGTCCACCGCGCGCAGTTTTCTCTTCAACAAAGTGCTGGCGGCGCGCGTCGCCGACGGTTCCTGGCAGCGCGCGCAAGTGGGTGATCTGCTGGCATTTACCGACAGCCGCAGCTTTTTTCCGGCGGGGGAGGCTGAGTGCAGCGACCCGCGCCTGGCGATCCTGGACCTGCACCCTACCGGCCCGCAGTGGGGCGAGGGTGATTCTCCGGCGACAGGCGCCACGTTTGAGTTGGAGCAGGCGGTCGCCGCCGGTGAAGCCGACCTGCGTGATTGGCTGGTGAGTGCCGGCATGAGCCAGGAACGTCGCATTCTGCGACTGCCCATTGGCGGGTTGACGTGGCATTATCCCGGGCCTGACATTCTGCAATTGGAATTCGTCCTGCCGGCCGGATGCTTCGCCACTGTCTTGGTGCGCGAGCTTGTTGATCTGGTGCCGGTGGGGCAGACGGACAGCCCATGCGTATTCTGATATCAAACGATGACGGTGCCACCGCACCCGGCCTTGCCGCGCTCTATGCTGCGCTGCAGGATTACGCCGAGTGCGTGGTGGTTGCCCCCGACCAGGACAAGAGCGGCGCCAGCAGTTCGCTGACGCTCGACCGTCCGCTGCACCCGCAGGTTCTGGCCAATGGCTTTATCAGTGTGAACGGCACCCCCACCGACTGCGTGCACCTGGCGATCAACAGTTTGTTGGACCAGGAGCCGGACCTGGTGGTGTCGGGCATCAACCTCGGCGCCAACCTGGGCGACGACGTGCTGTATTCCGGCACGGTGGCGGCGGCGCTTGAAGGACGCTTCCTCGGCCGTACCTCGTTTGCGTTTTCGTTGGCATCGCGGCAACTGGACAACTTGCCCACCGCGGCCTATTTCGCGCGCAAGCTGGTGGAGGCCCATGGCGCCCTGGACCTGCCGCCGCGCACGGTGCTCAACGTCAACATTCCCAATTTGCCCCTCGACCACATTCGCGGTATCCAGCTTACGCGCCTGGGCCATCGCGCCCGCGCGGCAGCGCCGTTGAAGGTCGTCGACCCGCGTGGCAAGGAAGGCTACTGGATCGCGGCAGCGGGCGATGCCGAAGACGGTGGCCCAGGCACGGACTTTCACGCGGTGATGCAAGGCTATGTGTCGATTACCCCGTTGCAACTTGATCGCACCTTCAGTGATGCCTTCAGTAGTCTCGATGGCTGGCTGGAGGGGCTGCGCTGATGGCTCGTGAACAAGACGACCTGCTGCGCCGGGGCATCGGGATGACCTCCCAGCGCACCCGTGAGCGTTTGATCCAGCGCCTGTACGAAGAGGGGCTTTCCAACGCCCAGGTGTTGGAAGTGATCCGGCGTACGCCTCGGCACCTCTTTGTCGATGAAGCCTTGGCCCATCGTGCCTACGAAGACACGGCATTGCCCATCGGCCATAACCAGACCATCTCCCAGCCTTATATGGTTGCGCGCATGAGCGAGCTGCTGCTGGCGGCGGGGCCGCTGGACAAAGTGCTGGAGATCGGCACCGGTTCCGGCTACCAGACGGCGGTGCTGTCGCAACTGGTGGAGCGGGTGTTCTCGGTGGAGCGCATCAAGGTGCTGCAGGATCGCGCCAAGGAACGCCTGGTGGAGCTGAACCTGCGCAACGTGGTATTCCGCTGGGGCGATGGTTGGGAAGGCTGGCCGGCGCTGGCGCCCTACAACGGGATTATCGTCACTGCCGTGGCCACGGATGTGCCGCAGGCGCTGCTCGATCAACTGGCCCCGGGAGGGCGGCTGGTCATTCCGGTGGGTTCCGGTGAAGTGCAACAATTGATGCTTATTGTCCGTGAAGACGATGGTTTTTCCCGGCATGTACTCGGCGCCGTGCGTTTTGTGCCGTTGCTCAATGGCCCGCTGGCCTGATCATTTTTCGCGGGCAGTGAATTCTGTTGGTGAGGATGTGTCTTACGGCGGGGTCTATCAAGTCAACATGATGGGCGGGGCGATTCAACGCGCTGAATGATTCGTTTCAGTCGCGTGACGGTAAAACTTCAATGCCCAGTTATACTTGCGTCATATTTCAAGCCTGATACAGGCATTCATGTTCAGCCACCACAAAGGGAGCGGCGGGTGAGTCTCACAGGTCTTGCGCAGCGTATGAGTAAAACAAGTTTTCAGCGACTGGTGCTTGGCCTTGTCTTTGGTTCCCTTCTGGTAGGGTGTTCCAGCTCGCCAAGCAGCGGTGCACGGGTGGTTGACCGCAATAACGCTGCACCACAAAAACCGACGGTGACCACCGGGCAGTATGTCGTGCGCAAGGGCGACACCTTGTTCTCGATTGCCTTCCGTTATGGCTGGGACTACAAGGCCCTCGCAGCCCGTAACAATATTCCTGTGCCCTACACGATACATCCGGGTCAGACGATTCGCTTTGACGGTCGCACCGGTTCTACCCCTACGGCAGTTGTGACAAACACCGGATCTTCGCCGTCGTCTTCGAGCAAAACCACCATCATTACCCGGCCTGCGGGTACCGCTGCGCCGAGTGTCGCGAACAAGCCGGCACCCGCGCCGTTGCCCCCCGCAGGGCCTGCGCCGACCGGTTGGGGATGGCCCTCAAATGGAGTGTTAATTGGAAAATTCTCTTCAAACGGCAGTTTGAATAAAGGCATTGATATTGCCGGGGATTTGGGACAGCCTGTTTTAGCTGCGTCTGATGGGACGGTGGTGTACGCCGGGAGTGGTTTGCGGGGCTACGGCGAGCTGGTCATCATCAAACACAGCGATACCTACGTCAGTGCTTACGGCCATAACCGTAGGCTGTTGGTTCGGGAGGGGCAGCAGGTCAAAGTCGGACAGACAATTGCCGAAATGGGATCAACTGGTACAGACCGGGTGAAACTGCACTTTGAGATTCGCCGTCAAGGGAAGCCTGTAGATCCACTGCAATTCCTACCCCGTCGTTGATATGTTGCACAGCCTGTTCCTCACGTAGAAGGAACAGGCTCCAGCGTTGCCAAGGATAAAGGCGTCGCTTGAGCTTGAGGTCGAACTCACCAAAGGACTATAACAATGGCTCTCAGTAAAGAAGCGCCGGAGTTTGACATCGACGATGAGGTTCTCCTTATGGAGACCGGCATCGCTACGGAATCGATGTCGAATGAGGGACCTGCTGTACCTTCAGTTCGCACCAAATCCAAGAACTCCACCGCGTTAAAGCAACACAAATACATTGATTACACCCGGGCGCTCGATGCGACCCAGCTGTACCTCAATGAAATCGGCTTTTCCCCTCTGCTGACTCCCGAAGAAGAAGTCCATTTTGCGCGCTTGTCGCAAAAGGGTGATCCGGCTGGGCGCAAGCGCATGATTGAAAGCAACCTGCGCCTGGTGGTGAAAATCGCCCGGCGCTACGTCAATCGTGGGCTGTCCTTGTTGGACCTGATCGAGGAGGGCAACCTGGGCTTGATCCGGGCGGTGGAGAAGTTCGATCCTGAGCGGGGCTTCCGCTTCTCGACCTATGCCACCTGGTGGATTCGCCAGACCATCGAACGGGCGATCATGAATCAGACCCGCACGATCCGGTTGCCGATCCATGTCGTCAAGGAGCTCAACGTGTACCTGCGGGCGGCACGTGAGCTCACTCAAAAACTCGATCATGAACCCTCGCCCGAAGAAATCGCCAACCTGCTGGAAAAACCGGTAGGGGAGGTCAAGCGCATGCTGGGTCTTAACGAGCGTGTGTCTTCGGTCGACGTCTCGCTGGGTCCGGACTCGGATAAAACCCTGCTGGACACCCTGACGGATGATCGTCCTACGGATCCCTGCGAGCTGTTGCAGGATGATGATCTTTCCCAAAGCATTGACCAGTGGCTGTCCGAGCTCACGGACAAGCAGCGTGAGGTGGTGATTCGCCGCTTCGGCCTGCGTGGCCATGAGAGCAGTACGCTGGAGGACGTAGGCCTGGAGATTGGCCTGACCCGTGAGCGGGTGCGGCAGATCCAGGTGGAAGGGCTCAAGCGCTTGCGCGAGATCCTGGAGAAGAATGGCTTGTCGAGCGAGTCGTTGTTTCAATAACGACGCCGCTTGAGTGCTTGAATGTGGGAGGGGGCTTGCCCCGATAGTGGTCTGTCAGTCAATGCAAGTATCGACTGCTACACCGCCATCGGGGGCAAGCCCCCTCCCACATTTTTTGCGCACGACATTTTATTCATGTATGCCCAAATCCCAGGCATAAAAAAACCCCGCTTTTAAGGGCGGGGTCTTTTTGACTGAGTCAGTACAAGTTAGATAACTTGAACTTCTTCAGCTTGCATGCCTTTCTGACCGCGGGTAGCGATGAAAGAAACCTGTTGGCCTTCTTTCAGGCTTTTGAAGCCGTCGGATTGGATA